>Ga0214925_100064_pt1 | contig 105220 bp, 94 predicted proteins | sample Stichaenrichment_FD_168299 | JGI IMG/M metagenome (GOLD analysis project Ga0214925, IMG submission 168299) | Xylose enriched microbial communities from anaerobic bioreactor in Madison, Wisconsin, United States - 63SRT | ecosystem: Engineered > Bioreactor > Anaerobic > Unclassified | place: USA... | reverse complement strand
CCCCCTATTGGAAGTGATGATTTTAAAAACAGTAGGATAAATGATGAGAATCGGGATTTTATTGATGATTTTTTTAATGAGTCTGATGATTTAAACTCATCAAATCAGTTTATTGATGATTTATCTAATGGTTCAAATGAGAATCGGGATTTTATTGATGATTTATCAAGTGAGTCTAATGATCAATCCTCAACGGATCAGATTATTGGCGATTTATTGGAAAACAATAATGTAGATACAAAATCAACAGCTAAGGATATTGATTTAAGAATCATTGTAGACAATACTTATAATGCCGATTTGCTGAATAAGGCTTGTGAAAATATTGATTTAAATCAATACAATATCTCAATATCTGCAATTATACAAACCTTTAATTTAGATATTGCAAAAAGCACTACCCTAGGTTCAGATATAATATTTATTGCAAATGAAGGTGGAGAGGAAGGTAAATTATTGTATAATAATTTATATGACCACATAAAAACAGAAAACAACTATATAGAATTTTTGCAGATTCCTGTAAATGATGATAAAGAGCTGATTATTGAAGAGTTGGAGGTAAGTATCCGTAATTTAATTATTAATGTGGGTTTAAGTTCCATATTTAACATTACTAATTTTAACCATCTAAAATCTGAGATTAATACCCTTGAAAATAGATATTCTGTTTTAGAAAATGAGAAGGAAAAGACAGATCAACTAAACCATGAGCTTAAGGATAGAATATCCATATTAGATTCCAAAAACCATGATTTAAATTTAGAAATTACAGATCTTCAGAAAACAAATGACACTTTAAAATCTGAATTTGCAGATTTTAAAACAAGATATTCAAATATTCATACTAAAAAGATTCTGGAAATATTTTCAATATATCAGCTATGGCATGACACATTCAATGAAGATTTGGAGGATGAGGATAAGATTATAATAGCCACAAATAAATTCAAACCGGAGGATATTATAATCGGTCAGGGTTTAATAGGAGCTAATTCAATTGATGAGGCAATTGACTGGTTAAAAGTAGTTAGAACAGCACTTATCTTTGTGGAATACAATAGGGATGAACTTGAATCTGAAATTTATAACTCTAAAAGAAAGGATTCAGATGATGATAATCCTGATGTTGGAGAAACATTTTCCAATTTCATGTTTTAGTTTATAAATTTCTTTTTAAACATTATATTTTTTTTACATTAACTGTTTAAATTAAAATCATTCTACTTGTTTTTTAAATAATCCTTTTCGATTATTATTATTAGGTAAATCAATTTTATTTTATTTTATTTAATCTTTTTAAAACGATTTTTTTTATAAAAATCATAACTTATATATTGTTAAAATAATAAAAATATTTTTAATATTTATAATGATATACTAATGTTATATAATGAGGAATACAATGAGAGATAAGTGTGGTGTTGTAGGGATTTACTCTAAAGATCAAAGTAAAGATGTATCTGCTCCAATTTATTATGCTTTATATTCTTTACAGCATAGGGGTCAAGAATCTGCAGGTATTGCAACTCATAATAATATTAAGGGCTTAAATTATTATTGTGGTATGGGTCTTGTTGCAGATGTTTTTAAAACATATGAACTTCAAAAATTAAGTGGATATGTTGGTATTGGTCATGTAAGATATTCAACTACTGGTCAATCTAAACTTGAAAATTCACAACCTTTTGTAACTGATTTTGAAGATGGTTACATTGCTATGGCTCATAATGGTGATATTGTTAATTCTAAAATCTTAAGAGACCATCTTGTTGATTTAGGTTATGAATTTAACTCTGATACTGACAGTGAAGTATTGTGTTATCTAATTAAAGAACAATATCGTAAATTAGGTAATATTATTGATGCCTTAGAAGAGATTTCTAAAATGGTTATAGGTTCATATTCACTTGTCATAATGATTAACGATGAACTTTACATCGTTCGTGACCCTAAGGGTATGAAACCTTTGGCTATTGCTAAAAAAGATGATATGTTTATTGCAGCGTCTGAAACCGTTGCATTTGATGTATTAAGTGCTGATTTTATAAGGGATTTAGAACCTGGAGAGGTTATTTCCGTTGTTGACGGTGAGGTTTCCAGTCATATCTTGGAGATTACCTCTGAAACTCAAAATGCAAGATGCATGTTCGAATATGTATACTTTGCAAGACCTGATAGTGTTATAGACGGCAGATCTGTTTTTGATGTTAGGTTGGATATTGGTAAAAAATTATATGAGGAATTTCCATTTGATGCAGATTTAATTGTTCCCGTTCCAGATTCTGCAATACCATTTGCTTTAGGTTATTCCCGTGCCTCAGGTATTCCTTATGGTGAGGGATTAATAAAGAACAGGTATGTTGGAAGAACATTTATTATGCCTTCCCAGGAGGAAAGGGAACTTGCGGTTAAATTAAAATTAAATCCATTAAAATTAGGTCTTGAAGGTAAGGACATTGTTTTAATTGATGACAGTATTGTAAGAGGTACTACCTCAGCCTCATTAATTCATATTTTAAAAGAGGCTGGAGCCAATAAGATTTATCTTCTTGTAGGTTGTCCTCCAGTGGTCGCTCCTTGTTTCTATGGTGTGGCTATGGCATCTAAAGAAGAGTTAATAGCAGCTAATTACAGTATTGAAGAGATTAGATTACAATTAGATGCTGATGCATTAGGTTATATCAGTATTCCATCCTTGATTGATGCCATTGGTTTTGGTAAAGATGAATTATGTTTAGGTTGTATTACCGAGGATTATCCAACCTACTTACCTGATGATTTAGAAGTAGAATCATATTATACATTCTATTAAATTAACTATTTTTTTTTATTATTTTTCATAAAACTTTAATGATGATATTATGGTAGAGTTATTATCCCCTGCAGGGGATTTTACATCACTTAGTGCGGTATTAAAAAATGGTGCGGATGCTGTTTACATTGGTCTTGATGGAGTTAATATGAGGATCAATGCATCTAATTTTAAACTGGACCAGATTAAAAAAGCGTCACAAATGGCAAAGGAATACAATGCTAAACTATATGTTTGCACCAACACTATAATGAGAGATAAAGATGTTGAACGTTTAAATAAACAATTGCCGGTCCTTGCAGATAGTGGTGTTGATGGTCTTATAATATCTGACATTGGTCTAATAGAATCTACATGTGACTATGGTATGGAGGCCCATATCAGTGTTCAGGAGAACATTACGAATCTTAATACCTTAAAGACTTTAAAAAAGTTAGGTGCTAAAAGAGCTATTTTATCAAGGGAATTATCTCTAAGGGATATTAGAAATATCACCAAAAAATCACCTATTGAAACCGAGGTTTTCATTCATGGCGCTATGTGCATGGCGGTTTCCGGAAGATGTTTTTTAAGTTATGGTCTTTATGGAAGAAGTGCAAACTGTGGTGACTGTCTTCAGCCCTGCAGAAAAAATTGGAAACTAAGTTTTGACTTTGATAATAATGATAAGGTTATAAATAGCAGTGATTTAAAAATGGATGAGGAATCATTTCTAATAGGTGAGGCATATGACAATACCTATAGAACAACCTTCTTCTCACCTAAGGATATGGCAATGATTGAACATATTCCGGAATTAATGGAATCCGGAGTAGATGCATTTAAAATCGAGGGTAGAGCACGTTCTGCAGATTATGCCGCAACAGCTACTAATGTTTATAGACAAGCTATTGACCTATATAATAAGGATAAAGAGAATTACAAATACAATCCTAAATGGATGGAACAGCTTCAGGAGGTCTTCAACAGAGGCTTTGACACTGGTTTCTATTTTAACACCCCATATGAAATAAGCGAAAATAATAAATCCGAGTATGTTAAGAAAGACATTGGTAAGGTTTTAAATTATTATAATAAGCCTAAAGTGGCGGAAATTAAAATCTGGGATGATTTATCTTTAGGGGATGAATTAATGGTTCAGGGACCTACAACGGGATCAGTTCGTTATACTGTAAATTCAATGGAGATTGAAAATAGAAGGATTGAAAAGGCTTGTAAAGGTCAGGATGTTGGGGTTTATTTCCCTGAGAAGTTACGTAAAAATGACTTTGTATATAAATTAGTTAAAAGGGAAGATTTTGAAAATTAAATTATTTCCACATTTGATAAAAAATATGGTTTATTAGGTTAATTAATCTATTATCCTAATATTTATTTTAAAAAAATATGGTTTTATCTGGATTAATTAATTTATTCTTATCTTATGTTTATTTTAAAAAAAATATATTTATAAAAAGAATTGAGGATTTTCTATGTGTGAAAAAAGAATAGCTATTTATGGTAAAGGAGGTATTGGTAAATCTACTACAGTAGCTAATTTATCAGCAGCCTTAAGTAATGAGGGTTTAAAAGTTATGGTAATAGGCTGTGATCCTAAGGCCGATACTACTAGAACATTATATGGTATGAGGATTCCTACTATTATAAATACTATTAAAGAAAATAGAAATCCTGAATTGGGAAACATAGTCTTTAAAGGTTATAATGGCATTTTATGCACTGAAAGTGGAGGTCCTGAACCTGGTGTAGGCTGTGCAGGACGTGGTGTTATTGTAGCTATGAAACAACTTCAGAAACTTAATGCTTTTAATGAGGATATCGATGTAAGATTTTATGATGTTCTGGGTGATGTTGTCTGTGGAGGTTTCTCAGTACCCCTTAGAAAGGACTATGCAGACGAGGTTTACATAGTGTCCTCTGGAGAATATATGTCCCTTTATGCTGCAAATAATATTAGTAGGGGAATTAAAAAACTTAAAGGACAATTAGGTGGAATAATTTTAAATAAGCGTAATGTTAACAATGAAGAGGAGATTGTTAATGCATTTGCAGAAAAAATAGGTACCAAGGTAGTAGGTGTTGTTGAAAGAAGCGGTCTTATTCAGGATGCTGAACTTGATGCAAAAACGGTAGTTGAAAAATATCCTGATTCTGATGAAACATCAATTTATAAAAAGTTGGGTAAATCATTAATTGAAAATAGTGATTATACAATACCGGAACCAATAGATGATGAGGAGTTTGAAGAGTTTTTTAAATTTTACAGTAAAAATTAGTTGATTAACCATTTATTACTTAATTAGAATTAGAATCTATTTAATTAACTTTTTAAAATCATTTAAATTGTAGTGTTTCATATTTAAATCCTCATAAGAGTCAATAACTACTTTAAGTGCTTTATCGTAGTTTTGGAAGTAATGTAAATGTGAGTCACATGAACAATCACTGGAGCCGAAACTATCAACAGAATCATCACTTATATTCTTGATATAATCTGATAGTTCACATTCTATTTTCCTAGAACTTAACGTGTATATGACCTCAACAATATCTGCATCTTTATTTTTAAGTAAGTAATCTATATGCCAATGTAGTTTCTTGTCATCTGCAAGGTGTCTTTTAACTCTTGATTCAATTGAATTCATTGCAGAACCTACATAAACATAATATCCTGGCATAAACTCTATTTTGCCCAGAGCACCAATCTTTGTTTTTATACTTTTTTTAAGTTCTATAATTAAACAATATGTACCTTTCATTTTAACTAGATATAATTTTAAATAGGAATATTTATAAAAGTATTCATAATCAATTTTTTTCAGGTGTTTTTTATAAGATGAATTTTGAAATAATGGCTAGGGGTCATCCAAATGTTAGCTCACTTCATAAATCTACCTTTGAGATAACTAAGGACAAAAGTTTAACCAAGGCAGGGGATTGTATAATTGGTCTTGACATGAATAAGTCCATGTTGGATTTTCCAGAGGATTTTAAAAATAAACTTCAATCCTCCAGTACAAAGGTTACGGTTCAGCTTAAAACAGATAATGGCTATGATGAGATTCATGGAAGGGGGGATTCTAATTTGGAATTATCCCATGAAACAGATATGGTTATAAGGAAAAGCACATTTACATGTAATAGGACATTAATGGTTGAGGCGGATAAAGCTGCCTGTGATTTAAATAGGGATCTTATTGAAGATCTAATTAATGGTAAACGATTATATGTAAATATTATTTTGGATTGAATCTTTTAGTTTATCATTCATTTCTTAAATTTATATAAAAATCTTCTAATTTTAGAAACCTTTATATATTAGTTTTGACTAATAGTTTATTACTGTTTATTAGACTATCTTTTTTTATGCGGGGATGGTCGAGTGGTCAAAGGCGATAGGTTGAGGGCCTATTGGGTTAGTCCCTTCGCGGGTTCAAGTCCCGTTCCCCGCACTATATGACTTTTTTTGATTATTGCTATTTTATAGATTGTAGAATTTTTACTTGATTTTTTTATATTAAATACTAAATTATTTAAATTATTAAAATATAGATTAAACTAATATAGATTAAAAATTTAAAATTTATTATAAAAAAAATCAAAGGTGGTATATGATGAAAGCAGTTATTCCGGCAGCAGGATTTGGAACTAGATTTTTACCTGCTACTAAAGCACAACCAAAAGAGATGTTACCTGTTTTTGATAAGCCTACTATTCAATATGTAATTGAAGAGGCAGTAGCATCCGGTATAGATGATATTTTAATTGTTACAGGTAAGAATAAAAGGTCTATCGAGGATCATTTTGATAAATCATTTGAACTTGAACACACTTTAAAGGAAAGTGGTAAACTTAAAGCTTTAAAACAAATCCAAGATATCACTGACTTGGCTGATATCTGTTATGTTCGTCAAAAAGAACAGAAAGGTCTTGGAGATGCAATATATTGTGCTAAGAAACATATTGACGGAGAACCTTTTGCTGTAATGCTTGGTGATACTATTACAAAGGGTGCTGTTCCATGTACTAAACAGCTAATTGAAGTTAGTCAGAAATATAACTCATCTGCAATAGCTGTCGAAGAGGTTCCTGATGAGAAAGTGGAAAGATATGGTATTATTGATGGAAGACCTGTTGAAGATTCTGTATATAAAATTGATAAACTTATAGAAAAACCACCTTTAGCAGAAGCTCCAACAAACTTGGCTATTATGGGAAGATATGTTTTAACTCCTGATATCTTTGATCATATTGAGAATACTAAACCTGGTAAAGGTGGAGAAATCCAATTGACCGACGCATTAGCTAAATTGAATGTTATATATGGTTCAATATTTGACGGTAAAACTTATGATATTGGAAACCGTCTTGAATGGTTAATGACCTCAATCGAATTTGCATTAGATGATGAGGATGCTCACGATCAAATATACAATTATATGAAATCAATTGTAGACTCCCAATAGATATTTTTAAGGATGTGCTTTTTTATGGAAACTCAAAGAATATTAGTAACTGGTGGAGCAGGTTTTATTGGAACAAACCTTGTAGAAGAGTTAAGATCACGTGGTCATGAGGTTTTATCAGTAGATTTATTACATCATGAGGATGAGGCAGACTTATACTCTGATGAATATTCTGACTATGTTAGAGGTGATGTTAGAAACTATCGCCAAATTGAGAGAATTTTTGAGGAAAATGATAAATTTGATTATGTTTACCATTTAGCAGCTGAGTATGGACGTTGGAATGGTGAAGCCTACTATGAAAACCTCTGGGAAACTAATGTGATTGGTCTTAAAAACATGATTAGACTTCAAGAAAAACTTAAGTTTAGAATGATTTCATTTTCAAGCTGTGAGGTTTATGGTGATTATAAGGGTGTAATCACCGAAGATTTAATGGAAACACATCCAATCAATGAAACATATCAGATGAATGATTATGCTATAAGTAAATGGGCTGGAGAACTTATGGTCATGAATTCAGCATCAATGTTTGGTACAGAAACTGTAAGGGTAAGACCTTTAAACTGTTATGGTCCTCATGAGGCATACTCTCCATATAAAGGTTTCATTCCAATATTTATCTATAAAGCATTACATGACCAACCGTATTCTGTACATATGGGCCATAAAAGGATTATTGATTATGTTGGGGATACTGTAAACACCTTTGCAAACATTGTGGATAACTTTATACCTGGTGAGGCTTATAATGTAGGTAGTAAACCAGAATGGGAAAAGGATATTAAAGAATATTCTGACATTGTTCTTGATGCATGTGGTAAGGATGATTCCCTTGTAACTTACACACCTCCTGAGCCATTTACAACCAAGGTTAAAACAGTCGATTGTTCCAAGGCTATTCGCGATTTAAAACATGACCCTAAAGTGTCACCGGAAGAGGGAATTAAAAAGACTGTTGAATGGATGAAAGATTATTATAGAATAGAATAGTCTTTCTTTTTCTTTTTTTAATTATATTTTTCATAATCTGGTCTTTCAACAATAAAAATTATATTTTTATTATATGATGTTTTGTTCAGGTTTTGTGGTGGCATAATAGTTGAAATTATGTCTTTTATTTTTTAGAGATATTATATTAGTTCTGTGATGGTGTTTTAATGGTTAGGATAATAGCTTTAATACCTGCATTTAATGAGGAGGTGGCGTTAGGTTCTGTAATTCTAAGAACCTTGCAATATGTTGATGACGTATTGATTGTTGATGACGGAAGTACAGATGCTACAAATCAGATAGCCCGTCTTGCAGGTGCAAAGGTAATTACACATCCAAATAATCTTGGAAAAGGGGAAGGATTAAAATCTGGTTTTCAGGCTATTGGCGATGATTATGACATTATACTTACAATAGACGGTGACGGTCAACATAATCCAGATGAAATTCCTTTATTGTTAAAACCAATACTTGATGGCGAAGCTGATCTTGTAAATGGAAGTCGTTATATCAATGGTCCTGAGGAAAATACCCCGGCTTATCGTAGGGTTGGTCAGCAGGTTCTTGATAAGGCTACTAATATTTCTGCAGGTATTGATGTTACTGATTCACAAAGTGGTTTTAGAGCTTTTTCCTCCAAATGTTGTTCTTGTTTCAGATTTAAAGATACTGGGTTCGGGATTGAAAGTGAGATGTTGGTTGATGCTGCAGAAAATGGTTATAGAATAATGGAGGTTCCAATTACCGTTCGTTATGATGTGGACGGTTCAACAAAGGACCCTGTAACACATGGTGTAGGTGTATTGTTAAACATTATTAAGGATAAAATCCAAAGAACATTTAATGGTAATAAATAGTTTATCTATTAAATTAATCTAAGAATTTATTTACAATATTCTAATTAATTTAATTAAATATAAGATAGTTTATTTTAATTTAAATTTATTTTAATTCAAATTTTTGAAGGTTTTTTAATTTCTATAATATTTTTTAACAAACTTAAGTTAAATAAGTGATAGTATGTATAGTGATGAAGAGAAAATACAGTTGATTAAAGATTTTGATAAGATGAATTATTATGAGAGTCAAAATTTTGATTATGATGATGAATTTGCTAGTGAATTAGTGGATATTGTTAAAAAATTAAATACTGGTGCTTTGTCTGTAGATTCTGATGAGATTAAACAGGCTATACTTGATTTGGAATTTAATTTATATGGTCAAGGTATTTTCCTAAGAAAAGAATCCAAATTCTTTGAAGAGGGTTTTGAGATATATTTGAATATTGGTATCAATTCAGATCAATTAACTAATCTTATTAAATGGTTAGATAGGTTTAGTTTTGAGATTTATTCAGTCTATGAGGACGGATTCTCATCTTTGAATATTACATTCCTTTTAAAACCTACCTATGAATATGAGGATGTTAACACTGATTAGTTAATTTACTTTATCAATTCCTATTTTTCTTGGTTTCGTATTCTTTAATTCTATTTTACAATTTCTTTATTTTTTTTAGTTTTTGCTTTTTTAAGCTTATTGTCATCTTTAAATAGTGATATTCTAGGAAAGTCGTTTAAATTATAAATTGTTCTTTTCTATAATTAAATAATAATCCTTTTCTTAGAATTAATAATAAATTAGTTAAATCCTTTTTGTTTTTATATAATTATATAATTTAAATCATTTTCAATAACAAAGTTTATATTATATTATCTAGTAATTTTATTATAATAAACAGATAGAAATTAATTGTTTTATCTAAGATAATTTTATGGTGAGATAATGAAAGTAGAAGACTTAGTAGCTAAATGTCCTAAATGTGGTTCAACTGATAAAACTGTTTATCGTAGAAGAATAGATAATCATTTAGCATATGCTGAAACCGCATATTTCAAATGTTCTAATTGTGGACATTTATTTGAAACAGGTCATGATGATACAAACGATGAAAGAAATAAGATGATTAAAAAATTAAATAAAATCATGTAATTTCAGTCTTTTTTTGCAATTTTTTTTTAAATTAACTTTTTATTTTTTTGTGATATAATGCCATTTCATATAATGATAATACCAACACTTAATTGTCCAGGTAACTGTAAGTATTGTTGGGGTTCTGATAAACATGCCGAGGTAATGGACATTAGCATGATTGAAAGTATTAAAGAATGGTTAGAAACATTTAGAAATAATGAACCGGTTCATTTTACTTTCCATGGTGGGGAACCTTTACTTGCAGGATATGATTTTTATAGGGAAGCTTTCCCGATACTTAATCAGTTAAAGAACATAAATGGATACTCAATGCAATCTAATCTTTGGCTTCTTGATGAGAATATCGTTGAAGTATTAAAGGAAAATAACGTTGCATTAAGTACCAGTATTGATGGTCCTAAGGAGATTACAGATTACCAGAGAGGTAAGAATTACTTTGATAAAACAATGGAATCTGTAAAACTTGCAGAGGATAATGGGTTATTTGTTAATTATGTATGCACATTCACCTCATATTCTAAGGATTATGCAAATGAAATATATGATTTCTTTAAAGGGATGGGTGCAACTGTTAAAATTCATTCTGCCCTTCCATCTTTAAGGGGGGATAATGCGGATCCATGGGCATTAAACCAAGAGGATTATGGTAAGTTAATGGTTTCATTACTTGATAAATACCTATATGATCTTGATAAGTTTCAGATTAAAGACTTTGACCATATGGCGAAAAGCAGTTTCATTCGTCATGGAACATTATGTACCTTTGCAGATTGTATGGGGGATACCCTTGCAGTAGGTTATGATGGCAGTATTTACCCTTGTTATAGGTTTGTAGGAATGGATGAATATATAATGGGTAATGTTAAGGATAAACCTAGTGTTGAGGATTTACATAATTCCAATGCCTGGGAAAAATTAGAGGAATTTAATTCATTTGTTGATGATAATTGTAAAACTTGTAGATTCATTAAATTCTGTAGAGGTGGATGTCCATATAATGGTATTGTTGCAAGCCATACACCGGAAGCGGTAGATCCCCAATGTGAGGCTTATAAGTTGATATTCTCAGATATTTCAAAAAGACAGAATAGGGATTTCTTAAAAAGAGGAATTCCAGGAATGCCGGGTATGGATGGACCGCAAGAGAAAAAAGAAGGGGAACCATATTCAATTATGGATTTAATGATGAAGCCATTATAATGTTTAAAGGTAAAATTGGGTTTTAATATTTAATTAAAACTATACTACTTATTTTTTTTAGATTACTTTTATTTTATCTTTTTTTTTAATTTAAAAACCTTAAAGGATATTTCATATATTTTAAATTTTTTTATTATTTATTTTTAAAATCTTAGTTAACTTTTTTAATTAATTTCTTCTGGTTTAATTTTAATCATCTATTTCAACTTGAATTATGTTTTTATTATCTATTTTTAATCTTTTAATTTAAATTTTATTTATATTACTATATTTTGGATTTTATGTTCAATTTTTTTTTGAACTAGGTTAAATTATATTTTTAGGGAGTGATATGATATTAAATAAAAAATTATTATTAATATTGACTTTGTTTGTAACTATCATATTATGTACTAGTTCAGTAGGTGCACAGAGTGTAAGTAATGTTATTACTGCTGATTCTAATAATGGTAGTTCCCAGGTTTCAGATGTTAATGAAGAAAATGGTACAGATGTGTATGTCCACAATGATCATAATGATGATTTAACTGATTCTAAATATGAGAATCCAAATGACTATTATTTTGATGAGAATGGTAACCGTGTGAATTATACTTCAGATACCCGTAGTTTTAATAATGTTACTATGTCTAATGGGTATAACGCTTATGCAATACATCATAGTGGTTATTTGGAAACTAATGACAGTAAGACACATCCAATATTTTGGAATGATACCTTTAAGGTGGTTAGTCCTGATCATAAAGGGGTTGTTGTTGGCCATTGGCATTTAACTAATGCAACTCCAATTGGAGAATTTTTAAAAATACTAATCTATGAATATTTGGATGCCTTTAATAATATTAATGATCCTAATGTTCCTAATAGTATCTATTTACAATCTTATATATGGGACTTCTATGATAATGTAAACAATTATGACGGTTTATCAGATCTCAATAAAAGGGTTGTTGATGAGTATAATAACGGAACCCGTGTAAATAATACCGGCAATATTAAATGGACCAATAGCACCCATTATAAAATATACGATTTTATGGGTTTTCAAAATATGAATAGTACTCACATGGATATGTGGGGATTTAAAATTACAGAAGTAGATGTTCCACAACCAAGTAATAATACCACAAACGGTACTAACAGTACTAACAGTACTCCGGTAAATCCTGGAAACACTAACAATACTACCTCAGGGAATAATACTAATGGTACTAACACTACTCCATTAAACCCTAATGGTGATAATAATATTATATCTTATAATGATAATAATAATTCAAGTACTTTAGTTAATAATGTCCCATTACTAAATACTGGAAATCCACTTTATATGGTGTTTTTAGTATTAATTGTTTTAGGACTAATTCCATTTAACAGACGGATTAAAAAGTAATTTAAATAATGTTTTAACTTTTAAAATTTTATATAGTTTTAAATCTTTTAATATTATTTTTGATTCTTTTTTTTAAAAAAACAGAGACTTTTTTTATTAATTTAATTCTTCATAGGATTATTGATTTTTTATTCTTTTTTTTTTAATGGAAACTTTATCTATTAATTTAATTCTTCATAGAATTATTAATTTTTTTTTTAATTAATTAAATTTTAAATTATTTTTTTCATGTTTAAAATAAATTAATTATCATGTAAAATTACATTTTTAATTATTATTCATAATGATTTGTTTATATCTAAATATTTTTTTGATTGTAAAATAATTTATTTGATGTATTACTTATTTTTAAATTCGTTTTCTAAATTTAAATTGTTTATTATAAGTTTTTTAAATTATTATTGTTTTATATAGATTTATTATACTATTTTTTTTAAGAAATCTATCATTATAAATTAAAACTTCCCTCTTTTTTTTAACAAAGTTTTAATATGATAAAAAATAAATTATCATTAATTATAATTATAAATTCTTAACAATTTTTAAGAAGGTATTAATAATGATAACCTCAGTTCAAAAGGAAATTTTACAAAATTTAATTAATTTATATCAAACCTCTGAAGGTAAATCTATTAAAGGTGAACAAATAGCTGAAGTTATGAACCGTAATCCTGGTACCATTCGAAACCAGATGCAATCATTGAGAAGTTTAGGTTTAGTGAAGGGAGTGCCTGGTCCTAGGGGTGGTTATAAACCAACTATTGAAGCTTATCATAATTTAAACATACCAGTATCTGATAAAGATTCAAAAGTGCCAATTTCAGTTAATAACAATAGGATAGAAGGACTTTCTGTTGCTAAAATTGAATTTACCAGTGTGCCTCATCCAAAGGAATGTGAAGCTGCTATTAAGGTATTAGGTAATATAAAATCTTTGAATATTGGTGATGAGATTCAGGTTGGACCTACGCCAGTCAATAATCTAGGTGTAATCGGTAAGGTTGTAGGACGTGACGATACAGATAATATTATTTTACTTGAGACAAATACAATACGCAGCATACCTAAAAAATCAGTTATTGAAATAGGATCTGTTGATTTATTAACATTGTCTCCTGACAATACTATCCGTGAGGCATCAAAAATATTTTCCTGCAATTCTATTAATGGTGCACCAATTGTTGTTGATAATGTGGCAGTCGGTGTTTTAACTGTTACAGATGTTGTAAAAGCTATTGCAGAAAATAAGGAGGATATAAAAGTCAGTGAATATATGTCTCCTAAAGTGGTTAGTGTTAATAAGGACATGTCTATTGCAAATGCGGTAGAAATAATGTATAAACATAAAATAGGAAGATTGATTATAACCGATGATAATAACAATCCAATTGGTATTGTAACAAGAACTGATCTTATTGAATCCATGATTAATCTTAAAAAATTCCCTATAACTACCGAGTAGTTATATCTCCTTTTTTTTTAATTATTTTTATGAACTTGTTATTTAAATTAAAATTCTTATTCTATTAGATATTTCTATAATCAATAAAAATTGGTTTTCATTTAAATCCATTCAATCTATCATTATAAATCAAATGATTAAATATATAGTAATATCTTAAAAAGAGTATATTTGGATAAAAAATCTTATTTTAAAAAATAGAAATAAAGAGTTTGGATAATATTATATCATCTATCAGAAAACTTAAAAGGTTCTGTGAAACTGTTTAGATAATAATTATATCGTCTATCTCTTCTAGTTTTGCCTGGGCTAATTTTTTAATACGTGGAAATTCGTTTTCATCACGGGCTATCTTATTTAGAATTTCTCTATTATTAGTTAATTCCACTACAACTTTGTGATTCTCATAATTTTCCTGGCTAAGGGCAAGATATAATATTTTATCTTTACCTTCTGAGCTTACTTTATTAATATTGGTTTTAAACTCCTTAATTTTCTTTTTACAAAGCTCTTCTCTTTCTTTAATCAATTCTATTTTATTTTCGCTTGTATCCTCAAGCTCCTTTAGAGGATATCTATCATCAAGTTTCTGATAATAGGATAGGGTTTTTTCATAGGGTATAAGTAAAGTATCCATGAAAAATTTTTTATTTTCGATAAAATCGGATATCCCAACCTCCAAATCCTTATATTCATTATATGAATCATAGAATAGTTCGGAATCATTGGTGTTATTTAAAATCTCTTCAAGGGCAGGCTCTATTTTACCAAGCTTCTCATATGCTATTGCGCGTATCTGCCATACCTCATCATCTTTGGATATCTCATTTAAAGTATAGATATCCGTTATTTTATTCACGATTACCTTTCTGATACTTGCATTGTCTGAATCCTTAAGTATCTCTTTAAGGTAATCCTCATTATGGATTTTCTCAACTAGAATTTTCTTAACGGAGTCGTCCTCATTCTTATCATATAATGAGTATAAAACGTTTTCATCATCAATCTTTTCTGCAATCTTGGATTTTAAAGTAGCATCTGTATTATCTATAAAGAGTTCTTTAAGTTTGTCCTCATCATATATTTTATCTACTATCTCCTCTTTAATCTGGTTGTTATCACTGTTTAAACCTATTTCGAGAAGTTTTTCCTCATCATAAATCTTTTTAATGATTGATGATTTGTATTCAACCTTGTCTGCTTTAAGTGCGATGTCACGTAGTAAATCCTCATCCTCGATTTTATCCAGTGCAATGTATGCCATATCATTGTTTCTGTTGGCTATTGCAATTTCTTTTAAATATTTGAGATTGTAGACTTTATCCGTTGCTAGACCTCTGGAGTTAAGGCAGTTACTGTTAAGGGCAATATTTGTAAGCTTTTTCTCATCCTCGATTCCATCGATTGCGACGATTCCAACATCGACATCCTCGTCTTTAATAGCTATTCTTTCAAGTATGTCCTCATTTTCAATTAACTCAGTTGCAATAAAACGTGTTTCTTTACATTTACTATTTAAAGCTATGCAATATATGTCCTCAAGTGATGTGATGTGGCTTAAAGCAAATTTACCTACATTGAAATCAGTATCTTTTATGGCAGATTCTTTGTATAACTTTTCATCATTTACCCTTGATAATGCTATGTTACGTATCGTTGGATCTGTATCGTTTAATGCTACTTCCTTAAGCACTCTAAGATTTCGAATTCTTGCAACCGCTACCTTACGGGCTTTTGCATTTTTTGCTTTAAGTGAAAATTCATCTAATAATTCAACATTTTTTATATTTCTAACAGCGGATATTGCATTATCGCTATTTCCATCATTATAAGCTATTTCAAGGTATCCATAGTCTTCGGAACCTATTCTCATATATGCCGCAGATCTGACCTGCCATGCATCATCATTACGAGCAATATCAATAAGTTCCTCTAAATTTAAATCTTCACTCTGTATTGATTGGATTCTTTCGGTTATAGAATCGCTGTATATTCCTTTTTTATTTATTCTATCCATAAAACCCATTATTACCACTTAATTAATTGAATTATTATATTTAAATAAATTTAATATTTTTAATTAACTTCGAATGTTTTAAAGAAAAATCTTTTATTTAATTACTAATAAATATATAAATATAAGTGTATCATTATATAATATTATATATAATTCTTATTTTTATAAATTTAATGTTTTTTATAAAAACTTATTTATTTTTAGTGATATTTATGGAAAATAAAGGTATTGAAAATATTTCATCTAATTTTAATCCAAAATTAAAGGCTCATAAGGTAAAACAAATAGAATTAAAAAATGAAATGACTGTTAGCCAACTTATTGATGAGTTTGATTCATCAGGTGTCTTAGGTTCTGGAAGGGTCTCAAGAGCTAGAAATCTTTTAATTGATATGGTTAATGATGATGATATGCAGATCTTCTTATCCGTTGCAGGTCCTATGGTTCCTGGAGGATTAAGGAATGTTATTGCAGATATGATTAGGAATAGACAGATAAGTACACTTATTACAAGTGGCGCAAATTTAACCCATGATATGGTTGAGGCTTTTGGTGGAAGACATTATAAGGATTTAGGATTTGATGATGAGGAACTTAATGATGCGGGAATTGGTAGGATTGCCGATGTATACACTCAATCAGGTGATTTTGAAGTATTTGAAGAAAAAATCACTGAGATGTTAGAGATAATCGAGAAGAAGTATGACAATCCTAAAGATAAAAATATCATCTCAATTGAGAAGTTGTTATATGAATTCGGAATGCTTATAGATGATGAGAACTCTATTTTATATTTAGCTGCTCATAATGGTGTTAATATATTTGCACCAGGTCTTATTGATAGTATGATTGGTCTTCAATTATGGATTTTTAGTCAGGATCATAATCTTCATGTAGATGCGGTTGGGGATATGCATCATTTATCTGATGTTGTATTTGAAACGGAAAAGGTAGGTGCCATTATGTTAGGTGGTGGTATTCCTAAGCATTATACTTTAGCATCCAATCTTCTTAAAGGTGGAATTGATGCAGGTTTCCAGATTACTATGGATAGGCCTGAAACCGGAAGTTTAAGTGGTGCAAGACTTGAGGAAGCTAAAAGTTGGTCTAAAGCAAAACATGGTTCAAAATTAGTAACTGTAATAGGTGATACTACTATATTATTCCCACTTATATATGCGGGAGCAATGGATCATTTTAAAGAATAATGGGGTATTATTGTGGAATTTCTACTTTATCCTATTTTGTATGGTCTTTCAGGATTCTTCATGAAGATATCCGATGATGTTTATGATGAGAAACATAATAAAATTCTTGCTTCTTTAATAGGCATTTTATGTGGTGTTGTATCTGGAATAATTACAAGTTCCAGTGTCGACGGTGCATATATATTTCTTGGAATATTGATAGGTAATTTTATAGCTTTAAAAGTCGACGGAATACATCATGTAGTTACATTGATTGTATTTCTTGCTGTTTCACTGTATTTATCTATTCCAACTTTAAATCTTCTATTACTGGCAGTTATTATTATTTCTGCTTTAATAGATGAGATTGGAAATGATAATGAGAAAATCTATGCAAAAAGTAAATTCTTAATGTATTTCTTTGATTATAGATTTACCATGAAGGTTGTAATCCTTATACTCGCATTATTCGGATACTTAAATCTATGGACATTTTTATTCTTCTTATGTTTTGAAATAGCATATGAGATTGGAAGGGTTTTATTTGAAAGATATCTAATTAATTGGGATTTATGATTCTTAGATTTCCTTTTTTATTTTTTTTTTCAAATTTTTTTCATTGGATTTGAATCTTATATTATCCATTTTTTAAGTATTTTATTTGAATACAATTTTTTTTTAATTTTTAATTTTATTATGATATGTAAATTTCTTTTTACAATTTAAATTGTATATTATTTAGTTTTTATTAAAATGTAAAATACTTTTTACAATCATTTTTTTATTTTTTTGAACATTTTTTATTTTTATCATAATTTTTTATATTTTTTTATAATTTTTAACTAATTAAATTATAAATATTTTACATTTATGAATGATAAAGTATTTAAGTTCGTTAATTATACCTATATATAGAAAAATAAATTCAACTTTATTTTTCTAATCTTTAAATTGAACTTTATATTTTTAAAAAATCAATTGGAGGATATGATGAAAAAGTATAGTAAATATTTAGTTTTAGCTTTACTTTTAATTACAATAGTTACTATTACCGGAGTATCAGCAGAAGACACTTCAAATTACTCCTCTTCAGATAATACATCATTAAACTCTGTAAACAACAATGTAAACATTTTAACAGATGATAATGTTAGTGACGGGAATGTCACACCTGTGGAGAATACAAGTATTGATGAAAACACAACTCCTGTTGTTGAAAATAAGACATTTAATACTAATGTAGATATTTCTGTAGATAACTCCTCAGTATATGAGCCATCTATTGTAAACATCTCTGTTATAGGGGATAATAATGCTACAGTCAATGGTGGAAATATTAGTGTTATTATTAAATATGACGATAACGGAACCGTTTATAATAAAACTCTCCCGGTAACTGATGGTAAAGCTATAATTCAATGGACTCCTACAATCACTGGAAAATATACTATTAATGTAGATTTCAATGGTTATACTGCAGATAACATTAATTACAGCACTTCCAAAGGAAGTAAAACCTATAATGCAATTGCAAATAATAACTTGATTATTATTTCAAATAATGTTGTAATGTATTATAAAGACGGAACTAAGTACTACGTATTTGTTACAGATATTGACGGTAATCCTATAAGTAATGTTTCTGTTGAGATAAATATTGCAGGTAAATCCTACAAAAGGATCACTAATGAAAACGGAACAGCCTCTCTTTCATTAAACTTATCTCCAAAAACTTATAATGTTACTACCTCAGTAGTAAACTCCACTGTTACTAATTCATCTTCAGTAACAATTAATAATTGGAACAATAGTTTAATCAAGGTTAATCCAGTTAAATTAACTAAAGAGTATAAACTTAGCAATAATTTTAAGGTCTATATAAGCCACAATGGTACAGCCCTTCAAAATGTACCTGTATATATTGTCATTAAAGGTAAGACTTACAAAGCAACCACTGACAACTCAGGACTTGCTCAACTTAACATTAATCTTAAACCTGGAAAATACAATGTATATGCATATGTTGTTAATGGTAATAAAAAAATAGGCAATTATTCCACTATCACTGTTAATAAGTGGAATAAAAAATATGCTAAATTAACTGTTAATAAAGTAGTTAAAAACTATGCTGATTCCAATAAGATCCGTGTAAAATTGACCTATAAAAATCATGGAATTTCCGGTGAAAAGGTCTTAATCAAAGTTGCAGGTAAAACATATACTAGAACAACTAACTCTAATGGTGATGTTAGTATGAGCTTTAATAAAATAGGTACCTATAAGGTTAGTGCTTCTACTAATGTTGTTGGCGTTAAAGTCTCAGGTTCAAACACTGTTAAAGTAAATCCTGCATATGTTAATTTACTTGTTAAGAATAATGTAAATTCTTATACTGGACAATCAGACAATAAAGGTAAATTAGCTTTATTCTATAATATTAACAAGAAATACCTTGATTCAAAGAATAAAACTGTAAACAATAAATTAAAATTACAATTTACATATAATAATAAACCACGTGTTCAACAATATGTAAGTGTTACTATAAATGGTAAAAATACTGTTTATAAAACTGATAAAAATGGTAGAATCTATGCCGACATTAGTAAGGCAAAAACAGGTTGCCAATATGTTACAGTAATTTATTATTCTTTTGATAAAAATTATTATAGCTTAAAATGGTCCGTTCGAGTTAATTTCAGATAGTTAAAATTCATTATCTGAATTTTTTCTATCATTTCTTTTTTATTTTTAATGTATTTTTTTATTTTTCAGATCAACCTATTTTTAGCTAATGAATTCAAAGAGTAATTGTTTTTATGATTTCTTAGTTTAAATTTAAGAATTATTTCCATAGAAAACTATAATACATTTAAAACCATGTTTAAGTATTTAGTCTAGCTTTTTATTATTAAAACTAGTTTAAAATTCTATTTTTCTTAATTGATATTTGATTGGTCATTTATTTTTTTATTGAATTTTTTCATGATAAAAGTGTATTTAATGGTTAAATTCACAAATTAAAATGGAAAAATTAGGTTTTTTATTTATTTAAAATAAAATGAGCTTTAATAATTTAATCTATGTAATTAAAATGGAAAATTAGGTTTTTTATTTATTTAAAATAAAAATGTGGATTTAATAATTTTTTATTAAATCTTTATAAAAGGAAGTAATGCTTTAAATCATTTATTCAATATGTCGTGTACGGCTTTTTCAGGATCATCTGACTGATAAATACTACGTCCTACAATAGCGGCATTGGATATCTTAAGTGTTTCTTTTGCACTTCCTCCCTGTGCTCCAACGCCCGGTGATATTATAAAGGCATCTTTTCCAACAATGTCCCTGATTTCCTGAAGTCTATCTAATCTTGTTGCAGGTGCCACATAATTTTTAATACCTAAATCCACACCCATTCTTGCAATATCATCTGCTACAGGTTGGATAAATCTTTTAGCTCCTGGATGTGACATTTCTGTTACAAGGAATAAATCCTTACCATATTCATCTGCTTTATTTAGGCAGGCTTTAACACTATCTTCTCCTGTAAACCCATGACAGATAAGACCGTCTGCACCATTTGAATAGGTTATATCAGCTATCTTATCATTAGTTGCATCAATATCTGCAACCTTATAATCACATATAACCTTAAAATCAAATTGATCCTTTAAGGTGTTAATACAATTGATTCCAACTGCAAGTGTTAATGGATAACCAATTTTTATGGTGTCTATCTGATCTGATACTTTATCACATATCTTGATAGATTCATCCATATCCATAACATCCAATGCTAATATAATATTATTTTTAACTTTCATATTATCCCAATAAATTTTAATCATTAATTATTTAGTTTATACTTCTTTTTATTTTTTATTATTGGATCCGTTTCAGATTTTTCTTAATTTTATTATGAATTATTATATTTTTTTAAAAGATTTTCATTTTTTTTATCGCATAATCCAATTTTGGATATTTCTTAAATTTATTATGAAATACTAATTATTTTATAAAGTATTCTTAATTTTTTAATAGATTTCATATTGATTTTATAAACATTATATATTTTATCTAAAATTTTTTAATTATTTATACAAATATAATTGAATCAACATGATTTGATTATTTTTATTATAATTAAATTTGATTTTATTAATATGCAATTTTTTTAAATTCTTTATTATTTTTGTTCAATTTTTTAAATAATTTTTATATAATCTTCTTTTCAGTTAATTAAAATATATACAAAAACATGTTTTTAAGAAAAATTTATATTGATTAATATAATCTTGATAAAATTTAGTGTATATTTTATCAATTTTCATTAAGTTTATATAATATTTGATTAAAAAATTATAATATTACTTATTTATTTTTTTCGCGAAATCTTTATAAGAGCTAAAATATATATTAAGTATTAATCAATTAAACTTAATTTTTTTTTAAGTTTGTTTGATTTTTAAATTAGAAATTTTTTATAAAATATTAAGGAGAGTTTAAATTGCATATTATGGAGGGATTTTTACCGCCTATGTGGTGTCTTATATGGTATATTATAATGATTCCAATAGTAGGTTATGGTATATATCAAATTAAAAAAATTACAGAGGAATATCCAGACACAAAAGCTTTATTAGCAGTATCAGGAGCTTTCATGTTTGTTTTATCCTCACTTAAAATGCCATCTGTAACAGGAAGTTGTTCTCACCCTTGTGGTAATGGTTTGGGTGTTGCATTATTTGGACCAGCAATTACTGGTGTTTTAGGAACTATAGTACTTATTTTCCAAGCTTTACTTTTAGCTCATGGTGGTATTACCACTTTAGGAGCAAATTGTTTATCTATGGGTATTATTGGCCCATTCTGTGGTTGGGTAGTATATAAAGCTTGTCAAAAAGTTGGAGTTAATACAAAGGTCAATATATTTTTAACTGCATTTGTTGCAGATATTATGACTTATTTTGTAACATCTGTTGAACTTGCATTAGCATTCCCTGTCCCTAGCTTCGGTGCAGCATTTGCAAAATTCTTTATAATATTCATGCCTACCCAAATTCCATTAGGTATTGCTGAAGGTTTACTTACTGTTATTATTTGGAATGGATTATTATCCTACAAACCAGAACTTCTTGAGAAATTAAATGTAATCAATCCTCAGGATGTTCCAAGTGGAGATGATTAGATGAAATATGAGAATTGGATTCTATTAATCTTAGTAATAATCCTTTTGGTCGCACCATTTGTAATTTATAGTGGATTAGGTGAAGATCAAGGATACTTTGGAGGAGCAGATGATCAAGGATCAGATGCTGTATCTGAAACAGGTTATCAGCCTTGGTTTAGTTCTTTATGGGAACCACCATCCGGTGAAATTGAGAGTTTACTCTTTGCAGTACAGGCTGCAATCGGTGCAATAATCATTGGTTATGCTTTTGGTTATTGGAGAGGTCAAGCTTCAAATAAAAAAGATAATTAATTATCTTTTATTTTTTTTTAGGTGAAATATATGGAGATAAATTTAGATTATGTGGCTCATACAAATAGGATTGCTGATAATAACCCTTATGTAAAGGTGGGAATTTCCTTATTTTTTATGTTGTCAGCATTAATATTAAGTAATAATTATTACTCTATTTTAGTTATCATTCTTTCTAGTGCTATAATATTAGGTATTGCACGTGTTTCACTTAAGGAATATTGTAAATTTTTAGTTATTCCATTTTCATTTACATTCTTAACATGTTTGTTTATTTTATTCTTCTTTCCACAAGGGGAATATATCTGGGATAGCGGATTTTGGGGTATTGGAATTACAACATATTCCTATACTACTTCAGTTTTAACATTTTTCAGAGTGTTTGCATGCTTTTCAGCTTTGGGAATTCAATCTTTAACTACACCTATCAGTGATGTAATGCATGTTTTAAGAAAGATTAAGGTTCCTAAGGTTTTTTGTGAGATTGCTGTTTTGATGTATAATGCCATATTTATATTTCTTGAATGTGTTGAAACTATGAGAAATGCACAAAAAACAAGATTAGGTTATTTAACAACTTCTCTTACAGCTTTTAAATCAATGGGTTCTATGTTTTCCAATTTATTTTTACAATCCCTTAAAAAAAGTGAAACCATGCAGGTTGCCCTAGACTCTAGATGTTATACAGGGGAGTTACCTGTCTATAAACCTAATAGAAAGGCAAAGTCTTATCCTGAACTTGTAAATTAAATTTTTCATGAAATATTAAATAGTAATCTTTAAGTATTATATTAATGATATTGATTATTGAAAGTATTATCTAATTTTTATTTATAAAAATTGGATTTTTTTTATAATCCCTAAGTAATACTTGTTATTTAAATGACTTTATAAAAAGTAATACTTTTATTAATATTTATATTATAATAAATTTGTTCCATAGGTTTATATATCTAGAAATATCTAATATAGGTTAAAACAACAAAAAAATTTTATAATATCCATATTAACATTTTAAAAGGTTTTATCCCATAAACTCAGCAATATTGAGTTTTTTTTATAGAATGTAAGTAATACTTAATATATAAATAAGTCATATTAACATTTTAAAAGGTTTTATCCCATAAACTCAGCAATATTGAGTTTTTTTTATAGAATGTAAGTAATACTTAATATATAAATAAGTCTAAAGAATGTAATAATCTTATTGAAAAGCAATATCTTAATATTTTTTTTTACAAATATAGTAATACTCATTATATAAACAAATTATAAAAAAGTAATAAAGGTGATAATATGAATTTTGAAGAATTAATGGATTTCTTTGCAGGTCTTAAAATGACTGTTGTTGCAGGAGTTTTCCTTTTAATTGGAATTTTACTAATGATATTTCATATTCAAGTTCCGTTATGGTTAGATCCATCATGGGGTGCAGTTGTTATTAGTGGTTTACCATTAGTATATTTAGCACTTGTCAGATTAATCAAACAGAAATGGGTTTCATCAGCATTACTAATTACTATGGCGATGGTTGCATCATTGCTTATAGGTCAGGTATTTGCAGCTGGTGAGGTTGCATGGATTATGGCTTTAGGTGCCCTTCTTGAGGATTGGACCGTTGAAAGATCTAAAAAGGGTCTTAAAAATTTAATAGATTTATCACCTCAACGTGCAAGAATCGTTAATGAGGATAACAGTGAGGAGATAATTCTTGTAGATGATGTCAAATTAAATGATACATTAAGGGTACTACCAGGTGAAAGAATCCCAGTTGACGGTGAAATTATTGAGGGAAACTCTTCAATCGATCAATCTGTCATGACTGGTGAATCCTTACCTATTGATAAAACCATTGGAGATAAGGTTTTCTGTGGTACTATGAATATGTATGGTGCAATTGATATTAGGGCTACAAGTCTCGGTGAAAATTCATCACTTCAAAAACTTATAGACCTTGTAAAGGAAGCAGATAATAAGAAGGCACCGACACAGAGAATTGCAGATAAATGGGCAACATGGCTTGTACCTGTCGCATTAATAATTGCAATTGCAGCATGGTTAATTACAGGAAATATTGAGCGTGGTGTAACTGTTCTCGTTGTATTTTGTCCTTGTGCTTTAATTTTAGCTACCCCAACAGCCATTATGGCTGCAATTGGACAGGCTACAAAACATGGTGTGTTAATCAAATCAGGTGAAGCACTCGAGAAATTAGGAGGGCTTAACACCTTTGCATTCGATAAAACAGGTACATTAACCTATGGTAAATTGGCAGTATCTGATGTGATGTCCTTTGATTTTAAATATACAAGTGAGGATATATTGCTAATGGCAGCATCTGCAGAGAAACGAAGTGAACATCCAATTGCAAAGGCTATTGTTGAAAATCTTGAAAATAAATCAATTGATATTGAAGATCCATTGGATTTTAAAATGATACCTGGTAGGGGAATTAGTGCCAAAAACTCCTATGGTGATGTATTATGTGGAAATGATAATTATTTAAAGGAGGAAAACATCTCATTTACAGATGAGGTTAAGGCAGAAATCAAATCATTAAGGTCAGTTGGAAAGGCATTGGTGATTGTTGCATTGGATGGTAAAGTTGTAGGTCTTATTGGATTATCTGATATCATAAGGGAAGATAGTAAAGATATGGTTGATGCGTTACATAAATTAGATACAGAAACCATATTACTTACTGGAGACCACAGACAAACAGGGGAATATTTTGCAAAACAGGTAGGAATTTCAAAGGTATATGGTGATCTTCTTCCTGAGGATAAATTAAAGGCTATTGAAAAGATTAAATCATCAGATAAACAGGTTTGTATGATTGGTGATGGTGTAAACGATGCACCTGCCCTTAAGACATCTGATGTAAGTGTTGCAATGGGTTCAATTGGAAGTGATGTTGCAATAGAAACTGCAGACATTGCACTTTTAGGTGATGATATTGGAAAGATTCCATATCTTAAAAAATTATCAAACTCAACACTGTTCACTATAAGATTTAACATTGCACTTTCAATGTGTATTAATGCGGTAGCGATTGTGATGTCTGTAATTGGTTGGTTAAACCCTGTAACTGGTGCTATTGTTCATAATGCAGGAAGTTGCCTTGTTGTTTTAAATGCAGCATTATTATATGATAGAAAATTTGATGAGGATATAAAGGATGATGAAAATAAGGTTGAAATAGATAATGTTCAATTAAATAGTAGTGAAGAAATTATTGATGATAATCTAGTTCATACACATATGCACACTCATAGATATGGGGAACATACCCATTCCCACGAGGGTGTCGAAATTTTAAATGAGATTAAAACAGATGAAGGTATAAAACACTCTCACAGACATATACATCCTGCTAAGTTTAAACATAGTTGTGATGTGTACCATGGTGTGAACTAATTTTTCATTTTTTTATTTTTTAAATTAATCTAATATTCTTATTTTAATAAATATTAATTTTTTAAACTATTTTTTAGAAATTATTACTATTTTCTTATTTATTTGTTTTTATTAATACTTTTAATAGTTTTTTAAAATCATTTTAATTATTGTTCAAATAAACTTTAATTATTTTTAATTTTAATTTAAACTTTATATATAAGTAAAAATAAATTAATATTAATTATGGAGGGGTTTTTATTTTAGAAGTTAAAGATGTTAGTTATAAATATCCTGATGGAACTCTTGCACTAAATCATATCAATTTTAAAGTGGAAAAGGGAGAGATGGTTTCATTATTAGGTAAAAATGGAGCAGGTAAATCCACATTGTTCTTGCATTTTAATGGTATTTATGAACCAACTAGTGGTGAGGTTCTAGTCGACGGGGAACCAATTAACTATAAAAAAGAGGGATTGATGAAAGTAAGACAGAAGGTGGGAATCGTATTTCAAAACCCTGATGATCAGCTATTTGCACCTACCGTTGAGGAGGATGTTGCATTCGGTCCTTTAAATCTTGGTTATTCTCAGGAAGAAACACAGGAAATTGTGACAGAATCCCTTAAAAGAGTTGGAATGTCTGGTTATGAGAGAAAAGCGCCTCATCATTTAAGTGGAGGTCAAAAGAAAAGAGTGGCTATTGCAGGAATACTTGCAATGAAACCTGAAATAATGGTTCTAGATGAGCCTACATCTGGTCTTGATCCTAAGGGCGCATCAAATATTTTACGATTACTTTATGAATTAAATGATGAGGGTATGACCATTATTATTTCTACCCATGACGTTGATTTAGTGCCGGTATATTCAAGTAAGGTATTTGTAATTAGTAAGGGTATAATTCTAGAGCAAGGTACTCCAAAAGAGGTTTTCTCCAATATTGATCTTATAAGAAAGGCTAATCTAAGACTTCCAAGAATTGCCCATTTATCTGAAATTCTTGAAAAGGAGGACGACATTGATTTTAATGGTGACTATCCATTAACCATAGGTCAGGCTCGTAAAGCATATGGATCTATAATAAAAAACAGATAATCTATATTGTTCTAGTTTTTAATATTTTTTTTAAATAAATTAATTCTATTTTTTTTAAATCATGATATTATGTCAAATAAGGATTTTAAATTAATTTATGAAACCGATTCCCATGATAAAATTTATACCAATAAAGACTTTCTTATAGTTGAATTTCCATATGGGAGGAATGGTGTTTCCATATCCTATTTAAATGGAGGATATAGGGAAGATTTAGAATCTGTCTTTAATCAACATCTATCTGATGATGAGATAAATGAAATCAACATGGATGGAATAGTTGAATATCTGAGATTGAAAGCCAAATCCTTAGATTTGAATGTGGATAAAACATCTTCACTTCTAACTCATGCGGATATTAGAAACACCTCAATAGTTAAAAAATCATTTGAAAAAATATCCGTTACAGCCATTACAACTGCAGGAACAAAAGTCAATGCTGTAAGAGCAGGTGATCCCGCATCCTATTATGAGGAAAACCATATATATTATGATTTAAAAGGGAATAAACTTAAAAAAGATATGGATGTAGGAACAATAAATATTATACTGATTTTTAATTGTTATCTGGATGAAAATTCTCTTTTAAATGCATTAATGACTGCTACGGAAGCAAAATCAGCAATACTTCAACAACAACAAATTCCTTCCCAGTATTCCAGCGGTATTGCAACAGGAACAGGGACCGATGGGATTATTCTAGTCTCGGATAAAAAGTCCGACAATATTGTTGAAAATGCTGGTAAGCATTCAAAACTTGGAGAGTTAATTGGCTCAGCCGTTATGGAGTCAATAGCAGAGGCGAATCTAAAGCAAACATGGATTAGTCCCAGTTCACAATCAAATGTTTTAACATTACTTTATAGATATAAACTAGATATCAATGATTTTTATAAGGATTTTACAGAGGATGAAAAGGAAAACTTTATAAAATCCTTACAGGGTGAAATCCACAACCCTAAATTGGTAGCTGTTACATTGACTATCACCCATATAATTGATGATGTGGCCTATAATCTAATGGCATCTAGAACTGGATATAATTTAGCGATATCCATAATCAATAATCTTTTTAGTTCCAATGATTCTAGGGAGGTTAAAAGATTGCTTCTATATTGGATTGATTATTATCTTAAATGATTATTAATTAAATACATACTATCTAGATTTAATTATATATTGAATTATAAAATTTTAAATAAAAAGATAAATAAAATAATAATATTATAAAATAAATTAAATGGTTACTATGAGAATTGGAATATGTGATACTACCTTTGCAAGATTTGATATGGGTCGTGCTGCAGAGGATGAGCTTAAAAAATATATTTATGATACTAAAATCATCAGAGTAACAGTTCCAGGTATTAAAGATCTTCCTGTAGCTAGTAAGAAACTCATTGAGGAGGAAAACTGTGATATTGTAATGGCACTTGGAATGCCAGGGCCTAAAAGAAAAGATAAGGTATGTGCTCATGAAGCCTCAACAGGTTTAATCAATGCACAGCTCATGACGAATACCCATATCATTGAGGTTTTTGTACATGAGGATGAAACGGATTCCGAGGAGGAACTTAAATTCCTGGCAGAAAGTAGGGCTAGGGAACATGCCCAGAACGTTTATAAAATGATGTTCCATCCTAAACAAATGCGTAAAGAAGCAGGTAAAGGTAAACGTGAAGGATTTGAGGATGCAGGTCCTTTGTAATCTAGAAATTTAAAATGTGAATTTGATATGACAGAAGATATTGACGGTGTATATTTGGTTATTCCGGCTTATAATGAAGAGAAACATGTTAAAAAGGTCTTATGTGATGTGGCTAATTTAGGTTATAAGATCATTCTCGTTAATGACGGGTCAAAAGACAATACATTAAAACTTGCAAGAGAAGTTCAAAAATTATATCCTCATCAAGTTTTCATTGTTTCTCATGTTATAAACCGTGGTTTAGGTGCAGCTTTAAAAACAGGTATGACTGTTGCCTTGAAACATGGTGCACAGTATATAATAACTTTTGATGCCGATGGTCAACACGCTTTTGAAGATATTTCAAAGGTCGTAAAACCGTTAAAAGAGAGTAAGGCTGATGCGGTAATTGGTTCACGCATATTTGACGACATGCCCAGAACCAAACATTTTGCAAATGATGTAATGAATATTTTAACTCATATATTTTATGGTATTAAGGTTAAAGATTCACAGTCAGGTCTTAGGGCTTTTTCTGCAAAGGCTGCTAAGGAAATTAATGTAGTTTCCCCAGGTTATGGGGTATCTTCTGAATTCATTAAAGAAATAAAAGACAATCACATTGAGTTTGATGAGGTTCCAATTACCACTATCTATACTGATGAAACTCAACATAAAGGAACTAATGCAATTGTCGGTATTAAAATCATGTTTAAGATGATTATTGACTTGTTTAGATAGTTTGATTCTTTAATTGGAATTATCTAATCAAATATTATATATTAGTTGGAAGCTTATTTATTTAATTAGAATTTATTAATTGGAAATTTTATAGGTTAAATGGTTATTAGATTGGAAGTTTATTTATTTAATTCAGATTTAATTTGATAAATAAACTTAGATTTTTAATTATAAGGCTTATATATTTTTAAATATTTGAATATTTCAAAATTATTAGGTGTTTATATGGAATCTTTATTGTTATATCAGGTAATAGTTTTGATAATGGCGGTAATTGCCGTTATTCTATTTGCCATTAGATATAAGAATGGAAAAACGAATCTTTCAACATTCCTTGTATCAATTATTTTCTGGTTAATTATTGTTGCTATTGGTATATTTCCTGAATCTACAACTTATGTTGCTCAGATTGTAGGTTTTAGAAGAGGTTTGGATTTAGTTTTTGTTTTAGCTATTGTATTTTTAGGATATCTGTTAATAAAAATAAATATGAGATTAGATTCAGAAAATGAAGAATTAACTAAATTAATTCGAAAAATAGCTATGGATAATGAAGAAAGTCTTGATGATGATAAAGAAGACGATTAACTTTTTCTATTTTTTTTATATGGACAAATAATTAATTATATACTTAATTTTTACATTTTTATATAATGGAATAATTAGTTTTATATACAATTAATATCAAATATTCTATTGATTTAAAACAAATAACTTTTTTTTAAAGTATCTGTCTAAAAAAACATTTAAATGAATAATTTTTTTTATTAAAGTAGTGATTATATGTTATATTTTAGGGGATGTACTGCAAGAGAGAAGGATTCTAATATTGAAAATGCAACGAAATACATATTAGATAAGGCAGGAATTGATTATCATACCATTGATAATGAAGAATGTTGTGGTTCCATACTTTTAAGAAGCGGATTTTATGATGGGGCTACAGAACAAATGAAAAGAACTTATAATGATATTAAAGACGAGGATCTAATATTAACCTCATGTGCAGGTTGTTATAAAACACTTAATGATGACTATAAAGAAATATTAGGTTATGACTTAAATGTAATCCATATCTCCCAGTTACTTTATAAATTAATTGATGAAGGTAAGATTGAAGTAAACGATAACTTTAAGGATTTGAAGGTAACTTATCATGATCCTTGTCATTTAGGTAGGGCCTCAAAGGTATATGATGAACCTCGGGAGGTTATCGGGAAATATTCTAATCTTGTTGAAATGGAGAATAATCGTGAAAACGCGTTATGCTGTGGCTCTGGAGGTGGAGTAAAATCTGCATTTCCTGAAATCTCAGCAAACATTTCAAAAAACAGAATAAAACAGGCAGAAGATACAAAATGCGACTTAATTGTCACGGCTTGTCCTTTCTGTAAATTGAATTTGGGTTCTAATTCCGAAAATCTAAAAGTTATAGATTTATCTGAGTTTGTAGCAAAAGCATTAAAGAAAGAGGATATATAAGTGGGTAATATGGAAGAAAGAGAATTAAAACAAATGAATAAATCATTTAAATTATTACATAAACGTTTCGAAAAGATTATTAACAAGCCAGAAACTCGCCGTCTTCAGGAAAGGGTAATTAATATTCGTACTAGTGCTATTGAAAACAATGAAGAATTGCAAGAACAGGTAAGGAAAACATTTAAAAGAAATGATATTGAGTTGTTTGAAGCTAAAGATGGTGATGAAGCTATTAAAATTATGGTTGATTTAATTAATGATTATGACAAGGAAAATAAACTTGTAATTAAATCAAAATCAAACACTATGGGGGAAATCAGTGCTCGAAGGAGACTTGAAGAGAATGGTGTAAAAGTTATCGAAACTGATTTGGGAGACAGAATCCTACAACTTAAACATACGGATAATAGACCGGTACACAATACGGGACCTGCATCACATTTAAGTATTGATGAAATTACCGAGATTGTTAATGATGGATTAAATACGGATTTAGATCCTGTGCATCAGGATATATTAAAGACTGTAAGGGCTGATGTTTTATCCTATGTTGATGATGCCAAGGTAGGTATTACAGGAGCCAATGCAATTGCTGCTTATGACGGATCAATTGCAATTGTCCACAATGAAAACAATGTGGCATACGCATCAAGCCGTAAACTTCATATTGTACTTGCAGGAATTGATAAACTTGTTCCAGAAGTTGAGGATGCGGTATCAGTTTGTAAATTAGAATCAGTATTCGGAACAGGCTCACCAATATCCTCATATATCAATATTATTTCAGGACCATCAAAAACAGCAGATATTGAGAAAAAACTATTGAAACCAATGTATGGTGCAGAGAAGGTGGTAGTAATATTACTTGATAACGGACGTTCAAAAGCTAAAGACGAGTGTTTATGGTGTATAAACTGTGGTAATTGTGTAGTTGCATGTCCTGTATACAATGTAGTAGGTAATGAATTTGGTTTTAATTATTATCTTGGAGGACATGGGATTGCATTAAGCAGGTATCTTAATGAGAACGAGGAAAAAGATGATAAAAAATTGTATATGTGTACCTTATGTGGAATGTGTACCTATAATTGTCCTGTAGCCACCCCTACCAATGAACTTATCGAAAGTTTACGTTCAAAAACAGAATTTAAAGTGGATAATCATAGGAGGATTAAAAACAATATAAAAAATAATGGAAGTCCATATAAACATAAAGGATAATTAAATATTTAATTAAGTTTAAATACACTTTATATATTAATATTTAAGAATATTTTTAAGTTAAAGTTTGGATTAAACATTTTTTATTCTTTAATTCAATTATTATTAATTTTAATCTTATTGAAATGTTATTCTTTAAATATTCTTATAAGAGGCAGTATTATTTTATTATAAATAATAATTATAGAAAACATTTATAAATATAAACTAATAAATTGTTAATTGTTATTTTATTATGATAATATTTTTTTTATTTTAGTTATGCTATATTGGTAGTATAATTATTATGAATTTATTATTAAGGATTAAATTTACTTAATTATATTTTTATAAATACATAGGTTATTTGTTTAAATTTGAGTAAATAATTGGAGGAAATTTTTTGCTTTTATTAATAAGTCCAATCAATCATGAAGAAGCTGTAGAAGCTATTGAAGGTGGAGCAGATATTGTAGATGTTAAAAATCCTAAAGAAGGATCTCTTGGAGCTAATTTCCCTTGGGTTATTAAAGATATTAGAGAACTTACTCCTTCTGATAAGTTAGTTTCTTCTACAATAGGTGATGTTCCATATAAACCAGGAACCGTTTCCCTTGCTAGTTTAGGTGCATTAAAATGCGGTGCTGACTACATTAAGGTAGGATTATATGGTACTAAAAATTATGATGAGGCAGTAGAGGTTATGTCTAATGTTGTTAAAGCTGTTAAAGACGAATCTCCAGAAACTATTGTAGTGGCTGCAGGTTATGCAGATGCTGAAAGAGTTGGAGCTGTTTCACCATGGGATATTCCTAAAGTTGCACGTGATTCTGGTTCAGATTTGGCTATGTTGGATACTGCAGTTAAGGATGGTAAAACATTATTTGACTTTATGAGTATGGAAGACCTTGAAAAATGGGTTGCGGAAGCTAAAGAATATGATTTAAATACTGCACTTGCAGGTTCAGTTAAAAAGGATCAAATCAAGCCATTATATGATTTACACTGTGATGTTGTAGGTATTCGTGGTGCTGCATGTGTTGATGGTGACAGAAACACTGGACACATTGACCGTACTGCTGTTAAAGAGTTAAAAGATTTAATCAAATCCTTTGATTAAATAAAATTCATTTTTAATTTTTAATTAAACCTTTTTTTAGCTATATTTTATTAAAACTTTAGCTATTTTTTTATTTTAAACTTTTTTTAATATTTTTTTTAGAAGTTGGTTCTTTTGTCTAGAAATGAGGATAAAACAAATGTAATGAGGCTTTTAGAGAGAAACAAAATAGCCTATAAAAGTTATAATTACCTTGATTCCGGAGCTATAAGTGGAAAGGATGTAATTGAGGTTTTAGGTGAAAATCCTGACAATGTATTTAAGACACTTGTAACCGTAAGTAAATCTGATAATCATTATGTTTTTTTAGTGCCTGTTAGTAAGGAATTAGATTTGAAACTTGCATCTGAGGTTGTATCCGAAAAGAAGATTAAAATGTTAAAATCTAAGGATTTAGTATCATTGACTGGATATACTCATGGGGGATGTTCTCCAATAGGTATGAAACATAAATTTCCAACTATTATCGATGATAGCGCTAAGAATTTTAATACCATTTATTTCAGTGGTGGAAAGATAGGTTATCAGGTTGAGTTAAAACTAGATGATCTTTCAAAAATAATTGATTTTAGATTGGCTCATATTACAAAGTAGTTCTATAATTGTTTGGAAAAACTGTTAGCTAAGGTTAAATCATAATATAATGTAATTTTAGTTTTATAATTGTTGTAAAAACTATTTAGACTAAATATATTATGGATAGTTTTATAATTGAAAAGGTTTTGTCATATAATAATGGGTTATTTTAGATTTTCCTATCTATCAGTTTTTTTTTTAAAACAGAATATGTTTTATAGTATGATTAATTTCACATTATGTCGTCAATTTATTTTTTTAAATAATTTCATTTTTTCATCGTAATTTTTATTGAAAAACATAAAGTTTATATTTATTAAAAGAGATAAGAATAATAATTATATTTATTTTAAAAAATTGGTACTATATTTTTTAATTATATAATTTTAAATATAAATTTTATATTTTATGATTATTTATTTTTAATTTTTCAAATTTATTTATTCGGTGAGAAATGTGTTTTCAGAAAAAATTCAAGAAGCTAGAATGGGATATACATTTGACGATTTTCTTTTAACACCAAATGCATCATATGTAGAACCTAAAAATGTAGATACAACCGTTAAACTTGATAAGGATATTTCTCTTAATATTCCTATTTTAAGTGCTGCTATGGATACTGTCACAGAATCTGAACTTGCTATAGCACTTGCTCAAGAAGGAGGTCTAGGTGTTATTCACAGGAATAAAACCTTGGAACAAGAAGTTGAAGAAGTTAAAAAAGTAAAATCAGCTGAGGATATTACTATTCGTGATGTAATTACTATCACTCCTGATTCCTCTGTTAATGAAGTTCAAAAACTTATGGATGATTTATCCATTAGCGGATTACCTGTAATGAACGATGAGGAAATTGTTGGTATCATTAGTCGTAGGGATGTAAATCCGATTATTAAATCAGGAAAAGATAGGTTAGTTAAGGACATAATGACCTCTGATGTTGTAACTATTGATGAGAATACTTCTCCTGAAGAGGCTTTAGATATCGCTTATGAAAATAAAGTTGAAAGGCTTCCAGTTTTATCTCCTGATAAAAAACTTGCAGGTATTGTAACTATTAGGGATATCTTAAATCATAAAAAACATGCAAATGCAGCAAGGGATAAAAAAGGAAGATTGTTAGTGGCAGCTGCTACTGGACCATTCGATTTAGATAGGGCAATGGCATTGGATGAGGCTGGTGCAGATATCATTTCCATTGACTGTGCTCATGCTCATAACATGCATGTTGTTAATTTCATAGAAACTATGAAGGAAAATATCGATGCGAAATTATGTGTTGGTAATATTGCAACTGCAGAAGCTGCTGAGGATATTGTTGCTAAAGGTGCAGATGGACTTAAAGTAGGTATTGGTCCAGGTTCAATGTGTACTACCCGTATTGTAGCAGGTGTAGGTGTACCACAACTTACAGCTGTATCCGATGTTGCAGATGTTGCAAAAGATTATAATATTCCAGTTATTGCAGATGGTGGTATCAGATACTCCGGAGATATTGCAAAAGCTATTGGTGCAGGTGCAGATCTTGTAATGTTGGGTAATGCCCTTGCAGGTACTTATGAGTCTCCTGGTGAAATTGTTGTAATGAATGGTAAAAAATATAAAACTTATCGTGGTATGGGCTCTATGGGAGCTATGACTGGTGGATTTGGTGGAGGTGCTGACAGATACTTCCAAGAAATCAAAGGACCAATGAAACATACAAAATTAATACCTGAAGGAGTAGAAGGAGCTGTGCCATATAAAGGTACTGTATCTGAAGTTTTATTCCAATTAGTCGGTGGACTTAAAGCTTCAATGGGTTATTGTGGTGCTAAAGATATTGAAACCATGAAAAGGGTTGCTAAATTTACAAGAATTACTCAAAGTGGAATTAAAGAATCTCACCCACATGATCTTTTAATTACAAATGAAAGTCCAAACTATCCAACATTAGAATAGTTGCTAATTTAGATAATTTTTATTGGATTTTTATTTAATTTTTTTTATTTTTATTTTAATCTTATTTCAATCTATTTTTTATCAAATATCTTTTATTATTTTATTGTGTAAAGAATTTAAAATTAAACCGTTTTCTAGATAAATACTAATTTGTTTTAATTTTTAAGAAGATACCTTATTTCAGTTTAAATAAGTTAGAATTCATATAACATTTATTTTTCTATTTTAAACGGTTTAAAAAGATTCAATGGTAAATTTTAAAAAATAGTGGTTTTATTCAATATCTGTAGGTCTGTTGAAGTTCTTAAAGTTTTTCTCATGAATCAAATGATTATCGATTGGAATATAGAAACAGTTATGATTTTTCATAATTGTTCTTACCCTAAGAATTCCTTGACTTATGTATTCTTCCATTATTGGAATGTACTTTCTATTATAAATGGAATGTAATGGCTCCGCTCTTTTTATGATGTTAACATCTTTGGGACTTCTGTGATAGGGTACCAAGGCATTAATTTCCCCATCTTCAATCAATGATTCTAATGTATCGAACATGTAGAATACAAAATTGCCCTCAACATATGGGGAGTCACAGGGTAATACGAGTGCATAATCAGAGTGTATATGTTTAAGGCCTGTCATTATTCCACACATTGGTCCTAGATCTTTTATTTCATCCGTTGTAAAATAGATTTTATAATTATAATCTTTCTGTCTTATAATCTTTTTATATTTTTTAATTCTTTTTTCATCATTTAAAACAATTACAGCTTCATCTATTTGATTGTTTAATGAATCAAGAACATGAATAATCATAGGCTTATCATTAATTTTCATTGATCCTTTATCTTTACCCATTCTTTTACTCATTCCTCCACATAAAAGTATACAAGATTTCATTTTTTTCACGGTTTTTAAAAATTGTTTATAGTTAAAAATAGTTTGTTACTTATTATTATATTATAATTGCTATTTGATTTTTAAATTTAAAAAAAGTAGATTGGTTTTAAAAAATTAATATAAAAATTTAAAAAAAATTATAAATACTCTAAAGGGTATTATTTAGAATCATTTAGCGTTTTGTTGCCCTAAGAGTATTTATTTATTTGGAATTGTTTAAAACTTCATAATTTAAGAGTGTTTATTCAGTTAAAATTACATTTGCATCTTCATCAAATGGATTTGTACGAATTGCTAAATTTAACATATATGGATAATGTTTCTTAATAGATGCCAAATATCTAATCCATTCATAGAGAAGCTTACTATAAATTCTGTTCACATCACCAAATAAATGTTTTAAATCTGTTTCCGGTGATTTACTTATATCATCTCTAAAGTCTAACTCTTCCATTAAGTGCATAATTGAAAGCATTAACTGTGAGAAATTATCCCTATTGTGCAATGTAGGATTTGATATGATCTCAAGGACAAATTCCCTGTTTGCATTTAAAAACTCTTTTAAATCTTCAAAAAATAAAACCATTTCATCATTTGTAATTGTTGGATGCAATGTTTTAGGTTTATTTTCCATTTCTTCTAAATGTTTTTTGAAGTCATCATCACTCCAGGTAGAAATAGATTTCAATGCTCTAACAATATCATCACTTTCATCAATTTTATAGATACGACTTAATAGACCATAACCAATTTCATTAAAGAATATACCCATCATCATATCTATTTTATCCTGAATTTGTTTCTTTTCATTTCTTTCAATCATGTTTTCTGCTACTAATGCTACAATTAGAATGTCTATTGGAATAAATCCTAGATGTAACATTACATAGTGGAATATTTCTGCAGGCTCTCCAAATATTATTGTATCTATTCCATATATAATAAATACCAATATTATGAGGATGATTGCAAAATGTAGCTCCCACTTAGACCATTTTACTTTTACCATTCTCTCACCACTAAAATTTACATCAATAATGTATATAATTTTTTATAGATTTATTAAAATCTATTATTATTTTAATACTTTATTATTGATATATTTTTAATTGATTTAAGTTTAAATTAAAAAAATAGTTAATAATCTCACACATTATATTAATGAAATATGGAAAGTTGTTAATATATTCTACGATTAACATGTCATTTCTTCATTAAATTTAAAACCATAATCTAAAAAATAATATTTCATTGTTTTAAAATAGTTGAAAAATGGTTAAAATAGGAAATAGTTTAATTTAAAATAATATTTTCAGTTTGTATATAAAATAGTTAGAATAAGAACTCCAATATTTTATTATTATAAATAATTGAAAAATGGTAAAAATAAGAAATAATTTTTTCTATCTTATATCGTTGAAAAGTGGTTATATTAAAGATAGTTAATGTTTAGATGCGGTTATAATACCTATTGGATTTTCCGCTTTCATAAGTATTCCACGATCTAGTATTCTACCTTTTGACACGTTAATCTCCATAAATTGAGGATTATAGTTCAAATCTTTTAGTTTGTTAACCGCTTCAACTTTTGTATCTACAAGTATTGATGTAATTAGGATTCTACCTTTAGGATTTAACTTTTCATTTACAATATCTAAAATGGTCTCAAGTTCCCTTCCACTTCCACCGATAACCGCAATATCCATATTGTCTATTTTTTTAAGGGCATTAACAGCGTCATCTTCCATAAGTTCAACATTATAGTCATCTTTTAAAAGTTTTTTAAGATTCATTTCTGTAACCTTTATGGCTTCCGGATTTTTGTCGATTGAATATACTTTTTTGGCTCTTTGAGCAAACTCAACTGTTAAACCACCAGTACCACAGCCAACATCTACCACTATATCCTCATCTGATACATCTGATTTATATAGAAGTAAAGCTCTTATAGCCTCTTTTGTAGGACCTGGAACTTCACAGATTTTAATAAAGTCATTATCATTAAACATCTAATCACCAAATTTTAATTTAAATAAGAATTCTTACTATTTCCATCTTTTATAAAGATCATTATCAATATCAAGTGAGTCTAGAACTTTACCAACAATAAACTCTTCCATATCTTTGCATGTTTTTGGTTTTGAGTAATATCCTACTATTGGAGGTAATATAATTCCTCCTTCTTTAGAAATCTTTAACATATTTTCAATATGTGTGGTTCTAAGGGGCGTTTCTCTAGGTACAATTATTAATCTTCGCCTTTCTTTAAGAGCAACATCTGCAACACGTGTAATGGAATTTGATGCATATGCATTTGCAATTGCTGATAGGGTTTTCATGGAACATGGTATAATTACAGCTCCATCAAACTTAAATGAACCACTATTTACAGACGCGGTTAAATCATCGTTTTCATAGTAATTATCTGCAAGGCTTACAATATCTTCCAGATTTACATCATCTAATTCATATTCTATTATTGTTTTTGCAGCATCACTTATTAATAGTCCGGTTTGTATATCTAAATCTTTAAGAGCTTGAAGTAATCTTACACCTAATATAACACCACTAGCTCCTGTAATAGCAACTATTATCATAAGTTTTCCTCATTTTTAAGTTAATATATCTACTTTTTCAATAGTGTTTTTATAATAAATAAATTATTATTTTATATTAGTTTTAATGTTATCTTACTATTTTTGATTAGTAAAGATCACATATAGTTAAGTAAATCCTGTTGATCATAGTGGGTTATATTATAATTTTTGTCAGTTTTTTCAGGTAAATCTAGATAATCCTCAATATTAACTTTCCTTAAATCCTCTTTGTACTCTTTAGGAGCATATAAAGCAATATCGGGATAATTAAATCTTGCTTTATTTAAAGCTTGAACAATTGAAGATACTTCATTTAAATGATATAAGTTATCATTCAAAGCTATTTGAGTTTTCATCTCATCGAATTTAGGATATTCTGGAAGATTTATGAAGATATAATTGGAATCTATGTTATAATCCTCTCCGATTTCCCTTTCAGCTTTTTTCAAATCTCTTTCTTTAATATCGAATACATCATTTGGATGTAGGAAATTATTTAAACGGATAGTTTTAATCCTTTTAAACAGTTGTCTATTTTCTAATCTTTCTATAATATCTTTAGTATATTCTAATGTAGAATTTTTACATTTTGTGATTAACTCGTTATCGTCATAGATTGATAATTTTTTGGTGTCTAGTTCACCAGATTCCACCATCTTGTCAATAGACCTTCTGAACATGGCATTTACAATACGTGTTGTGTGGTGTTGGTAAACACTGGGATACATGAAATAACGGGCTACAAGCATCGCTTCTGCAGCTTGAACCCCTTTTATATCTAAGACTAAGAATTTTTCCAATTTTAGATTTGAAATAATTCTATCTAAATCTATTACGCCATATGCCACACCGGTATAATGTGAATCCCTTATAAGATAATCCATTCTATCAACATCTAATTCCCCGGATATGATAGGTCCAAGTTTACCTTTACCATTAATAATGTCTACAACCTCATCAAGATTAAAATTCTCAGAAATTTTGGTAGATATGGCTGTATTCTTTATAATAAAAGCCGTTTGCTCCTCATGTTTAACATTCATTACAGACTCTGAAACATGTGAGAATGGTCCATGACCTATATCATGTAACATTCCTGCAAGACGTACCAATTGAACCTCATCGTCATCTAGGCCTAACTCTACTGCTAATTTTGATGCAAGGTGCATAGTTCCAATGGAATGTTCAAAACGAGAATGATTAGCTCCAGGATATATTAATGAAGTAAATCCTAATTGTTTAATGCGTCTTAATCTTTGAAATTGGGGATAGTCCAGGATTTCCTTTTCAAGTTCTGTAATAGGAATATTTCCATTAATACTATCCCTTATTGATTTTTTATATTCTAACATCAAAAACCACATCATATTAATTTTATTTAATCTATAAAATTCACTCTAAACCAATACTTAATCTCTAATATATACCAATATATAAATAAACTTTTCTAAATTTATAAGCTTTTTTTATTAAAATATCTGATATTTATTATTTTAATTATAGAAAAATAGATTGTATTTTTTTAATTTTTAAAAAAGGTTAATTTTAATATTAAGTTTTAGATTTATGGATTTATTTAATATTTTTAGAAAACTGTGGTTTTAAAATAATATTTTTAAAGGACTTGATTTTCTATTAAAAAGAGAAAAATTAAAATAAGTGGTTTATTTTGTTTAATATTGATAAAAGTTGTTTTATTCAACAAATCTTGAATCGGCTTTTTGTTTTTTAGCTTTTTTATGATTATTTTCAAACCATCCAATCTGGATATCATCAACTAGTGTATCTTCAAATAATTGGGGTACATATGGCTTAATATCCAAAAGAGGGGTTCCGTCAACAACATCAATATTGGATATATGAACAATGTTGTCCTCAATTGAATCTAATTTGACTGTTGATAATCCAATATTATTTGGTCTTTTAGGTGATCTTGTTGCAAAAACTCCATGTAAAGCATTGTCCATAAATGGTTTAACTTGTAGGGCATTACCATTTGTTAAATGTAAATGGTATATTAATATTAAATGTGAGAATTCCTCAAGATCTTTAAGTCCGTCAACATATTTTTCGTCTAAAACTATTTCTCCTTTAACACCCTTTGCTCCTGTTGGTTGAATTGGCATTCCCTGAGGTTTGTCAAATGGTGTTTTAATTATTCCTATTGGTTCAAATTCAATTTTATTCATAGAATAATATTTTATTTTAAAAACATTTAAAATTTTTTATACTTATCCTTGGTAACATATTGTTTTTTAAAAATCATAAAATCGATAATTTTTATATCGAATTGATTATTTTCGGTAAACGATAAAAAATTCTTTTTTCACTAAAAAACAATATATTTATATGGTATGATGACAAACATTATTTTGTAGAAGTAAAATCTACAAAAAATTAATTAAAAATAAATAGTTAACTTATACAATAAAATTATAAAATCATTTTTATCATGTTAATTACGATTTGTAGTTATTATTATAATTTTATTCTATGAGAAATTTTATGATGTGTAGATATGTGGTAAGTAATAAAATTTAAGCTATTTATTAAAAAATATATGGAGTTATTAAAATGGAAATTAGTGCAAGAAATGGATTAAAAGGAAAAGTTGAAAGTGTTACTTTAGGAACTGTAATGGCAAATGTTCATATTAAAGTAGAAGAACCAGGAGTTATTACTGCTGCTATTACTCGTGAATCTGCTGAAAAATTAGGTCTTAAAGAAGGAGACGATGTTTCAGCTATTATCAAAGCAACTGAAGTAATCATAGGTAAAGAATTATAAATATTTTAGATTAATATTTAATCTAAATTTTTATTATTCTTAAACTGCTTTTTTGTCTCATTATTTTTCTATTATTTTAATGTTTTATCTTATTTTTACTATTATAAGCTTATTAAGTTCTTTTTTTGTTTATATCTAGTTTTTTTTAAATTATTTCTGTTTCTGGTCCTATTTTTTAGTTATATTATATCTATTTTCGGTTTTGAATATAATTTGTTAAAAGAGATTTTTTTTTCTGACGGATTATAGAATAAATTTTTAAAAATAGCATTTTGATTTAATATTAAAAAAATCAGTTTAAATGTTTTTGAAATTAAATGTATTAAAATTATTTAAAAAAAGTGTTAAAAATTTAAATTAAAAATTGATAAAATAATGTTTTAGATTAATTGGGGTATTAATAAGAATAAATTATAGTACTCTCCCATATGTATCAATAAATAGATGATAATCAATAGGAATATTATCGAAAAGAATAACTTTATGTTTTTTATAATGAATTTAAGTACTAGAATTATTATTAATAAAATTATTAATTGACCAAATAGAGTCAATATATTTAACCTCCTGCAAGAATGGTTTTAGTTCCTTCATTTGAGTATTCTTCTTTTTTAAAATCAATATCAAATTTAACTCTTTCAATTACTTCCTTCAATGCATCATAAGATTCGTCTCTGTGGGATCCTAACACTGCTACTAAAAATAAACTATCTCCAGTATAGAATTCGCCGATGTAATGGATTAAACTGATCTCATTTACACCATATTTAAGTTTAACATCCTCAGCTATTTCTTCCATTTCCTTTTGAGTCTTTTCATTATCCGGTGTAGTTAATATAAGTTTGTCAATCTCTTTACCAGGTTCCTCACCTCTTACTATACCTTCAAATGTAAATATTGCTCCTGACTGATCTACTTTCTCGTGTTTTTTAAGGTCATTAATTAAATCCGCTGTACTTACATAATCGTCGTCTTTTTTGATTAATCTTACTACCACTAAAATCACATCCATTTCCAATTCTTTTATTATGTTTATTTGATATAAATTTTTTCTAAACCTATTATAATAATCAATATATATATAACTATTGTTATTTATATTTTCTTTTTTAAAATTTGATTAGGCCATTAATCTTCAGTTTTTTTTTATTTCTTAGGAATATTAAATTTCGTTCTTTTCCTTTTTTGCAAGGTGCCTGATTCTAGAGATACCATCAATTTCCTCTATTATTTCAACTGTAGATTTCGGAACCAATGATTGCCAGTCTTCATCATTTATCATTCTTCTTCTAATTTCCCTTCCAGATAAAGTTTCTCTACTATACAGTGGAGGAGCTTTAACGGTATAGTTATTCTCGATAAATAATCTTTGTACTAAAGGATTTCCACTATAAACAACATTAAATGGAGGTGTCATCATATTTACATGAGCTACCCAAATGGCGTTAATGTCTTTATCTTCCATAGGAATAATATAATACCTTAATGGATCTACATTATTCTCAACTAAGAATTTTTTAATCATCAGAATCCTTTCACCTGCAGTAAATGGATCTTTTAGGGTATGGGAGATTTGAGCACTACCTACTCCAATAATTAACTCGTCCACTTCCTCTAGTGTTTTTAAAATTACCTGGCAGTGACCTTTATGTATTGGTTGCATTCTACCTATAATCAATCCACGTGTTATATTGTTCATTTAAAACCACCATCATAATTATAATATTAATTATTATGTATTATAATTATAGTATTAAAATTTAATTTATAAGGTTTATATGGATTGATTAGTAAATCTAAAATTTACATCTTATGAGAAAATATGGGCTTTTTAAAAATAGTATATAATCAGTATTTTTTTATATGGATTTATTATATTGAATTTTTTTATAATCTATTTGAACTTATTTACTATTTTTTAAAAATAATTTAAAATACCAACTGTTCAATAAATTTTTAGTATTTATAATCATAAAATTTTATTTATATATTTAAAGTAATCGTATATAAATTTATATAAAATTATTAATTTTGTTTAATCGGGGAAAGATTTTTTTTGAACATAATATGGAAAAGTTTATAAACTTCTAATAATTTAATTAAATATATGATATCCGCATATGAAGTAAGTAATGAAACTAAAAAAATATTAGATAATGCTTTAGATGAAGCAATATCTGTTGAAGATGCAAATTATTTGATGAATCTAAAGGGATCTGATGTATTCGCATTACTTGAAACAGCAGATTACTTGAGAAAAGAAATTGTAGGGGATAATGTTTCATTTATTAATAATTGTAATATTAATTTTACTAATATCTGTAAAATTAGATGTGGATTCTGTGCATTTGGAAAGGATAAGGATGATCCTGATGCATATATTCAAAATGATGAAGAAATCCTTTCAAAAGCTCAAAATGCTGTTGAAAATGGTGCACGTGAATTCACATTAATGGGTGGGGTTTTAGAAGAAGCTGACATTGATTATTATGAACATCTCCTTAAGCTTTTAAAAGACCATTTTCCTGATGTGATGATTCACGGTTTCTCACCTACAATGATATTTGATGCATGTAAAAAATCTGAGATGTCTTTAGAGGAAGGAGTTAAGATTCTTAAAAAAGCGGGATTAGATTCACTTCCAGGTACTGCAGCGGAAATATTAACCGACAGATCAAGAAGCATTATTTGTCCAAAAAAAGTTTCCACTCAAGAATGGGTTGATGTAGTAACTACCGTTCATAAAGCAGGTATTCCAGGTTCTGCAACCATGATGTATGGACATGTTGAAACAGTTGCTGAGCGTGTTGAAACCATGAAGATTTTAAGGGATGTTCAAGAGGAAACACATGGTTTTACAGAATTTATCCCTATGACCTTTATGCCAAATTATTCACCGATTTTCTTAAACGGTCAGAAAAATCTTGGTGCTACCGGAATTGAAGATTTGAAACTTTATGCCACTGGTAGGTTAATGTTCAGAGATCTGATTCCTAATATTCAAGTATCCTGGGTAAAGATGGGATATAGATTCGCACAAATTTCACTTCTTGCAGGTGCAAATGATTTGGGAGGAACCCTTGGTGGAGATGAATTGTCTGAGGCTAGTGGTGCTCCTGATGGTGTGGATGCTTCAATAAAGGATTTAATCAAATTAGTAAATGAATTAGGAAGAACACCTATTGAAAGAAACACTAAATATACCGAATTCTTCCCAATTGCTGGTAAATAAATAATTTTTAACTTTATCTTTCTATTAATAGTAAAGTTTTTAAATTAGTTTACAAAGATATTATTAAATATTTTATTAAAACAGATTTAATAGAGGAAACATTATGGCTAAAGATGAAGAAGATATAACTCCGGAAGTTGTGATTGTTGAAAATGATGATCCGTTAAAAATGATACATGACGAACTTAAATTGTTAGCTGAATATTATAATTTGGGAGATGTTAAGTTTAAAGTAGATTTTGAGGATTTATATTATCCAAATGTTTTTGTAATTAAAGGTCCTGAAGGAATGGATGATGTACGCCAGCGTCAATTACAAGCATTATTCCATAGTAAATTAAATCATTTCTGTGATGAACATAATATTTTAAAATCCTATGAATCTGTTAAAATTCAGTTTATCTAATTATTATTTTTTTAAATCAATATGAATATTTTTTCTTTTTATATCTTTTTTTTAGTAGTTTTTAATTTAGTCTTTAAATTCTCGTTTTTTCATTTAACATTTTTTTAAGTAGTTTTTAACTTTTAAGGTTATTTCTTCATGATTTGTATTTAACATTAATTTAGGCTTGTTTTATTCATTATGGAACCCTATAAAACAATTGTTTTAATCAAATTTTTTTATGATAGTTTACAAATAATTTAACATTTTTAATAAGAGGCTATTCCTATTAATTAAAATGATTTTTACCAAAAAATAATAAACAAATTTAAAAGTATTGAATAATATAAATTAAATAGATTATTTATTTTAGAATATTTTTAAAAAATTATTCTAGGATATCTGTGTATTAATCTTATTTTAAACTTATGAGTTTATATTTTATTTTAGAGAAGTTAAATTGGGAATAAAATGTTTAAAGTAGAAAATCTTTCAAAAACTTATAAATTGGACAACAAAGATGAGGTTGTTGGTCTTAAAAATATTAATTTAGAAATTAAAGAAGGGGAAATCCTTGGAATTATCGGAACTAGTGGTTCTGGTAAAACAACACTTTTAAGATGTCTAAGAGGTGTTGAGAAATTTGATGAAGGTGTCATAACTGTAGACGATGTTGTACTTCATGCAGATGACAGTCAATATTATTATAACCAACTTAAAAAAGCAACAGCTATTCATCTTCAAAGAGATTTTGGTCTATGGCCTGCAAGTTGCCGTGAAAATGTTTTAAGGAAAATGTATGGTGCTAAATATGGTGATGAGGCATCTACTCTTTTAAAGGAAGCTGAAAAGGAATTCGGAAAAAAGGCAGATGAGATCTTAAAATTGGTTGGCCTTGAAGGTAAAGACGATTTTCCAGCACCTTTATTAAGTGGTGGAGAAAAACAAAGACTTATTATGGCTAGACAATTAGCAAAAGAGCCTAAACTTTTACTTTTGGATGAACCTGCAACAATGGCATGTCCAAAAACAAAACAAGAAATTTTGGATGCTGTTAAAAAGATTAATAAAGAACTTGGAATTACGGTAATAGTTGTATCTCACTTGCCGGAGGTTCAAAAATATTTAGCCGATCGTATTGTTTTAATGAATGACGGCGAAATAGTTGAAATCAGTGATGATGTTAATGGTATAACCGATGAGTTTTTATCTAAAAGAGCACCTGAATCTGATATTACTATTAAAGCAAGTGATGAAACCATTATAAAGGCAGAAGATATTGATAAAAGATACTTTGTTCTTAATGATGGTGTAAGTTTGGATATTGAAAATGCTAATTTTGAAGTTAAAAAGGGAGATATTTTAACACTGTTAGGACCAAGCGGTGCAGGTAAAAGTGTACTTTTACATATCTTGGACGGTATTGAAGATGCCGATGGGGGAAAAGTTACTTATAAACTTAAAACAGATAATGAAGGAGTTTTATGGGTAGATATTCATAAACCTTCCTTACATAGGATGGATGTAAGGCGTAAAGTGGGATTTATGTATCAGGAATTTGCACTTCAATATTATGCAACAATAAGGGATCAATTAGCTGCAAGACTTGGATATAAGAATAATGAAATAGTGGAAAATGCTAAGAAGATTGCTAAGGAAGAGGGTTTATCTGATGAAATATTAGATTCCTTATATTTGCTTACAGATTTAAACGAGGATGAGGCAAAACATAGATTGGAACAAATTGGGATAATGCCTGAAATTTTAAATGATCTATTCCCAAGTTTTCCTGCAACAAAAGTTAAAGAAGAGGTTAAAGATATTTTTGATCTTTTAGATTTATCTATTGATGTACTTGATAGACGCTCCTATGAATTATCCGGAGGTCAGAAAGTACGTGCAATGTTATCCCTTGTACTTTGTTCAAAACCAGATATATTGATATTAGATGAGCCATTTGGTGATTTGGATCCTATTACTTTAAGGGATGTTTCTAATTCTTTAAAGCTCTTATGTAAGGAATATGGAATAACCATTGTAATGGTTTCACATAATACCGAGTTTATGAAGGAATTATCCAATAGAGGTATCTTTATGGATGAGGGTAATCTTGTGGAAGATAGTAGAGACATGGATCAACTTGTTGATAAATTTATTGATTTCTGTCATGCAGACTATCTACGTCAAGATAACTAACACTCCTCTTTTTGATTTTTTATTTTTAAATAAAGGGCTTTAAAATGTTTGATAAAATTTTAATTGCTAGTGATGGTTCAAAAACTGCAGATATGGCAATAGATATGGGAATTGACCTTGCTCGAAAATATGATTGTGACGTTGCGGCATTATATATTATTGATCCTGCAAAGACCACCTTTGTTTTAGGTGATGATGAAGGCGGTGAGGTACTTGATAAAATCACAGCAAAAGGTAAGGAAAACGGTGTTACGGTAATTGAGCATATTATAACTGCTGATCCTATTAAAGATTTCAAGGTAATGATATGTAAAATCAATCCTGATTTAGTTGTTATTGGTGCTCATGGTAATTCCTTTGATAAACAAAAATACAATAGTGAAAAATTAGGCAGTGTTGCATCCAAGGTTTTAGAGGTATCCAAGGTACCTGTTCTTCTTGTAAAATAATATTCTTTTATTTTTAATTTCTTTTATTTCAATTTATTTTTTTTAATTAATAGAAATATTTTTATTTTTTAACTTTTTTTAAAGAAGATTTGAACTTCATTTAATTAAATAAAGCTATTTTTTTATTTTTGACTTTTATAAATTTATGAGGATAGTTCAAAAATTGTTTTCAATATGTTATTTTTTTGTTAATTTTAACAAAGCAATTTGATGCTATTTTTATTTTAAAATAGATTCAGAATCATTAATAAAATACCATCTTTTATTTTTTAAAATAAATGAATACATCAAAAAAAGTTTTATACTATTAAAACATAATTATATCTAGAGGTGTAATCATGGCAAAATACAAATGTAAAGTTTGCGGATATGTATATGATACAGAAGTTGGTGACGAAAAAAAGAATATAGCTCCTGGAACTCCATGGGAAGAGATTTCAGATGCATTTAAATGTCCAATGTGCGGAGCACCTAAAAAGATGTTTAAATTAATAGAATAATGAGGTGAAAATATGGCTGTATATGTTTGTAAAGTATGTGGTTACAGATATGATGAAGATGCAGAAGGTACTCCATTTGCTGATTTACCAGATGACTATGTTTGTCCAGTATGTGGTGTAGGTAAAGACCAATTTGCTGAAGAATAAACTTATTGTTAATTATTATTAATTATTAAATTTATTCCTTATTTTTTATTTAATTTAGACTTTATAATTTTTATTTTTTAAATTTTTTTTAAACTAGGTGGTATATATGGTTAATGAAGTTATGGAAAAAAGTTTAAATGAACAAGTCAATGCAGAATTTTACTCAGCTTATTTATATTTATCAATGGCTGCTTATTTTAAGGAAGAAAATCTAGACGGATTTGCTAATTGGATGACTGTTCAAGCTCAAGAGGAAAGAGATCATGCAATGAAATTATTCGATTATATTATTAGAAGGGGAGCAAAAGTTACTTTAACTAGTATTGATGAACCTCAAACCGAATGGGACAGTCCATTAGCAGCATTTGAGCATGTGTTAAAACATGAAAGATATGTAACTAGTCTAATTAATAATTTAGTTGACTTATCTATTGAACAAAAAGATCATGCAACCAATAATTTCTTACAATGGTATGTTAATGAACAAGTTGAAGAAGAAGAAAATGCGATGGATAATTTAGGAAAACTTAAATTGGCTGACGGTAATCCACAAGTTTTATATTCCCTTAATGAGGAACTTGCAACTAGGGTATACACTCCAATTCCTCAAGAATAAATATTTTTATTTTCTTTTTCTTTAATTTTTATTTAATCTGAGAATATTTTCATGCTATTAAGTTTTATTTTACTTGTCTTATTTTTCAATTAAATTAGCTTGTTTTTTGTACTGATTTTTGTTTCCAATCTCCAAATTAATTTTAGATTTAATTATACCTTCAATATCTAGGATTTTCATTGATTCATTTTTTTATATGACAACATATTTTAAATATTCAAAAATCCATATAGTAAATTGTATTTGATTTTTTATCAAATATATTTTATAATTGTTAGTATTTTAAAATTGTATGGTATTAAAAAAATATTGCTTAAAATCCTTCATTTATTTGTTAAACAATTTTTGATATTAGCAATTATAATCTTATTTTTAAGGACTGTTTTTTATGGATTTTAACTAGAATATATTTTTTTTTCTATTGAAATTTAAATCAATTTTTATAATTACCTTTTAGATAAAATTACAAAGATAATATTATAATTGATAAAATCTAAAATTATTATATATTGATTGTAGATTTATTTTTTCTTAAATTATTTTACTGATTTAAATATAATTTAAAAAAAAGATAGATTTATTTGATTTGGATTATTAAAATTTATAATATTTATTTGATTAGAATTAATTTAATATTTTTATGGTGAAAATGATGATGGGACCTTGGGTAGAAAAATATAGACCTCAAACTTTAGATGATGTTGTTGGTCAAGATCAGATAGTAAAACGTTTAAAAAAATATACTAGTGAAAAAAGTATGCCTAACTTAATGTTTTCAGGTCCTGCGGGTGTAGGTAAAACTACTACTGCACTTGCTTTAGCTAAAGCTGTTTTAGGAGAATATTGGAAACAGAACTTTTTAGAATTAAATGCCTCAGATGCAAGGGGTATAGACACGGTAAGGAATAATATTAAAAATTTCTGTAGACTTAAACCTGTAGGTGCTCCATTCAGGATAATCTTCCTTGATGAAGTGGATAATATGACTAAAGATGCACAGCATGCATTAAGACGTGAAATGGAAATGTATACTAAAACCGCTTCATTTATTTTATCATGTAATTATCCGTCAAGAATTATAGACCCTATTCAATCAAGATGTGCTATCTTTAGATTTGCACCTATTAAAGGAGAAGCTATTACCAAAAGATTAAAATATATCTGTGATGAGGAAGGTTTTAATTATACTGATAAGGGTATTGAAACAATCGTTTACTTTGCAGAAGGGGATATGCGTAAATCAGTTAATATATTACAATCCGCTGCTACCGAAGGTGAGGAAATTACTGAAGATTCTGTATATGATGTAATTTCCAAATCAAAACCTGAAGATATATCAAACATGATTACTGCTGCTTTAGCTGGAGACTTTATGAATGCTAGAGACATTTTAAGAGATTCCATGATTTTACATGGTACAAGTGGGGAAGATATGATTACTCAAATATACCAGGAGGTTACAAGAAGAGCAACTGAAGGTATTATGGACAGTGAAGTTTATATTGGGCTTGTAGAATACATAGCAGATACTGATTTTAGAATACGTGAAGGTGCTAATCCAAGAATTCAACTAGAATCATTACTTGCTAAATTTTTATAATATTCTTTATATAAAGGGAAAAATATGCAATGGACAGATAAATACAGACCTCAAACCTTTAAAGAGATTATAGGTAACGGTAAACAAAAAAAGGAAATCCAAGAATGGGTTGAGGCATGGAAAGAAGGAAATCCACAACCAAGCTTACTACTTGTAGGTCCTCCAGGTGTTGGAAAAACAACATTTGCACAGGTTATTGCTCGTGAATTCAGTGAATATATTGAATTGAATGCAAGTGATAAACGTTCATATGATATTTTAATGAATACCATTGGAGAATCCACTACTACAAAGTCATTATTTTCCAATAATCCTAAATTAATTATTCTTGATGAAGTAGACGGTATTACAGGTAATCAGGACCGTGGCGGTTCAAGGGCCATTAATAAAATCATTGAAAATACCAAACATCCAATGATTATGATGGCTAACGATTTCTATTCCAAAAGACTTACAACAATCAAAAAGAAAACCCATGTTATAAAAATGGGTAAAGTAAGAAGCACATCTATAAACGTAGGTCTCAGAAAGATCTGTAAAAATGAGGGAATTGATGCGGATCCTAATGCCTTAAAAGAATTGTCTAAAAGAGCAAACGGAGATATGCGTTCAGCAATAAACACATTACAGGCATTATGTGAGGAAAGTAAATCCCTAACAATGGATGATTTGGATAATGTTTCACAGAAAAACGACAAGTCCAATTTGATTAATGCAGTAACTAGGGTTCTTAAAAGTAAAAACATTAATCATATCCAACAGGATATGTATGTGGATGAGGATCCAACATTGGTAATGGAGTTTATAGCTGAAAATATTCCAAGGGAATATAAAAAACCTGAGGAAATTAAAAAGGCTTATGACTTTATTTCCGAGGCCGATTTATACTTCGGACGTGCAAGGCAATCCAGAAACTATGGCTACTGGAAATATGCCACTCAGTTTATGGGTCTTGGAGTAGCATTATCTAAGGATGAAAGATATAAGAAATTTACAAAGATTCAAAGTCCCCAATCATTTGCAAAAATGGGTAGATATAGGGGAAAAAGAAGTTTAAGAGACAATATTGCCATTAAGATGTCTGAGAAGATGCATGTTTCCATGGAAGTGGCATATTCCATGTTTCCATATTTTGAAATCATGTTTCAGGATGATAGAACGGCATATGAAATTTCATCCTATCTAGAACTTGAGGATAATGAGATTAAAAGGTTTAGAAAGAAAAAAATTCCTAAAAAGTTCATTAAACAAATGGAAAAGGAAAGGGCCGAAAGACGTCAAAGGGAAAGGGAAGAATTTGCCTTAAATTATCAAAACTCACAACCTTCTAATCGGGATAAAAAAACGGAAGATATTGAAGATAAGGAATCTGAATCATTAAAGACCAGTAAAAAATCAAGTAATGACAATAAGTCTAAAACAATAGAATCTAATAAAAACAGCAACTCATGTAGGAGCAATGATTTAAAAGAGGATAATGAAAAGCCTAAAAAAGAGGATAAAGAGGAATCATTGGAAACTGGTAAAAAATCAAATGAAGAAGTTATGCCTAAAACAAAAGAGTCTAGTAAAAGCAATGATTCAGGTAAGAACAATGATTTAAAAGAGGATAAAAAAGAGGATAAAGAATCTGAAACTAAGAAGAAAAAGGACAATACTGTTCAAACTTCTTTATTCAACTTTTAAACTTTATTTAAAAGTTTAATTCTTTTTAATGACATTTTCATCTTTTAAAATCGTTTTTTTGATTTTTTTAATTTTAGATGCATTAATCTAACTACTTTTTTCTATTTTTTTTTAAATTGTGTTAATTGGATTTAGGTTTAGTTTATTTAGGTTGTGCTTATTGCCGAATCTATGGTTTAGTTATTGTCTTTATAGGTTATATATAATTAAATCAACGATTTAATCTGCATTCTTGTTTTTTTCTAAATATTCAACAGATTTAAGTATGTTAAACTTATATTGTATAACCGTCTCATCCAAGAAATCTAAAAACTCACCGGATGCATCATCAAAGGTATCCTCAACTATCCTATCCTTGAAGAAATCATTTATTTGTTTATTTGAGATTTTAATTAATGGATAGATATATTCATCATCTTTTCTAGGAAATTGAATACCATCTCCACTAAATATCTCAGATATGATTGAGTGAACTTCCATATCCAAGGTCTTGTCGGATGTTTTAACATCATAATCGCTGTTGCCGTCGTTAATCAATGTTAATCCATATTTTCTTGTATATGGTTCAAGTATTATTTCAATTAACGGATTTGCATTTGGTGGTATATAGACTTTCATCTGGGGTTTAAGTGTGTCTGATAATTCTCTAGATGCATTGGTAGCCATTTCTTGAAAAAGTGATGATCTAATAACCTCTATATCGGGATATTTTTCCTCAAAGGTATTTTGTCTTCTTCTTGAAAACTTTGAAAAACGTAGATTATTGATATAGATTTTACTTGGAGTATATGATATAAATCTGGTGTCTACTCCAATATCAGATAAAAATCTTAAAACGTCTTTTTTTGAATTGGTAAAAGTTTCTTCCTCTTCAGGTATATGAAAATCAAATAAAAAATTATCTTCCATCTAATCACAACTTAAAAATCTTTTAGACTATGGATTCCTGATTCTTTCATTACAGATTTTTCCATAGCTTTAATGTCTGCATCCTTACCTGTCCATATCTTAAAGCTTTCAGCACCTTGATACACAAACATTTTAAGACCAGAAACCCTTGTCGCTCCTATTTTTTTAGCCTCCTTAAGTAGGCCTGTTTCAAGTGGAGTGTAGACTATGTCAAAAACAACCATATTCGGATTCATTTGTTGGGCATAAATTAAGGGTTTGTCATAGATATTTGGATACATTCCAACTGGGGTGGTGTTTATAATAATGTCAGTATCCCTTAAATGTGTATCAATATTTTCAAAATCGTCAAAATTAACGGTATATTCGGTGCTGCTTGTAATATCCCCAGCTAAATCTAAGGCCCTTTCAAGATTCCTGTTCAATATTGTTATTGAATTGACATTCTCCTCGGTAAGTCCATAACAAATTGCCCTTGATGCTCCACCTGCACCTAAAACCAGAACATCTTTATCCTTTATGTCTGTTTTTTCCTTAAGGGCTCTCATAGCACCTAAAACATCTGTATTATAACCTTTAGCTATTGTTTTATCAGATTTATATTCAAAATTAATTGTATTTACGGCGCCTATCTTCTCAGCAAGGGGATCTATCTCATCTAAATATTTTATTACATTGATTTTATGTGGGATAGTAACATTTAATCCCTGGATATTTAAAGCTTTAGCACCATCAATAAGATATTCTATATTATCCTCATAAACATGAAAAGGTAAATAGACATAATTTAAACCTAAAGATTCAAGATTTGCATTATGCATATTAGGTGAAAGGCTATGTTCAATAGGATTACCTATAACACCGAAAATCTTAGTATTTCCATCAATCGCCATATTAACCACTAAAAATTTTTTCAATCATTAATCTTTTATACATATTAATATATCTTAATTAACTTATATTATTTTATAACCATAAAACTATATTTTAAATTAATTAAACTTTTCTAAATTCTTTATCATTTTATCTTATATTAATTCAGATATTATAATTAATTTTATAAGATAAAAAAATCAAATTTTAACTATATAAATTGAATTTTCAATTATCTATTATCATTTTTATTTAAAAATTATTTATTATATTAAGGAGGAAAATAAGTGGAATTTACAAGACCTAGAGGTACAAGAGACTTTCTCTTTGATGAAATGAAAGAAAGAAAGATTGTAGAAAATACTTTAAGAGAAGTCTTTGAAAATTATGGTTATGGGGAAGTTAAAACTCCTTTATTTGAAGAATTAAAATTATTCACCACTAAATCTGGAGAAGAGATTATAGATCAGCTTTATAATTTTAAGGATAAGTCCAACAGGGAACTTGCATTAAGACCTGAGATTACTGCAGCTATTGCAAGATTATATATTAATGAACTTTCAAAAACTGCAAAACCTATTAAACTATATTATTATGGAAGCTGTTTTAGATATGAGAGACCTCAAAAAGGTAGATTTAGACAATTTTGGCAATTCGGATGTGAACTTATAGGTGCCAAATCCCCGGAAGGTGAGGCTGAAGTTATTGCCATGGCAAACGAATCTATTGAAAAGTTAGGAATTGATTCAGCTGAAATTCATATAAATCATTTGGGCATTATCCGAGGTTTATTTGCTCATTATGGAATACCTGATGAGAAAGCGCGTGAAGTAATGATTGTTGTAGATAAGGGTGATAAAGATTTATTAAAAGAATCATTAACTGGTCAGGATGCTATTATTGACAATAAAGAATTAGGCCAAATTCTTTTAAAGCTCATTGATATGGTAGGTTCAAGTGATATATATGAGGATATAAAAAGATTAGTGGAACCATTCGATGAATGTTTAAAACCTCTAACTGAACTTAAAGAATTGATTACCACATTAAAAAGCTTTGGTGTTGAAAATTATAAATTGAATTTAGGTGTAGCACGTGGACTTGACTATTATATAGGCATTGTATTTGAAATCTATGTACCTGAATTAGGTAGTCAAAAACAAGTCTGTGGTGGAGGAACCTACAATTTAATTAAGCTATTTGGTGGAGATGATGTAGTATCTACAGGATTTGCTTTTGGATTTGATAGATTGATGGATGGTATAGAGGCAAGTGGTAATTTACCTGAAATTGGTCCAAAGGTTGATGTTTATGTGGCTCCAATATCTGCAGAAACAAGACAATTGTCTTTTAATATTGCACAGAGATTACGTCAGGAAGGTATTGCTACTGAAATAGATTTATCCCGTAAGAAGTTTAAGAAATTACTATCTTATGCAAACAATCTAGGAGTTAAACAAACTATCCTTGTTGGAACGAATGATGTTCAAAACAAGCAAGTCACTGTTAAGAATATGGAAACCGGTAATCAGGAATTAGTAAATATTAAGGATATTGTTGATTATATTAAAGAAAATATTTAGAATTATTCTTATAATTCTTATTTTTAATTAGTTTAAGATTATAGGTACATTAATAAGCTTTGTTATGTTACCTTAAATTAAAGTTAATATAATCTTTAAATTTCAGAATTATTCGCAATGTTTTAAATTAAATATTTAATATAATTCACTATATTGAATTATTTTAGTTGCTTAAGAATATTAATTAAGTAATTCATTAAATTTCATAATTATTTAAAACTAAAGTATATGATATAATTTTAACAATGCTTATTTTTCAATTAAAATAAAATGTGATAAAATGGAATTAAACTTCAGACATGAGAAAAATGGTGAAAAATTAGTTATTGCTGTAGCTCAGGATTGGAAAACTAATGAGGTTTTGATGGTTGCATTTATGAATAGGCAAGCTGTTGAAGATACATTAAAAACTAAAAAAGCACATTATTATAGCACTTCCAGATCCCAGCAATGGATGAAAGGTGAAAGTTCTGGAAATATCCAGAAAGTCAAAGAGATATATGTGGATTGTGATGGTGATTCACTTCTTTTAAAAGTTGAGCAGATTGGTGCAGCATGTCATGAAGGTTATAAATCTTGTTTTTTTAGACAAATTAACAATTCAAAAGATGTTTATAAATTAGATGAAATCACTGATGATGATATTGAAATTATTCAGGACAGATTATTTAATCCGGAAGATATGTATGGAGATAATTAATTTAATTGTAGAAATGAAACTTATAAAGAATTATTTATTTTAAAATATTATTCTAATTTTAGCTATTTGAAAGGTAATTGAAATGAATACAGATTATGATTATGAAGATTCTGTTAGATTAGTACCAGATACAAGTGCAGTTATTGAAGGTATAATTACTAGAATTATTAAGGAAAAGAATTTAAATTATCCTGAAATTATTATTCCACAGGCAGTTGTAGCGGAACTTGAATATCAGGCCAATAAAAAACGACCTACTGGCTTTACAGGTTTAAATGAACTTAAAAAACTACAAGAAAAATGTGATAATGGTGATTTGTCTATTGATTTTGTAGGTCAACGTCCATCTAACTATGAAATATCCCTTGCTAAAACTGGAGAAATTGATGCCATGATTAGGGATGTTGCAAAGGAGAATTTTGCAACCTTAATTACCAGCGATATAATTCAATCAGAAAGTGCAAAAGCATTAGGTATACCAGTTGAATATTATAAACAGAAATCTAAAGCAGATATGAAGTTGACTATTGCTGATTATTTTGATGAGTTAACCATGTCAGTACATCTTAAGGAGAATGTTCCTCCAATGGCAAAAGTTGGAAAACCGGGACATATTAAACTGGTTGAGTTGGGTAGCACTCCAATGAAATACAGTCAACTTGAGGATATGGCTGAGGAGATTCTGGAAAAGGAAAGATACGATCCAAAGACCTATTTGGAAGCTGATATGGAGGGGGCAATGGTTGTACAATCTGGTGAATTGAGAATTTCTATAGCTATTCCTCCTTTTTCAGAGGCTATGGAAATTACTGCCGTAAGACCAGTTGCAAATGTTTCACTTGAGGATTATAATTTGTCTGATAAACTAATGGAAAAACTTAAAAATAGTTCTGAGGGTATCCTTATTTCCGGTTCTCCAGGAGCAGGTAAATCTACTTTTGCGCAGGCAATTGCAGAATTTTATAAGGATACTGGTAAAATCGTAAAAACAATGGAATCTCCAAGAGATTTACAAGTTTCCGATGAAATTACCCAATATGCTCCACTCGAAGGAGATATGGAAAAAACAGCTGATATATTACTTCTTGTAAGACCAGACTTTACAATATATGATGAACTTAGAAAGAGTTATGATTTTAAGATATTTGCAGATATGCGTCTTGCAGGTGTAGGTATGATTGGTGTAGTTCATGCAACCCGTCCAATTGATGGAATTCAAAGGATTGCCAATAGAATAGAGTTAGGTGTAATTCCATCCGTTGTTGATACGACTATCTATATCGAGGATGGTCAGGTTAAAACGGTTTATGAAAATAAACTTAAGATCAAAGTTCCAACAGGTATGGTGGAATCAGATCTTGCAAGACCTGTTATAGAGGTCCGTGATTTTGAAACTGGTGAGCTTAAAAATGAGATATACACATATGGTGAACAGACTATAGTAATGGATATGGATCTTATTGATGATTTCGGTGATGAGGATAGGGAGAAAACACCGGTTGAAAAGATTGCTGAGGCGGAAATTACACGTAGGATGAGGAAATATGCACCTCGTGCTAATATACTTGTAGAACTTGAGAGCATGGAAAGGGCCAATGTATATTTGAATGAGGAATATATTCCTAAGATTATTGGTAAGAATGGTAAACGTATTGCCGAGATTGAAAAGGATATTGGTATTAGTTTAGGTGTAGATCCGATTGAAAGCTTGATGAGTAATGAACCGTTTTTAGTAGAATATCATACTAATAAAAAACATATTATATTTGATTTTCCTCGTGAGGACATTGGTAAAAGTTTTGATTTAATGATAAATGGTCAATATTTATTTACCGCAACTGTTGGTAAACATGGTGAGGTAAAGATTAGAAAATCAATTAATGTTGGAAAACAGGTTTTGGATGCAATAGAATTTGGTTTTCCAATAACTGCTGTTTATAGAGATATATAATAAGATAGGTGTTAAAAATGAAGATTGGTGCATCAACTTTAGTAACTTTTAAAGATGGTTTAGAAAACGGTTTAGGATTTTATGAAGATAATGATATTGAATATGTAGAGCTATTACATGATTATCCATCAAGGGAAATGGATATTGAAGCTATCTTGTCCTTTGATTTAAAATATACAATTCACTCTCCAATTATAGATATGAATATTTCATCATTGAACCCTTCAATTAGGGAGGCCTCTATAAATGAGGTAAAATATTCCTTTGAAAAGGCTAATGAATTAGATGTAGATACAGTTGTAGTTCATCCAGGTAAAATACCGTTTTTAGGTCAAGGTTTGGAAGAGAAAATCAATCAGATTAATAAGGCATCCATGATTGAATTGGCTGAAACTGCTGATGAGCTAGGTGTAACTGCAGTATTTGAGAATATGCCTAATATTCCAGGTTTTACCTTTACAAGACTTGAAGAACTTACCGAATTTTTAGAAGAATATAATATGGCAATGTGTTTAGATATTGGTCATGCAAACACTAATGGTTATAAAGCGGAGGAAATGTATTCTCCATTAATTAAACATATTCACGTACATGATAATCTAGGTGATGATGACTCACATCTAGCTATTGGTGAGGGAACTGTTGATTTTGATACTTTAATTTCCTCATTTGAGGCAAATCATTATGATGGAATATATATGATTGAAGTAAATCAAAAGGAATCTATCATTAAAAGTCTAGAATATTTAAGAAACTTTAAATCTTAAATTTTTTACTTTTTTTATTATATTAAGTATTTTTTAATTTTTTTTATTAGATTAATATGCTATTTATATAGAAGTTAAATCAATTAGATAAGTATTTTATAGAAAAGAAAACATAAATATAATAGTTTATTATGTTTAAATATAATTGTTTTTTTAAACAGAAAAATTTTAAATTAAAATTTTAAGAAATTATGAAGGTTTTTAATAATGTTTTGGGATGAAAAAGCCGAATGTATGGAAAGAGACGAAATTAATGAAGTGCAACTTAAAAAATTACAGAATATTGTAAAATATGCATTTGATAATGTTCCATACTATCATAAAAAATATACTGAATGTGAAGTTTTTCCAGAGGATATAGAAACTTTAGAAGATATCAAAAAGCTTCCTTTCACTACAAAAACTGATTTAAGGGAGTCCTATCCCTTTGGAATGTTTGCTGTCGATAAGAAAGAAGTTATAGAAATTCACTCATCAAGTGGTACAACAGGTAAACCTGTAGTTGGGGGATACACCAGGAAAGACATTGATTATTGGTCTGAACTTATGGCTAGAGGTTTAACTGAATGGGGCATAACCGATGAGGATATAGTTCAAAACACCCATGGATATGGTTTATTTACTGGTGGTTTCGGTGTTCATTATGGGGCACAGAAGATTGGAGCTACAGTTGTACCAATTTCTACAGGTCAAACTCGTCGTCAGGTAGAACTTATGAACGATTTCGATACTACCTTGCTTGTTGTAACTCCTTCCTATGGTTTATATATTGGCGAAGTTGCAAAGGAAGAAGGTTTTGACCCTAGGGATTTTGGTCTTAAAGCTATTGCATTCGGTTCTGAGATGTGGACTGAGGAAATGAGAAAGAGATTGGAAGACACATTCGGTGTTCCTGCATATAATATTTACGGACTTACTGAAATGATGGGTCCAGGTATTGGTGTAGAATGTAAAGAGCAAAACGGTCTTCATATTGCAGAGGATTTCTATTATCCGGAAATTATTGACTCAAACACTGGTAAAAACTTAGCTGAAGGTGAAAAAGGAGAATTAGTTCTAACTAATCTTCAAAGAGAAGCTATGCCGATTATTAGATTTAGAACTAAAGATATTACAGCACTTCATTATGATAAATGTGACTGTGGAAGAACTTTCTGTAGAATGGAAAGAATCACTGGTAGAACCGATGATATGATTAAAGTCAAAGGTGTAGCAGTATTCCCATCACAAATTGAAAAGGCTTTACTTAAAGTTTCTGAAGTTGAACCTCATTATCAAGTTATTGTTACACGTCCAGGTTCTTTAGATGAAATCGAGGTAAAGGTTGAAACATCACCTGATCTTTTCTCCGATGATGTTACAGAAATGTTAGGTATTCAAAGAAAAATTGGGGAATATATCAAGAATGAGATTGGAATTAAAGTTAAAGTTACTTTAGTTGAACCAAAAAGTATCCCAAGAAGTGAAGCTAAAGCTGTAAGGGTTATTGATAAACGTAACTTTAATTAATTTAATTTTATTTATTTAAATTTATGAAGGAATTTCTATGGAAAAAGTAAAACAACTTTCAATATTTTTAACAAATCAAAAGGGTAGATTATATAAAGTATTAGATATTTTAGGTAAAAATGGTGTTAACATACGTGCATTATCACTAGCTGACACCTCTGAATTTGGTATTTTAAGACTCATTGTAGATGATCCTAATAAAGGTCAAAAAATTTTAGAGGATAATAATTATACTATTAAAATTTCAACAGCTATTGCAGTTGAATTAAATGATGTTCCTGGAGGATTATCTTCAATCTTAAAAATATTAAATGATAATGATATCAATTTAGATTATCTTTATGCATTTACTCATGAAAAAACAGATAATGCAATCTTGCTTTTATGTACTCATGATTTAGATTTACTTATTAAAGTGTTACATAAGGAAAATGTAAGGATTGTACCTTCAGATGAGGTTTATAATTTATAAAATTTTTAATTTTTTAATTTAATCTTTTTTTTAGATTTTATTTTTAATTCTGGTTCTATTTTTTTAAAGATAAGTATAATGTTTTATATATTTAGAAAGAATTAAATATTAGTATATTAAATTATTAATGGAATCGAAATGAATTTAATATTAAATTTATAAATTTAATTAAAATAGTCTTGGAATTGGATTTATAAATTTAATAATGTAATGTTGAATTTAAAAACTTTTAAAAATGTTAATTATTGAGATGATATAAAATGAAAGGTACATGGAAACTACACCTTAGAATGTGGCTTGCTTCTATTCTCATGTTTGTACTGTTATATGTAATTTTAAGCATTGTTGGTTTTGCATGTGGATTAGGTGGTAGTGTATTATTCTATCTTATTTTAACCTTGGCTATAACCTTTATACAATATTTAATTGGACCTAAAATGGTTGAAATGTCCATGAATGTACAAAGAGTTTCACCAGAAGAAGCTCCTGATTTACATCGTATGGTTGAAGAATTAGCTAATAATGCAGGACTTCCAAAACCTACTATCGGTATTGCTGAAACATCAATCCCAAATGCATTTGCATATGGTAGATCCCATAGGGATGGTCATATAGCAGTTACCAGAGGAATTTTAGGTCTTTTAACTTATGATGAACTTAAAGCTGTTTTAGGTCATGAAATGTCACATATTAAACATCATGATATGGCTATAACCACCATAATAAGTGTAGTTCCAACTATTTGTTATTATTTGGCTTGGAGTACTATATTTTCTAGTAACGATGATAACGCTGGTGCAATTATTGGAGTTATAGGTTTAATATTCTATTTCATTGGTCAATTACTTGTATTGCTTGTTTCAAGAATAAGGGAGTATTATGCGGATCAAGGTAGTGTTGAACTTGGTTGTAAACCGGAACATTTGGCTACAGCATTATATAAGTTAGTTTATGGTTCAGCAGCATCACCTGAAGATGAGATTAAAAATGTTGAGGGTTCCAAAGCATTTTTCTTAAATGATGTATCACATGCAGAAAGAGACATTAATGAACTATCTCAAGTGGATTTAGATGGTGATGGTGTGTTAGGCTCTCAAGAGCTTAAAAATCTTAAAAATTCTAACATTAAAATATCTGCTGGTAGTAAATTTATGGAAATATTCTCAACCCACCCGGATATGTTAAAAAGGGTTAAAAGATTAGCTGAATTACAAGAAGATTATTAAATAGCATTTAAATGCTATTATTTATTTTTTTTATTCTATCTATTTAGTTTTTTTCATGTTTTAATATATCTGTTTTTTTATGTACAAAATTATTATTTTTGTTTATAATGCTCTTATTTTGTTTATTATTTTTTTATAAAAATATTATAATTTAATCCAAATATTTATAATGTAATAAAAATATAAATAATATTAATTATATTTGAATAATTAAAATTAATTTAGTAATAAAATCATGTATTTCTTTTAGTTTGGAGGATTTTAATGGTTAGTAAAGTTTTAGCAGCAGTTATATCATTCTTTTTACCAGGTGTTGGTCAAATTATACAAAATGAAAGTTTAAATGGATTATTGATTTTCATTTTAACAATTATAATATTCGGAATATTATATTATCTTTCTGCTTCATGGATTGCCGAGCTGGTTTGGTTTATTATTGGTCTTGTTTCTGCATATGATGCATATCAGTTACCTGCTAGATAAATTTACCTTTCTTTTTTTTAATTAGTTTATATACTCTTATTTTTAGTTCTGAAATATTTTTAAAGTAAAATCTCTAATTTTCTCATGAGTTATAATTCTTAAATTTTTAAAATTTATCAGATAATCCTCATTTTATATAATTCTATCTGAATAAATAATTTAATATATTAAAATCAATAATCTATAAAATAATTGAATTTAATTTTATTAGTAAATTAGATTATATAGTTATAATTTGAGATTATTTAAATGCATGGAAGTTATATGATGGAAAAATATGATATGATAATTATTGGAGGAGGTCCTGCAGGTCTTTCAGCAGGAATATACTCTGGAAGGCAAAATTTAAAAACATTAATTATTGATAAGGATTTAATCGGTGGTCAGGCAAGGGAAATACCTTTAATTGAAAATTTTCCAGGTTGTCCGGATGAATCTGGATTGGAAATAATTGAAAGAACCGAAAAACAGGCAAAACAATATGTGGAAATACATGACATGGAAGGGGTTAACTCAGTTGGTAAGGATGACAATAATAACTTCATTGTAAAAACATCAAAAGAGGAGTATCTTTCAAAGGCTTTAATATTAACAACAGGTTCCAAACATAAACAACTTAATGTTAAAGGTGAAAATGAACATCTTGGACGTGGTGTTTCATATTGTGCCACTTGTGATGGAATGTTCTTTAAAGGTAAGGATATAGCTATTGTTGGAGGAGGAAATACTGCGGTAACTAATGCCCTGTATTTAAATGATCTTGGATGTAATGTTACATTGATTCATAGGCGTGATGCTTTAAGGTGTGAGAAGATTCTTGAGGATAAGCTGAAAGAAGAGGATATCAATATTATATGGAATACTACCGTTGAAGAAATATTGGGGGATCCATTAGTAAGCCATATAAAACTTTTAAATAAGGATGGCACTGAATCCGAGATTGATGTTAATGGAATATTTATATCAATTGGTGATATTGCTTTAAATGATTTGGCTTTGTCTTTAGATGTAGATGTAGATAGTGAGGGAAACATCATAACCGATAAAGAGCAGAAAACTAATATTGATAGAGTTTATGCTGCAGGTGATGTAACCGGTGGTGTTAGGCAGTGGATTGTTGCTTCAGGTGAAGGCGCAGTTGCAGCTTTAAGTGCATATAAGGACTTGTTAAATGCCGATTTAATTTAATTTAAATCATAAGTCTTTATTTAGTTTTCAACTATCTTATTATTTGGAATCTATTAATGGTTATTGTGTTTTCAATTTCCAGTTTCTTATAGATTAGTTTAACCTTATCTTAAATCGTTTTATATTCTAATCTATTTATTTTTATTTTATGTATAAAATTATTCTTGTTTTTAACTTTTTAATATGCAATACTTCTATTTTTATTTTTAATTTTTATCAATATACTAAATTTTATAAACAAAAAGAGTATAAAAATTAAATTAATGATAATTTTAAGAAAAAGTAAAAAATTGTGGGAAATGTATCCTATTGGACCTATTAAAGGAGCTTTAAACTCAAAAAGGACTCCTCACTTTATAGGAACTTTTAAATTAAAAAAAGATGAAAATGGAAAACTCAGTATTAGTAGGTTCATAATTAACATGAATATTAATGATAATTCAACATTATTTGAAAAATTCTATCCTCCACAGGAAGCAATTAGAATCTTGAGAAAACAAATTGTATTATTGGCAAATCATGATGGGGAAATGGAGGATTTTTTAGATTCAATTAATATAAACTATAGATTTACAAGAATATGTGATTATTGTACATTGGAAAATTATATTACTATTATTAACTCAGATTGTTCGTATAAATATCATAACCAGTATATATGTAAGGACTGCGCTGAGGATACAATTAAAAGGGAACTTAAACTTAGAGGATATGATAAAAAGGTATTTAGAAACTTCAAAAAAATCCTTGAAAAAACCAATGATTTGGAAACTGTTATTTCAATGTTATCTCCTAAATTTGATCCTTTGAGTCATCCCGATTTAACATTATATGATAAGGTTAAGGTAGATAATTCAAGAAAAATTCCAGAAATTGCAATGAGTAGGCTTAAGATACCTAAGGAATTTAAGGATATCTTAATAGATAATGGAAATACTAAGCTTCTTCCTGTTCAAATTTTATCAATAAAGGAAGGTCTTTTAAAGGGTGAAAATATTTTAGCAGTTTCCGCTACTGGTAGTGGAAAAACCTTGATTGGGGAAATTGCTGGTATACCACAAGCTCTTAATGATAAAAAATTTATATTTTTAACTCCTTTAGTTGCTCTTGCAAATCAGAAATACAGGGATTTTAAGAAAAAATACGAACCTTTGGGTTTAAAAGTTTCTATTAAAGTAGGTAGAAATAGGGTAAAAGCCAAAGGAGAATTAAGACTTCCAGATAAAAGTATTGCAGATTCTGATATAATTGTGGGAACCTATGAAGCATTGGATTATATGATTAGAAGTGGAAAAACTGATGAACTAAATAATCTTGGAGTGATTTTAATTGATGAAATCCATATGATTGATGATGAGGACAGGGGTACCCGTTTAAATGGATTAATAAAAAGGATTACCTATTTATATCCTAATGCACAGCTTATAGGATTATCTGCAACAGTTAAAAATCCAGAATACTTGGCAAGTAAATTTCACATGAATCTTGTACAATATAGCAATAGGCCGGTTCCACTTTTAAGACATTTAAGTTTTGTTAGAAATGAATCTGAAAAAAGGGATATTATGAGGAGACTTATTATATCCGAAAATCATAAAGTTTCTAAAAAAGGATATAAAGGTCAAACTATCATATTCACTAATTCTAGACGTAAAACGACTCAAATTGCCAAGTATTTAACAGATAAAAGAATTAAAGCTGCTGCTTACCATGCGGGATTATCCTATTATAAGAAGGAAAGGATAGAAAAGGATTTCGATAAGGGTAAATTGGAGGCAGTGGTTACAACTGCTGCTCTTGCTGCAGGTGTGGATTTTCCTGCAAGCCAGGTAATTTTCGATACGTTGATGATGGGTAATAAGTGGATATCTCCAAACGAGTTTTCCCAAATGCTTGGAAGGGCTGGACGTCCATCATATCATGACCGTGGTGTGGTGTATTTACTCCCCGAAATTGGTAAAAACTTTGACAATAATACCGAAGAGGCAGTGGCGTTAAACCTATTGGAAAGTGATAATGAGGATGTTGAAATTGTTTATGAGGAGGATGAACTTAAGGAACAAATTCTGGCCGATATCTCATCCACTGCTATTGAAACTAAAAAAGATTTAGATGATTTTTATAAGGATATAGATGTTCCCTCAGATCCTACATTTATTACTAGGAAATTGATTGATAAAGGATTAGTAAGTTATGAAAAAGGTCTTTTAAAGGTTACCAAATATGGAAAAGCTGTCACAATGAGCTTTTTATCTATAAACAATGCAGAAAAGATTAAGGAATCTATATTCAATATTAATTACTTTAAAGAATCAACTTATATTAAGAATAATATTGAGAAAATTCTTAATCCAAATAGCAGGTTCTTTAAGGATATTATTAATAAATCAATTAATAATGATAAGGAAAAGACAAATAAAATTTTTAAAATCATTGATAAAAAGGAGTTAAATCAGCTTAAGGTTAAAACTATTGCGATGGATTTGGAATTATTCGATAGTGCCTATCTGTCTCCAGTATTACAGAATCAAATTGCTAATAAGTTAAAGATTAATGTTTCCTCAAGGTTATTTGCAGAGTCTACATTGGATATAATATCCTCCGGTGATACATTAAATAAGTTAGATACCAAATTTCAGGATGCCTTAATTAGACTTCAATCCGATTTTTTAAGATGTGATTGTTTAGATAAACCTTTCTGTGATTGTCTTCAAAGAGGAATTTCCTATTTAATAATTAATGAAAGATTAAAAGGCGAGGATCCTATTAATATCTCAAAAACATTATATAAAAATTACCAAATACATACTTATCCTGGAGATATCTTCTCATGGTTAGACAATTATATTAAGAATTTGGATGCAGTTAAAAGAATTTCCCAGTCATTTGACGATAAAAAGTTAGTGAAACAGACTGAATATCTAATTAAACAGATTGAAAATCCTCACATTGAAGAGGCTAAATCTAAAAAACATCATAATAAAAATAAGTCCAAAAAGAAACACCACAAAAAATCTAAAAATAATAAATCCAAGGATAATCCAAATTTAGAAAAGTCAAAGGATATTAATAAAACTAAAAATGATGATGAAACACATTCCAAAAAATCTAAAAATAATAAAATACATTCTAAGAAATCTAAGGATAATGGTAAAACTAAGAGTAGGAATAAATCCCATTCTAAGGATCCTAAAGACAATAAAAATAGAAACAATAAAGCACATTCTAAGAATTCCAAAAATAATCATAAGAAGAGTAAGAATAATGATAAACACTCAGCTAATAAAAAACATAAATCAAAGATTTCCAATAATTTAAAGGATTCTTCAAATGCAAATAAAAACCCTAAACCAAATAATAGTCAGAATTCCAATAATTATAAATCTAAAAATATCAAAAAAGACTATAGTAATGTTAATAAATCCGAACAAGATAATAATACCAGTAAGGACAAAAACAAGAAAAATAAGAAAAATCAATCAAAAAGAAAAGTAATTAAGATTACAGGTACTTTAACTTTTTAATTATTAATTTTTTATTTGGTTTTTTAAACTGATTATTTTATCTAAAAATTAGGATAAATTTATAATTATTAAACATTATATATAATAATTGCAATTGCCCAAACAAATTAAATTTACTTAGAAAAATACTTTCAGTAAAGATCCGTATTTTTAGTTGTATTGGTAGATATTATCTATAAAGGACATATCTAATGAAAATAAATTCTTGGATTATATTTAATGAAATATTAATTATCTAATTGGACTTTTATTTAATAATATCTCTTGAATGTAATTCAATAAATCATAAATAATCTATTGTTTGTGATTTGTTTTTATTTAAATCTTAGCTTGATGATATAACTAAATAAATAGAGTCATCGTAAAAGCAAGTTTTAGGTATTTAACATATTATAAGCTTTAATTAGTTAAATTTATTGCTTTATCATTTAAGGATTATTATTTAAAAATACCTAATTAATTATTATTTATTATATATTTCCTAAAGGATTTTTTAAATAGAATCTGTTCTTTATATTTAATATTAACTATTGTGTGCTTTTTTTAATATATGAGGTTCCTACCAAATAAATATCCATAAAATGGTTTTAAATAGTTTTTTATTAGTTTTAGTATTATTATTTAAAAATGATTTATATTTCCAAATAGTCTTTTTTTATTAAATCTATTTTTACATCGGATTGGAATTTCTCTTCAATATTACTTATAATATCTATTTGATTAGATGCAATTAAATAGGTGACCTGTACATTATAGTCTTTTTTAATTACCTTCAGATTATATTTTCTCAACTCGGAGTCAACTTCTTTAATATTTTTATAATCGAATATAGCTTCATAGATATTAAAAAGTTCCATATTAACAATTTCAGCTTCCTCAATCGCTTTTAAAATTGAATGTGAGTATGCTCTAACTAAACCTCCGGCACCTAATTTGATACCTCCAAAATATCTTGTAACTATCGCAACAATATTGCTTAGATCATTTTTTATAAGGACATTCATCATTGGTTTACCTGCAGTACCGCTAGGTTCTCCATTATCATCATAACCCTGTGAATCACTTACTATATATGCTGTGCAGTTATGGGTTGCATCTGAATATCTGGTGGAAACCTCTTCAATAATTTTTTTAACTTCTTTTTTATCTTTTGCAGGATACAGCCTTGCTATAAAATTTGACTTTTTAATATTTATTTGGGCTTCTACAGGTTTTTTAATTGTTTTCATAAATATCATTTAAAATTTTTATAGTTAAAGTTAAATAATTGGTTTTATCTATATTATTTACAGATATGTTTATATATTTTATAATAAAAATATTTAATTAACTTTGATTTAATTAAATATTAAAAAATATTAGGAAATAAATTTAATTAGACTATTTTTTAGGCAAAATTAAGTTTATTCTAATATAAAATTATATTAGAGGTATATTATGGCTGATAAAAAAGCAGTTATATTGGTATTTTTAATAGTGGCAATTATCGGTTGTTTAATAGGTAGTGTTGCAGGTATGGCATCAGGTCCTATAAACTTAAATTTAAATTTAACCAATGATAATAATACTACTTTATTGAATAATACTTCAGATGAGAATAATACGTCTTTAACTGATACTATTTCCAATCAACCTAGTCAGGATACTCAACAAGTTTCTGAGTCATCAAGCAGCTCTAGTCAACAGGATTCCTCTTCATCTAGTAGCAGTGACAGTGACAATAATAACAATAACAACAATAACAATAATAATGGTCATAGTTCTGATAATGGACATGATAATGGAGGTAGTGATTCTGGAGGTAGTAGTTCAGGCGGTTCTGACTCAGGATCATCTAGTTCTAATGGTAAAGGTAATTAATAATTAATTTAGGAGGTGTAATTATTCCAGAAAAGAAAGATATAGAGAATATGATAAAGTCTTTAGAAGAAGATCATGATGCAGGTTATATATCTGACGAGAAATATAAAGAGCTTTTTAATAGATATCAAAAGGTTTTAAGACAGTTAAATAAAGAAGAAGCTGATAATGAAATAAAAACTGAAGATAAAAAAGTTAATAAACCTATATCCAATCACGAACCTTCTATTGAAAAAAGTAGTAGTAATATTAATGTTAATAATATTAATAATCAGAAGAAAGAGGGGAATAAAAAAGTTAATAATGATTTATTAAATAATAAATTTGATATTGATAATTCTAATTATTACTCTAATGATTTAGAACCTAAACAAGATTTTATTACTAGATATGAAAGAGAAATTATGAGTGTTTTAGTTGCAGTTCTAATAATATTTATTATTCTAACAATTTATATTTTAATTGCAATGTAAATGTCTTATAACTTTTTCCAATTCTTTTTTTTTACAATGCTCTTTTTTTTAGTTTTTTTTAATTTTTAATTGATTTTATGTTTTCCATATTATATACATTATAAAACTATTTTAATAGATTAAGTATTTCATTTAAAATTATTATAATAACAAGTCATTTTATTCATTGTAAAATTTTTAAATGATTTTAATTAATTATTCTTTGTTTTAAATACCTATTCCTATTTCTGGCTTATTTCTATAATAATAATTTTATTAATATAAAAATAGTTTTTTTAATTTATTTTTCCTTTTTAATCTAAATCTAAATTATTAAAATAGTATTTTTATTATATTTTTTTTAATCTAAGGAGTAATAGGGATTTTAATTAGTTATATAAAATTAGCATATTTAATTTATATCTTTTTTGATATATTGGTAAATAGAATTTTAAGAAAATAGTATTTAATTTATTAAAAAATGAAAAATCTTAGTAATCTAAGAGTTTTTCAGTGTCCAATAAAACAGAATTGATTGCAAGGGATAAAAGTTCTTTTCCATAATCCTCATCAAGATAAACTCCATTTTCCTCCACATCTTTTGCTCCTGCATCAATGCCAGGATCATTTTGACGAGCCTCTTTAAATGCATATAATCCAATTTCACTGTAAAGCTCTAAATTTCCCTGATTTTTAACTTGATTATCATCAAGGATATTTAATATTTTACCCATTGAAAGTTCACCGCTTCCACCATGAGGTCCTTCAGTTTCAATAAGTTTATTGTTAAATATAATATCCAATCCGGTTTGATTTTCAATATATTCTAAATTTTCTATAACTGGAGTGTTTCCTCCATGGCCATTTACAATAATAACCTTTTCAATGTGAAGATATTTTTTAGCTTCATTTAATATATCCCTTATATTAACTGTAAGTTCTTCAAGAGTATTATGTTCGCCATGATCTATCTCATCTAATTCATAAGAAGGATATATAACACCTAAAAATTTAGCTCCACTTAGAAGTGATGAATTGAATGCGACATAGGATGCTATCTTTGCATCTGTATCTATTGGTAGTGCAGGTCCATGATTTTCAAGATGTGAGCCTAAGGCAATAATACCAATTTTATGTATGTTCTTATCACGTACATTACCTGCATTATATCTTAATTCCACCATAATCTAACCTTTTATTACATACCTTTACTTGTTTTATATCTTAATTTAAATTTAGATGATTTGAAATTTAGATCTCTAAATTCCAAATATCATCACCAACAAAATGCAATGATTTAATTGCCTTTCCTTTTGAAGATTCAACCATTTCTGGTCCACTTATTAAACTTTCACCAATTGCAAGTGGTTTATGGTTATTGACGTCAACAATTACAACAACATCTCCAGGAACTATATCATCATCGGCCTCAACAATACCCGGACTCATAATATCTGCACCATTAGTTACAAATCTTACAGCACCCATATCCACTACAACTGTTTTGTTTTCAAGATCTTCATTAGCTAAAATTGCTTTTAATGTTGGATAAGGTTTATCATCAATCATGATTATGTATGGTTCACTATTAACTAAGATATAATTATATTCATTGGTTTCTAAAACTTCAACACTAGATTTATTATTTATTAAAGAACCATATTCTCCTAATTCTTGTTTAATTTCTTTGATTCTTTTTTTCTTCAAATAATATCTTTTTTTAACATTCAAATTTAGCACCTACTAAATATCTTATAAATTTATATATAAATTTTAAAAGTTATATAATTATTTTTCTTTATTAAATATGTATTTAAGTGATTAATTTTTTGAATAAAAATTTTTTCTAATATATTTCTTAATTTAGAAAAAGTTTTTTATGTATAATTGTAATAATATAATATAATTTTTACTTATTTTTACTAAAAAACATAAAACATTTATATACTACTTTATACATAAATTAAATTGTTATTTTTACTAAAAATTTTTTCCATAGTTTTCTAATAAATCATTTTTAAACTATACTTTTAGTAATTGAAAAACATTGATTTTTAAATTTAGGGAAATTATAAGTTGATTTTGAAATTATAATTTTTCTTTAAGTATGAATCATAAATTAATTATAGTAATATAGGTGATTATCGTGAGCGGACAACAAAATGTTCAAAGACCACTTGACGCATTAGGAAAAGCAACAAACTCTCCTGTTTTGATCAAACTTAAAGGAGACAGAGAATTCAGAGGAATCTTAACTAGTTTTGATTTACACATGAATTTAGTTCTTAATGATGCAGAAGAATTAAAAGATGGACAAGTCGAAAGAAGATTAGGTACTGTCCTCATTAGAGGAGACAATATAGTATATATCTCCCCATAAGCGAAATATATTACTATCTATGTGTAAAATAATATTATATTAGCGATAGCTATATAATATTACATTTTTTCATTATATTCAATTTATTTTAACAATTTAGGAGGAATTAACAGTGAAAGGAACACCTACAATGGGTAAAAAGAATAAAAAAACCCATATAAGATGCAGAAGATGTGGAAGAAATACCTACCACTTACGTAAAAAAGTCTGTTCTTCTTGTGGATTTGGTAAATCTAAAAAAATGAGAAGTTACAACTGGCAAAACAAAAAATCAGTAACTGGTCAAAGATTAATTTAAATACTTATTTTATTTTAAATAAGTATAATCTTTAATTATTTAATTAAAGTCTTTTTTTATTCTAATTATCTTTACAACTAATTCTAATAGTTATCATTAATTAATATCTATTTTTCATTATTTTTTATTTTATAAAATTCCTATTTCTAAGGTCTATTTTTTTATTTTGGAATTTCTTAAAAGAAGTGTTATAGTTTTAATAAAATCCTTAATTTGGATCTATTTTAAAATATAATCTGTTTTTATATTAAATTAAAACAAGCCTTTAGTTATTTTAAAAATAATAGTATTCTTATTTTATCTATAAATTTTATATTGATATATATTTTTAATTTAATAAATTAATTTTATTTAAAAATAGTTTTATTTGTTAAAATATGCTTTATTTAATATTAAACATGTATTTCAAGTGTAAAACTAGTTATAAAGTATGGTGTATATTTTATTTTGTTTTATACATATGTTTCAAGTGTAAAATTAGTTATAACATATGAAGTATTTTTTGTTTAATGTTAGACATCTATTTCAAGTGTAAAAACTTAAATAAGGAATACATTAAACTTTATTTTATATTAAACTTAATTTTAGATTATTCTGATAAATTATTCTGATAATCATAAATTACAATCTCATCAAGAGAAAATCTATTGAAATTCTTTAATTTTTGATTCTAATTTTCTATTAACCTCTTCAAGTAATTGTAAATTTTTACCAGTTTTATTTAAAATCATAGAGATAATATAATCAGACTCATCTTCAACATAATTCTCATTTAATTCTTCAGCAATACTGTCCCATAAATCAACAGCCCAATTTTTACGGCCGTCGTATACTACATCTATTAAGGATAAGGTTCCATTCTGAACTCTAATTAATCTATAATCTGATTTAGGCTTAGATTTTTTACCTTCTTTATTACAGTCTAAATATAAGCCATTCTCTATTTCTTCAGAGTAGTCACCTGCTTTTACAAAATTACCTTCAATTGAATAACCATTAGTAACAGTTTTATCTAATCCGGTAACGTTTTTAAGCCATCCGCCTGTTGCTCTGAAATCTATAGAAGGATCTATATTTCTAAGTTCCCTAGACCAATTTAATAACATAATTTATCCTTTACCTTGATTTTTAAAAATATATTAAATAATTAAAGATTTAATTATTTAATAAAAAAATAATTAATGTAAATGAATTTTTACAAAAATTATTAATTCTCATCTTGAAAAAACATGAGAATTACCAATCGCAATAATAGGTTGGTTAATATATAATATCCCAATTTTCCAAGAGCATGTGAAAAGTAATTTATAAGTGTTTCATGAATAAATATATTAAAAATTTTATATTTTTTTAGAATTTCCTTAATAGGATTTTAAAGGATAATAGTTAATATTAAATATAATTATTAACTAATTTATAAATGAATTATATTAATTAACTTTCTTAATTAAGGAAACTTAATTAATCTAATTCTAACAAATATATAAGTGATTAAATGGAAGAATTGTTAGAAAAATTTGATATTGTTCCAAATAATATAGAAATATTTAAAGTAGCTTTTATACATGGGTCCTATTCTACTACTCATGGTTTAGACCATGATTATGAACGTTTGGAGTTTTTAGGTGATTCTGTATTAAATATGCTTGTTTCTGACTATATTTTTAATAAATATCCTTTACTTGAGGAAGGTAATTTAACCAAAATTAGGGCAAATTATGTTTGTCAATCTGCATTAATTTATTATTCTAAACAATTAGGATTAGATAAACACATAAAAATCAATGTAGAAGAACACAACATAACTCAAAATGAAGTTTTATCTATTTCTGCAGATATCTTTGAATCCTTTTTAGGTGCTATCTATATAGATCAAGGAATTGATAAAGCAAGGGAATATCTGGAAAATAATATTTATCATTATATTGATGAGAATAAAATATTCTTTTATGATTATAAATCTATTATTAAGGAGTACGGTGACTCTGAAGAGGTTGAAGTCAACTATGAAACAGTTAAAGAATATGGAGTTCCTCATGATAAAACATTTATTATAAGAATTCTTGTTGATGGTAAACCTTGTGGACAAGGTAAAGGTAAAAATAAAAAAGAAGCAGAGCAACTTGCTGCTCAACAGGCTATTGAAAGATTAAATTTAAATTAAAATTTTCATTAATATTTTTAATTAAATATTAATATCTTTTTTTTAAACAATTTATATAACTATTGTTAAAATTTATAGATGAATTTTGATTTTTCATATTTTAAGAATATTGGATCATTCTTAATTATAGAAATAATTAACAAGTCTTTATTTAATTTTTTTTTAAATATATTTCTAGAAATAGTATTTTTATTTTTAAATAACAATAAATATAAATAGTCTTAAACATTGAAAAGAACTAGATATCTTATATTTTTAAATTCAAAGATATTTAATAAAAAATGAACATAAAAAAAGAAAAATTTAGGAAAATAAGGTTTAAAGATTACTTACTAAATGACTTATCTGATCTGTACTAATTAAACCTTCAACTTTAAAATCATCATTAATTACTGGTAAACAGGATATGTTATGTTCTTTCATTTTAAATGCTACATCTGCAATAGAATCTGATGATTTACAATATAAAACATCCTTTGTCATTACCTGCTTAAGATTATCGCAGTTTATCGCAATAGATTTTGATAAATCCCAAGATGTAATTATACCAACTAATTTATCTCCTTCTAAAACAGGTATATGTGTTGAATCATCTTTTAACATGATTGTAGCAGCATCTTTAAGACTTGCGTCACTTTGAATAGTTGCAATATCTTTTTCCATAAGATCCTCTACAACATTCTCTGATAAGAATTGGCTTACAATATAATTCAATTGACCTGATTCAATAAAGAATGCATCATGACCTTTCGTGGATTTTATCTCACTAAAGTTAACCTCAACATTGTTTGCTTGAAGTGCAGTTAAAATATCATTGATTTGTTCTGTAGGATATAACCAATCGGAATCTATTGAAATTAATTGGGTTTTAGCTTTAATGTTTTTAAGTCCATCTATTAGTGATCCTTTGTAAGATAAGTCAAAGTAATCAATAGCTTTGGTTACATATAAATAACTATTTGCGTCGAATCTTTTAACAAAGGTAGCACCCTGATGATGGAGATAGCTTTCAACCTGGAAATCAGGATCTGAATCAAAGTTATAACTTAATTCATTTTTATCCTGTAAGTCCCTTCCAAATTTCTCGTACATTGACTCCTCAGATAAATATGTGATATGTGCAATCATACGTGCTACTGATAAGCCAGCCTCCGGAGCTTTACTATCATAATAGTTTCCGTTATTCCAATTAGGATCCTTTACTATTGATTGTCTTGCAACCTCATTAAATGCAATTTGCTGAGGTGAGGTTCTTGCTGTAGTTGCAATAGCAATTATTTTTTTAACAAAATCAGGATAATCTACAGCCCATTGGAGAACCTGCATTCCTCCCATAGATCCCCCGATTACACAGAGTAATTGTTTAATTCCTAATGAATCAATTAATTTCTTCTCGGCATGAACCATATCTGAGATTGTAATAAATGGAAAATTAAGACCATACTCTTTACCGGTTTCAGGGTTGATTGATGCGGGACCTGTTGTTCCAGAACATCCTCCTAAAACATTAGATGCTATTACGAAATATTTATTGGTATCTAAAGCTTTACCTGGTCCTATTAATATTTCCCACCATCCCGGTTTTTTATCACCTTCATGCCATCCTGCTGCATGTGCATCTCCACTTAAAGCATGGCAAACTAAAATAGCATTATTTTTTTCTTTATTTAGTTCTCCATATGTTTCATATGCTATTGTAACATCTTTTAGGCTTTGGCCTGACTTGAGTTTCAATTCATCATGAATTGTATAATATTGTGTTTCTACAAGACCAATAGATTTTTTTTCCATTTTCATCCCTAATGTAATTCTTTTTTTTTTAAATTGATTAATTATTAATATTATATATTTTCTATCTTATTTAATTAATATATATAAATATAAATTATATAATATAAATAACTATTGTTATAATATAATTTAAATATTATTTCATATAATAAAAAAGTGTTATAGGTGTATATAATATAAAAGAAATAATTTTATATGAGAATATTAAATATTTATCTAAATTAAAGGAGGCTTGAATGGTGAAGATTTGTCCTCAGTGTCATAGTGAAAATAAAGATGAAGCTAAATCTTGCATTAAATGTGGGTATACTTTTAGGGATGATGTACCATATTATCACAGGGTACAATTAAAATCTATTCGATGTCCTCAATGTCATAATGTTATAACAAATTTAAGTTATGGATTCTGTCCTAAATGTGGATTTGAATTTCAAAAAAAGGAGAAAAATGTAACTTATAACTATTTGGAAGTTATACCTAAATCCGAACATGAAAACTCAATAACTTTTGGATATATATTCTCAGTTTTCATACCAATAATAGGTCTTGTTTATGGAATATATAATTTTACAAGAAAAGGAGATGTTGAGGCTAAAAAAGCTGGTATTAATCAGATAATAATGTCTGTACTATTTCTAGTTATGGACATAACATATTTCTATTTCTTGTTTAATATGGGTTTATTTAAATTTTAATTATTTTAAATTAATTATTAAACCCTTTATGTAAAAATGCTATTTTTTTTAAACTATCCCTCTTATGGAATAAATTTAGTTTTTAATGAGATTTAATAAATAAAATTCAAAGTCATCAGCTTATTTTAAATATATTGTAGACAATCAGAATATACATTCTAGATTATTTTAATGGATTAAAGAAATAGTTGGTTTATTTTAGTTATCTTATGAATTAACTATAGAATAGTAAACTTATTTTAAATTAGTTTTGTATGAAAAAAAGTTATAAAAACAGTAGATTTATTCTACTGCCTTATTTAATGCTTGATCAAGGTCGGCTATAATATCTTCCACATTTTCAATACCTACGGATAACCTTATAAAATCAGGTGTTACACCACTTGCAAGCTGTTCCTCAGGTGATAGGTTTGAGTGTGTGGTAGTTGCCGGATGTACAACCAATGTTTTAGTATCTGCAATGTTTGCAAGATGACTTGCTAAATCCACATTTTCAATGAATTTTCTACCTTCTTCAAGACCACCCTTGATACCAAATCCTATAATGCCTCCATACTTACCATTTAAGTATTTTTTTGCATTTTTATGTGTTGGGCAGGATTCAAGTCCAGGATAGTTTACCCAAGCAACTGCAGGATGTTTTTCTAAGAATTTAGCAACCTCTAATGCATTTGCACAATGTTGGTTGACCCTTAGGGACAAGGTTTCCAGACTTTGCATAAATAAAAATGAGTTAAATGGACTAATACAGGTTCCAAGATCCCTCATCATTTGAACACGTGCCTTTGTAATGTATGCTTTGTTTCCAAATTCCTCACTATAAACAATTCCATTATAACTTTCATCAGGCTCTGTAAATTCCGGGAATTTACCGTTTGTCCAGTCAAAGTTACCACTATCTACAATCACACCACCCATACTTGAACCATGACCGCCTATAAATTTAGTGGCGGATTCTACTACAATGTCTGCACCATGTTCAATTGGTTTAACCATTGTAATTGCTGAAGTGTTATCAACAATTAGTGGTATGCCATGGGAATGTGCAATTTCTGCTAATTTATCAAAATCAGGAACATCTAATTTAGGATTTCCAATTGATTCACAGTAAATAGCTTTAGTTTTATCGTTTATCGCAGCCTCATATTCTTCAAGATTCTGGGAATCTACAAAATTAACTTTAATGCCCATTTTTGCTAGTGTTTTTTTAAAGAGTATAAATGTTCCACCATACAGATTATCTGCAGATACAATCTCATCCCCACATTTTGCAATATTAAAAATTGATAAAAATATTGCTGATAAACCTGAGGATTGAGATAATGCACCTACTCCCCCTTCAATTGCATTAACACGTTCCTCAAATGCTGAATTTGTAGGATTTGATAACCTTGTATAAATATGTCCCTCTTCTTTAAGGGCAAATAATTTAGCAGCATATTCTGTACTTTCAAACATATATGAAGTAGTCTGATAAATAGGTAATGCCCTTGAACCAGTTGCAGGATCTGCCTCTTCCTGACCTGCATGAACTTCTAATGTACGTTCACCATATTTTTTATTTTTATCCAATTTATCACCTTAATATAATTGATACATTAATGATTTATTAAAATAATATTATATAAATTTAAATCATTTCTAATTTTCAAATATTAATTAGATAATTTTACTTGTATTTTTATTAAGAGTAACTTTAGCTAATTTTATTCATGGATTTAAATATAACGATAAAATCTATAAAAAATCAGTATTTCTTTTATAACTCTTTAAACTTGATTTATTAAAGTTTATTTTACTTTTATAATGAGACAATTATGTAGATATGTAGCCTTTTTTTGAAAATTATTGTTATTTCTTAAAAATATTTTATAAAATCATTTAAATTTAAATATGATAATTAACATAATATTTTTAATATGTTAATTAATATAAGTGGGAGAGTAATTAAATACATATTTTAAACATGATTTTTCATGGTTTAATTAAATGAATAAAACTTATTTTTTCTTTAATGGGGTATTTGAATAAATATAATTCTTAAATCCTAATTATTAAAAGAAATAGCTTATATATCAATTTTTTAATTAATTATTTTATAAAAAAACTCTTGAATTTGATAGCATGTGTGGAATTGTAGGATTAATTGGAAATTTTAGGGGAAACGATTTAATTTCAATGATGAAAACTATTGAAAGAAGAGGTTTAGATGCACATGGGGTGTATTTAGAAAATGATGAACATACTGTTTTTAATGATAACATTGATTTAGATTCTTTTAGCGATAATAGTTCATATGATGTAGGTTTTGGACATAATTTATTATCAATTACTAATTTTTATAAGGAGGATAATACTCTTAATTTACAACCTAAAAGAAGGGATAATCTTGTCTTGTCTTTTAATGGTGAAATCTATAATTATAAAGAAGTCTTAGATTTTTTAAAGTCTAATTTATACAACGATGAACCACCTAAAAGTGATAGTGAACTGTTAATTATTCTACTTGATTATTATTATAAAAAGGATCATAATCTGTTAAATGCCGTAACCCGTACTAATATGATTATAGATGGGGATTATGTTTACTCTGTTTATGACGGTGAAAATCTTGCGGTTGCAAGGGATAAAGTAGGGGTTAAACCAATTTATTATGGACAACACAATGAGCTTAAGGGATATGCGTCTGAAAGAAAAGCATTGTGGAAAATAGGAATTGAGGATATAAACTGTTTAAAACCGGGATATATTTTATATAATTTTGAGGAAATTCCACCAAAATACTTCCTATATAATTATGAATCTCATAAGAATCATAAATATGAAACTTATAAAAAAGAATTGGATAATCTAATTACAAAATCTATTAAGGATAGAATCGCAAATATTGATGATATTGCTGTAATCTTTTCAGGCGGTGTAGATAGCACATTACTTGTATACTATATTTATGAAAATCTGGAGGAAGGTCAAAGTTTGAGCTTATATTCCGTTGGTAATGAGGATTCACAGGATTTAAAATATTCCAGAATGCTGGCTGAAAGATTAGATTTACCTCTTAGAGAAGCAATTGTCAATGAAGAACTTGTTAGAGATTGTCTAGATGATGCTTTACTTGCAATTGAAGAGCCGAGTATGATGAAGCTTGGTGTTGGAATGACCATGTATATTGCATGTAGAATGATACATGAGGATGGAATTAAAGTTGCAATATCAGGTCAAGGTGCCGATGAGTTATTTGCAGGTTATAAGCGATATTTAAATACTTATAATGAGGGTTATGTCGATGATGACGGTTTGATTTATAAACGTTTTAGAGCTGTAGAACATGAACTAAGACATGACGTTTCTAAAATCCATAGTGTTAACTTAGAACGTGATGATGCTGCAGCAATGGCTAATACTGTAGAGCTTAGGGTACCTTATTTGTCAGAAAACCTTGTTAAATGGACATTGGATATACCTGCTAAATATAAGATATCTGGTGGAGATGACAATGTTCGAAAGAACATATTAAGGGATTTAGCTATTGATAAAGGCATCCCCGAATTTATTGCTTATAGAAATAAAAAAGCAGCACAGTACGGTTCTGGAATTGATAAGATCTTAAGAAAAAAAATATTTAAAAACCAGAATATTAATAAGTACTTTAATAATCTAAAGGAAAATATCTAATCAAACTATTTTTTTTACTTTTTTATTAAATTCTAAAATATTTTATTTTATTATCTTTTTTTTATTTAATTTTGTATTAAAATCTATAAGTTTATTAATATAAAAATATAAACACTAAAACATAATATATAATTTATTTATAATTATAATTTTTTTATTTAATTATTAAAGGAGACTAATAATGGAAATTAAAGAAGATGCAGAAAAAATTCTTAATGAATTTTCAAAAACCTTAGATAGTATTCCTGATTTAGAAGAAACATATTATATTACAGACAACTTAAATCTTACTCGTAAAGATGAGGCTGTTAAAAAAGATCCAAGCAAAATCTTAAGGAATGCTAAAATTGATAAAAAAGGCGGTTTAGTAGTTAAAAAAGCAAAATGGACACAATAAAGGCGATAGTATGAAAATGGATTTAGTACTTGAACTATCAGACACTCCTGGACAATTAGTCACCTCACTTAAACCGTTTAAAGATTTAGGTGCTAATCTTGTTACTGTTATTCATGATAGAACTTTTAAACAAGAAAATGGTAAAATACCAGTTCAGATAACAGTGGAAGGAGAAAGAGAAAATCTTGAAAAGCTTATTGAAAAATTAGAATCTGAAGGAATAACCATTCTTAAAGTAGATAGTACAATTTTAAAAGTAAAATATAGTACTATACTTATAGGACACATTATTGATACAGATGCTAGAGATACGGTAGACAAATTAAATGAATTGGAAAATGTTACTGTAACAGCTTTAGACATTGAATTTAATAATGAAGAAAAATCATCTGCATTAATAACTGTTGAAATGGCTTTAGGATTAAAACAAAAAGTACTAAATAGAATTAACGAAATTGCTGCATCCAAAGACCTTTTAGTTATTAATGAAGTATAATAATGAGGGTATTTTATGAAAGATTTGAAATTATGTATAATGGGATTTGGTGCTGTTGGTCAGGGAGTAGCAAAAGTCGTCTCATTAAAGAAAGAAACAATCAAGGATATTTATAATGTAAATTTAAAAATTGTATCAGTTGCTGATTCATCAAGCTCAGCTATCTGTGAAGACGGATTAAATGAGGATGAATTAATCAAGGTTAAAAATGAAACAGGAAAATTAAGTGATTATCCTGAATATGGTAGTAATATTTCTGGTCTAGATGTATTGGATGCATGTGACTATGATGTACTTATGGAAGCAACTCCTACAAACATTAAAGATGGTGAACCTGCAAGATCATTAACTTTAAAAGCATTTGGTGATGGTAAGGATGTGGTAACATCCAATAAGGGACATCTTGCTTTAAACTATCAGGAATTATTAGATGCATCTAATGAAAATGATTGCATATTTAAGTTTGAGGCTAGTGTAGGTGGAACAATGCCTATTATTAACCTAGCTCAGGAAACCTTACCTGCAAATAAAATTGAATCAATTATAGGTATTTTAAATGGTACCACCAATTATATTCTTTCAAGAATGACCTCAGAGGGTACTTCATATGAAGATACCTTAAAAGAATCACAGGAGTTAGGAATTGCTGAAACTAATCCTACACAGGATGTGGAGGGTATTGATGCTGCTTGTAAAACTGTTATTCTTGCAAACTCTGTACTTGGAATTCCTGCAAAATATGAGGATGTTAAGGTTAAAGGTATTTCAGATATAACATCTGAAGCTATTTCACTTGCAGATAAACAGGGATATTTGATTAAACTTATTGCCGAGGTATCCCCTGATAATCTTGAAGTTTCTCCAAGACTTGTTAAGAAAGGTAGTCCCTATGATATCAATGGAACATTGAATATGGCTACACTTAAAACAGATTTATCTGGAGAGGTTACTGTAATGGGTATTGGTGCAGGTTCTGTAGAGACCGCATCAGCAATGATGACTGATTTAATTCATGTTATAAGAATAAGAAACAATTAAATATTCTTATAATCTATTTTAATCTACTTTTTTTATATTAAGGAGACAACTTTTATGAAATATGTTGTAATTATTGGAGACGGTATGTGTGATTACCCTATTGATGAATTAGGTGGTAAAACTCCATTGGAATATGCCAATATTCCAAACATGGATAGAATAGCTAAAGAGGGAAAATGTGGTCTTACTAATAATGTACTTGACCAGTATCAACCTGGTTCTGATGTAGCTAATATGAGCATATTCGGTTTTAATCCCGCTAAGTATTATACCGGTAGAGGTCCACTAGAGGCAGGAAATATAGACATCGGTCCAACAAGTCAAAAGGATTTAATATTTAGATGCAACACTGTCACTGAAAAGGATGGTACATTGGATGACTTTAATGCTAATCACATTACCACTGAAGAAGCTACAGTATTACTTAATGATTTAAACATATATTTTAAGGACAAATATCCTGATTTTCCCGGAACTTTCTATCCAGGTGTAAGTTATAGGCATGTATTTGTATATACTTGTCCTGATATAGAGACAGCTTATGAAAATTCTGATTTTCCAACAGCTGCACCTCATGATATTGTCGGTGAAAAAATCGATGATTATACCAATTGGGATACAGATTTCCAAAAGGGCATTAAGACTATTATGTTAGAGTCTAAAGACTTTCTTGAGAATCATGAAGTTAATAAAAAGAGGATTGAAAAGGGATTAAAACCTGCAAACATGGTTTGGTTATGGAGTCAGGGAACTGTTCCTACTCTTGACAATTTCACAGATCTCTATCATAAGAAAGCAGCTGTAATAACCGGTGTGGATTTACTTAAAGGTATTGCAAACTATGGTGGATTAGATGTAATCAATGTACCTGGAGCAACTGCATACTTTGATACTGATTATAAGGCAAAAGGCCAATATGCAATAGATAATATTCCAGATTATGATATTATCTTTGTTCATATTGAGGCTCCGGATGAGGCAGGCCATGCTAAAAATGTTGGGGAAAAGGTTAAGGCGATTGAATCAATTGATAAATATATCCTTGGACCTATCTGGAAATATCTTGATGAGAACTATGATGAGTATAAAATAGCTGTTTTACCGGATCATCCAACTCCAATACCTGTTGGAACCCATACACGTGATGATATTCCACAGGCAATATATACCAAAAACGGTAAGGCAGATGATGTTGAATCATATACCGAAAAGAATATCGCAAAAGGTTCCCTTAAAAAAGAGTCTGGATATAAACTTGTAAGTAGATTGTTTAATAATGAAATTTAAAATCCTTTCTACTTTTTTTTAATTTTTTTTATAGATTCTTTGCTATTTTTAATATTTTTTTTAACTTTGACCTAATTTTAAAACATAATTTTCAATAAAATTTATATATATAATAATTATAAATATTATAAATATATATTTATATTATATTTAAAGGGTTAAATTATGCAAAACTTTAACGATACTACAAGTGTTAAGATTAATCGTGAAAAGAAAAATCTTGCAAAATCAAAGGGATTAAAGTTACAAGATCTTTTAGATAGTGCTTTAAATGATGAACTTGGTTTATGTAATGAAGAGGATAAAGTAAATGAAAGAATAGAAAGATTAAAACAGGAAATAAAAAATCTTGAAATTGAAAAGGAGAAAAATCTCGCAGACTGTGATAAGAAAATTAACATTCTAATGAGGAATCTTCGGGATATGAGAGATCGGGAAGAAGAAAATTACAATTATAAAATTAACATTCTTAAAGCTAAAATCGAATATTTAGAACAATTTTAAATAGATTTATTTATGATCTTTAATATTTTTGAATATGGAAATTGATTAAAATTTCATAATTTGGCTGATGGTATTTTGATATGTGGACCTGTTTAAGATTTCATATCTAAAATGGATAGTTTTTTAATTTTTCAACTTAATTAAGTTATTATGATTTAATAAAGATTTCTTTCTGTGGTAATATGGTGGATTTAATTAAAGGTACTTGGATGGAACAAGATGATGAGGAATTGAAATCTAGATGGATTAAAGGTAAAGATTTATTATATGGATATAACAATCATAGTTTAGCAGATGTTGATGAAATAAATAGACTTAAAAAGGAACTTTTTAAATCTGTTGGTGATAATGTAACTGTCACTCCTCCTTTTTTCTGTGATTTTGGTTCTAATACCAGTATTGGTGAAGGTACTTTTATAAATGTGGGCTGTGTCTTTTTGGATACTTGCGAACTTACTATAGGAAAGTATTGTTTAATAGGTCCTGGTGTACATATTTATTGTGCAAACCATCCGAGTAATATTGAAGAACGTATTGTTCCAAGAGACGATTCATTAAATACAAAAGACTATCCCTATATCAATAATAATGGTAGGTTCAATGAGAATATTGAATATACTTTTACAGAGTTTGCAGAACCTGTAAGGATTGGTGATAGGTCCTGGATTGGTGGACAATCCATTATATTGCCAGGTGTTACAATTGGGGAAAATGTGGTAATAGGTGCAGGTAGTGTTGTTACACATGATATACCATCAGATACAATTGCATTTGGAAGTCCTGCTAAGGTTGTAAGGGAAAATAAAATTTCTGATTATTAGTGATTAAATTGAGGAAAGATATTAAACTTGATAAAGGCAACTGGACTGAGCAAGGTGATAAGGACTTAGTTTCTAAATGGAAAAAATCAAAGCGATTGAATTTTCAATTGAATCATATTAAACCCGATGAGAATATTGAAAGAATCAATATTCAAAACGAATTATTTAAATTTATTGGACCAAATGCTGTTGTGGCTACTCCTTTCTATTGTGATTTGGGATTTAATACAAGTATTGGTGAAGGTAGTCTAATTAATTCTAATTGTGTATTCTTAGATACTGATGATTTAACTATTGGAAAATATACTTTAATAGGTCCTGGTGTACATATTTATTGTGCAGATCATTTAACTGACACTAAATTGAGAGTAATTCCTAAGGATGATAAATTGAATGACGGAAATTATTCTTATATTGACGGCAAAGGTCGATTTGATGAGGATATGGATTATACAATCACCGTTTTTTCAAGACCTGTAAGTATAGGTGATAATTGTTGGATAGGCGGTGGCTCTATAATAATGTCTGGTGTGAAAATTGGAGATAACGTTATAGTAGGTGCAGGTAGTGTTGTTACACATGATATACCATCAAATACAACTGTTATAGGTAGACCTGCAAGGATTATTAATAAAGACTAAACTTCTAAAATTTATTTAGATAATGGAAGATTATATATATTCATAAAATTAATATATATTATATATATTTATTTTTAATTATGGGTGAAAATATGGTAAAATATGGCTTAGGACTTATGAGATTACCTCTTCTAGATGAAAATGATCAAACAAGCGTAGATATTGATGAAGTTCAAAGAATGGTTGATGAATGTATGGAAAATGGAGTTAATTTCTTTGATACTGCAGTTCCATATCATTTAGGAAAAAGTGAAGAGGCACTTAGGAAAACTTTAGTTGACAAATATCCGAGAGATAGTTTTCTAATCTCAGACAAATTACCTTTATTTAATATTCAAAAAGAAGAGGATATGGAATATTACTTTAATACAAGTTTAGAAAAACTTGGAATCGATTATTTTGATTACTACATGTTACATAATGTAAGTAACTGGACAAAAACCATATATAGAAATATAGATTGCTTTTCTTTTATAAAACAGAAAAAACAAGAGGGGTTAGCTAAAAAAATAGGTATATCTTTCCATGATAAACCTAAATTACTCAGAAAAACATTAGAAGAAAATCCGGAACTTGACTTTGTACTTTTGCAGATAAATTATCTTGACTGGGATAGCCAATCATTTAAAGTAAACGAGCTTTATGATATAGCTGTTGAATATGGTTTAGAAATATTGGTAATGGAACCTCTTAAAGGTGGAACCATTATAAACATTCCTGATGAAGCAGAGCAATTACTTAAAAATTACAATCCGAAAGATTCTACTGCAAAATGGGGATTAAGATTCTCAGGAAGTTTGGATAATGTTTCATATGTCTTATCTGGTGCTAAAAACCATAATCAAACTAGAGAAAATATTGAAACATTTAGAAATTTCAAACCTCTTAATTTAAATGAGGTCGAATTACTTAGAAAAACAGCAAAAATCATTAATGACTCTATTGCAATACCATGTACCGAATGTAGATACTGTATGGAGGATGGAATATGCCCTCATAATATACCAATTTCCGAGTACTTTTCATTGTATAATGATGCTAAAAGAGTGGGTTTTAAGGATTTTTCAACACAGCAGGTAATGTATAGGACAATTGGATTAAATCCTGATTATGGTTTGGCTTCAGATTGTGAGGAATGTGGGAAATGTAGTAAGATCTGTCCACAGAAACTTAAAATCCCTAAACTTCTAAAACAGGTCTATGAGGAATTTGAAACTACAATGTAATTCCTTATAAATTTTATTTTCTAATTTTAATTAAATTCCTTTCAAATTTTCAATTTTTTTAGATTATTTTTATCAAGACTTTTAAATGCTATTTCTAATTTAATATTTTCCTTAAACTTAATTTTTATATTTAATAAATTACAAAGTTTCATACCATGGCAACTAAAGTAACTTCACCTGATAATCTTCCTCTTAAACCTGGCGTTTATATTATGAAGGATATTAATGAGGAGGTTATCTATGTTGGAAAATCAAAATCTCTTAAGAAAAGGGTAAGCTCTTATTTTAAAGATAAGGTGGATAGACCAAAAACAAGGGTTTTAATGAATCATTTTCATTCATTGGAATATATTGTAACCGCCTCTGAAAAGGAGGCATTAATATTAGAGGCTAATTTAATCAAAAAATATATGCCCAAATATAATATTCGTCTTAAGGACGATAAACAGTATCCCTATGTTAAAATCACTGATGAGGATTTTCCAAGACTTATCATAACAAGAACCATTGGTAAGTCTGGAAGTTATTATGGTCCCTTTACAGATGTAGGATCTGTACGTTCCACTGTTAAGTTTCTAAAACAATTGTTTAAAATTAGAACATGTAAACATATGGACGGTCCTTGTCTAAACTATCAAATTAATCTATGTTATGCACCCTGTGACGGAAACATCACAAAAGAGGAATATGCAGAAATCATAGAGAAGATAGATTTATTTTTCCAAGGAAAATATAATGAAATAATCAATAATCTTAAAAAAGAGATGAGGGAAGCTTCAAAAAATCTTGAGTTTGAAAAGGCTGCAGTTTTGCGTGATCAAATCAACTCCATTGAGGAGGTTATGGTTAAACAATTTGTTGATTTAAATGATGAGCTTGATCAGGATGTAATAGCTAGTGCTGAAAATAGAAACAACACTATTGTTGTAGTTTTATCCATACGTAAAGGTAAGATTATATCAAAAGAAGACTATCAAATGGATAATACTCAAAACCAGGATTCAAGTGAAATTTTTTATAGTTTTATTCAACAATATTATGGAATTAATCGTCATATTCCAAAAGAGATCATAATTGAGGATAAGGTTAAAGATTCTGAACTGATTGAAGACTGGTTATCTGATTTAAGGGGCAATAAGGTAAGTATCACCATACCCCAAAAGGGAAAAAAACTACGTCTTGTTCGTCTTGCAAGGGGTAATGCCGATATTGTTAGAAAACAAAAGGAGAAGGTGTCCAATGCTTTAACTGAACTTCAAAATTATCTTAAGCTTAAGAATGTGCCTCATGTTATAGAAGGTTATGATGTAAGTAATATATCCGGAACATTACAAGTTGGTTCCAAAGTAAGTTTTTTTGATGGTAAACCCAATAAGAAACAATATAAAAGATTTAAACTTGAAACTCCTGGACCAAATGATTATGGGATGATGAGGGAGTTACTAACCCGAAGATTTAAGTCACTTGTAGGTGAGGAGGATTATAAGAAACCTGATTTAGTGCTTATAGACGGTGGTAAGGGTCAGTTACATATTGCATGTGAGGTTCTTGAAGAGTTAGGTCTGGATGATATACCTGTGATAGGTCTTGCAAAGGAGTATGAAGAGGTATTTGTACCTCAATCCAGTAAACCTATTATAATCCCCCATGATAAACAATCGTTACATATCCTACAACAGGTAAGGGATGAGGCACATAGATTCGGTGTTACTTATCATAGGAAATTACGTTCTAAAAAGATTACGGAATCAGAGCTTGATGGTATTCAAGGTATTGGTAAAAAGCGTAAATTAAATCTTTTAAGGGCATTTGGAAATATTGATTCCATTTCAAAGGCTAGTGTTAACGAGTTAAATGATGTTGATGGAATGAATCAGAGGGTATCAGAAAATGTATATAATCATTTTCATCCTTCCTAAGGTTTAATTGAGTTGTTTCTTTTCCCTTTTTTGGTATTGTGGTTTTTACCATAATCTTTTTTTATTTTTTTAATGCATCATGAAGTATCTGGAAATTAGTATGATTATCTTCACATTTCTAAGATTTAACTGAGTATTGTTTTTTATTGTTTTTAAACTATTTTTTCATTTTTTTGTATAATTTTTATTATAATCTATTTTTTTATATTTATTTTAAATTATTTTAATTAATTTTTACAAATCAATAAATTTTTTAATTTAAATCTATTATCTAATTTTAAAATATAATTAAGCTTTTGTTCTAAAAATATCAAATTTATAGTAAAGTATTTATTGATATTATTATGGAAATGAGTTTAGATTTAATATTATTTAGATTATATTAAACATAAATTAATTTTGTATAATTTTAGTTTATCTTGATATTTTCGATATTGAATCTTAAATGTCTTATTTTTTTTTAAAATAGGATGTTATCAAACTCGGAGGTGAAAACATAAGAATAAGGAGAAGTTTATTGATCATTATAATATTCTTTGTAAGTATTGGCGCCATATCTGCTAGTGATAATATTGGTGATTTAAACGAATCAGGGGTTTTAACAGACTCCCAATCAGCTGGTTTAAATTCAAATTCATATGGTAATCAGAGTTTAAACACAGATAATCCAAAAACATATCAGGATTTACAGGATATTATCGATGCCAATACAAATGGTACAATTGATATTGATGATGATTATAAATTTGATTCAGCTGTTGATTCAAGAAATGGAATAAAGATTACCAAAAATCTAACTATTAATGGTAACAATCATATTATAGATGGGGACGGTAAATCATTTATATTCAACATTACAAATGCAGAAGTTACAATTAATGATTTAACTTTAATAAATGGTAATTCATCGGGAATTGGAGGATCTAATATTGGTGGAGCTATACACTCTACTGGAGATAAAGTAGTTGTATCTAATTGTAGTTTTCTAAACAATACTGCAAAAATGTATGGTGGAGCCATATATTCAAGATCTGCATTGATTGTTATTAATAACTCAAATTTTAATGAGAATAAATTGGGACAAAACAATTTTGCTCATCATGGTGCTGCAGTATATTCTATGAATGATATTAGGGTATATAATTCTAATTTCACTGATAATTATGGGAAAAATGATTATAGTTCTAGTGGTGAAGGCGGAGCAATATATGGTGAAAAAAGTGTAGATTTATATAACAGCAACTTTATTTCTAATATAGCAGGTTATAACACAGTATATGGAAAACAAGTTAATGCTACTAAATGTATTTTTAAGAATAATACTAATCAATACGGTTCAGGAGCACTTATTGGACAAGATGTAACTGTGGATGACTGTGACTTTATTAGTAATATAGCTAAAGAAGGTGCATCTATACGTGGATCATATGTTTCTGTATACAATTCCAGATTTATTAATAATACTGGAAATAGCAATACAAATTATTTGGGCTCCGGAATCTTTTCAACTGATGAATTAAATGTTTCCAACTCTTATTTTGAAAACAATGTTGCCGGTTATCGTGGTGGTGCAATATTGGTAAATGGTGTTGGAAATATTAACAATTGTACTTTTGTCAACAACACTGCCCATAAGAGTGGTGGTGCAATTAGTGGAAGTGTAATAAATGTAAACAATAGTAATTTTGTTGGAAATGGTGCATATAAGTATGGTGGTGCAATATTTGCCACAAACGCCACTGTAATCAATTCTAATTTCACTGATAATCATGGTGTAAATGATACCTCAATAGTTACAATAACAAACAATACAATTAAAAATTCCAAAATCGATGGAAATGTATTAAATCTTAACTTGACTGAAGTAACATTTGCTAACTATTCCTCTTTGATTAAATTTAGTAATGGTTACTATGGGTACTGTATTGAACCTGCATCCTTTACTGGAGGTAGTGGTTTTGCTATAGATGATTTAAGCCATCTTACAAATTCATTAACTGGAGAGGATGTTTCAGAATATCTTAAAATATTCGTTTGGTATTATTACAACAATGAAAATGCCACACCTTCCTTAGAGGGTTATCTTCCTCAGCAATATCTTTATATATTTACCACTACTAACTACACCATCTATGCAGAATATTACCCTCCAATTAAAAAAGTGATTGACTTATATGATAGTGGATTTAGAGTACCAAGTAAAAATGCAATAAGGAAACTAGATAACGGTTCCTATATGGTATTTAACTTTAAAACATTTTTAACCCCGACCAGTTACCAAAATGACATTATGTTTAAAGTTGATTATTTAGATGATATCGATACTCATATGAAGGTTGAGAAGATTACTGTTACTCCTGTTGTTGGTTTGGGTAATAGGACTTCTTTTATTATCCGCGTTACTAATGATTGTAATTATACTTTGCATGATGTTTTTGTTGTTGAGGATAGGTGGGATGATGGTTTGGTCTATGACTCCTGGAGTGGTAATGGTGATTGGACCTATTCTGGTAATTACAGATGGTCTTATAATCATGGTTTGGCACCAGATGAGTCTGCAGAATTTATTGTCTACTTTAACACCACAAAGCTTGGTAACTTTTCAAACTATGTAATTGCAGGGTCAAATGAAACTGTAAACATAACTACCAACAATTCTACCGAGGTTACAAATAATAGTACAGTACCTAAAAATAATACAAACAAGACAGATAATAAAACAAACAGTACACCTGAAAAACCTGTAATTAATGAGAAAAATAAAGTTAATACCACAAATATTGAGACCCTTCCTAAAACGGGTAATCCATTAGTGATTTTACTGCTAAGCATTTTATGTCTTGGAATTATTCCATTTAAGAAACATTAAACTTTTATAAAAAATTATGTTTTAATACATAATTTTATTTTATTTTTTTTAAAAAGCTTATTTTAAGAATTGTCTATAAGAAACTATTCGGATATTTAAACCGGTTTATGAACTAATTTTAAATTTTACATAATCATTTACCTTGAAAGTAATTATTTGATATAATGGGATTGATTTAAAATATAATTTATAATGATAAATAATAACAAATTATATAAGTTTTATAATTAGATATATTATTATGATACCTAAAAATCATCCGAGATATGAATCATTATTATTAAGAGATAAAGTGAAAAATGCGTTTTTAGATGGATATTTGGCTGATTCTGGAATGATTGCACATGGTAGAGGCGAAACCTTCGATTATTTATTGGGTGAAAAAACTGTACCTGCTGCAGAGGAAGCTATGAAAGCTGCAGTTGCATCATTATTACTTGCTGAACATCCTGTTTTATCTGTTAATGGTAATACTACTGCTTTGGCTATTGATGAAGTAATAGAACTTGCCAAATCAACAGATAGTAGAATTGAAATCAATCTATTTTATAGAACTGAAGAACGTGTGGACAAGATTACAAAACTATTTAAAGATCATGGATATGAGGATATTTTAGGTACAAATTATGATGATTTATATTATTTTGATAAAATAACCAACCCAAGGGCAACTGCAAGTCGTCAAGGAATATATATTGCAGATGTTATTTTAGTTCCACTTGAAGACGGTGATAGGGCAGAATTGTTAAAAGAGGCTGGAAAGAAAATAATTTGTATTGATTTAAATCCTTTATCAAGAACTTCTAAAATGTCTGATATTTCAATTGTAGATAATGTAGTCCGTGCAATACCTGAAATGACACGTCTTGCCAGTGAATATAAAAACAAAGATGAAGACTTTCTATTAAAAATAGTAAATGATTTTAATAATGGGGAGAATCTTAAGGATTCTTTGGATTCATTTAAGATTAAGGAATAAAAACTTTTATTTTTTAATAAATTTTTATAATTTTTTAGAGGAATTTTTTTATAAAATAAATTAAAATATAAGTGTTATTATGAATGTTATTGGAATTTCAGGACTTCCAGGATCTGGAAAAAGTTATATCTCCAAATTTGCAATAGACAAAGGTGCTATTGTGGTTAATATGGGGGACTGTGTAAGGGAAGAGGCTAAAAAAAGAAATGAGGATTCAAGGGTTACAGCTATTAAATTGAGAGAGGAGTTTGGCAAATATGTTGTAGCCAACTTGACAATTAATAAGATTAAAGGATTATTAAACGAGAACGTTAATTCAAAGCTTATAGTTGTTGAGGGTATTAGAAGTCCCTATGAGGTGGAGTTATTTAAAAATAACTTTGAAGATTTTAAAATATTGTCTGTTTTCTCTTCACCTAAAACTAGGTTTAATAGATTAAAACTTAGAAATCGTGCAGATGACTCTCAAAACTTTGAGGATTTTAAAAAAAGGGATTTGGATGAGTTAAGTTTTGGTATAGGTGATGTAATATCCACCTCGGATTATCTAATAATTAATGAGGATGATCTAGACTCCTACAAAAAGGAGGTAAATAGATATCTAAACTTATTTTTGTCTTAATCTTTTGAATTTTATTTTTTTTGAATATTTTTAAACAATGATTAATTATATAACTAATTTTTTATAAACTTTTTAAACATTTTTAAATTGTTATATATTTTTTAATTTTTAATAATGGACATTTTATACAAAATTATTACAATATTTTAAAAACTATAGTTATATTTACTTTTTTTAAACAATTATTAAAATTTATTCATGTTTTAAACTGGAAAGTTTGTATATATGCTAATAATATCAAAAGATTTAAATAATATGTTTTTAAGATAAATATTAGTCTAATGCTAAAATGTAAATAATCAGTTTAACCACCCAACCACCACTAAACTCATTATTTTATTAGTATTAGACAATACTTTTTTAAATCAATTAACAGATACTTTTTTTGTTTTAGATTTAATAAACGATTTCTATAAATGGTTTTAATTTAAAAAACTAAATTATAATATTTTTTTTATTTTTAATGTCATTTAATATATTATTAAAAGATATAATAGATAATTTTAATTCTAATTTTAAATTTAAGTTAAAAATCGGATTTTTTAAACCTGAATATACATGTTTTATTATTATTTTTCTAAAACAATCGATTTTATCTGTAAAAATCATATCCGATCTAAAGACTTTTATTATAAAACAAGCAGATTAAATTTCTTTTTAAGAGTTTATTCATTTGAGGGAAAATAAGATATATTTAGAAAATGATTTTATAAAACTTTAAATATTAAACTTAAAAATGTGTAATGATAAAAAATGAGATTACAATTTAAAAAATAATGTTTATTAAATTATAGTAAATTAAAAAAATAATAATAAAATTTCATTAAATAGATTAAATACATGTTTAAATAAATTAATTATATCCTCAAACTATCGATATAATTAATCTTTGTCTTCAAGTATTGCATCTTTAATAATATAAGTTCCATTATCAACATGCCAATCTACATCAGCATCTAAAATTTTAATTCTTTTTTTAAATATAGGTCCATCAAGTACAAATGTCTCGGCCTCTCCACCTTCAAATGCGAGATTAATCGGAACTTTATCATTGACCTTTTTTAAATCTTCAATACATTGGTTATCAATATGCCTTCCCAAATATTCCTTACCTAATCCGTAAGCAAATACGCCACAGATTATAACATCAAAACCTGCGTCTACAACTTCATGCATATACTCTTCCTGATTTACATGCCAGTAAGGGGATATTATCTTAAGACCTACATCCTCACCTAATTTTTCAATACGTGATTTTTGATAAGTTGAATATAACGCACCTGTGTAAATGGCCTCAACGCCTTGATCTTTTAATATTTCAAATTGAGCCTTAAGATCTTTAAGTTCATCTTCTTTAACACCGTCTGTTTCTGCTTTTATTAAAGGTATATTAACAGCTTTTGAGATTAAATCAGTTAAATTAATGTTGGGTACATGGAACATATAAGAGGATGAATTCTTACTTACCATAGAAAGTAAATATTTAACATCATCACCATTATTTATTGAATTGTATAATGCCATTGTACTATCTTTACCACCTGAAAAAAGTACCGCTGATTTCATATTATCACGTTTAATTTAAAAAAAAATAGTTTAAAAATAAATAGAAAATTTCTATTTATTTTATTTATTCCTCATTAAAGTCATCTAATGTTCTTTCTTCACTTTCCTTCTTTTTAGATTTTTTATTTAATTCATCAAAATCTTTGTCTTTATTTTTAAAGATTAACGATTTTTTTTCTTTTTTATCGATTACTATATCCTTTTGAGGGTTTGGTTCTACACTGTGTGTACCTTCCTCAAATACAGTTTCCTTCTCTTCTTCTTTTTTGGTTTTAGTTTTATTTGTCTTTGAGAAGTTTCTGTTAATTCTTCTTTTATTTCTTTTAGTTCCCATTCTTTTCCAGTTATTGTAGATGGTATCTGCAAATATACCTAGTAAAGCGGTGGCAATACCTATTAAACCACATATTACGCTTACCATCCAAATCGGTAATTGTTGGCTTTCGGCTTTCTTAGTGTTATTTGTAATAGAACCTTCAACAGTACTTACAGGAACACTTTGGTTTCTTAAATCCTCAGATACAGTATCAATATCAAGAGGACTTACACCAGCTTGAAGTCTTATAACACTGGAACTTGGAGTTATATCATATGATTCAATTAAAAGCTCTCTAATATCATCAACAACTAATTGGGGATCTGATGTATTTCTAACGGTAGCATTAATAATACCGTTCTCACTGTCAATAGTCACATTCTCAATGTTTGATGATTGATTTATATTGTCTTCAATACTGGTTTTCATGTATTGAACATAGTTCGAAGAGAAATTTCCTGTAACCAAACTTATTTTAGTTGGAACAACCTTATCCACCCCTTGAGTAGACCTGGTTTTATTAATAACTTCACTAGTATTTAATCCATACTGAGAGCTAATATCAATATTAATGTATTGGTCCTGACCAGTAACGATAGCATCTACTTCACTAATAAACTCTGGAAAATCTTCATATATAGGACTTATAAAGAATAAACCACCAACAGCTCCAATTATAAATGCAATTAATAAGATTCCACCAATATCTTTCTTTTCAAGATATGGACTTAATATTGCCATTGAAAATATGAATACTAATAAAAATATAAATAATATAACATATATTGAAGTTGAAATTAATTCCATATAATTCACGCTCAAAATTAATATAATTATAGTTTTAATTTTAATAATCTATATACTTTTATGTGAATTAGAGGATTTAACTATATGGCTTTTAAGATTATAGTAAATTTTCTTATATTTTACCAATTTCTATTTGTGAACTATTACCTTTCCATTCTATAATTACCCTATTAAGTCCCCTATTTAGGGTAATCCTATTATTTAAACTTAAGTCATTGGATCTCACTTCAACCTTTTTATAGCTGTTATCGGATAGTAGGACATCGCCAGTCAATATACCATTATTAATATCAATCTGGGAATCCTTTTTCATGTTGAGATATACCGTACGTTTTGAACCTGAACCCGATGCATAAACCTGATTAATACCCGTTACCAGTTCTTCCATTTGTGATTTTGTGTTATATGCCGTATTTAAATCATCGATACTATCTATTGATGTTGATATCATCGGTAGGATGAAAACGTTAATTAAGATCAGGGATATTATAAAAAGCAATAAATATTCAAAGGACATCTGACCATTTTCTTCCTTTAGAACACCCATTTAATCACCTGTTAATATTTAAATAAAAATCAATATGATGTTGCCGTAAACTAAACTTAAGATATATCCGATACATATAAAAGGTCCAAATGGAACTGAGATTTTAATGAAAACTCTTTTATCCATTATTTTTTTATTACATAATTCCCTAAGACTTTGAATATCATAATCTGTTATGCCCGCTGAACTTTCGCATTTTATATAAAGTTTATCATCCTTTATTTTACATGATAAGTTACTGTCCTTCTTGTTTTCAATAATATTTTTAATTTCAATAAACTGATCCTTGTTGGTAAATATTATTGTGTCAAGTATCATCCCTTCCCTTAACTGGTTAATCTCCTTTATATATGTGGAAAAACTGTTAGTTGATCTTATAAGATTAAAAAATAGAATCTCATATTTAATTCTATTTTTAAGATTTGCCTTTTTAATGTTCCTAAACTTTATAGATAATACATAGAAAATTATTGGTAAAAAAGAGATTAAAATACTGTTTATTATCACATCAAAAGTAAACGGAACGAAAAGATAGTTTTGAGAAAATACTGGACTTTTCAAATAATTTATAGGTATTGCAGAACTGATTCCACATAAAAGCTTAACATCACCACCTGCCCATAGGCCCATTGTCCAAAGAAGATAGCTTACAGAAAATATTATAGTTAGGGAGACTATTGATGCGTAGATAAAGAATATGGATTTAAAATATAAGGTATAGATAAGGTTAATTAAAAGGCCAAAGCCAGTTAGGGATAAACTTATCTTATTGCTGATTCGACCATACTTTAAATCAGAAATAGCCGAAATTATGGTATAAACTAAAGTAATAATTATTGGTATTATAAAGATATTCATATTCAAATCTTATTTATCTAATGCATATGAAATTTTTTTAATTTAACTTAAAAAAATGACTGGAATCTAAACTTTATTTTAATTTTTAAAAACCTGTATTTAAATAAAAAAATTAGTTATATTTAATCAGACATTGATTGAAAGAAGTGTCTATTTACAATATTTCACTATATTTAAATTATTTTTCATGATTTAATAAAAAAAGAGGTATTTAAAATATTTACATAATTATGTAAATATTAAAAATTATTTTTTAGAATATTTATAAGCTGCATCTACAAATGATGTAAATAGTGGATGTGGCCTATTTGGTCTTGATTTAAATTCGGGATGGAATTGACAGCCTATGAACCAAGGATGATCAGGAAGTTCAACAATTTCAACTAAGAAATCATCAGGAGATACTCCAGATAATACAAGACCTTTTTCCTGTAAAATCTCACGATAATCATTGTTAAACTCATATCTGTGTCTATGACGTTCTTCAATTAGATTAGTGTCCTTAAATATTCCACCTAATTCTTTATATGCATCATATGTTTTGGTTCCAGGAACTAATTTACAATCGTATGATCCTAAACGCATAGTTCCCCCCATGTTCTTGATTTTCTTTTGCTCTTCCATTAAGTCAATGACAGGATGCTTGAAGTCATTACCGAATTCTGTACTGTTGGCATCTTCAAGTCCATTACGTCTTGCAAATTGGGTAACCATAGATTGCATACCTAAACAAATACCAAAAATAGGTACCTCGTTTTCTATCGCATATTCAACTGCCTCAAGCTTTCCCTCGAATCCACGTTCACCGAAACCACCTGGTATTAAAATACCATCAAGTTCATCTAAAACTTTAGTATCTAGATGTTCTACATCGGCACTGATATAGGTGATATTCATTTTTACTCCAACTTTAGCGGCACCATGTTGCAATGATTCTCTGATACTGATATATGCATCTTCAAGTTCAACATATTTGCCTACAATACCAATGTTTACAACAGGCTCCTGAATTTCAAGGGATTTTACAACACCTCTCCATTCATCAAGTTTTGCACTATCTGGTTTTACATCTAAGTGGATTCTATTTACAATAAATTCTCCAACATTATTTTTATCCAATACGAGAGGAACTTCATATATTGATTTGGCATCAGGTGTATTTACCACGGCATTTTCATCTACATCACAGAAGTTGGCTATTTTAGCTTGTAGGCCTTCATCAATTGGTGAAGGGGACCTACATACAATCATATCTGGTGTAATTCCTGTACTTCTAAGTTCTTTAGTAGAGTGTTGTGTAGGTTTTGTTTTAAATTCTTTAGCAGCTTCAAGATAAGGCACATATGTTACATGTACAAACATTACATTTTGACTGCCCTCTTCATTTCTAAGTTGTCTTAAAGCTTCTAAAAATGGTTGAGATTCAATATCTCCAACGGTACCACCAAGTTCCACAAGGACAACATCAAAATTTTTTAATGTGGCAGCATTTCTAATCATTCTTTTGATTTCATCTGTAATGTGAGGGATGATTTGTACACATGCTCCCAAATAATCTCCCCTTCTTTCTTTATTGATTACAGAACTATATACCTTTCCTGTTGTAATGTTTGATATACCTGGAAGTTCCACATCTAAAAACCTTTCGTAATGTCCAAGATCCAAATCAGTTTCCATTCCATCATAGGTCACAAATACCTCACCATGTTGATATGGGTTTAATGTACCTGAGTCCCAATTGAGGTAGGGATCAATTTTAATAGCTGATACTCTAAGTCCATAAGATCTTAGTAGTCGACCAATAGAAGCAGAAGTAATTCCTTTTCCAATAGAACTTACTACACCACCAGTAATTATAATATATTTTGTCAGAATAATCCTCTCCATATTTTAAAAATAATTGAAAATAAAAATTTATACATTATTATTTTAGTATTTGCTAATATATAAAAATTTATTAGTAGTTTTTTAAATTGTTTTTTAGAATATTTTATATATTTTTTAAGCTTTTAACATAAATATTAAAAATTGGGTATTTTTATAAAGATTAAACATAACATCTTTTAATCTTTTATAAAGATATACCTAAGAATTAAGGTATGCTTGATTATCGAATTTAAAAAAATATTGATAATAAAATATTTATTTTTAATTTAAATCTTTGGGGATAATCTAAATGCATTTAAAAAATTATTTAATCTATAATAGACAATAATAAAATAGATTTTAAATCTTACTGGTAATAGAAAGGGAGATTATGGAAAGGGACATTACTAAAGTTTTAGAGGTTTTAACTAAAGATTCTAAATATCATCTGAACATAATTATTGAAGGTTTACTTATTGGTATTGTGTCAGGTCTTATTGTTTCTTTTTACCGATTTTTGATTAATTCCGGAGAATCCATTGTTTTTAATGTAATTTCTATTGTTAAAACCAATGTTTTTTATACTGTATTGTGGTTTGTAATTCTTATTTTAATGGGTCTTTTTATCTGTTATCTGATAAAATTTGAAGGGGATACTGCAGGTAGTGGTGTTCCTCAGGTAACCGGTGAAGTAAAAGGATATATTGATGCTAATTGGTTAAAACTACTTTTTACCAAAACCATTGGTGGATTTGTATCCTCTTTAGGTGGCCTGTCACTTGGAAGGGAAGGACCTTCAGTACAACTAGGTGCAATGGCTTCCAAAGGTTTGTCAAAAGTTTTAAAAGCACCAAACACAGATGAAACATTATTTATACTTGCAGGTTCCGGTGCAGGTTTGGCTGCGACTTTTAATGCTCCAATTGCAGGTTTACTTTTTACATTGGAAGAAATTGATCATACGTTTAATAAAAAGGTTGTCTTTGTCGGTTTAATTGCTGCAGTTACAGCTGATTTTATTGCAAAGATATTTTTCGGACAATCAACTGTTTTTAAAATAGCCTCTCCAAACATCCCCCTTGACTATTATTGGTTACTTATAATCCTGGGAATCTTGTTAGGTTTTGCAGGTTACCTTTTTAATAGGGGTTTAATTGGTGCCAGTAATTTATGGGAGAAGTATAATGTTCCAATAGAACTCAGGATAGTTCCAACCTTTATTATCTGTGGAATATGTGGTTTTTTCATTCCCCAGATATTGGAGGGGGGATATTCAATGGTAAATTCACTTAATTATTTAATTCCTGGAATTACCATAATATTGCTATTATTAATAGGTAAATTTTTACTTACAATCTTATCCTCATCATCAGGTTCACCGGGAGGTATATTTTTCCCAATACTTGCTATCGGCGCATATGTTGGTGCATTATTCAGTGCTATAGCTATTCCATTATTTGGACTTAACCCTACAATTGCATACAAATTTATTATAATTTCTATGGCCGGAATGTTTGCATCTACAATACGCTCACCAATTACTGGTATAATACTTGTTACAGAGATTACAGGTTCAGCCCATACATTGGTGGCGTTAGCTATTGTAAGCATTATTGCCTATATGATACCTACAATATTAAACAATGATCCAATTTACACATCCTTATTAAATAATATTCTTGAAAAACGTAATCAGCACAAATATGAGGATTCAACAAAGCCAATACTTGCAAATTATACTGTTCCATTAAGTAGTTCATGTGAAAATAGGAAATTAAATGATATTCCACTTCCTGATACGATTCTTGTTATTTCAATTATAAGGGATGATAATTATATTATTCCTGATGAGGATACCGTTTTAAAATATGGTGATGAACTGTATATCCTAATGGAATCTGGAAGATTTTCTAAAGATAACAGGAAAATAGAAAAAATCATCTATGACGGTAAGGTTTAATCTCTATTTTCTTGTCTGGTTTTATCTTTTTGTTTGAAATTTTTTAATTTACCTTTTTTTTAATTAATCAATTTTCTTTAATCTAATGTTTTTATAGTCATATACCCCTTTTTATATTCTTTAAAAATAGTATTATACAAAGTATATATAAAATGTAAAAAATATTAGATAAAAATAATTATTTTATAAATATTTATAAAAAATTTTTATTTTAATTTGATATTTTGAAACTTTTTTGCAAAACATTTAAATACTAGGTTTTAGTTATATTATATTGATTTAAGTTTAAGACTTAAATCATGCTAGGAAAATTATAGGAATTCATACATATTCACCCCCTTAAACGTATGTTTTTTTTCAAAAGTATATTAAACCTTTTATTTTTCCTATAATTTTTCTATACATTTATAACTATTTTTCAATTAAATTTTAAACAATTTTTAGGCGTTATTTTATATTAATTTTTTCCACTTTTATCTTATTATTGTAACTCCTTTTAATATTCTATTTCTACATAAAACATGTCTAAAATAGATTAGTTTTTTTATATATCTATTGAATTTAATCCTATGGGATTATTGAATAATAAAAAGATATCATGTTTCCCAATCCATAATATTTCAATTAAATGATATAAAAGAATGGAATATATCTTAAACTCCATATATCATGCCTATCAAGTAATAAAAAAATGGATGTCTCTTAAACATTTATTATGTTTACTAAATTATATTGGAAGAATAAATCATTTACTTGAAAATCTTAATCTTAAATTATTTTAAAAAAATAGATAGTTTGTTAAACTATATGGCTATTAGAGATATTAAAATATTATTAAAAAATGAATATTATATATTATTTTATTAAAAAAAGTAAAAAAAACATTAAAAAAAATGATCTAGTATAATAGGATTATAAAAAAGTAGTTTAAGGAGAATGGCTATTTTAATTGTATTTCTCCTTCCACATTTTCAATTATTCCTTTTGCAAGCATTAAATCAATAACACTATCAATTCTTTTTGCTGTTTTTTTAGATGTTGATTTAAATCCAAAATTACGGGCAACGGTTTTTGTCAATTTCTCGGTTTTCAAATGTTCTTTAAATATTAGAACCAACTTAATATTGGATCCGATCTCGTCATTTGATATATAGTCAATGTTTGGTTTTTCTCTTTTTCTTACTGTGATTTCAGTGTTATTACTGGAGTAGATAAAATCATCAATAACAGTAAATAGGCTTTTTTCCTCACCATATTTTATACTGTCATTAACCACGGATTTAAGTTTGGAACCTGCTCTCTTTATACCAGATTGATCTTTAATTCTTTTAATAACTATATTCTTATGAACAGGACCTTCAACATCTGCAATATGGGATATGGTTTCTGCAAGGTAGGATATGGATTTATCATAAACGTCCTCTGGAGATTTTAATCCTAAATCTGAGACAGTATTGTAAGGTTTAATGTAACTTTTCATTGTTTTTCCTTTTGACGGTAATGTTCTGTTATCAAAAGATTTAAGACTGTTTTCGGAATTTTTCCTTTCCTTTTCTTCTTTCTGATAATCTTTATCTACTGTTTCTATAAACTCTTCAAGGGTATCATCATCTAAATTGATTGACTCCTTATTATCATGTGTATTTTTATTGTTGGAATTTGTGTAATTGGTATTTCCAGTTAAATCATTGGAGCTTCTATAGTTTGAGTTTTTGTTAAATTCCCTAACATAAATATCCAAGTCATCTGAATCAATAACTGTGGTGTCTGTAATATATTCCTCATTTAATCTATTATTTGAATCACTGATATATTCCCCGTATATGTTTTCTTGATTGTCTTCAGATTCAACATCATCATATTGTGTATCGGATAATCTATCAATTACATGTACCTTTTCTGGAGGTGTCGGATTTTCTATTTCGTTTAAAGAATTATTGATGTATTCTATTTCTTTAATGAATTTGGAAGCCTTATCAAGTATTGACTCGCTTTTAGTGTTTTTAGGTTGATAGTAAATATTGTTTTTCTTTAATGGATTGTTGATATCAGATATTGAATAGAAGTCATCATAGGTATTTGAACTTTCATCAACTTCAACAGGATATTCCTTTTGATTATTATGGTTTTCATGGGTATTTTTTGAATTAACATTTGATTCTTCTTTATTGGAGTTAAGTTTTTCATCGTTTAAGATATTTAAATCTGAATTATCATTTACTGCAGGTTTTGTTTCTGAGATTTCACCATAAGTGTTTAAAGGACTTGCTTCCTGGGAGTCATAATTTTCACTTTTTATGATATCTGAGATAACTTGATCAAGCTCATCTTCATCATCGGAGTTACTAGTCTCTTCATGGAATTTTTTCCTAAAGCGGGCTTTAGGAATTTTTCCCTTATCGTCTACATCCTTTCTATTGGTGGTTTCATTATTATCTGAGTCTTTTTGATTAGAATCTTTATTATCCCTAGTTTTTTCCAAACTATCATCAAAGTCAAATCCCACATATTCGTCAAACTTATCTTTAATATCCTTGTTTTTAATGTCTTTATCGTTTGGAATAAATTCAATAAACTCCTCATCGTCCTTAAGTTCCCTATCAGCCGGAACTTCCAAATATTCATATTCATCATCAGAGGTTATTACAACCTC
>Ga0214925_100062_pt1 | contig 106540 bp, 102 predicted proteins | sample Stichaenrichment_FD_168299 | JGI IMG/M metagenome (GOLD analysis project Ga0214925, IMG submission 168299) | Xylose enriched microbial communities from anaerobic bioreactor in Madison, Wisconsin, United States - 63SRT | ecosystem: Engineered > Bioreactor > Anaerobic > Unclassified | place: USA... | reverse complement strand
AACTGACAGTTCTGTATAATTCATAGTAAGAAGGGCCCCTGTGTTTTTGTCGTTATTAACATTGTAAGGGACAACCCTTCTTTTTTTATTGCCTATTTTCTATTTACACAAGAATTTATACTGAACCATAAAAATCATACTGACTCCGGCTACATCATCGGCAAAAGGAAGCTGGAAGAGTGGCGGAAAAAGCGAGAACAGGTCAAGCTGTCTGACCAATAACAAAAATCCCCCCCCTGGCAAGTGCCAGGGGGGTTATTTCGTCTTAAACTTCTGCAATAGCTTCACTAATTGGCGTCTCGCCGCCAGTCATATTGATTACCTTGCCATAGGTGTTTTCCTTGTCAAGGATTTGGGCCAGAACCGCGGCAACGTCGGGAATCGGGTTGGCAGCAAACTTTTCAGGCTTGAAGTTGACCTTGCTAGTCCCAGCTTTTTCTTCCAAATTAGCCGGGGCCAGGATCGTGTAGTCCAGCTTGCTATTATTGATCAGCCACTCGTCAGCAAAGTACTTGGCAATATAGTAGTCAGTTAAGCTGGCAAATTCTGCCTTGCCCTGCCACTTGTCCGGGTCGACAGCAAAAATTGAGCTCAGCTGGATGTAGCGCTTGACGCCGGCCATTTCAGCTGCCTGCATCAACTTCACCGCCCCAAAGGCATCCGTTTGGAGCAAGTCCTTGCCTCTAGAACCTGCCAAAAAGTAAACTGCGTCCATTCCGGCTAAGAGCTTTGCTAATTCTGAAGGGCTGGCATGCAGGTCAAGGCTGAGGGGAGTGACGCCAGGCAATTTGACGATCGCGTCCTTGTGCCGGGAACCGGCGTAGACTTGCTGACCTTGATTAACTAATTCTTGAATAACAGCGGTTGCCACCCGGCCGCTTCCTCCGGCGATAAATACTTTCATAAATTTTTCCTCCTTCTAGTTACTTATCAATCGTATAATAACATGAATGACGGAAATGTACTAACAATTAGTTAGTGAAAAGCGGCTCATTTACTTCTCCCCAAAGGATTTCTTAATCTGCTTTAAAAAGCGTTCAGCGATCGGAGAGAAAGTTTAATATTTTTTCCAAACCAAGTACAGGTTGGTTTCCAGTTTTGATACGCCGGAAGGGGTGCAGGACTTGTTTGCCGAATTGACTGGCAGCGAGGTCAACTGGAGTCTGGTGCGGTAGTAACAAGGTGAACAAACGCGGCAGGGTGCCAGTCCGCGTGGTGAAAGAAATAAGTGAATAGAGGAGAGCAATATTCTGGGAATTAGGGATGCTGCTTTTTGGTAATATGTATTTTTTAAAAAACATATTGTTTATGCTAAAAAGATGTATAATAGATTTGATCAAAAGAAGTTGACATTGCTGTGTAGTAATTGAAGGGGATGAGAAAAATTGTTTACACAGAAGCAAAAGACGATTGCCTATCGGGTTTTGATGGCAATTTACCTAGTTGCTTTGGGGCCGAACTATACTTTTGGCTACGCAACGCAAGACAATCCAAGCAACAATTTCTTCTTGATTGCTAATTTGCTGTCGATTGTCGCACTGGTTCTGGCAGCAGTTTGGATTGACCAGCCGAAGTTTTTCAAGGTAGTGTTAGCCTTGATGGTGATTGTGGCTATCTTGGCAGTAGTTCAGCTTGCCTTTCCAGGGCAGTCAGCCTATGCAAGATACAGCAACGCTTGGGCAATCATTAATATTATCTGGGCTGTGTTAACTGTACTTTATCAAAAGCAGCAGCTTCAGATGAAGAAGCACGCCTAGTTTAATCTAAGAGCCAAAAAGGCATGACTCCATTAATTCGGAATCATGCCTTATTTTTTAGCGATTTTTTCTAACGATGCTCTGTTCTACAGAGATAAAGTGATTCTTGCCGTCAACCGTGTGATCAATCAAGGTGAAGTAAGTCGTGTCCTTGCTGTTTTCTGGTACCGCAAGACGGGCATTGTAGCCAGTAGCAATAAAGTTGTCCGCGATATCGTAGATGTTCTTCAGTAGCAGCTCTTGCTGTTCATCATCAATACCAGAGAAAGACTCGTCCATCAAGATGATCTTCGGAGCAAGTGGATTGCTCATCTTCTTTTCGTCCAGTTCCAAGACGATCAAAAGTGGTTCAAGGATCGCCCGGCTTCTTTGTCCTTCAGAGAAGGCATTAAGCTTACGGTCAGTCATCTTTTCCGGTGCGTCACCAGCATGGCGGCGGAAGCTGATGTTGAATCTATGCCATTTCTTGTAGTCAAACTCCTCATAGAAGTGGTCAACCAGCTCATCCCTGGTCATTTCATCGTTATTGTCCTTGATTGTTCTGGAAGTTAGCATAACATGATACGAAGAGTTCGAGTCTATTTCCATTAGTTTGCGGAAAAATGCTATAATTTTCTATGAAAGCGCTATATAAATGTGAAAAGGAGCAAACTAAGATGGAAAAGATATTATATCTCATGCGGCACGGACAAACCTTGTTCAACCTTGAACACAAGATCCAGGGCTGGTGCGACTCACCTTTAACTGAATTGGGGATCAACCAGGCCAAAATCGCTGGCCACTACTTTACAGACAACAATGTCAAGCTGGACCACTGCTATGCAAGCACGAGTGAACGGGCTTGTGATACCCTGGAACTAGTTACTGGCGGCAAGTTGCCTTATACCCGGCTTAAGGGGATCAAGGAATGGAATTTTGGCCGCTTTGAAGCGATGGACGACTTTTTGAACCCGCCTGTTCCTTATGGGGACTTTTTCGTCAAGTATGGCGGAGAAAGTCAAGAGGGTGTCAGTGAAAGAATGGCTAAGACCTTGAGCCAAGTGATGGAGCAAGAAGACCACCATTCTGTTTTAGCTGTATCGCACGGCGGTGCCATGGCTTGCTTTTTACGTTACTACAAGCAGCCTTTGCCGCACGGGATGAAGAACTGCACTATCCTCAGACTCAAGTATGAAGAAGGGCAGTTTACCTTGCTGGACTACTTTGAACCAGATTTCAGCGAGTTAGAAAAGTAAAGATAAATTCTCTGTTTTTCTTAATTTTTTAACAATGATTTTTTTGCGGAAAAAGCCCTTTCTTAATATAATATAGACAAGAAAAGAATTGTTGGCATAAATATCAGATTTTGCTAAGGCAATAGAAAAGCAGAGGGACATCATGAAGTACGAATTAAGCGGCGGGAATACCTGCCCATTAGCTACTGTAACCCTTGATAAGGGTGAGAGCATTAAAGTCGAAAACGGCGCCATGGTGTACATGAAAGACGTCACCATCGCCGGGAAGATGAACTCTAGCAAGAAGGGCCTGGGCGGCTTGCTCGGTGCGATTGGCCGGAGCTTGACCAGTGGTGAAAGCATGTTTATCACCCAGGCAACTGGTGATGCGGACGGCGGACAAATTGGGGTTGCACCCGCAATTCCTGGCAAGATCGCAAAATTGTCCGTTGGCCAGAACCAGTACTGCTTAAACACTGGGGCATTTTTAGCAAGTGATGACAGCGTCAGCTACAAGATGCAAAAACAAACTTTTAGCAAGGCTGCCTTTGGGGGAACCGGTGGTTTCTTCGTAATGCAGACTGAAGGTGAAGGCGACATGCTTGTTAACGCCTTTGGTGACTTGGTAGAACTAACCGTGACAAGCGATAAGCCGATTTCGATTGACAATGAACATGTCGTTGCCTGGGATGCAAACCTTGACTACGACATTAAGGTAGCGTCGGGGATGTTTGGTTTTACCTCAGGTGAAGGCCTGGTTAACCACTTTACCGGGGATGGCAAGGTTATCATCCAAACTCGTAACTTGCATTCACTCGCAGAAGCCTTGCAACCTTTTATTGTTGACAAGGAAAGTAACGATTAAAGAAAACGGGATCAGCCATGCTGGTCCCGTTTCTTGCTAGCCCCCAAAGTTGTTTTAGTTATTGGCTTATGATAAATTGCTAGTAAAGACATTACTCAAAATGGAAGATCCCCATATATGCTCAACCAAGTCGAAATCATGCTCTATGTAAACGACCCGGAAAAATGCGCTAAGTTCTGGACTGAACAAGTTGGCTTTACCTTAAAAGAAGCAGGCGAGGGTCCTGACCAAAGCAAGACCTACTTGCTGGCAGCCAGTGAAAACGCGGAAAGCAGCCTGCGCCTGTTTGACCGGGAAGTGATCGCCAAGTACTCACCAGAACTTGACCTGGCTACCCCGTCACTGCTTTTCAGCTGCGAAGACGTCAAAGAAAGCCGCCAAATGCTGCTGGATAAGGGCGTAACTGTTGGCGAAGTCGTTGATATGGGCAGCGCTGAAACTTGCAACTTTGCCGACCCGGAAGGCCACTACTTTGCCTTTAAAAGTGTCAAGGAGTAATATATTTTCAAGCAAAAGACCGTCACGATTGTGGCGGTCTTGTTGTTTTCTTTACTCATTATTTTGGGCAAACTTTCCAGCTTCAACATCACTGATGAACTTATATAAGGAAGAAAAGAATGCCTGAGGATTATCAATGTGGTGGCAGTGGCCGCCATCTGGCGTCACAACCATCCGGGAGTTTTTCAAAGTCTTGTGCATCCGGTGGACAGCATCAAGAGGCATGGTGTCAAATTCACCGACCGTTAAGAGGGTAGGGAGGGTGATCTGCCCTAAACGGTCTCTGAAATCCCACTCTGTTAACTTACCGACCATCATGAATTCATTATTGCCTTGGAAGTAATTGTAAACTTGGGTATTCGTGGTGCTGACCACGTGCCGGGTTGAGTTTTCCGGATGGCGGATCAAGTAAACGGAGTAAAGCTTGGCAACCAGTTCCTGGTACATGGCATCCTCAAAATTTTCTTCCGCTTCGCATTCACGCATGTATTCCACTTGGGCTGAGCTGAACATTTCTTCTCTTTCCCGATTGATGTTGACCGTGTACTCATCCAGGTTATCAATCATTGATTCAATAATGACAGCCTTTAGGTGCTGGCCATACTTTACAGCATATTCTTGTGCCAGTAAGCCGCCCCAAGAGTGGCCTAACAGGTAGAAGTCTTCCAAACCGAGCTTCTGGCGGACTTCCTCAAGTTCATCAACAAAGTAGTCAATGTTTAAATACTTACGGTTTTCCTCTTTGGAAAAATCTGGCTGATCTGACCAGTATGAACCCAATTGGTCATAAGAGTAAACCTCAACTCCTTTGCCGGCTAAGCCAGTCTTGAAATTATCAAAGTCTTCATGGTTGTCACCAGGTCCGCCGTGTACACAGAGTAACTTGACCGGCCCTTCGTTGACCTTGCGGGTAAAAAGGTGATAGCCATTGTCTAAAGTAACGATTCTTGTTTGATCCATGATTTTCTCCTTCAGTCATAAATTCTCTTGTTACTTGAAATATGCTCTCGTGTAGTCAACCATGCCAACCTTGTGCCAAAGTACCCCCTTTAAGTTGGAGTTTACCAGGTGGTCTTCGACCATAGTGTAGAGCGGAAGAACAGGGTAATCTTGGTTCATTTGCTTTTGTGCCTTTAACAGGTGGCTGAAGTAGACCGATCTGGTCGCGGCATTCTTTCTAGCTTGGCTAAGCTCATTGTTGTAGGCAGCACTAGCGTATTTACCGTAATTGTGGCTGTTAGTCTTTTCCAAGGTCTGCAGTTCGCTGTATGGGTCAGCGTAGTCGTTGAGCCACAGGGAAAGGTAGAGGTCATATTTGCCGTTGGCAACCAAGTTGTAGGCTGACTTGGATGGCAGATTCTTGACAGTCACTTTAAGTCCTGGCAGCTTGCTTTCCAGCTGTGACTGCAGGAATTCACTGACATTCTTGTCGGTAGTTGTATCACTTGCCACCAGGGTCAGTTCAACTTTTGACTTGCCCAGCTGCTTTAAGCCAGCCTGCCAGAGCTTTTTAGCCTTGGCAACATTGTAAGTTTCTTTTGGCCGCGCTGCCGTCGCGAAGTCCTTGCCACTGGCCGGATCCTTGGCAGCGTTTGGTGCTGAGAAGGTGTAGGAAGGCTTTGAACCATCTGCTAAAACCTTTTTAGACAGCTGAGTACGGTTGACCGCTAAGTAGAGGGCTTGACGGAGTTGTTTGTTAGCCAAGACGGCCCCCTTAGCCATATTCAGATTGACGAAGTTGTTTCCTGACCGGTAGAGGTGGTAAAGGTTCTTGTTGTTTTGCAGGCCTTGTGCCGTCGTGCCCGAAACTACCGCGTCGTCTAGGCTTCCTTGCTGGAAAAGCTGGTGGGCAGTGTTTGAGTCTTTGACGACTTGATAATTAAGCTTTTGCAGCTTGACCGCGTTTTTAGCGTAGTAGTATGGGTTCTTGACGGCAGTCCACTTTTCGCTGGTGTTGGTCCACTTGGTGACCTTGAAGGCCCCGTCAAAAGCAGTATATTTAGCAGCCGTACCGTATTTGGCACCATATTTTTTGACCAAGCGGGTATTTTGCGGGTAAAAGGCTGGCATAACCATCTTGTCGATGAAGGTCGGCTCTGGATTTTCAAGCTGTACAACTAATTTATACTTGCCAACGGCTTTTACGCCTAGACTGCTGACTGCTTTTTTGCCTTGAGAGATCTGGTCAGCATTCTTGATGTTGCTGAAGATGTAGTTATAGCCAGACATTGCTTTGGGAGAAACACCTTTTCGCCAGGCAGTCACAAAGTCTTGCGCAGTTACAGTATCACCATTTGACCATTTGGCATTGTGCCTCAGATTGAACGTGTAGGTCTTACCATCACTGGACTTATGATAGCTAGTGGCAACCGCGGGAACTGGCTGGTCATTTTTATCTGACCGGTAAAGGCCGGCCATAGTTTGCACCAAAGTGTCCCATTGAGGAATTGAGGCAGTTACTGAGGTATCTAGGGAGCTGACTACATCAGTCTCCATCAAGTTCAAACTGGTCTTGCCACTGGATGCTTGGGAATTGTTATTGCCGCAGGCAGCCAGCGTGCAAGCTGACATGCCAAGTAATGCAACTGTTGCCATTTTTCTAACTTTCATTTGTGTTCCTCTTTTCATCTTTCAGGGAAAAGAAAAGCGCCCCACTGGATCAAATCGATCCAATAGGGCGCTGTTAGCGCGGTACCACCTATTTTCGCCGTTAGGCCTTCACGCACAGATAATGCGCTGCCGCTTTAAGGGGCGGACCCCGAAACCACTAATATCGCAGTTTCCGCTCAAAGGTGATTTTCGCACTTGGTCTGACCGCTTCTTCACACCAACCAGAAGCTCTCTGCAGGTCTCGCCAAAACTACTTTTCCTTTTCAAAGCAATGTTGTTTTGATTTCATGTTTCTTATCTTAATCCTAAATCTGAGAAAGTCAACAGCAAATGACAAAAAAGTTAAACCAAAGTTATAAGTGCTGGAAAGGAATTTAACCCTTTGTTAAACTAAAAGTGTTAATTATGTGGAGGAAAAACAATCATGAATTACCAAGACATCAACGCTGAAACGATCGACCGCTGGGTCAAAGAAGGCTGGGAGTGGGGCAAGGCGATTGACCACGAAAGCTTCCAAGCCGCTAAAGAAGGGAAGTGGGAGATCAAGTTAACTCCGGTCAAGTATGTTCCTCACAGCTGGTTTGGTGACTTAAAAGGCAAAAAGGTCCTTGGCTTAGCCAGCGGGGGTGGCCAGCAGATACCAATCTTGACTGCCTTGGGGGCAGAATGCACAGTCCTGGACTATTCTGACCAGCAGCTGGAAAGCGAGCGCCTGGTTGCAGAGCGCGAAGGCTACAATATCGACATTGTCAAAGCCGACATGACCCAGCCTTTGCCTTTTGCTGACGAAAGCTTTGACATGATCATCCAGCCAGTTGCCAACTGCTATGTTGAAGAAGTCAAAGCGATCTGGAAAGAATGCTACCGAGTCTTGAAAAAAGGCGGAGTCCTCTTGGTTGGCCTGGACAACGAGATCAACTACCTGTTTGATAGCGATGAAGAAAAGTATGTCGTCAACTCCTTGCCTTTTAATCCGCTGAAAAATCCTGACCAGATGAAGCAGCTGGAAAAAGATGATTCTGGCGTCCAGTTTTCTCATACCTTGGACGAACAGATCGGTGGCCAGCTGGAGGCAGGCTTTACTTTGACAAATCTCTACGAAGATACCAATGGCGAAGGCCGTCTGCACGAATTGAATATCCCGACTTTCATCGCGACCAGAAGCGTGAAATAGCAAAAGCCACCAAGTTTGAGATTGGTGGCTTTTAATGTATCCAAAATGATTTAACTTTTACTTATTTCTTATTCTTCGCCATGTTCAAACTGTGATTGGTAAAGGTCGGCGTAAAAGCCCTTCTTTGCCATCAAGCTGTCATGGTTGCCGACTTCAACGATATCCCCGTCCTTCAAAACGATGATGCTGTCCGCATCCCTGATCGTGGATAAACGGTGGGCGATGACAAAAGCCGTCCGCCCCTGCATCAGCCGGTCCATCCCTTGCTGAATCAAAAGCTCAGTCCGGGTGTCGACTGATGAAGTTGCTTCATCCAGAATCAAGATCTTCGGATCCTTGACAAAAGCCCGGGCAATCGTCAGCAGTTGCTTTTGCCCGGCAGAGATATTGCTGGACTCTTCGTTAATCATGCTGTCATAGCCCTCTGGCATCTGCTCGATAAAGTGGTCAGCATGGGCATCAATTGCCGCCTGCCGCAATTCCTCATCACTGGCATTGAGCTTCCCGTAGCGGAGGTTCTCCTTGATCGTGCCGTTGAAGAGCCAGGTATCCTGCAGGACCATCCCAAACATGGACCGTAAATCTGACCGCTTCATCTTGCTGATATCCTGGCCGCCAATCGTAATCTTTCCGCTGTTTAACTCGTAAAAGCGCATCAAGAGCTTGACCAGGGTGGTCTTGCCGGCCCCAGTAGGCCCAACGATAGCAATCTTTTGCCCGGCAGAAACATCCAGGCTGAAGTCCTTAATAATGATCTTGTCTAGATTGTAGCCAAAGCGGACATGGTCAAAAGTCACATCGCTAGGCAGCTTTTCAACTTCTTCGGTTGAAATTTCTACCTCTTCTTCCGGCATTTCTTCGGCTTCCAGGAAGTCAAAGACCCGTTCACTGGCCGCGGCAGTTGACTGCAGCATGTTCATGATCTGCGCCATCTGGGTGATTGGCTGGGTAAAGCTCTTCACATACTGGATAAAGGCTTGAATGTCCCCAATCGTGACCACGCTGTTGACCGCCAGGAAACCGCCAGCAATACAGATGCCAACATAGCCGATATTGCCGACTAAGTTGGAAATTGGCATCATCAAGGAGCCAAAGAACTGGGACTTCCAGCCGGAAGTGTAAAGCTCATCATTGTACTTCTTAAAAGTTGCCACTGATGCAGCTTCACCGTTAAAGGCCTGGACGATCTGGTGGGCACCGTACATTTCTTCGATATGGCCGTCCGCGTCACCTAAGGCCTTTTGCTGGCCGATATAGTACTTTTGCGACCGGCTCATGACCATTCCCAAGATGCCGAAAGTCACTGGCAAAATCGCTAAAGCAATCAAGGTTAATTGCCAGGAAATCGTAAACATCATAATCACGACCCCAACGACAGTCACGGTTGAAGTGATAATCTGAGCCATGGACTGGTTCAGCGACTGGGCAATCGTGTCTACGTCGTTGGTAATCCGGGACAAGATGTCACCGCTGGCATGCTTGTCAAAAAAGCTGAGCGGCAGACGGTCGATTTTTTCCGAAATATCTTTTCTAAGAGAGTAAGCAACCTTCTGGGAAATACCCGAAGTAATCCAGCTTTGCACGTAGTTAAGCAGCATGGATAAGAGGTAAAGGCCAAGGAGCAGCAGCAGAATCTTGTTGATGTAGGTAAAATCAATTCCCCCGGTATTCTGGATCTTGGCGCTGATCCCGGCGATCAGCTTGTCGGTTGCCTTAGATAAAATTTTTGGCCCGATAATTGAGAAGATTGTGGACCCGATCGCGAAAATGATTACGGCGAGCAGGGACCAATAGTAGGGCTTTAAGTAGCGGAACAATCTGGCAAAAGTTCCGGAAAAGTCCTTTGCCTTCTCAGTTCCTCTGGATCTGCCATGGTTATGCATCGGCTAATTCCTCCTTTGAAAGCTGTGAGTAGGCAATTTCCCGGTAGACCTGGCAATTCTTGAGCAGGTCCTGGTGCTTGCCCTTGCCGACAATCTTGCCTTCGTCCAAAACAATGATCTGGTCGGCATCCATGATTGACGCGATCCGCTGGCCAACCAAGAGGACAGTCTTCTTTTCCTTAGCGGCCATCTTGGTCAGCTCCCGGCGGACCTTGGCATCAGTCTTAAAGTCCAAAGCACTGAAGGAATCATCAAAGACCAGAATCTCTGGGTCCTTGGCCAAAGCGCGGGCAATTGCCAACCGCTGTCTTTGCCCGCCGGAAACATTGCTACCGCCTTGGGCGATAGCGGCCTCCAATTTGCCTGGCAGGCGGTCAACGAATTCTTCTGATTGTGAGACCCGCAAGGCTTCTGCTAAGTGAGAGTCATCCTTTGCCCCATACAAGACATTAGACTTCACCGTCCCGGTCAAAAGCTGGCCTTTTTGCGGCACCAAGCCGATCCGCTCGCGCAGGTCTTGCAGGTCATAATCCTTAACATCTATTCCGTCAACCGTGACTTTACCGCTAGTTGCATCATAGAAGCGGGGGATCAAGTTGATCAAGCTGGACTTGCCCGATCCGGTTGACCCGATAAAGGCCGTCGTCTTGCCAGCTGGGGCAGTGAAGCTGATATGCTCTAAGGCTGCTTCCTGGCTGCCTGGGTAAGTAAAGGTCACGTCGTCAAAAATAACGCCCGTGTTTTCCTTGCCTGACTTACTTTCAGCCGGAGATTCAATCTCAGCTTGGGTTTCCAGGACTTCTGCCACCCGGCCGGCTGAAATGCTGGCCCGGGGAATAAAGATGGCAATCATGGCCACCATCAAGAAGGCCATGATGATCATCATCGCGTACTGAACGAAGGCCATCATTGCCCCGATCTGCAGCTTGCCCAGGTCGATTTGCTTGGCGCCGGCATAAACGATCACCAGAGCAATCGTGTTCATGATGAACATCATAATCGGCATCAAGGTTGACATGACCCGGTTGGTAAAGAGGTTGACCTTGGTCAAGTTGCGGTTTGATTCATCAAAGCGGTCTTCACTGACTTTTTCATTGCCAAAGGCCCGGATGACCAGCATCCCGGTCAGGTTTTCCCGCATGGACAGGTTCAATTTGTCGATCAGCTTCTGGACGATCTTGAACTTCGGCATGGCCAGGCCCATGGTGATCATGAGGATGACAAAAATCAGCAGAATTACCAGGCTGATAATCCAAGTCATCGATGGGGAAGAGTCCAGGGCATGCAGGAGGGCCCCGATGCCTAGGATCGGCGCGTAAGCCACCATCCGGATCATCAAAACAATGACCTGCTGGATCTGGGTAATGTCATTGGTTGACCGGGTGATCAAAGACGCGGTTGAAAAGCGATCCATTTCCGTATTGGAGAAGGATTCGACTTTTTCAAAAAGGGCCAGCCGCAAGTCCCGGGCCACCCCAGCCCCGACTCTGGAAGCTAAAAGGCCAGCCAGGATCGTTACGACGGAACCAAGAAGGGCGATGCCCAGCATCTTCAGTCCCGCTGTTTGAATATAGCTGGTCTGCACCTTACTGGTTGAAGCGCCCAGGCGCTTGTATTCAAGCTTGACTGCCCGGCCGCCGGCCATGTTCATGGTGCTGGTCCCCATCTTCTTCATCTGCTTGTCGATTGTGTCGTAGATCTTCTGCTTTTGCTTAGCACTCATTTGCTTGAAGAAGTAGGCCAGGTCCTTTTTCTGGTAGGCAGTCTCCATTTTGGTGATCAGCTTTTTGGCCTGGTCCAGCTGCGCCTTCATTTTTACGGCCTGGGGGCTGGTCGGGGCAACTTTGGCCAGCTGCTGATAAGCTTTTTCACCCTTGGCGTATTTGTCTTTGGCAGTCTTGATTCCCTTAGAGATATTCTTGAGGAACTTCTTGCTGGTATCTGAGTTCTTATTGCCGGTGAGGGTGTAGTAGAGGATCATCCCCCGGAGCATGGCTTTATTCAGCTTGTCTCTGTCAGCATTTTTCTTTAAGACATAGAGATTCTTGCCTTTAGGAAAAGTCTGCTTCAAGTCACTGGAGACATCAGCAGCTTTGACATAGCGGTAACTGGCCTTGATCGTCTGCTGGTGACTCTTAGTTGAATAAGTCATGACCTGCCGGTAGGTCTGAGGCGACAGGACATCGGCAACGCTGTCCTTAAAACCGCCCGCCTGGATCCCGTTGGTGACGATATCACTCATGTAGTCCGGCAGGGCCAGTTCTGTTTGGGCTTCACCGAAGATAAAAGCAATCGCCAACAGAATCGGCAGCAGGTAGGGAAGGATATATTTTCTAAGCTTGATCATCCGCGTCCTCCTTAATCATTGTTTCCAGATTGTGGCAAACCTGCTCATGAATCCGGATAATTTCCTGGAAATCTTCATCAGTCAAGCCCTGGAACATCTGCTTATTGCACTTTTTCATCTTGCCAATGACTTCTTCCAGCTCTTGGTTGGCCTTGGCGGTCAATTCCAGCTGGTACTTGCGCCGGTCATTTGGATCTGTCACCCTGACCAGGTAGCCGTCCCGCTCCAAACGCTTGATCCGGCCAGACAGGCTGGCCTGGGTAATATGAAAGAGGTCGGCCAGGTCGGTCTGGTTGTAGTTGGTTTTCTTGATTGCGAACAGCAGGCCTCCGGATTCCCGGGTTAAGTGAATATCTTTGAACTCCTGCTGGTACAACTTATGCATGAGCATGTTCAAATAGGCTCTTTTTTGGATGATTTCTCCCAAACGGGGGTCATCAAAATATGTTGGCTCCATTCTCCACCTCGCTTAAAATATTGATTAGCTTCCTAATAATTAACATACTAAGCATTTTACTTAATTTACTAAGTAATTGCAAGAGATTTTTTTAATTCATATAAAAAACGCCAGCAAATGCTGACGTTTAAAACTATTGAGTATTGATGAATACAGTTTTTACAGCTTGGTGATGTCGACCAAGGAGATTTTGTTGTCGTGCTTGGCTTCTAGGGCGTGGATCAAGGCCCGCGCCGTATCAAGGGAAGTGTAGATCGGCACGCCGGCTTCTACGGCAAAGCGGCGGATCAGGAAGCCGTCCTTCAAGTTGTTGTTTCTGGTTGGGATGTCGATGACCAGGTCGACCGTTTCCGTCAAGATCAAGTCAAAGATGGTGTTCTCCTTGTCATTGATCCGGTTGACCAGGCGGGCAGGGATGCCATGACTCTGCAAGAAGTCGTATGTCCCTTGGGTCGCGTACAGGTCGTAGCCGAAGTCGTGGTATTCCTTGGCGATTGGCAAAAATTCTTCCTTAGCCGAATCCTTGACCGTGCAGATAACCTTCTTGTGCTTAGGCAGGTCCAGCCCAGTCCCCATAAAGGCCTTGTACGTGGCTTCTTCAACGTCTTCAGAAATCCCCAGAACTTCACCGGTTGACTTCATTTCCGGCCCCAAGGCAATTTCTGCCCCGGTAATCTTTTCAAAGGAGAAGACTGGCATCTTGACGGCAACTGTCTTCTTTTCCGGAGCCAGGCCGTAGTCATAGCCTTGTTCCTTGATGGACTTGCCGATGATGACGTTGGTTGCTACGTCAACCAGGGGAATCCCGGTTACCTTGGAGATATAAGGGATGGTTCTGGAGGAGCGTGGGTTGACTTCGATCACGTAAACTTCGTTTTCGTAAACGATAAACTGGATGTTCATCAAGCCCCTGACCTTCAAGGCCTTGGCCAGGCGCTTGGAGTATTCAACGATCCGTTCCTTCATCTCCTGGGAGATCTTTTGCGGCGGGTAGATGGAGATAGAGTCACCAGAGTGGACACCAGCTCTTTCTACGTGTTCCATGATCCCAGGAATCAAAATGCCTTCGTCATCGCAGATGGCGTCAACTTCACATTCCTTGCCGGCCAGGTACTTGTCGATCAAAATCGGGTGATCTTCAATGTTGAACTGGGAGGTAATGTGGTCGATGAAGCGCTTGAGGTCGCCGTCGTTTAAGGCAATTTCCATCCCGGCCCCGCCTAAAACGTAGGAAGGACGGACCAAAACCGGGTAACCCAAGTCGTTTGCGGCCTTTAAAGCTTCTTCAGCCGTAAAGACGGTTTGCCCCTTTGGCCGGTCGATCTGGCACTTTTCCAAAATCTCGTCAAATCTTTCCCGGTCTTCAGCCGCGTCAACGCTGTCGGCAGAGGTCCCCAGGATTGGCACGCCCATCTTCATCAAGTCCTGGGAGAGCTTGATAGCGGTTTGCCCGCCGAATTGGACGATGGCCCCGTCTGGCTGTTCAAGTTCAATGATGCTCTGCACGTCTTCAGCCGTTAAAGGTTCAAAATAGAGGCGGTCGGCGATGTCAAAGTCAGTTGAGACGGTTTCCGGGTTGTTGTTGACGATGATGGTTTCGTAGCCGGCTTCCTTTAAGGCCCAGACGCTGTGCACGCAGCAGTAGTCAAATTCAATCCCTTGGCCGATTCTGATTGGGCCGGAGCCGAAGACGATCACCTTTTTCTTGGATTGGTCTGGCTGGATTTCATGTTCACCGCCATAAACGCTGTAGAAGTATGGCGTTTCGGCATCAAATTCAGCCGCGCAGGTGTCGACCGTCTTGAAGGCAGCTGTGATCTTCAAGCCCTTTCTGAGGTAGTAGACTTCATCAGCCGTCTTGCCGGTCAAGCTGGCGATAACCCGGTCTGGGAATTCGCAGTGCTTGGCCAGTTTCAAAAGGTCTGGCGTCAGTTCTTCGCTCTTCAGCCGGTCTTCAATTTCAACCAGGTGCTTGATCTTGTCGATAAACCAAACATCAATCTTGGTGATAGTGTGGATTTCCCGGATGGAAACGCCCTTTCGCAAGGCTTCAGCAATTCTGAAGGCCCGCTTGTCGTCAATCTTGCGGAGGTCTTTTCGGAGTTCATCGGCTGACAGCTGGGCAATTTCTTTATTATAAAGGTAGTAACTGTCTTGTTCCAAAGACCGGAGGGCCTTCATGAAGGCACCTTCAAAGTTATTGCAGATGGCCATGACTTCCCCGGTCGCCTTCATCTGCGTGCCCAGCTTGCGGGAAGCGTCGTAGAACTTGTCAAAAGGCCACTTAGGAATCTTGCAGACGATGTAGTCAAGGGTTGGTTCGTAAGAAGCATAGGTCTTGCCAGTCACGGCGTTGACGATTTCGTCTAGGGTGTAGCCTAATGCAATCTTGGTAGCAAGCTTGGCGATTGGGTAGCCGGTTGCTTTTGAAGCCAGGGCAGAAGACCGGGAAACCCGAGGATTAACTTCAATGACGCAGTATTCAAAGGAGTCCGGGTTAAGGGCAAACTGGACATTGCAGCCGCCTTTGATGTTCAAGGTAGTGATGATGTTAAGGGCAGAGGAGCGGAGCATCTGGTAGTCCTTGTCTGACAAGGTTTGAGATGGTGCAACCACGATACTGTCACCGGTGTGGACGCCGACTGGGTCCATGTTTTCCATGTTGCAGACAGTGATGCAGTTGCCCGCACCATCGCGCATGACTTCGTATTCAACTTCCTTCCAGCCGGCAATTGATTGTTCAATCAAACATTCAGTAACTCGGGAAAGGCGGAGGCCGTTAGAACAGATTTCATGCAGTTCTTGCTCGTTGTGGGCAATCCCGCCACCCGTTCCGCCCAAGGTGTAGGCCGGGCGGACAACTACTGGGTAGCCGATTTCTTTGGCAAAAGCGATGGCGTCTTCAACGTAGTTGACAACAACTGACTTGGCAACCGGTTCACCGATTCTTTCCATCAAGTTCTTGAATTCCAGCCGGTCTTCAGCCATCTTGATCGTGTCGGTGTCAGTACCGATCGTCTTAACATGGTGCTTTTCCAAAAAGCCTTCATCAGCTAAAGCCATGGCAATGTTCAAGCCATTTTGCCCACCCATGGTTGGCAGAATGGCGTCTGGCTTTTCCTTTTCGATCAATTGCTTAACGACGGGGACAGTCAAAGGTTCGATGTAGACGTGGTCAGCCATGTCGCCGTCAGTCATGATCGTAGCCGGGTTGGAGTTGATCAGGACAACTTCGATGCCTTCTTCTCTGAGGGCCCGGCAGGCCTGGGTGCCGGCATAGTCGAATTCAGCGGCTTGGCCGATGATGATCGGGCCGGAACCAATCACTAAAACTTTTTTGATATCGTCACGCTTAGGCATTCTTATGTTCTCCCATCATTTCAATAAAGCTGTCAAAGAGGTATTCCGTGTCATGCGGGCCGCCGCAGGCTTCCGGGTGGAACTGGACGGACTTGATGTTTTCATTTAAGTATTCCAGGCCTTCGATGGTCTTGTCGTTGACGTTCTTGAACCAAACCTTGGCTTGCTTTGGATCAATCGTGTCTTCCTTGATCACGTAGTTGTGATTTTGCGTGGAAATGTAAACCCGGCCAGTGGTCAGATCCTTGACTGGGTGGTTGCTGCCATGGTGGCCGTAGACCATTTTTTCTGTCTCAAAGCCGTGGGCTAAGGCCAAAAGCTGGTGGCCCAGGCAGATAGCGAAGATCGGGATACTGGAGGAAGCCAGGATCTTCAGCTGGTCAATGATTTCCGTGCATTCGCTTGGGTCGCCGGGGCCGTTTGAAAGCATGATCCCATCGAAGTTGTGGTCTATTACATATTGGGCAGGGGTATCAGCCGGCAGGACGGTCACATGGCAGCCTCTTTTGGCCAGTTCTCTGGCGATATTGCGCTTGGCACCGAAGTCGTAGAGGGCAACTTCGTAGTCACCTTGACCGACATGGTAGGGTTCAAGGCAGCTGCATTTTTCAACGACGCCTTGGATCTTGAAGGCCTTGATCTGGTCGATTACTTCACTGACTTTGTAATCTTTAGTGGTAATCATCCCGTTCATGCAGCCTTCTTTGCGCAGGATCCGGGTGATGGCCCGGGTGTCGACGCCTTGGATGCCGGGGATGTTGTTTTCAATCATGTAGTCGTTCAGACTCATGTTCATGCGGAAATTGGATCCCAGCCGGGAAAGCTCGCTTACTACAAAGGCTTCGACAAAGGGGTGGGCGGCTTCCTGGTCATCCAGGGGAACGCCGTAGTTGCCGATCAGGGGATAGGTCATGACCACGCTTTGGCCAGCATATGACGGGTCGGTCAAGACTTCCACATAACCAGTCATCGCCGTGTTGAAGACGAATTCACTGATAACATCATGGACCGCGCCGAAGCTTTCGCCTTCAAAAACGTGTCCATCTTCCAGTATTAAACGCGCTTTCATAGATTGTTTGACTCCTATAAAAAAAGACATATCAACGAGTGACATGTCTTAAGTGATGAAATATTAATAATTTGAAAAAATGGAAAAGAAACAGCGAATGAAGCTGGGCAGATATTGGGATTAACGTTAATAAATGCGGTCATTTTGGCTGCTTCCTTTCTGTTTTTTCAATAGTATAAAGGATAGATGCAAGGCTTGCAAGTGAATTTCTTGATTTTCATTAAGAAAGGTGTATATTTTATATGCATTTAGTTGGCAATTGTTGATTTATCTAGGCGAAAGCAATATTTGCCTGGATAATCACGAATATTCGTATTTTCGTTATTAAAATGATATTTAAATTAAAAAGCAGCCTTTTCCTATGCTATACTTTTGACTGAGGTGAAAGAAATGCCAGGAATCGGAACTGTAATTAACGTCACCGCCATCATCTGCGGCGGTCTGCTGGGCTTAAACTTCGGCCACCTGCTCAAGGCCAGGGTGCAGGAAACATTAATGGTCGCCTGCGGGCTGGGGACCATGTTTTTAGGGATCGCCGGAGCAATTGAAAAAATGCTGCAGGTGAAAAACGGCCAGCTGACCAGTGGGTCCAGTTTGATGATGATTTTATCCCTGGCAATTGGCGGCTTGTTGGGGGAATTACTCAACATTGAGGCCTACTTTGAATCTTTTGGCCACTTCCTCAAGCACAAGACCGGCAACAGCAAGGACCCGGCCTTTACCACGGCTTTTGTTGATGCATCCCTGGTTGTGTGCATTGGTGCTATGGCGATCGTTGGCTCTATTAATGACGGGATTTATCATAAGCCAGATACCCTGATCGCCAAATCGATTCTCGACTTTGTCATCGTCATGGTGATGACCAGCGCTGAAGGAAAGGGATGCATTTTTTCCTTTGTGTCAGTTGGCCTTCTGCAGGGGAGTCTAACTTTATTGGCTCACTATATCAAACTAGTTATGACTACTGCTGCTCTGGCTAACATTTCTTTAGTCGGCTCAGTCTTGATTTTCTGCGTTGGGGTCAACTTGCTCTGGGGTAAAAAGGTCCGGGTTGCCAACTTTTTGCCAGCCTTAGTCGTCGCTTGGATTTTTGCTTTTATTCCTGTAATTGGCTGATGATATTCTGAAAAAGAAATTTGAAAGCGATTCGTATTACCATTAAAATATAATTGAAGATATCAATTTTTTACTGTGCCTCTGGAAAGAAGGCGATGAGGGGTGAAGACTCACAGTAAAATATGGAACTATATATGTTACGCGGGATTAAGTAAAGAGGAATTTGTATCTGTTAAAGACCGGGTTAGCCGCAGCAATTGGCGGATGCTGTTCCTTGGGGAAAATATCTTTCTGATTGCCATGATCATCTCTGCAATGATTAGGCCAATAAAAGTACCCTTGCATTACTTAACTAGTTTCTATAGCTACTTTTACTCCAAAGAATTTCTTTACTTCAGTTTAGGAATCGCTTGTTTTTTCCTTATGCTATTGACCCTGCTGGCAAAAGGAAAGGCTGGTCTGACAAAATTGCTGGTCTATCTTTTCTGCCTGCTCCTCTACATCTATGCAATTTGGACAACTTTGCAGAACCCTTCTAGTCAGGCCACAACTATCATGGTCTTTCTAGTCTTGCTGCCAACCATATTTGTGATCGCGCCTTGGAAGCAATTATTAACTTCACTATTTCTGGTAGTTTTCTTTAACTATCTGGCTTTGGAATTCAAGACTGCAAACAGCATTGACGCAGACGCTTGGAATTCGGTCTTCTTTGGGGCAGTTGGCGTCATCAGTGGCTTCTACTTTGACCATGTAATGCTGGTCGGCTGGCTGGACGCGGAAAAGAGCAAATTCCTTAGTGAGAACGACCTTTTGACCGGGATCAGGAACCGGAATTACTACCAACAGGAAATCAATACTTTGCTAAAAGAGGCTGAAGAAAGCGTCACATTTGTATTCTGTGACGTCAACGGCCTGCACGAGACCAATAACAAGTTTGGCCATGAAGCTGGAGACCGGATGCTGATTGCCCTGGCCAGTGAATTGGCTGACAGCTTCGGGCAAGATATGTCTTTCCGCTTTGGCGGGGATGAATTTTTAGCAATCGCCTTGGACGAGCCTTTAGACCAAGTCCAGGAAAAGTGCGACCGATTGCTTTTGAACCTGCAAAAGCAGGGCTACCATGTATCGCTGGGGATCAAGCAAGAGAAAACTGACCACTTAAACGTCGGCCAGCTGCTCTACCAGGCAGACAAGGTCATGCGCAAATCCAAGGAGGAATTCTACAAGAAAGCCGAGAACGACCGCCGGGCCCGGTAATCCTGTTTTTCTTTACTACATTTATGACTGCAAACAAAAAGCCGGTTTTACCCGGCTTTTTTCTATTCTCTTGCTTCCAAAGCTTGCATTTCTTTAATAGCCAAGATAGTTGAACCCAAGACGCAAATGATTCTGGCTCCCAGCTCCGCGCTCCAGAAGGCGTTAGTTTGAAGAGGCATCAAGAGAAGCCAGGTCGCGGCCAGCTTAAGGGCTAATTCACCTAAGTTACAGTAGAGGTATTCCTTCATCAAAACCATGCTTCTGAGCAGGCCTTCATTCAAGAACTTGAAGATGGAGAAGAGCTGGATGCCGGCAAAAGCATAGAGGTAAACTCTGAAGAAGGAATAGGCTGCCTGGTTTTGGCTTGGATCAAAGAACATGCCTGCCAAAAGTTGGCAGAAGATGACCGACAGGGCTGAGCTGACCAGCCAGTAGATGAGGGAGACATTGCTGCAGTAGCGGTAAACTGCTTTAACAGCAGAGTACTTTTTTGCCGCCAATAGCTGAGCCGTCATCAAAGTTAACGTCTGGGCAAAGCCAACCAGGACGATCCGGGCCAAGTTCATGACCTTGACGATAGCAACATAGCCTAAGATGGCCTCCTGGCCAAAGGGGTTGACCCAGGCTTGAACTAAAGTCGCGCCAAAGGTAATCGCAAATTGCTGGAAGATGGTCGGCAGGGCGATATGAAGGATAGACTTGATTTTCGCCCAGGAGAGGTCGGGCTTAAGGGAAACAGGCTCTTTTTCCTGCCGGTCCATTTTTGCCAAAAGGTAGAGGGTGACCAGCATCGTGATTCCTTGGGCTAAAACCGTGCCCAGGGCTGAACCTAATACGCCCAGGTGCAGGACGAGGATGAAGAGGAGGTTCAAGAGCAGGTTTAAAACACTGGAAGTTGCCAGTAGATAGAAGGAGATTTTGGCCCGTTCATTGGAGATCAAGATGGCCCGGCCAACGTCATAGATGTAGATGATCGGCAGGGCGAAAAGGTAGACCCGGCCATATAGGAGGGCATCCCCCAGCATGTTTTCCGGTAAAGACACCGCCTTATAAAGGGATGGCAAGGAGATCCAAGCGATTACCACCAAGACCAGGCCGCTAATTGCGCTGAGAAAGAGAGTATCCCGGGCCATGGCGGCCTTTTCTTTATTTTTGCCGGCACCTAACAGACGGGAGACCATGACGTCAACTGCCATTTCAAAGCCACCGGACACAACCAGGAAAAGCATGATGATATTGGCCGCGTTGCCCACGGCCCCTAATTCCCTGGCTCCCAGATAGCGGCCGATGATGGCCATGTCGATGACGCTGTATAGCTGCTGGACAAAAAGCTCGCTGATCATGGGCAGGCTGAAGGCCCAGACTTTCTTTTTCAATTCTTCTGTCATTTTTATTACCTGCTTTCAAATTGCATACCTTTAGGGTAAACTATGCCCTAAGGGAATAGTCAAGGGCTGGGGAGTTTTAGTAAGGAAAGAATTGACATGGACGAGGAATTGATCAAAACCGGGGACTTTGCCAAAATGTGCTCTGTCACTAAGAAGGCACTTTATATCTATGAAGCAAAAGGACTCCTGAAGCCGGCAGTTGTCAAAGATAATGGCTACCGCTACTACCGGCTGGAACAGGTAGACCAAGTTGCGACGATCCGCCTGCTGGAGAAATTGGGCAGCAGCCTGCAGGAGGTCGGGGACTTTTTTGCCTTAAAAGATTTGGCTGAACGGCAGAAGTATTTAGCTAAGCAGCAGGAAGCAGTTGAGAAAAAGATTGCTGAGCTGGGAAAGATCAAGTCCAGCTTGGAGTTTTTTGACCAGCGGATCAGTAACTTGAAACAGACCGGTTTGAACAAAGTGGCGGTTGAGACTTGCCCGGAAGAATACCTCGAAGTCAGTCCCTTCAAACACGGCGTGTCGCTGAATCCAATCAGCTTCGGACCTCGATACGGGGTCATCGTAGATGACTTTGAAAGAGCAGAAATCAGCCGCTTTTTTAAAGTGGTAGAAAGAAAAGAGAGTAATTACGTCAAAGCCGCAGGGCAGTATGCCTGCTTTTACCAGGAAATGGAGAACGACGCTGTTGCTGGAAACGGGCCAAAGGCACTGGATTTCTTAAGAAGCAAGGCAAAAGTTGTCCCGCCTTTTTACCAGGAAGACTTCAGCAGTTCCGTTTTAGGCCATGACGGATCGGTAATCATCAAGTATTCTGCCAAGCTGGATTTGTGAGCAAATAAGCAGCATCCCTACACATTTTTTCGTGTGAGGGGATGCTGCTTTTGAATTTGCGGATGTTTTCAATCGCAAAAAGAACAGAAAAGCGATTGAAAGAATAATCTATCGCGCTTGCAATCACTTTTGTTCGAAAAATCGCTCTAAAACGAGCGCAAATGCGATTGAAAAGATAATCTATCGTTTTTTTCGCCTCAATTGCTATAATTTGAGGGAGGTGAAAAGCATGCGTGAGACCAAGGATCTATTATCTCGCTTGATACTTGAAGGCAAGAATCAGACTTTTGATAGCCTGCAAGCCCAGGACCAAAATTTAACTTTCTCTAGCTTGGAAACTGCTTTAAAGGATAAGCTTGGCATAGAGGCGCTGAATCAAGATATTCTGATAACTTTGGATTTGTTGCGCAAGGCTAAAGGATACACCAACGCTGGGGCACTTTTAGCTGATCACAACCATTTTCGTGGTATCAATTTGGTTCGTTTCGGGGCAAATCTTAATATCATGCTGGATCGAAAAGACTATGAAGGTATTTCTGTTTTAGACCAATACAATTTCTCCATTGACATGCATCGATAGTATTACCAACATGAGGAAATCAATGGCATTAACCGGGAACTGGTAGAAGAGATACCCGAGGAAGCTTTCAGAGAAGCAGTTGCTAATGCCTTGGTCCACCGGACTTGGAACGTGAACTCTCAAATCAAAATTTCAATGTTTGATGACAGAATTGAAATTGCTTCACCCGGCGGCTTGAGCAAAGAGGAGTCTCTCTTAGGGCAAATTTCAATACTGCGCAACCCGATTTTGGCTAATGTTTTTTACCGTTTAGGCTTAATTGAACAATTTGGCACGGGAATTCGCAGAATTATCAGCAGCTATCAAGGTAGCGTTATTCAACCTAATTTTAAAATCTTTGAGAATTCAATCGTGATCATTTTACCGGTCTTACAATCTGCACCAGTTAACCTTTCTAAAGATGAAGGTGAAATTTATCAAGCTGTTAAATCTGGGAAAGAAACTAATAGCCTTATTAATGAAGAGGTCAGCTTTGGTAGAACCAAAACCTTAAAGCTGATCAACTCTTTGGTAAAGAAGGGGTACCTAATCAAAGTCGGGGAAGGCAGAGCTACCAAATACAAGTTAGTGAAGTAGGAATAATAACAAAAATGCAGCATCCTTTCCTTCGAGAAGGGGATGCTGTGTTTTAGTATTTGATCAAAGGTGGACAAAAACAGAGTAATTTCCTAGAAAATTACTGTAATATCCCGGCTGTCAAAGGTTTTTGACAAAGAAAAAGAGGATGTCAAAGAAATTAGTTGGACCTTTTGAGAAAAATACGGCTTAATTAAGACAGAAATAAAGTCATGTGGTAATAAGTCTTACGATTGAGATTAAGAGCTTTAAACAGCTGTTTTAACTGCAATTCTGGGTGGTCCGCCCGGATATCACAAGCTATCTGTGTCTTTTGTCGATTGGATAGCGTGGATACCGGGCGGCCGCTTTATTTGAGATGATGAGCTCCGGTTCTAATTCTTTGATTCAGGCATCTTTTTCTAGTAGTTCAGCCGCATATTTTTGCTTATCTGTTAGAGTCCCTATTTGCTTATTGTGCTTGGCTTTCTCAGCCTTCTTAGGCATCTTAACATGTCTACCTTCCTAATAGCAAGGAGTGCCCTGGCTTTTTTGTATTAAGGATGCAGTGTTAAGCGTGAATAAAGTTGATCTCTGTAGAGCAAAAATATTACACATTTTGATTAACCTAAAAAAGGTTATTGCTTTTTAACCTAAATTAGGTTAAGATATAAACGGTTAAGGAGGACAATTATGTCATACTCTAAGTTCGGAGAATTCTTGCGTCAGCAAAGAATTCGTCATCACGAAGTCATGGGTGATACCGCAAAGATGCTAGGTGTCTCGGTACCATTCCTATCGGCAGTAGAAAATGGAAAGAAGAATGTTCCTAAAGCTTGGATTAACAAGCTGATAGCGCATTATCAATTAAATTCAGACCAGCAAGTTGATTTGAATCAAGCAATTGAAGAATCAAAGACTCAACTTAAGCTGAATCTAGTTAGTTCTACAGATAGTCAGAAACAGGCAGCTTTTACCTTTGCTAGATCTTTCGATAATATTGATGAAGAGACAGCTGCTAAAATTATTAAATTATTAGAAGGAAAGAGTGATAATAGTGGATTATCTGACTAAGTCAGCTACTCGCCAAATTATAAGAGGATTTGCCCCTATTTTTAGAAATCTTTTTGATGCCGAAGCTGATGGACCTTTTCCGGTCCTTGAAGCTCTAGAAAAAGTTCCGGATGTCTTTAAAGGCAGCAATGTTGAAATTGTTGCAGATTGGAAATTGCCTAAGAAGACAGTTGCCCAGTGTGAACCTCATAATGACGGAACCTTTACGATTAAGATTCGGGAGTCGGTCTATGTAGGTGCCTATGATAAAAAAATTTGGGCTTACCAAGGACATATATGCCACGAATTATGTCACGGTTTCTTGTGGTCAATTGGCTATCAGCCGATTATGACACGTTCATTTGATAATGGTGAAATACCTGCATACTGTAGTGCAGAATGGCAGGCTAAGGCTCTTTGCGGTGAAGTGATGGTCCCTTATGAAGCGTCTATTGGATGTCAAAAGAAGAGATTATTGCTAAGTACCACGTGTCTAAAGGCATTGCTAACTACCGGCAAAAGTACTAATTAATTGAGCCTTATCATAAGGATGTGATGTTATACATGATTGTATCGAGGCAAACAAAAAACGCATACGGTACTGGAAATACACATATGCGTTCAGTCAGCATTTTACTACTGACAGCTTTTAACCGAGTTAATTGTAGCATAATGTTGACGAATTTTGTTTCAGATAAAGTAATTTTACCAAATTCTCAAATTATTAAATATGTTTTTGAGCAAGGAGGACATTATGCGTAGATTAACACAAAAAGTAATTGATGATTATGGCATGGAGCATCGTATTCCTAAGAATATGCGATTCCTTTTAAACTACAATATTTTAGATTTATTGAACCGGGCAAAACGGGTTGGTGAATATGATTTACCTGCTTTACACTGTAATACTGATGTGATGCCAGAGTACATCGCTTTGTATAGTCAAAGAAGCCTTTACCGGCATTCGCTAATGACCTGTGTTGCGTTCTATGAATATGATCGTACATTCGACGGACCCAACGGTTTATTTAACGCTATTTACTACAATGATAAGATTCAATTAGCTAAATTTAAAGAGCGATTCAAAGATGTAGATTTCTTTGTCTCACCTGATTACTCAGTATTTGGAGATATTAACCGGGCTGAAAACCTAATTCGAGTATGGAAGGCACGGATTGTTTCACTTTGGTTATCGTTAGAAATGTCAGCGGTAGTGATTCCTAACATTATGTATTCTAGTGAAGATACGTTTGCAGATTACATGACGGGCTTGGAAGACTGTTCTGTTGTTGCTTTCAGTACCAAAGGACATATTCGCAATCATGAAGAACGTCGGCTAACTAAGGCTGCAGTTAAATATGCAGTTGACAATCTTCCTATTAAGACGATTTTGGCATATTCAGTCTGCGGAAAAGACGAGACAGCTTTAAAGTTGTTTAAATACGCCACTGACCGTGGTGTTAAAATCGTCATTCCTGATAATTCTCTGCGTGCGAGAAATCGGGTACTTGCCAATGAGTAGCGGGAGTAACAGTCATGAATCTTCAGGCAAGCACGAGACTCTCACAAGATTATTATCAGCTATCAAAGCCGCTGCTAATGAAGAAAGAGTGCGTGAGTTATATATCAGAAATATCCTGTCTCAAAGCGCACCTATAGAGATTCCTTCTTTTGCTAAGATTAAAGACCAGAAAAAGAATGGTTATAATCAAGTAAAGTATAACTGGCGTGCTGATGGTTATAAGTATGAGGTACGTTGGCATACTAGGACGCCTGGGGCACCAATTACTGAAGGAAACACATGGCAAGTGCGTAGACATAAGCCTGGTGTTGGATTTGGCAATAATGCTAGGCCACCGGTCGATGAAGTTCTTGTTAAATCTACTACTGGAAAGAAATGGGTACCATTTGAAATGTGGCAAGCAAGCATAGATGCCAAGACGGCAAATAGATTAACTAACGAACAAAGGAGATTGCTGGACAATGGGCACTGGTCAGATAAAAAATGATTTTACCTATTATAAAGGTTTCGAAGGTGAAGGAGAAGTGACTTTTACTTATGCAGGTCTGTGTTTGCATGTCTGGGATGGGTACATTTTTCAGATTGTTGGTAAGCCGCCTTTAGATGGTAAAGGCTGGCACGGCATGACCCGTGATTATAATCAGCTTGAAGGCCCATGGGATGAAGACGAGGCAGATGTCGACGCTGTAGAATATTTACAGGATTTGAAGCACTATCAAGGCAAGCACCTTGAAACAGCACAAGCTGAACAGGTGTTAAGTAGACTGATTGAGCTATTCAGGCAAGCTGCTGCGCAACACGCTTATGTTCATATTGAAGTGTATTAGTTGTTAATAGCCCACTTTTGTAAGTGGGAAGTTTAAGTTAAGATCAGTATATGACTATTGAACAGGGGTTAATAGATACCGCGCTATTGGGTGCTTACGCTTTTACAATCGGTACCAGTTAATCTTTCTAAAGATGAAGGTAAAATTTATCAAGCTGTTCAATCTGGAAACGAAACTACTAGCAAGATAAATGAGGTGGTCAGCTTTGGCAGAACCAAAAGCTTGCGGCTAATAAACTCTTTGGTAAAGAAAGGCTACCTAATCAAAATCAGGGAAGGCAGAGCTACCAAATACAAGTTAGAGAAGTAGGAAACGTTGAAGAGCTGCTTTTGGGTTGAAAGTTTGCTTGACGTCTTTTGATTGTATGTTGGCGCCTAATGATCTTATCTTCTTTTGCCTAATTCATTATCATTAGCTCAACAATCAAGGTTGATTTACAGAATGACATGAGTAAAAGAAGGAGAGCAAGATGAACAAGTCAGTATTATTAGGCGCAACCGGTGAGATGGGCCGGAACATTTTAGCAGAATTAAGAAAGCGTGACTATTACCAGGAAATTTACCTGCTAGGCAGAGAGAGCATCCTGCAGATCCCAAATGAAGCTGGTATTAAGAAGGTCGTGGTTGACTTTGAGGTTCTCGACTTTGACCTGGACATTTTAAAAGACGCAGATATCTTCAGTGCTTTAGGGACTGGCGGCAGCGATAATTTTGAAAAGCTGGACTATGAGTATCCTGTTGCCGTGGCTGAATTGGCCCAGGGGCGGGCAAAAAGTTTCAACGTCGTTTCAGCGATGGGAGCCAACAGCCATACCTCTTACCACTACCTCAAGGTAAAGGGGCAGATGGAAGAAAAGATCGCGGCCATGGATTTGCCGCAAGTTCGCTTTTACCGGCCATCAATGTTAATCGCGCCAAACAGGCGGAATTTGGAAGTCAGTGAAGCAATCATGATCTATTTCTTTAAGTTCTTTTCGCCGCTTATGTTTGGCCCCCTGCATGACTGGCGGGGGATTAAACCAGAAACAGTCGCCAAGGTCATGGTTGAAAACGCCATGGCGGGAAAAGAAAGACAAATTTATCAATACCGGCAGATGGTAAAGTAGCGAGTTTTAACTTGCTGCTTTTTTGCTTTTTGACCTTATTTGCGGGAAAAAGGACAAGCAAGTAACCATCTCCAAAAATTTGGGAGCAAATGAGAGCTTTTCTCATCATTTTTGGCAAAAAATCATCATTTTACCGAATGCGTAGAAATAAGCATTTTTACGCATTCGAATCTTGATTAGTTAGGACGGAATTTTTGACAATTTCCCCGCTTCAATGCACCATTATGATAGAATAAATACATAAAGACGCATTCAAAGAGGGGAGGATTTTAAGAGCATAATGGGCAGAAAAGTCAAAAAAACAGAGAGCAGCAGAAATATCCGGCCACTGAAAACAACCAAGGAAATCAATGCCATGAAACGGGCTCTCCAATTTGGGACCGGGACAGTTACCGGGCAAAACAGAAATGGCCTGCGGAATGCTATGATTTTTGTCTTCGGAATTAACACGGGTCTGCGGATCTCCGACATCGTCAAGGCCAAGGTATCAGATATTGAAGACGGGGAATGGTACAACCTGGTTGAAACCAAGACTCACAAGAACCGTCATGCCTATATTGGCAATATCAGCCAGGACTTGGAAAATTACATTGACCAGATGAAGCTGAAGCCAGGCGATTGGCTCTTCCCTTCCAGAAAAGGGGAGGGGCACATTGAAGGAAAGTCTTTCTACAAAGATTTGAAGCGGGCTGCCCGGCAGTGCGAAATTGATCCTAACACTGTTGGTACCCACACCTTGAGAAAGACTTTTGGCTACCACTACATCAAGAGCGCGACGGCACCAGCAGGTGATCCAGATCCCCGGGCCCTGTATAAGCTGCAGAAGATGCTAAACCACAGCAGCCCAACCACTACTCTAAGATATATCGGCTTGGAAGACGAAAGCATGGAAGAAGATCTGAAGTCTTTCCGTTTGGGATAATATATACCATTTTACAAAATCGAATTCTATTGCGCTTAAATGTGCAACCAATCAGTTTGATATTTTTTAGAACAATAGAATCGCGATCTCAACACTATATTTATCTTTAGATAGACATTGTCATATCTAATTTTATGTAAAGTTGAATACTGTAGAAAACCCGGTCTCAAATTGATGAGATCGGGTTTTGTTCTACAAAATAAATTCCATAGTGGTTTCTTTTACTTTAAGCCCATTCTTTTCGTAAAAACGAATAGCTGAATCATTTCCTGCCCAGACATTGAGCGTTACCTCATAGCAACCTAGTCTTTTCGCCTCGTCCTTAACGAAGTCAAGCAGTGCCCGGCCCACACCTTGCGATCTGGCTGAGCTGTCAACACAGAGGTCATCAATGAACAAAGATTTGAATTGTACCATATTGGTTGAAAATGGCTGTTCTTTCAGCTGAGTAAAAGCATAGCCTAAGACTTGGTCATTATCGTCAACCGCCACGAAGACTGGCTTTTGATCATTGTTAATAATCTCCGTAAGCTCTTCATCTGTATACTTGGTAGTACCAGGAATAAAGATATCCGGCCGGATACCAGCGTGAATTTCTAGCACCTCGCTGAGCAGCGCCATGATCGCTGGAATATCTTTTACCTCTGCGCGTCTTATATTCATAGTGTACAGCTCCTAATTTAAGTATTTCTGTGCTGTCATTTTAGCATGAATTTCAAATCAAATGTATATCTTGCGAACCTTCTCAGACGATCAATGGTATATCCATTGGTCGTTTTTTGTGCTGTAAGTTGGCACGATCTGATGCCAAGATGGAATCTTATGATGTATTTTACATTCTCCTATCTTGGTATGATTATCTCAACAAATCAAGCAAGAATGAAAAAATTAAAAACGAAAACAAATGGAGGCACAACATGAAGAATGTAGCATTAATCACTGGTTCATACGGCGGTCTGGGTACCTGCCTCGTTAACATCCACGCTGAAAAAGGCGGCGACTTGATCCTGGTCGGCCGCAGCCAAGCCAAGCTGGACAAGCAGGCTGAAGAAGTTCAAAAGAAGTACGGCGTCAAGACTTTGACTCTGGCCGTTGACCTGTCAAAGCCAGAAGCAGCCCAAACAATCTACGACTTCACTAAGCAAGAAAAAGTTCTGCCAGACATCTTGATCAACAACGCCGGCTTCGGTGGACAAGGGGATTTCGCTAGAGAACGGACCATGGAACAAGACATGTCCATGATTGCCGTCAACGTTGAAACCCCAACTAGAATTCTCAAGCTTTTCTTGAAGGATATGATTAAGCGCGGAAGCGGCAAGGTCTTGAACGTATCATCAACCGCAGCTGTAATGCCAGGGCCACTGCAAGCAGTTTACTACGCGACTAAGGCTTACATGACCAGCTTCTCTAACGCTCTTTGGCGAGACTGGAAGGCACCGGCGTAACTGTTACTTGCCTTATGCCGGGGGCGATGACGACTGGTTTCGTTAACGCAGGTGGTTTGAGTGACACTGCTCTGTTTGACAAGGCGCAAAGCCCAATGCCCGTTGCCAAGGATGGTTACGAAGGCATGCTCAAGGGTGAACTGAACGTAACTTCAGGGCTGGTGGGGATGCAGAAGATCTTCCTGCCAATGTCACCAATGATGCCAAAGAAGATGCTGATGAACAACGTTTACAACATGCAGGTTCGCGGCAGCTCAAAGAAGTAATCTCAACTAGATAAGCTAGCATTAACTCACTTGAAAGGAAGTGATTGCGATAAAAACAGAAGCAAACAAGCGGATTATTGACCTGGTAAAACCAGAATATATTGAAAGAATTCCCTCTTTTGTCAGAAATCACGCAATCAGCAAGACCTGTCAGCTGATTGCCCGGGAATTCCCGGAGATCTATGCAGAGTTTGAAAAATCTGAAGTCAGCGCTGATGCCCAAGAACAGATGCGCAAGATCGTCAACGACATTTTTGAAGAAAGAATGGCCAAGCATCACATGTAACTTGGCACGAAGTGATTGGCTTTAGGCAGGATATGATGTTCAGATAACCGCCTAAAGTCAGTAAACTAAAAGTATGATCAAGAAATCAAAAAGATAATAGAAATAAATCGAAATTAGAAAACAGAATTAGGAGAAAACAAACATGGCTTACAAAACTACTAACCCATACACCGGCGAAGTACTGGCAGAATTCGACAACTTAACCAACGAAGAACTTGAAGGCAAGTTGGCTAAGGCTAACGAAACCTACAAGGAATGGTCCAAGACTACCTTTGAAGAACGGGCAGCTTTGATGAAGAAGGCTGCTAAGCTGGCAAGAGAACGCAGAGATGAACTGGCAGCTATCAACGCCACTGAAACTGGCAAGCTGGTTACTATCGCAGCCTGGGAAATGAACCTTTGTGCCGACATCATGGAATACTACGCAGACAACGCCAAGGATCTGCTTAAGCCTCACTACGTAAAGACTACTGACGAAACGGCAGGCGACGCTGTAGGCATCTACCAGCCACTGGGCATCATCTACATGATCGAACCATGGAACGTGCCATTCTTCCAAATGACCCGTCCAAGCGCTGCTCAACTTATGGCCGGTAACGTAGTTGTCCTTAAGCACGCAAGCAACTGCCCGCAATCAGCTCTGGCAATGGAAAAGCTCTACCGTGACGCTGGTTTCCCAGAAGGGTGCTTCACCAACCTCTTCATCAACTACGAGCAATCAAGTGCATTAATCGCTGACAAGCGGATCTGCGGGGTAACTTTGACCGGCTCAACTCCAGTTGGCCGGCAAATCGCTGCTGAATCAGGCAAGAACTTGAAGAAGTGCGTCATGGAACTTGGCGGCTCAGACGCCATGGTCGTATTGCCAGACGCTGACCTGGGCAAGGCAGTTCAAGGTGCTATCATGGGCAGAATGACTATCTCTGGTCAAGTATGTGCTGGTGACAAGCGGATGTTCATCCACGAAAGCCTCTTTGACGCCTTCAAGGGTGGCGTGGAACAAGCAATCAACGGCATGGTAGCCGGTGACCCGCTTGACCCGAACATTACCTTGGCACCAGTCTGCTCAGAAAAGGCAGCTAACAAGATCAAGGCCCAAATCGCCAAGGCAGTTGAAAACGGCGCGACTGCAGAAGAAGTAGGTCCAAAGGTACCAGAAGGCGGCGCTTGGGTACAACCAACCATCTTGACTAACGTGACTCCAGACAATCCAATCTTCAACGAAGAAATCTTCGGGCCAGTCTTGATGCTCTTCTCATACAAGAATGAAGACGAAGTAGTCGAACTGGCAAACGGGACCGACTTCGGCTTGGGCAGCTCAGTCTACACTGAAGACCCGGTCAATGCAGCCCGCCTGGCAGCAGCCATGGAATCAAGTGCCGTATCAATCAACCAGCCAACCACGGCATCCCCAGCCATCCCATTCGGCGGGATCAAGACTTCAGGCTTTGGCCGTGAAATGGGCGCAGAAGGCATCCGTGAATTCACCAACGAGAAGTACATCAATAGTGCTCAAATTGACATGACGAAGGTTTTTGAAGAATTCTAAGATTTCTAATCCATAGATAAATCTTCACTCTCTCTTGCTTATTGACTATATTTCTAGATCAATTCAAATTGAATTCACTTACACGATACATAACACAAGAAGTATACTTTCCTTTCAAATACTCGAAACATTCATTCTAATAACCTTTAAAACACACAACTTACACAACTCTCAACTTCTAAAAGGTCACGCCTAACCAGCGTGGCCTTTTCTCATGCCTTTTTTGCAACTTAGCCACGTATTATTGCATCTTACATGGATTTAACCCAACAGAATACTGATAGATGTATAATTAACTTAGAAATATAAATGGAAAGGGGTTGCAAAATAATGAAGAATGCTATTGAAGTTAAGAAGCTTTCTAAGTCCTATGGGGACTTGAAAGTCGTCAATGACATCTCCTTTGCAGTCCACGAAGGCGAGCTATTTGCCTTTCTTGGCCCAAACGGGGCCGGCAAATCTACGACTGTCGACTGCTTGTCGACTTTAACCAAATTCGATTCTGGTGAAATAAAGCTTGCCGGGCTTGATATGAAGTCGCAAGCCCAAGCGATCAAGCAGAAGATCGGGATCGTCTTTCAAGAGGGATTGCTGGATAAAAGGCTGACGGTTGCTGAAAACTTAACTCTTCGAGCAGGCTTTTACTATCACAGTAAGGCAGAAGTTAAAGCAGCTGTTGCCCGGGCAAGCGAATATACAGAGATTAATGACCTGCTTAAACGGCAGTATGGAAAATTGTCCGGAGGGCAGAGGCGGCGGGTGGATATCGCCAGAGCGCTGTTAAACACGCCGAAGATTCTCTTTTTGGATGAGCCGACAACGGGACTTGACCCGCAAACCAGGCAGCACATCTGGGAAACAATCCAGCGCCTGCGAAAAGAGCAGGGGATGACCATCTTTTTAACGACTCACTATATGGCCGAAGCATCCGCAGCGGATTATGTGGTAATACTGGATCACGGGAAGATTGTCGCTGAAGGCAGTCCGATCAGCTTGAAAGAGCGCTATAGCTATGAGCGGCTGAAACTGTATCCGAAACAAGGACAAAGTTTAGACAATATACTGACGACTCTTTCACTTAAGTGGAAGCAGGCAGCAGACCACTATGAAGTGGAATTAACGGATACCATGGATGCCATCGATATCGTAGAAGGAATGCGGGACCAGCTGCAAAGCTTTGAAGTCCTGCACGGAACGATGGATGACGTCTTCTTGAACATTACAGGGAGGAGGCTAAGAGAATGAGCGCGATGGTCAAAAGAAATCTCAAGATTTACTTTAGAGACAGAGCTTCGGTTTTCTTCTCAATGCTGAGCGTCATTATTATTTTTGCCCTCTACATCTTATTTATTGGTGATTCAGTGAACAGCGGATTAAAGTTTCTGCCGCATCCGAACCGCTTGATGCGGGCTTGGATGCTAGCGGGGATGCTGGCTTCGGCGTCAATCACGACCAGTTTGGGAGCATATGGGGTAATGATCAGCGACCGGGAGAATAAAACGATCAAGGATTTCTACTCATCTCCGATCAGCAGAAGACAGGTCGCGGGCAGCTATATCGTGACCGGCTTCATCATCAGCATCATCATGTCCATTTTTACCTTAATTTTCGGGGAAATCTACCTGGGTCTGGCTGGCGGGGCAGTGCTGGATATAGAGACTTTACTAAAGTTATTAGGTGTAATTGTCTTGTCAGCCTTTGCTTCATCGGCGATTGCTTCCTTCATAATTTCTTTCTTGAAGACCAACAGCTCCTATTCTGCCGCCAGCACGATTGTCGGAACTCTGATCGGCTTTTTGGTCGGGGCATATATTCCAATTGGAAGTTTGCCAGACAACGTTCAATGGATGGTAAAGTATTTCCCATGTGCTCACTCAGCAGTACTTTACCGGCAGCTTTTGATGAAGCCTGCAATTAAGGCGAACTTCGCCAATCAGCCGGCAAGTGTATTAAAAGAGATCAAGGAAATGTTTGGGATTGTCTTCGTGTATGATGGCCATACCGCGCCAGCTTGGGTATCAGTTATTGTTTTGTTAGTTACTGGTCTAGTTTTCTACTTACTAGCAGTTTTGGTAATGACCCGGAAACAAAATGAGATTTAGGAGATAGTTAACATAATTTTGGATATGGAAATCCGCGTACGATTGTATGCGGCTTTTTTAATTAAAGCCTTTTCATAGACGGATTTTAGGGATATGATCAAGTTGGATGTTTAAGTTAGGAAAGGTGAATAACATGAAAAGGAAAATACTAACATTTGTTGGCTGTTTGTCCTTGGTCGCTACGACCGTTCAGCCTGTGCAGGCAAGCTACCTTAACGGGTACGACTATGCCAAAATGGCTAACCAGAAGGTTGTAGTCACTAAGACTATGAAGATCTACCGGGTAAAGACTGGCACTTCTGAGTCAAAGAACCATTTTTACTCTGCGGGCAAAGTCAAGAAAGGGTCTGTCATCTATCGGTCACAATGGCTGATGAGCACTGGCAGTGGCTGGGTAATTAAGAGTAGCAAGTACAAAGCCGGCAGACGGAAGTTCTACTTTGTCTCTGCCCCAGAAAAGACCAAATGGTTCAAGGCTTACAAGGCTAAGAAGAAGTCTGTAGCCAAAACGAAGAAGACCAGCAAAAAGGCCAATAAGAAAATAAGCAAGAAGAAAGTTACTAAGGCTAAGAGCGTAAAAAAGACAGCTAAGCCTAAGAAGGTAGTAAAGAAAACTGCTAAGAAGAAAAGCAGTAAGAAGACTGTGAAGAAAGCTACCAAGAAGAGCACCAAGAAAACAGTCAAAAAGACTACTAAGAAGTCTTCAAAAACGGTAAAGAAGACTAGCAAGAAGCCATTAACGATGGCACAGAAGTACAGCCCAAAGGTTAAAGCGTGGACTACAACGCTTGATTGGGGAGAAACGTTCTCAAACGATGCGTATTCCTACATCACCAATCCCTGGGATCTTCCAAGTGAGACAAATTATACCTTTGAGAAGCCCGTTAACACCAAGAAGGGCGGCTTTTATCAGTCTAACATTCTGGTCACCTACCCAGATGGTTCAAAGGAAACGGTAGGGCCGGTATCCTTTGTAGTCAAGTCCGCACAAGCAGATGCGTATCAGGTAACTGTTAAGAATACTACCGTGCCTTATGGGCACTACATCGATATTAGAAAGGACATTGTGACTAACCCAGTTGGTTACTTCCCTAATGACCCAGCTGAAGTGACTTGGGATACGACAGAATTTCGCTTTTGCCGTGCGGATGGCAATCCTTTAGCTGATGAGCCCGATACCACGGTACCAGGCAGTCATGATTACTATATTTTGGTTGAGTATCCTGATGATTCCTACCAAGTTAGCCAAAAGTTTACCTTGACGGTCAGTCAACCAGATAACCAGGTCTATCATCCAGCTCTGAAGAACTCTTCAATCACTTTGCCAGTAGGCACGGATATTGAAGGGGATACCTATCAGTTGCTTAAGCCGCAAGACTTCATCAACAACACCGCGGATATGCCAAAAGGGACCAAGTACGAAATTCGTGACGACTACAGCTACAATGAGCAATCTAGCAGCTATGTTACTATCGATGTTACCTTCCCGGATGGCACGACTTGGGAATCGCCGATGTTCTTGCTGACTTTTAAGTGAAAAATGCAAACGCTTTTTCAGAAAACCTTATCAAAAGTCCTTACACAATCAATTTTTCTATGCTAAAATAACTAACTGTATTTGAATACGGTTATGATTGGAAACGCACACTCCTGGAGTGATTAACGAACAACACGTGAATCATGAAGGGAGTTTTTTAATGCCAGAATCAAAACTGGAAAATTTTGTCTTTACTGTTATGATGGCCTTTGTTATGGTCTACGCCATGATCTGCTACAACATCGCTCTTACCATCGGTGGGATGAGGGATGCTGTCTTACTGGATGCCTTCCGCGAAATGATGATCATGTGGCCAGTTGCAATCATCCTGGAGATGTTCGTCTTTGAAAAGCCTGTCGTTTACTTGACTCAGCGGCTGATTACGCCTCAAACGCCAATCTTGCTGATCATCTTGATCCGGTGCTCAATCACCGTCTGCCTTATGTGTCCAACGATGAGCTTGATCGCGACCGCGCTCTTCAAGAACTTCCAAGCAGCTGGCTTCATCGGGACCTGGCTGCAGACTGCCGTCATCAACTTTCCAATGGCGATTGGCTGGCAAATCTTCTTCTGCGGTCCTGCAGTAAGATTTTTGTTTAGAACGATTTTTAGAAAAGATAACTAAGTTACATTAGCAGCATTCATCTGTATTTAGTGCAGGGGATGCTGCTTTTAGTTTATAATAGAGACCATAAGTAATCGGTTACAGTTCGCTGGAAAAATTTTCCCTTTGTCATTTTTTCCAGTAACCCTGGCCTGCTTGAGAAAAAATAACAGGAGTTCATTATGACCAAAGCAAAAGTAGCCTTTATCTGCACCCATAATTCCTGCCGGAGTCAAATTGCCGAAGCGTTAGGCAAAAAGATGGCCGGGGATACTTTTGAATCCTATTCAGCCGGCACGGACCTCAAAGATCAGATTAATCCCGACGCGGTTCGGCTGATCAAAGAGCATTATGGCGTCGACATGCTGGCCAACGGGCAAAAGCCCAAGACCCTCGCTGACCTGCCAAGCATTGATTACGTGATCACCATGGGCTGCGGAGTCCGCTGCCCTTATTTGCCTGCAAAAAAGCGGGTAGACTGGGGATTAGAGGATCCAACTGGCCAAGATGATGAGACCTTTATGCAGGTGATTAAAGAAATCGAGAGCAAAATACTTAAATTGAAACAGGAACTGAGTTAATCATGGCAGATAATGATGACAAGCTTTTTAAAGAAATTACTCTTGAAGAGGCAAGAAAAATTGCCCGTAAGTATGCCAAAGAAAATGGCTACGTAAGAGTAAGATATATTGGATATGAAAAAGGGATCTATCGTTTTGATGTCACACCAGATTTCGCTGAAGAGTACTATAAAGAAACTGGCGAAACGATGATGATCGGCATGCCATTTTTTCTCGAAGTTTTTGAATTTTCTGGAACTGCAATAATTACGCAAGACCCCTTTTGATTAACTGAGGTAAAAAGGATGACGAGCCAAAATAACAGCCCAGTCAGCCGGATTGAGGCCGGAGAAAGCTGGCAAATCGAAAACGAAAACACTATATTGACCATAAATAGCATGGAGATCAAGTTTACTGACCTGGAAAACGGTTCAAGCTTCTTCATCCCTTGTGATACAGCAGATCCGGAAAATTTTTGCCTAACCGGCGTCAGCAATCTCTATGTCGTAGAACCCTTACTTAAGTTCAGCTACAACGAAGAAACGGGCATCCCTGCTGGCCGGCCACTGCTTTACCCCTATGATCCAGAATCGACTGGCGAAGTAGTCCAAATCGTCAATTACTTAACCAAAAAGATCGCCAGCAAATCCGCTTATGATGAGAAGCAAAAAGATTTAGCCGCTAAACGTGAATATGAGCGCCTATATGGGACCTTTAGATACACCCGGGGACAAGCTGAACATTTTGACGACAACCACTACAGGATGCGGTATTTCCCAGCTATCGAGCTAAGAGGCAGTAAGTGCACGCCGGAGTGGTACCTGCTCCAACCAGAAATGGAAGTTAACTTCAAAGACGATGGCGACAATGTACTGATTGCCTGCCAAGGGCAGACCCTGGGCTATTTGCCGAACCCGCGCATCGCGAACCTGGTTAGGGCTGCCATAGCCAACCTTGAGCAAAAATCTTTCGCCTTTATCAAATCAATCGATGAAAAAAGACAAGTTATCCAGCTGGGCTTAGCCATCTATCAAAAAATGACTGAGCCGGTTCTGGCGAATCTTCCACACATCGAAAGCTGGCTCTTAGAAACAGATGGTGAAGATATAGTAGGAGAAAGCCGGCAAAAGCACCTTGAAGAAGTTGAAGCAGGGCAGCTTTTGTCTTTGGAGCTAAACCCGCCTTACGAGCAGATTACGGTCTGCACCCTGGAAGGGGATGAGCTGGGAAAATTGAATAAGCAAGACACCGCCCTAGCCATGCGCTGCAACAAGAAACTGCAGATTTTTAGCGAGATCTGCCAAATGGACTACCAGCGCCATATCCGCTGCAAGGTCAGAATCTTGTTTATCGACCCGAAAACTCAAGAAAACTGAAAACCAGACAGCCACTAAAGCAAGCAATAGCTCCAGTGGCTTTTTTGTTACAACTTTTTTACAAATCGCTAAATTTTCTATTGACGATTCTTAAAGGCTCCAGTATCATTTAGTGTATCACAACAGTAATACACCGATACGATTTAGGGGGTAACTATGGAAAAAGTGATGACTATCAACAACGTGACAAAGACTTATGGTAAAAAAGGCGAGAAGCAGTTCCAGGCCTTAAAGGGCGTCTCGCTCAGCGTGGCCAAGGGCGAGTTCGTCGCCATTATGGGGACTTCCGGTTCTGGTAAGACGACGCTTTTAAATATCATGTCGACCTTGGACAAGCCAACTAGCGGCGAGGTTACGATTAACGGCAAAAATATCGCCAAGCTGAAGAAGAATCAGATGGCTGACTTCCGGGCTAAAGAAATTGGCTTTATCTTCCAGGACTTCAACCTCTTGGACAACCTAACCCCTAGAGAAAACATTGCCCTGCCTTTGTCTTTGCAAGGGGTAAAAAGCTCAGAAATCGACTCTAAGGTTGATAAGATCGCAGCCAAGCTCAACATCAGTGAAGTCTTGGAAAAGTACCCGGCAGCCATTTCCGGCGGGCAGAAGCAAAGAGTTGCCGCCGCCAGAGCCTTGGTTCATGAACCAGCAATCTTGATGGCCGATGAGCCAACCGGGGCGCTTGATTCCAAGTCTTCCAGAGCCTTGCTGGACACGATGGAGCTGCTTAACGAGAAAGACCAGGTTTCAATCTTGATGGTCACCCACGACCCGTTTTCAGCATCATTTGCTGACCGGATTCTCTTTATCAGGGACGGCTTGATTGATGAAGAGATCAAGCGCGGAGACATGAAGCGGCAGGACTTTTACAAGAAGCTGATCAGCCAGCTCAGCGAAAATGCCGACTAGTTGAGTAAAGAAAGGGATTAACATGATTTTTAAACTGTCAATGACTGGGCTGAAAAGCCGGCTAAAAGACTACCTGGTCCTGTTTTCCGGCCTTAGCGCCGCCAGCATGATCTTTTACATGTTCTTGACTCTGGCCACCAACCCGTCTTTCCTGAAGTCCAGCGTAGCGGGCCAGCTGACCATGGCAGCAACCAAGTTTATTTTTTCCTTCGGGATCGTCCTCCTGGCCATCTTGACCCTGGTCTACCTGGCATATGCCAACAGTTTCCTCTTGAGCATGAGAAAGCGGGACTATGGCATATGATGCTGGGGGCAAAAAGCAGCAAGATCGGCCAGCTGATCTTCACCGAAACCCTGGTTACCGGCCTTTTAGCAACCGGGATCGGGATTATCTTGGGCGTGGGGCTGACTGAACTGGTCTCATCCTTAATGGTCAAGCAGCTGGGGCTGACTCTGGCTCACTTTAACCCGCTTTACCTGCCAGCGGTTCTCTGGACCTTGCTCTTCTTTATTGCCTTGTTCTTCCTGGCCGCTTCCTGGAACGCGGTTAAGCTGACCAAGACTACGCTGATCAATCTCTTAAAAGAAGACCAGAAGCCAAGCAAGCTGAAGAGTCGGCCAGTCTTGCGGACCATCCAGGCTATCGCGGGTGTTGCCTTACTGGCCACCGGCTACTGGGCAATGTGGCATGTGACTACTTTGCAGCTGAAGGCAATTCCAATTGCTTTGATCACTATCGTTTTAGGCAGCTTCTTTATCTTCGACGCCTTCTTCGTGGCCGTGATCGACTTTTTGCGGAAGAGACACGGCTTCCTCTACAAGGGGATGCGGCCTTACACTCTGGGGCAACTCAAGTTCCGCCTGCATGGCTATACCAGAATCCTGTCAGCCATCTCAATCATGCTGGCCCTGGCCCTTGGCGCTATTACAGTCGGCATCAACTTTAACAACTTGAAGAATGCCATGACTGATGTTATGTACTACGACTTTGTCTTGGTTGGCAAGCAGAAGAAGCTGGCTGACAAGGTTGAAAGAATTGGTACAGAAGAGAAAGTCACTTACAGCTACAAGGCGGATGAGAAAAAAGGCGTTCTCTATGTCAAGAAAAGTGAAATTGACCAGACGCCGCTCAAGATTCAAATGTATAACGCGGCATCCTCAGACAAGAAGAAGGCGATTGACAAGGAAGGGCGGATCTACCACACGGTTGAAGTTTCTTCCAAGACCTTAATTGGTAAGCAGACTTCAGCTACGGTCAGAAATTCTGCTCAAGCCGCCAGCCTCTTTCCAGAAAATTCCAGCAAGGGCTTTGTTGCCTTGTCAGATGCAGCTTTTGCTAAAAAGAAGCTGACAACCAAGGTAATTACTTTCTACAAAGTTAAGGATTTTGCCAAAAACAACAAGAAATTGCTGAAGCTTACTGATCAAGAAATGAAGCAGTTTAACAAGAATTCCATGGCTTACGGCTATCTGGAATTCACCAAGCCGGTTCTTTACCAGCAAATCGCGGCAATGTGCTCAGGCTTTGAATTTATGGGCCTCTTCCTTGGTTTGTCCTTCTTGATGATGCTGGCTTCAACTCTGATGTTTAAGATCCTGTCAGCCGCGGCCAGTGACAAATTGCGCTACAAGATGCTCTACAAGCTTGGGGCTAGAAACAGCGTCTTGAAGGCAACAATCAGAAAGGAAATTGCCATTCTGTTTGTAGCACCGGCGGTACTTGGCAGCCTGGACGTGCTCTTTGGCTTGAAGTTCTTCACGATTCTGCTGCCAGATCCCTACTTCCGGATTTGGATTCCATTCTTAGCCTTCTTCCTCTTGTACCTGGTTTACTACCTAGTTACTGTCAAGCTTTACCAGGGAATCGTTTTAGAAGAGACTAAGTAAGACTAAGTTTTTATAGCAAATAAAAAGCGATCGAAACATAATTTAGTTTCGGTCGCTTTTTGCATGAAATTAGAAGGTGAAGGCTTTTTGGAAAATCGGGGTTTGCCGCAAGTCGTAGACAAAGCCGTCAGTAGGGGTGATTTCAAATGGCCGGAGCAGTTCCCGGCGTTCGGAGTCGGTCTTGTTGATCTCCAGCATTTCGGGATGCTGGTCATAGATCTTGTCAAGGTAAGAGAGGTCGACTTCTTTGACTGTCCCGTTTAGGGTAAATCCAACGCTGGACATGGTCTCTTCGCCTTTAAGAGCGGTGATTGAGACATAGGGCTGGGCGTGCAAGCGTTGGTAGAAGCTCTTTTGGTAAGTCGTCGCGAAGTAGAGCTTGCCGTCAAGGCAGAGTTCAATATCGGCAACGTTAGTATAAGGGCGGCCATTCGCGATCGTGCCAAAGACGACGGATTGGAAGGCGGATGGGATTAAGTCTAAAAATTCTGCTGTAGTTAAGCTATTGTCAAGCATCGGTACTGCTTTGCGCATGGTAATTTCCTCCTGTGGGTGATGTATTTCTAAGATTTACATGTTTATTATAGCACTTTTCTGGGAGGAGATGATGGGGGAGGGGGATGCTGGTTGCACTAGCCATAATTTTAGTTATGTAAAGTACGAGAAATGGTCAAGCAAGTAGGCCAAGAAAGAACAGGAAGCTCAAGCATTGCAGAAGCAGGCTGACGAGCGTGCTAATATAGTAGAGATGACTAAGGATTAGAGCCGCCTTACCCTTCAATTTCAGCTCTTAGCAATTGGCAAGTTTCCAAATCCTGAGATACCAAGTTGTAGTCGTTGAAAGCCTCTTCAGTTGGCTTCTCATTTTCTAGTTCGTAGCAAAAGTATCTTTCTACTCGTATCCAGTTTGCTAGTTGCCTAGCAGTGAACTTTGAAGATTTCTTTGGTTCTTTCAAGGGATTTTGACTTGGCAATATATCAGTAGAAATCAAAACTTTTAGCAACTCGTTGTCTTCTTCTGACGGAAATGCACCAACTTCATACAAAGCAATAGTTTTCATGCTAAGTCCAGTCAATTCCGCCAAATTAAACTGAGAGAGGCCAAACTTATCTCGAAATCTCTTTAAGTCGGCAGGTGACACAAGCCCTAAATCGTCGCGATAAGCTTGTCTAGCCATTTCAGTTGCACGTTCATCAAGTTCGGCATCGTAAATTGGTTGATCTGTTTCAGCATCAAATCGTGCTGGTGCAGTAATCTTGTAAGTCTTCTCGCCAAATGAGTATTCCGTCGTAAAATTCTTGATGTAGGACATGTTCAAGCCTCCTTGTCATATTCATGTACAATTATGTCACCAAGCTAGAAAAGATTCCACTAAATAGCATATAGATACTACTACCACCTCACCTCCAAAAGCGGGGGAGGGAACAGGGGGAGGCGACGTCTTACTGCCTCCTTTTTGCTTCGGCTTCTGTACAAACCGGCAAGATTGTGCTTACATTAAATTATTGTAAAAGGAAGTCGATATCATACATGAAGCACGTTTTTCTAATCAAGCCAAGTCCAGATCAGTTCAAAAGTGATTCCCTCGTCCAAAACATCGAAAGGGTGATGAAGGGGAGAGATTACGAGATTCTCTTTAGTGAGTACAAGGACCACGTAAAGGAAATCGTTAAAAATTACCCGGAAAAGACCCGGTTTTACTCAGTTGGTGGAGACGGCTTTTTCAACCAAGTTATCCAAAATCTCGTGCATACAGACCATGAGGTTGTCTGCCTGCCTTTTGGGACTGGCAATGACTTTTCCCGCGCGATTCACCGTCATATGAGTCCTGAAGCCATCCTCAAAGCGAGTTTAGACCGCCCAGCGATACCAATTGACACGATTTTAGTCAATAATGAGCGCTACTGCGTCAACGTTGGCTGCTTTGGACTTGACGCCTTGATCGCCAATACGGTACATGACGTTAAAACGCCTAAAAGCGCGGCATATGTGGCTTCAATCCTGCGCAATATCAGCCGCTATAAGTTTGCCAAAGTAAAAGTTATGGGCAAAAATGGCCTGCTTTTTAACGACCAAGTCACGCTCTGTGCCTTCTGCAATGGGCGTTTTTACGGCGGAGGCTTCCAAATTTCACCCAAATCAAAGATCAACGACGGTCTGATCGACATGGTAATCCTGCCAAAAGTGAACCGCTTATTCGCGCCATATTATATCTATAAAATTCTGCGAAAGAACCTAAATAGCTGCAAGGATGTAGTAGTGAAGCAGGTAAAAGAATGCGAAATTACAACGCCGGCAGCAATGAATCTAGATGGCGAAAAGAAGGAGGCTGCCAAGTATCATCTGGTCGTTCAGCCAAAATCTTTGAACTTGGTCATCTGACAGACTAGCTAGTGAATCTGCCGCAAAACGGGCAGATTTTTTCTGTAGCTTGATAAAAAAGAATCAAAAACAGAAAAGAAAAAATGCTCAAAAACTCAGTAAACTTGCCAAAAAGCAAATTCTTGAGCCAAAAAGAGCATTCCAAACTTCTGTCATTAAAATTACAGTTTTAAACTAACACACATGAGAAATCAGCGCTAAAACTTTGATCTTTAAGCAAGGGTAGCTTAGTACTTTTCCTGCACATCAGGCCATTCTTCAGCAAGTACCGCGTACTCATTACTGTCATGATAACCATCTCTAAGGATCAGCCGGCCCTTATGGCAGCCTTCAAACCGCATCCCCAGCCGTTTAGCCACATTATTGCTTGGCAGATTGTCTACAGCGCACTGCAGCATAATTCTGTGCAGTCCATATTCCTCAAAGGCGATATCAATAATTGCCCGGGTAGCCAGCGTCATGATCCCGCGTCCGCGGAATTCTTTGCCTAAAAAGTAGCCGATATCTGCCTCAGAATACATAGCATCAATTGAATTCAAACTGACTTTACCAACTAATCGGCCATGATACCAAATGTGCAGATCCAAGGCTTTGCCTTCAGCAAACCTGACTAAACCACGCCTAATAGCGTCAGTCTCAGATTGCACATCATGAACGTGATCAACCCAAGGCAAGTAGTAGGATAAATTGTCCCGGTTTCTGTCAATTAAGTCATACAGAGCTTCACCATCAGTCAATCTTGGCACGGATAACTCTAATTCATCGTTGATCTTGTAGCTAAACATAAACTCATCTCCAATCCAAAAGCAATTGCGAAAAAGATTATCTGAATTATATCAGAGCGCAGTCTCAAATACTACCGGGCAAAATGACCATCTGGGACTAAGCAGCATCCTCTCTCGCTAATTTTTCTACACAACTTTACATAATATATATTATTCGAACTACTAGATGAAAAAGAAATTGTATCCCCTCCAAACAAAAAAGCACTGCGTTTGCAGTGCTCAAGTTTAAGATGTTTGCGGTTCAGTTGTTTGGTTCTGCGTGTTTGGATCACTAGTCACTTCGCCCTTAGGCGTTTCGATGTTGCTTGCCTTAACGTACAAGCCAACGCCAATTGCCCAATACTTGCGGCCGTTGATCTTTTTCTTGCCGCCATAGACAGTTACCGAGCCATTCTTCAGCAAAACACCGGAATTCTTCATTCGTTTGCCTTTGCTGGAATAAATGTAGCTGTTGTGGTTCAGCTGGCAATCCAGGCCAATCACATTCATATATGCCACGTACTTGTTTTGACCGATCATGATATATGGCTTGTCGTCAACATAATTGATCATGCTGTAGCAGCCAACGGCTTTACCGGCCAAGATCTTCTTGTCCTTGGTCCGTTTGCCTTTTTCGTCGTACACGTATGTGTTGACCATGGCATTCTTGTAAAACGGTTTGTCAGCATCTGAAGCTGCCGTAGTCTTTGCCTTTGGCGCCAAAAAAATGGCAAAAGCCAGTACAAATATTAACTTAACGAGCCAAACCCGTTTTAACTTCACTCTCGTTCACGCAAACCTTTCTTACTTACTCTTAGTCAGCAATTTCAACAGTCGTGATTACCACGTCTTCAAGTGGCTTGTCGTTGCCGTCCTTGGCAACCTTGGCAATTTCGTCAACGACATCCATGCCTTCAGTTACATGGCCAAAAACAGTGTGTCTGTGGTCAAGCCATGGCGTACCACCTTGCTTGTAAGCCTTGACAACTTCTTCTGGATATTGGGCATCGCGCAATTGTTGAATGAAGCGCTTTGGCATGTTCTTGTTTTGCACGATGAAGAATTGTGAACCGTTGGTGTTTGGACCAGCATTAGCCATTGACAAAGCCCCGCGCAGGTTGAAGAGTTCGTTTGAGAATTCGTCTTCAAAGTTGTGGCCCCAGATGCTTTGACCGCCGGCACCAGTACCTTCCGGGTCCCCGCCTTGGATCATGAAGTCGCTGATCACCCGGTGGAAAGTTATGCCGTCGTAGTAGCCCTTTTGTGCCAGGCGGACGAAGTTTTCAACGGTCATTGGTGCTTCTTCTGGGAAAAGCTGAATGACGATGTCGCCGTGGTTGGTCTTGATAGTTGCCTTTGGGCCCTTGGCTTGGTCAAGGTTAAGTTGTGGGTATTCAGACATTATTTATATGCTCCTTGTCATACTAATTCTTTAGATTCTTTCTAAATTATATCATTCGGCATAAAAAAAGACAGCAAACTGAAAAAAGACAGCAAACTGCTGTCTTAGGAAAAATATTAGAGCTGAGCAACGTATTCACGAAGCCGCTTGACTACTTCTGCAAGTTTGTCATCGGCTGCCGCGTAAGAAAAGCGGACATAGCCAGCAGATCCTTTACCAAACACGCTGCCTGGAATCAGACCAACTCTGGCTTTCTTAGCCACATCTTTGGCGAAAGCAAAGTCATCACTGCCGAACTTCTCCGGAATCTTGGCGAAAATGTAAAATGCCCCTTGCGGTACGGCCATTTCAAAGCCCAGCTTGGTCAGATTATCAACCATGAAGTCCCGCCGGCGCTGGTAGGCTGCCTTAAATTCCTTTGGATCGTCAAGCCCCTTGGTCAAAGCCTCAATTGCCGCGTCTTGGGCGATATTGTCCACGCAGGTCACCATGAAGCTGTGGGCCTTGGCCACATTTGGCAGTAAACTTGCCGGAGCCGCGATATATCCAAGCCGGTAGCCGGTCATGGCATGTGACTTAGATAAGCCGCTGATCAAGATTACCTGTCCTGGCAGTAAAGTAGCCAAAGAGAAATGTTCTTGGTCATAAGTCAGTTCGCTGTAGATTTCATCACAGATTGCCAGCAAATGGTGCTTCTTGATCACTTCCGCTAAAGCAGTTAACTCAGCTTTGGAATAAGTCCGCCCTGTTGGGTTGCATGGATAGTTGAGCATGATTGCCTTAACCTGGTCGCCGGCCGCCTCAATCTCCGCTTCCAGCCGCTCTGGCGTCAAGTTGAAGCCAGTATCTGAGGTGTCGATCATCACCACTTCCCCGCCTGCCATTTCAATGTTGGTGAAATAAAGGGAAAAGACTGGTGTTGGCACTAAAACCTTATCACCTGGATTTAAAAGTCCCAGTAAAGTTGCCGTAATTGCTTCAGTTGCCCCATCAGTAACAATAACTTCGGTTTCCGGGTCATAGTCGACCTGTTTGCTTGCCGCAAGATACTTGCTGATAGCTTGCCGCAGGGCCAGCTTCCCTTTTGATGGCCCGTAGTGGGAGTCATCTGCTTCAATTCCCTTGATAGCGGCTCTTTTAACATGGTCTGGCACCGCGAAGTCTGGTTCTCCCAAGGTAAGCTTGATAATTCCCGGGATCTGGGAAATTTCCTCGTCAAAAGCCCGGATGGCTGAAGGCGCGATTTTAGCAAGCTTTCTGTTGCCTAAATCCCGCAAGTTAGGATCTGTTTCTGGCATGATGCTCGTCTTTCTATAAAAAACAATGAATACTTTCTACAAAATGTTTTCCAGGCCGACATAGAGCTGGTCTAAGCCAGCTGCCTTTTCCAAGGCAACCTTGACCCCGCTCATGAAGGATGACCGGTCAAAGGAGTCCTGCCGGATGGTCAAGGCTTCCCCCTTGCCGCCAAAAAGGACCTGTTCATGAGCAACATAGCCAGGCAAGCGAACCGCGTGCAGCTTGATGCCTTGGTAATCGCCCCCTCTTGCCCCTGGCAGGCTTTCTGTCGTGTCTGGAGCCGTTTGGTGGGGCTCGCGGACTTCAGCGATCAGCTTGGCTGTTGCCAAGGCCGTGCCTGATGGAGCATCCTTCTTATCTTCGTGGTGCATTTCAATGATTTCCACGTCTGGGAAGTACTTAGCAGCTTCTTGGGCAAACTTCATCAATAAAACAGCTGACATGCCAAAGTTAGGCGCGATCAAGCCGCCAATCCCCTTCTCCTTGGCCAATTGCTTCAGCTCTGTTTCTTGCTGGTCAGTCAAGCCTGTTGTCCCCACGATTGGCCGGTAGCCGTTTTCCAAGGCGTAGCGGACGTTTTGGTAGACAGAGGCTGGAACAGTAAAGTCAACCCAGATATCGGCAGCGTCTGCTGGAATTTCATCCAGGCTGGTGTACAGCTTAGCGCTTGCCGGCAGGCCATAATCTGCTGGATCACTGCTCTTTAAACGGTGGGCCAGGCCAGCCGTAATTTCAAAGTCTGGCAGGCTTTCTACTAATTTAACGACTTGCTGGCCCATTGAGCCGGCAAAACCGGCCAATAAAATTCTTGCCATCTTATTCTCCTTCTAACATATCACGCGTCAGCTGGCCTGCTAATGCATCCTTCGGCAGCTTCAAAGCAGTGGCGAGTTCTTCCTTTTCTTCATCGTTTAAAGCTACAAGCGGCAACCGTAAGCCGCCAACTTGATAGCCCATGGCTGCTAAAGCCGCCTTAACTGGTGATGGTGACGGGAACATGAACAGGGCGTTCATTCGCGGAGTCAGCCAGCGCTGGAAGCTGCCGGCCAGGGCAAAGTTGCCCGCGTAAAGTTCATCGTACATCTCCCGCATTCTTGGGGTATACAGGTGGCTGGCAACTGAGATAACCCCGTCAGCGCCCAAAACTCTGGCCGTCAGCGCCTGGGCATCTTCACCGGTAAAGACGGCAAAGTCTACTGGCCGGCCGGATACGATCTCTTCGATTTCTTCCAGGCTGGCGCACTGCTTGATACCGGCAATATTGGGATGCTGGGCCAACTGTAAAATAGTTGACACTTCCATTTTAACCCCAGTCCGGCCCGGAATGTTGTAGATGACTACTGGAATGTGAACCTGGTCAGCAACTGCCGTAAAGTGAGCGATCATTGACCGCTGGTTTGGCTTGTTGTATGGCGGAACGACAACCAGAGCATAGTCGATGCCCGGAATCTGGGCAACTTCTTCAGTAAAAGCAATGGTTTCCGCTGTGTTGTTGCTGCCCGTGCCGGCAATAACCGGTACACGCCCGTTTACAATCTGGCCAAAGCGGGTGTACAGGGCGATCTTTTCATCGTGGGTCAAGGTAGGCGTCTCCCCGGTTGTCCCGCCGATTACAAAGCCGTTGCAGCCCTGGTCAATCAAATTGTTGGTTAATTCAGTCAAGCTGGCAAAGTCGATCTCTCCGTCTTCAGTAAAAGGCGTGATGATTGCTGTCAGTAAGTCCGCGTTTTGTAAGTTTTGGTTCATTGTCTTTGCCTCTATTGTTTGTTTCCTTATTCTTCCGTCATCCGGTATTCCAAAAAGCCGGTAATCGCCGCAATTCCGCGGCTGATTGAACTTTCCTGTGGTTTTAATGTTGACGAGTGCAGGGGCGAGTCGTCTTCAACGCCCAGCCAGAACATGGTTCCCGGGATCTGGGCCAGGAGGTAGCCGAAGTCTTCCCCGGTCATGGCTGGTGCTGTTTCGATATATTCAACTCCGTCAGCCTGCTTCATGTAATTAATGAAGTTTTCCGTCAATTCAGGGTTATTTTCAACTGGCCAGTAGCCGCCTTGGTTGAGCTCCAGCTTGACTTTGACGCCAAAGCTCAGCTCAATTCCCTGGCAGACTTCAGCCAGCCGCTTGTCGATCAGTTCAATCATGCTCTGGGTAAGTCCCCGGATCGTGCCTTCAATTCTGGCTGAATCAGCAATTACGTTTCTGATCTTGCCGGCAGTCACCTTGCCCAAGGTGATAACCCCACTTTGAATCGGATCGATATTTCTGGAAATGATGGTCTGGACCTGCATAATCAAGGCCGCTGCCGCGACAACCGCGTCATTTGACAATTGCGGAAAGGCAGCGTGCCCGCCCTTGCCTTGAATGTCAATGTTGATTTCAGTCGTTCCGGCAAACAAGGTGCCATTACGGCAGCCAATTGCCCCGGCCGGCAGACTTGGATTGTCATGTAGGCCGTAGAATTCATCAACATGCCACTTACCGGTGAAAAGTCCCAGCTGGTAGGCCTTCATGCCGCCGCTCTCGCTTTCTTCAGCTGGCTGGAAGAAGAACAAGAGGTTGTCGCTTGGCTGATGTTCACTAAAGTAGCTGAGAACACCCAAAGCAACCGTCATATGGATGTCGTGCCCGCAGGCGTGCATCACGCCCGGATGCTTGGAAGCAAATGGCAGACCGGTTGCCTCAGTTACTGGCAAAGCGTCGATGTCCGCCCGGTAGCCGATGGTCCGTTTGGCCTTTGACCCCTTGACCAGAACCAGGAGAGCGGTTGGCAATTCAGCCGGCTCTTTGATTTCCAGATAGTCCTGCTTCATCTGCTTGATCACATTCAAGAGATAAGCATGAGTTTGATATTCTTCTAAAGCCAATTCCGGGATCTGGTGGAGTTGGCGCCGGATTTGAAGCAACTCGGCTTCGGTCAATACTGCCATTGAAAAACTTCCTTAATGTGGACTAACTTATGTCTGTTTAATTTACTTTAACTTGACTCTTTACAGCTTGCGCAGGTCTTCTTCCAGGCCGGTCTTACTTTCGGTCTTAGCATCGACTTCCTTGATTACCTTGGCTGGAACACCGGCAACAACCGTGTGCGGTGCCACGTCCTTGGTTACGACCGCGCCAGCTGCGACAACCGCGCCTTCACCAACGTGGACGCCTTCCAAAACAACCGCGTTGGCCCCAATCAGAACGTCATCGTCAACGCGGACCGGTAAGGCAGAAGCTGGTTCAACCACCCCGGCTAAGACCGTACCAGCACCGATGTGGCAGTTCTTGCCAACGATCGCCCGGCCGCCCAAGATGGCCCCCATGTCGATCATTGAGCCGGCACCGATTTCCGCACCGATGTTGATTACCGCCCCCATCATGATCACCGCGTTATCACCGATCAAGACCTGGTCACGGATAATAGCGCCTGGTTCAATCCGGGCATTGATTTCCTTAAGGTCCAGCAAAGGAACTGCTGAATTGCGGGCCGTGTTTTCCACGCGGACAGATTCAAAGTCAGCTTCGTGTTCTGCTAAAAAGGGCTTAAGAACTTGCCAGTCGCCGAAGACTACGCCGGCTTGACCGCTGACAAAAGGATCCGTGCCTTCTGGGAAAGTGACCTGATCAAGGCCAGCGCCTCGCAAGTAAACCTTAACCGGGGTCTTCTTTGGTGCTGAACCAATGTAGTTGATAATGCTTTGTGCGTCTAATTCTGCCATGGTATCTTTCTCTTTCTAATCTGTATCTGTTCTTGTTACTTCGAAGAGGCAAAGAAAAAGCTCCAGATCGCCTTAACAATCTGGAGCCCGAAAAATTCAAAATCAAATTCTCTCGTCAAATTGCAAGCGCAACGCAGGTACCTTCCCTGCGACAGTCCATGGCCTCTTAAGCCATAGCCCAGCCAATCCGCCTTGCCAAAACGGACGCTTCGGCAACCTCCCCTTTCTTGCAAGTTCTCCGCCTGGCTGGCTCCCTTGCCTTACTCTTGTCGGTTGCGCCTCTTCAATTTGTAATCAGTTTATAATATTGGCTTCATCTTGTCAACAGCTTTTCAGCTTTTTTATTTGCATATTTTTATTTCAAGCTTCCTCAACCACTGGTATCACAGTGTTTAGAAGACGATTATCATGAATTTTCAGAATCTTTCTTTGCATTTTCCAGAGAAAAATGGTAAAGTCCATTCTGATTAAACTTAAATTATGATTAAAGACAAACACGAAAGAGAGTAGCCCATGAAAGTTGTTAAGTTTGGTGGCAGTTCCCTAGCTAGCGGCCCTGCTGTAGAAAATGCCTTAAAGATTATTACCGCTGAAGCTGAAAGACAAGTTGTCGTTACGTCTGCCCCAGGCAAACGCTTTGACGAAGATATCAAGGTCACTGACCTCTTGATCAAGTACGCCCATGAAATCAACCATGGCAGAAACGGGCTTGAGGTTGCTGACCAGATCTTCCAGCGCTACGTTGAAATCGGCGAGTACTTTAGCTTGCCTCTTGAGGAAATCCTGCCCTTGAAAGAAATCCTGCTGGATTTGCCAAAGGAGCACTATCCAAACAAGAACTATCTGCAGGCAGCCTTTAAGGCCCATGGCGAGCGCCTTAACGCCAAGTTAATCGCCAAGATTCTGCAAAGCCAAGGGGTAAAGGCCCGCTACGTTGACCCTAAAGAAGCCGGGATCATCGTCACTGGGAGCCCAAATAACGCATCTGTTAATCCGGAAAGCTACCAGCTCCTGGAAAACTTTGCCTATGACGCTGATGAAAAGCTGATTTTCCCAGGCTTTTACGGCTATACTCTGGCTGGCCACATCGCCACCTTCTCAAGAGGTGGTTCAGACATTACCGGGGCGATTTTAGCCAGAGGCTTCCACGCTGATTTATATGAAAACTTTACTGATGTCGATGCTATTTTCTCCGCTAACCCGAAGGTCGTTGACAATCCGCAGCCGATTCACACGATGACATACCGGGAAATGCGGGAGTTGTCCTATGCTGGTTTCTCCGTCTTTCACGATGAAGCTTTGATCCCGGCTATTCAAGGGCAGATTCCAATCAACGTCAAGAACACCCAGCATCCGGAAAAGCGCGGGACCATGATCGTGCCGGAAAAAGGCTTCAAGCCTGAAACCATCATTACCGGGATTGCCAGCGGCAAGCACTTTGGTGCCCTCTACCTGCACAAGTATCTGCTCAACAAGGAAGTTGGCTTCACCCTCCGTATTCTGCAGATCTTAAGCAAGCACAAGCTCTCCTACGAACATATGCCAACTGGGATCGACGACTTGACCATCATCTTTGACAGAGACACTTTAAACGATGAACTGATTGATCAAGTCTGCAACGAAATTCAAACTGAAGTCGATCCCGACCACCTGGAATGGATCAGCGACTACGCGATCATCATGCTGGTCGGTGAAGGGATGCGGGCCCGGATCGGGGTCATGCGGGACATCGCTACACCTGTATCTAGAGAAGGCATTTCCCTCCGGATGGTCAACCAAGGGGCTTCCGAAATTTCCATCATGCTGGGCACGGCAGCTAAAGATGCTGACCGGGCAGTAGCCGCGATTTACAACTACTTTTTCAAGCAAGAAGCACAAGGAGAATAAGATGACTAAATTATTGAAAGTCCATGGCTCACAGAATTCCTTCTTCATTCTGGACCAGACTGAACTGGAAAATCCGCTGACTGATAGTGAATTGCGGCAATTGACCCAGACACTTACTGACAGAGAAAATGGCCTGCTTGGCGGCGCCGACGGCATCCTGTCAGTTGAGGAATCAAGCCACCCAGGCGTTTTAGGCAAAATGCAGGTGATCAACGCTGACGGCAGTGAAGCTTCAATGTGCGGCAATGGTCTTAGAACGGTTGCCCGCTACCTGCACGAAAAGACCGGGGAAAGCCATTTTAAAGTGGAAACCATGTACGCTGACCTGGACGTCCGGCAAGCTGATGACTTTGCAGAAGGAGTGCCGGCTTTCGGGGTAGAAATCTCCCCTGTCCGCTTTAACAAAGAGTCTTTGCCTTTTGACAACCTGGGGCATGACCGCCTGCTGGACACACTGGTTCCGGAACTGGTTCCAGGCTGGCGCTTTAGCGCTCTGGCCGTGCCTAATCCCCACCTTATTGCCTTTATCAAAGAAGAGGACCTGGACAGCCCGGTCTTAGGAGAGCTAGGTGCCTACTTAAATGGCGAAAATCCCTACTTCTCAGATGGGGTCAACATCAACTACACCGTTATCCGCGGCGATAGCCAGCTTTTTGTCAGAACTTACGAACGGGGCGTTGGCTTTACTAACGCCTGTGGGACGGGGATGTCAGCCAGCTCTCTGGCCTTCGCCTTGACTCACCCAGACCTGGGCCACTTTGAAAAAGAGATCTCTGTCTACAATCCTGGCGGTATGGTCAAGACCGTCTTGCACCAAAAGGACCACGGCTACTGGATCGAACTGATCGGCAACGCGACCGAAACCCATACTGTTGAAATTCCAGAAGACCAGCTGCATAGCGGCCAGGTTAAGCTGAATGAGGTAAAGACCGAAGAAACTGGTGAGCAAAAATCATACCTGGCCTTTGTTGACCAGCTGACCAAGTAGCATCCCTCCAAAAAACATTAAATACTATATACCAATTACTAAGCATCCCCCAATCAAGCATTCACCGCTTGGCCAGGGATGCTTTTTTCTGCATCCCCCTCCAAGAGCAGGCGAAGATACTTCTTGGTAAACTTGTTGGTCGTCAGCTGCAGGCGGGTCTTCAAGTATTCTCTTGCCAAGTCATGCTGATCGATAAAGGCTTGATAACTCTGGTCAACGCAAACCAGGGCGGGATGCTGCAGAAGTTCCTGGCTTAATTTGACAACGGTAAAAGCGGAAAGATCAGTCTTATCTGCAGACTCATTAAGTTTCCGCAGCAAGTCCAAATCTGACCCTTCAGCTGCTTCCGCATTCAGAAATTCCTCAGTCAAATCAGTTGGCACCAATTCATGGTAATAGACATGATAGTCAGAATAAAAGCGTTCCTCAGCCGCGATCAGTCCGTCTTTTTGCATCGCCTCAATTACTTGCAGAATCTCCTGGTTTGGCAGAAAGCGAAAACGTCTATCATAGTCGCTGTGGTTGATGGCGTCATAATCCGGATAAGACAATCCCCGCAGAATTTTCAGACAGTTATTTGGCGTAATCCGCGTCTCATTTCTCAAAGCAAGCTGGGCAATTGCCCGGGCTAACAGGTTCCCCCGCAGGCTGGAAGCAGCAACATTTTCTTTGATCCTTTTCTTATAATTCGCCTCTTTCTTCTTCGAATTTGCCAAAAACTTGTCATACTCCTCGTCCATCGCCTCTGGCTCTTTTAAGGCAAAAGCATGCTCGTGATCCTTTCTCCCCGTCAAAGTCACTTCCAGTTTGGACTGGTTCGTGAAATGCCAATTAACCGACAGATCAGCATGATTTTCCTTGATATGGTAAAGCAGCTTTTGCCAGGACTGGCAATTAGCCAAACTTGTCTTAAAGTGCTGAAGCTGCTGGCGCTTGTTGCTTGGTAAGAGAATTTTCTTTTTATCAGCTGTCAGTTCCAGGTAAGCCTGCTTGTCTCCTGGAAACAGGTAGTCGCTGGCCAGATCCCAATATTCTTTAGGCAAATGATTCTTCAGCTTGCCAGGCTCCAGGTAGATCCGCTCCTTCTCACCGTTATCATGGAAAGACTCTTCCTCAAGCTTAGCTTTCAGCCACTCCTTAGTCAGGAATTGGTAAGCCAGGCAAACCTTTAAGCTGCTCGGCCGGAGATACTGCTTAGCTAGGGGCTGGGCCAACACACTCATGTAATATGGCCGGTCAAAGTAGCTTTCGTAATTCTCAAAGAAGTCGCTGACCAGCTGGTCAGTTTCTTTTTCTGTTAAGACTTTGCTTTCTTCTTTCATCTTCATCCTCAATTCTGTAATTCGCACAAAAATTTGATCAAAAAGGCCGTATTGGTAACCTCAGCCAGTTCACTGACATATGGGGTATATCTACCGATGACTGAGTCTCCGGTATTCCATTTGCTTTTAGCATCAGGATTAAGCCAGTAGCATTTCTTCACCCGTCGGCACAAATCCTTGAAGATCTTTTCCTCGCTTGGCAAGTAGATGTTTCTGGCATCCCCCATCCAGAGCATAATGGTCCTCTTGTTCAGCTGTCCCTGCTTAGCCTTGTATTCTCTTGATGGTTTGCCGTAGTCCGAGTAGACGCCAATGGTTGGCACCTTCCGCAATACTTCTGTAAGTTCGCCATAGGACATCCCCGCCTTTAAGTCACTTGAGAGATCCACCAAGTGGTAAACAAAGGCATAGATCTCACAGCCTGCCGGGAAAAGCTCCCTTAAGCAGCAGGCGAAAAAACTCATAGAGCATGTATTCAGTAGCTTCATCCGCCTTGTCAAGCTCATCAATGCAAAGGACAGTCTGCTTTTTCGACCTAATCGCCTTTAACACAGGCCGCTCTAAAAGAAAGTCATCCCCATAGAAATCAAGCCCGCTAAGAGCGTACTGCTCAGCTTCTTTTGGTAGTCGTAGTAATACAAAATCTTGTCATCGCTTAACCCCTCATACATCTGCAGCCGCTGGTAAGGCAGGTTTAAGCCGTCAGCCAATGCCTTAGCCAGACTGGTCTTGCCCGTCCCAGCTGCTCCTTCTGCTCCTTCTAAAAGCAAGGGCCGGCCCCGGCTCACACTGGCCCACAGGGCGGTCGTGATTTCGTCATTAGCCACATAGCCAGCTCTCTCTAAGCCCTACCGGATCTGCTGAATTGAATACGTCATCTCATTCTCCTTTCTATCTTCACATTCATCACTCGACCAAATGTTCGAAGCTCAGTTTTGATTAAAGCAGATTTTTCCTAAAGGAAAAAGCAGCTGCTCACCCTTGACAAAGCCCGGTCTGACGGGCTTTTTACAGGCAAAACAATCTGTAAAAGCAGCTAAAATTCAATCCGCGGGCAAAGAAAAAAGCAAAGGATAAACCTTTGCTCGAATTCCATTTTTTCAAATTTCAACTTGCTGTCAGCTTCTAGCGGAAGAGAACGTCCAGCTTGTTGGCCAAAGTCGGGAAGGCGAAGCCCAAATTGTTCATAGCAAATTCTGCCGGGTCCTTCCTCCCGATCAGCGGGGCGAAGAGATTGATGTCCTCCCCGGCATTAATGCTGATTTCTGAAGCGCCGACCACTTCGCCATCCTTGTTGAAGATGACCTTTAATTCCGCCTCTTCATCGCCTTCGCCCAAAGCGGCAAAAGTCGACCCCAGCTTCATTCTTCTAACCGTATCGCCTTCTGCCATTTCACTTTCCCGCTTGCCCACCTGGGCGACTTGCGGGTAGGTAAAGGTGCTGGTAGCTACGGCCGGGTACTTAATCCCTTCAGTAAGGCCATTTTCGACAAAATCATAAATGTGGTAGGAGTCGACCCAGGCAACCGGCGTCAGATTCATCTGCCCGTTGTCAGCGACATCCCCGGCGGCAAAAATACTCGGGACATTAGTCTGCAAGTGTTCGTTAACTGCCACCCCCTTGACCGGATCAAACTTGATCCGTAATTTTTCCAGGCCCAGGCCGTCGACGTTAGCCCGCCGGCCAGAGGCATCGATTACCAGATCAGTTTCAAACTTTTGCCCATTTTCCGCAGTTACTTCATAAGCAGCAGAATTTTTGGCGATTGCCTTAACTGGCGTGTTCAGATGAATCGCAATGCCGCGCTCTTCCATTATTTTCGTCAATTTCTCAACGTATTCCTGGTCAAAAGGCCGCAGCAACTTGTCAGAGTGCTGCAAGACCGTGATTTCACTCCCAGCTGCCTGCAAGATTGTGGCCAATTCCAGGGCAACATAGCCGCCCCCAATGACGACCACCTTTTTCGGCAGTTCATCCAAGTCAAAAAATTCATCGTTAGTGATGGCATACTCACTGCCCGGTACTTCCAAGTGGTGGGGCAGAAGACCCGTCGCGATGACAATATTTGTGCCCTCATATTCCTCGCCAGCAGCTTGAACAGTATGCGGACCAGTGATCACCCCGCTTCCAAAGACGGTATCCACCTGGCCATTTTCGATACTTGGCCGCTCTTCTGCGCGAAATTCTGCCCAGATCGCTTTCTTGCGCTTGATCAAAGTCTTCCAGTCCAGCTGGGCGGCTGCTTTTACTCCCTTGCCAGTCAGATAATGAGTATTCAAAACCGGCCGGACGACGCCTTCAAGAAAAATCTTCGGCTGGCAGCCGGTATTCGGGCAGGTTCCGCCCCACAAGTTGTTTTCAATGACCAGGGCAGTCCGGTCAGTTCTTGCTAATTTGAAGAGCAGGTGGTTGGCCGCCGGGCCGCTGCCGATAATGATGTAGTCGTATTTTTTCATTGCGTTAGCTCACATTTCTATAGATTGAATCTAAAAGACATACAAACAATACTACTTATTTTTTACAAGTTCAACTTTCCTGTTTATACGAAAAAACAAGACTGGAATTTCTCCCAATCTTGCTTAATAGTTACTTTTTCAGCTGCTTGATCCGATCGTTCATCTTCCGGGCCAGCTTCTTTTCCTGCTGGTAAAAAATCAGCCAGATGATAAAGGCGACGGCAATTTCACCAGCAATGGTCAAGAAGGCCGGCCAAAAGCCGGCTTTAGCCGGGATCCAGCCAGTCCAGAAACTGACCAAAGTCATGACCAGGCAGCCGGTCCCCATGTGGATCAAGACCTGGTAAGCCGGTGCTAACCTGTCATTTTGATAAACGATGCTGGGCAGGCCAAAGCCGAGACCGACTAAGACGATGCCGGCCAGCATCTGAGTGTATTCAGCAACCGTCACGGTCAAGCTGCCGGCTCCTTTTGCTAAAAAGAGCAAGCTGACTAGGCAGGACGAGACGGCGGCGATGCCAATTCCGATTAGGGAACTGACCAGGATATTTTTCTTGGCAGACATTTTACTCCCCTCCTAGAGCCCCAAATACTGCTTAAAAGCGGGCAGGTATTTGCGGGAAATGTAATCAGACAGACCATGCTCTAAACGAAGAAACATGGTCCCGTTAAAAGATGCTTCAACGCTTTCCAGGCAGGTCAAGTTAACGACGGCTTGCTTGGAAATCTGCATGAAGTCCTGGCCCAGCTGCTGGTAGACCTCATACAGGCGCTTTCTGGAAAAATACTTGCCTTTTCCGGTGTAGATGACCGTATCGCCGCCTTCGACGCGGACGAGGATGACGTCACTAGGCTTGATGATGACCAGGCGGTCTTCCTGCTGGGCGATTAACGGGCCAGAGCTGGCGCTGCTTTACAGGAAAGCAACTGCCCGCTCAACCTCTTCAGTCATTTTATCAGTATAGATCACTGCCAGGGGCAAGTCCTGGTCTTTATTCAGCTCAACTTTAACCTTCATGCTGGCCACCTTCTTTCTCTTTGGCTCTTTTACAATATTATCGTATCGTTTTTTGCCGGTCTTGTCCCAGCTTTTCCGCTAAGATGCAAAAATTGCTCCCTAAGATGCAAATATAATGATCCGCTTTCATCCCTCTATTTGTTTGCCTTTTGATTGACAATGTAAACCGTGCGGCGTACAATCAAAAACATAAGGGAGGTATTTCTATGACGACAACAGTAGCAACTCAAATCAGAATAGACAAAGAAGTAAAAAAAGAAGCAAATGAATTATTCGCTGATCTTGGTCTAGATATGTCCAGTGCAGTTAATATTTTTTTGCGTCAATGCATTATGCATGATGGATTGCCTTTTGAAGTTGAACGTCCAAAGTATAGTGCCTCTACTCTTTCAGCAATGGAAGAAGCGAAAAAAATTTCACGAGACCCAAATGTTCCTGGATACAATTCTATGGCAGAATTAAAAGCAGCATTACTTGAAGGTGACTAATGTATTCCGTTAAATTTACGTCAGCTTATAAAAAGAGCTATAAACGTATGCTAAAAAGGGGCTATGATGTTTCACTTTTAGATCAAGTAGTTGATATCTTGAGACAAGGGGGACAACTTGCAGATAGATATCAAGACCATTCACTAAAAGGAAAATTTATCGGATTTCGCGAGTGTCATATAAAGCCAAATTGGTTGTTGATCTATTTAATTGAAAATGATCAACTTACATTAACCCTAATTGATACGGGGAGCCACGCAGATTTATTCGATTTGTAACAAGCAATATAGTCATTCATTAATTTGTTAATATCAAATTAATGAATGAGCAAATCTCAAAATAAGTTTCCCCTAAGATACAAATAGAGCCTCCAGAAAAATTCTGGAAGCTCTATAAGCTCTATTTTATTTCCGTAAAAGCGACATTAAGTCTTCATAGCCGATTACTGCTGTCCCTTTTTCAGCAGCTTTTTTACACTTGCCGGTGACATGATCCAGCTCGCCCTTCAGCAAGTAGTCAGTCACGCCGGACACCGAACTGGTCACCTTGCCGCCGTGGCTTTGAATCAAACTGGTCAGCTCATATCTGAATTTAGGATCCATCTTGCTACTTCTTTCTCTCAGTAAAAGCCCGGCTTTCGTCCAGCATGGCCAGAACTTCTTCATCAGGCAGATCATTATTGAGCAGAACTGACAACCAGTTTTGCTTATTCATGTGGTAAGCCGGGAAAAAATCCTCCTGTTTCAGCAAAGCAGGCAATTTTTCCTCAGCCAGCTTCAAATTAAGTACCGCAGCTTCCTGCTGGTCTTTCTCATCACCTGTCAACTTGCCTAGAGACACAGCCATCAGCAAGCCATACCATTTCCGGTTCTGGGGATTTCGGAAGACGGCGTAGTTTGGAAATTTCTTAAATGGAAAATCTGGCTCATCACCGTAGCGGGTCTTAATTTCATCCTTGATCCGGTCTGCCTGGGCTTTGACGAAGCATTTATCGGCAATATCCTGCAAAAGCGCCCTGTATTCCGCCTTGACCACAGCTGAGAAGCTGCCTGTGTCGCTTTCAACGCGAAGTAAAAGATATTCATCCCCAGTATCAAGATCATAGATGTTACCGCTGACCTTACCAACCGAAGAAACTATAATTTTTGCAAGGAAATTTGCACTTTTCAAGGGAACTTCAAGATAATAGTCATCACCATTCTTCTTGAAGCCATAGGCGGCCAGCTTATTAAACCTGCACTGTCTTTTAGCAAAAATCTCTTCTTCTACGTCCATTTTTCACCTCAAACTAGATCTTATATGCCGGGTTAGCCTGGCGAACAGAGCTGCCGTATTCCTTAAGCAGGCGGGCAAAAGCCCCTTCAACCGCAGCTGGCAGGTCCACATGCGCTATATAGTTCTTCCCAAGCGGCCCATAACCATCTTTGTTGTCTCTTAAGCGCGGGATCTCACCCATGAGCAGGCTGATATAACGATCCATCGGCCACATGCCAGGGATCTCCTTGTCATATGCCAGCTGTCCGTCTTTCTCAAAGACATGAACCTGGTAAGCCGCATAATTAATAATGGTCAGCTCTGGCCGGTACTTGCGTAACACGGCGCTTAAGCGCAGCTGCATGGTCGCGTCCTGGCAGAGAATGACCGTTGACAGGTCAATATTATGCCGGTTAAGCAGGTCTAACAAGTAAGTGATGTTGTTGCCAGAATTGGTCGACTGGCATTCAAGCAAGTCAGCAGTAATTTGGTACTTTCTCTGCAAATAGGCGGCAAAAATCTCTGCTTCTGACAAAGAATCCACTTCCAGATCAGGAAGGACAGCTTTTGCCTGGTCCCGCAGGCCATCTGTCGTGTGGCCATGCCCACCGACGATGATATACTTTTTGGCAATCCCCGCCTTTTCAGCCGCTGCAAAAATATCCCCGCCGGGCAAAATACTGCCGCCAAAAAGGACGAAAGCATCTGCCTGGGGGATGCCGTATTTCTCTTCTAGTGCTGCCCGGGTCAAGGCCGGCAAATCACGGGGGCCTAAGTAGTCAGCCAGGGTATTGATGTCGTTAATCATTTTTCATCTCCGGAAAAGGAATAATCGCTGGTGCAGGCACGGTATGTTCACCCAGCATCTTTTCCATCCAAACCATGTCATACCAGCGGCCGAATTTATAGCCGCACTGGCGGAAACGGCCGACAAAGTTGTAGCCTAAGTGCTCAAGGAAACGAATGCTGTTGTCGTCTAGGTATGGGTCTTCACCGATAGGGGCAGCGATGCAGGCGTTTATGTTGAGAAATCCCTGCTTCTTTAAACAATCTTTCCGCATCCCCAACGTTAGCCCTTCTTAACTCTAATTCTGCCATAACCATCTCCATAAAAAATCAAGCACTTACTTCTAACAGCTTTATTTTACCATGGAGCTAAAACAAGCTAATTTATTATTTTTTGCTTATAAATTAAATAATATATGGTATCATAAATTTTGTAAGCGTAACCAACGCTGTTAGGAAAAAGATAAGTGCTATTAGCATTGTGTTTTAAGGAGAAAAAATCATGACCGAATACAGAGCTAAAGCCCATGGTTTCAACTCAGAGATCACGGCAATCGTTGATGTCGAAAACGGTGAGATCGTCAAGGTCAAGGCGGAAGGCGAAGTGACCAACACTGTCGGTGCCCTTGGGGTTGACACCTGGCTGGAAGAAGCCAACGCTGAGCATTCAGTCGAGGTAGATGCTATTTCTGGCGCCTCAGTTTCAACCGGTGCCTTAAGAAAGGCAGCTCAAATGGCTTATGCGGAAGCTACCAGCGGGGATGTTGACGCTATCTCTTCTGCTTCTATTCATAACCAGCCTAACAACTATCCCCTCCTCAAGGAAAAGTTCTATGAAGGCGACATTGAATTCGACGACGAATATGATGTGATCGTTGTCGGTGCAGGTGGTGCCGGGCTTTCTGCTGCAGCAACGGCTGCGGAAAATGGTGCCAGCGTCTTGGCGATTGAAAAGCAAGGAATTCCTGGCGGGACGACCAGCCTTTCCGGCGGCGTTATGCAGGCGGCTGGCACTAAGTACCAAAAAGAATTCACTGACTACAAGGACGATACGCCTGAAAAGCACGAAGCTGAATATCTGGCTGCTGGTGAAGGCCGTTTATATGAACCGCTTGTTCGTGACTTTACTCAAAATGCTGGCAAAAATCTGGAATGGCTGGAAGACAAAGTTGGCGTTAAGTGGACCAGCGTGTATGGCCATACTGAAATTCCTTACGCAAAAGACTACTTTGCAGACAGAATCCACGTCTATGAAGGCGGCGGTGCTGGCGGCAACGGGATTATCGCGACCCGTAAGCTCTACGAATACGCCTTAAATCAAGGGGCAGAATTCCAATTCGACACAGCTGTCGTTGCTTTGGTTTTGAAGAACGAGACCTCTAGTGAAGTAGTCGGGGTGATTGCTGAACAAGACGGCGTGCTCTACGCTTTTAAGGCCAACCGTGGGGTAATTCTGTCAGCTGCCTCAATTGACCAAAACGTAGAACTGGCCAAGGACCTCAGTCCGCAGCATTATGAAGACGTTAAGCGCCACCTCTGCTGGTCTGTTGCTTCTGACAGAGGCGACGGGATCGTGATGGGGATGAACATTGGCGCGGCTGTCACTGGTTTTGGCGGCACGATTGACTTTGATGCCCGGACGGGCAATGGGACTGACGACCGCCTGCCGACTATCCCGTCAATTTTTGTCAACGGACAGGGCCTGCGCTTTGTCAATGAAGACTCGACCTACGCTTATGGCTTCCGGGCAATTTTCAATGAAGAGAAAAAACTGGGCAAGCCGACCTACCAGATTTTTGGCAAGGACTCGATTACCGCGACAGCTTCTCCATGGAATGAAGCAAGCCTGGCCAAGGACGTGGAAAGCGGCTTGGTTAAGACTGCAGACAATTTGGAAGAACTGGCAGGAAAGATTGGCGTGCCAAAAGAAAACCTGGTCAAGAGCGTGGAAACTTGGAACAAGCACGCGGCTGAAGGCAGAGATCCGGAATATGAACGGACCATGGGCGTTAAGCCATTTAGCGGGCCATACTATGCCTACACTAACACGCCTGGCAATCTGGGCGCGATCGGCGGCTTGAAGATCAACGCGCAGTGCAATGTCATCGACAACTTTGGGCAACCGATTCCTGGCCTTTATGCGGCCGGGATGAACGCCGGCGGCTGGATCGGATCCTACTACCCAGGCTCAGGTACGGCAGTATCTGGGGCTATCCACCAAGGCCGCAGAGCTGCTAAGTCGATCCTTGGCTTGAGCTAATAACTAAATAGACGCAAAAATGCATCCCTGGTTGTTTATAGCTAGGGATGCATTTTTAGCTTATTCTTTGTTTGTATCAACTAACTCTTCTTTGTAGACGTCAACAATTTGAACAGGCTTATATTGGAGATAAGAATCCTTCGATTTTACCTCATGGGTATCTGGATCAAAATCAGTAAATAAGTCGAGCTGTGAGTCTTCTGGAGCGACTAAACCATTATCGGTCTGCTCGCCTTCAACAATCGACTCAAAAGTCTGAGTTGTTCGCTTAACCCAAATCCGTCCATCTTGCTTATATGAAGCCCATTCACTGAAAATTATAGGCTGATCATAAACGTTCTTATAAGTCAAAGTGTTGCCTTGAACCATGTTGGCATAAATGATAGTTTTAGCACTTTTCAAAACCTTAGGCTTGCCATGTTCTGGTTGCCCCTTTGCCTTGAGTCCTCTAAGATACTCGACTACAAAAGTTTGGTACATGTTGTGCCGCAACATGCGGTAATTATCTTCCATCAGTTCAATACCGTAAAGAGATGATAAAGCTAGTAAGATTCTGTCCTCATAGTTTTCGACTGAGGTACTGCCCTCAAGAGCTACTTGCATCTTCCTCTTTAGTAATTCTGTTAAAAAAGCCCCTTCACCAGCCGAGGGTTCAAGGAAAGCAGCAGTCAAGTCATTTACTTTAGCACTAATTTCCGGTTGATCTAGCATCAGATCAACTATGCGCTTTGGTGTAAATACTTCACCGACATCCTTGACCCGATCCGCCGATTTGATCAATCGTTCATCAGTCATTAATCCATTGCCTGCACTTTCGTTTCAATAAAGTTGATCTCGTCCTCAGAGAGGTTATATTTCTTGTAAAGCTGCTGATCAATTTCTGGTATTGACATTGACCAATCGATATCAGAGTTAGGGGTAAAGTCTTGTAGCGGGACACAATCCCAAACAGATTTTGGATTATCTTGAGTTACCTTTTTAACACCAAGCATTGCCCTAGCAAACTTGCTCTTAATATATTTGAGCAAAGCAATAGCTTCTGTTTCATTGTTGACAGGTCCTACACTAATGAATGTGTCAGTGGCTCCAATGAGCGGAGCTCCAATGAGCGGAGTACTGAGTACTTCGCCTAAAGCACCAGACCCATTTGATTTTGGTAACATAACTTTATATGCATTTATGTAGCCGTTATCATTGATATACTTTTTTAAGACATACCGATATACTCTTGAGCTACCTAATCTACCAATAAATCTGTAGTAGTCTGCTTCATCACTTGGATTTTCTACAAAAACCTGTGGTAACTTTTCAAAAACATTCGACACAATCATATTTCCCGTGCCCTTTCCCAATTGATTCTTGGCTTCTGGGTGATCATCGAAAAAAGTATTAGAGAAGCGATATAATCCACGTGAGGAAACAAAACTACTCAAATAAACATCAGAATGCTGTTTAACTTTCTTTACTATTGCGTTTAACTGTTCAAAAGGTGTAAACACACCAATTTCTCCATAATCTTTTGAAGTGTCTCTAAGAGTAACAGCCACACCACCCTTAATATCGGTTCTTGGGAAAATATCAGAACTAACTTGGTCATACAAAACTACTTTTAGATGTGGATCAGAAAGCATTTTCTTATTCCAAGATTTAGGGGTTTGCCCAGCATTAAACAAGAATCGCCCTGGAGTAATCAAGGTCACCAAGTCAGCAAGTTTATATGATAGATCCATAAAGCTGTTATAAATAGGTTCAGATCGAGTTGATTCCCCTTTACCCTCTTGCTGATACGGCGGGTTACCGATCACGACGTCGAATTTCATGTTTCCAAATAGCCCCTCAATCTTTTTAGCTTCAGCATCAACGTCGGTCTTGGCGTCCTTAATAATATTTTCGACGTATTCCGCGTTAACATCCCAATCTGAATTGTATCCTCTCAGAGTCCGGGTCGCGATTTCCTTTGCCATCGGTGTCTTAGCCACAACAAAGATGTTTTCCCGCAGAATCTTCTGCCAAATGAACTGTTCATCGATCAAACTAAACTTACCAGCCGTCTGATCATTCATCTTCTGGAATTCTTCCCAGTACAGGGATGCAGACGCAAACAACGGATAAAGCCCAGTCTTTGCGTTGATTTCTAAAATACGGGTATTCTCATGATAAACCCGCTCTGTATTTTCAGATGATACCCAGTGCATCGCAGATTTGCCATCAACATACTGAGTCTCATAATCGTCGTCATAATAGACAAGCCCGCCAATCGTCTTGCCCAAATGCATGTTAACCACGCGCCATGGCGTAAGCACGGTTTCCTTGTCAGGATTTCTAAAAGTTCCGAAAATATCCGCGATCTTTTCCACCCGGTCAAGTGGATCAGCCTTATCAAGCTCTTTTACCCGTCTTCTGATGATCTTACCAGCTTCAATAAAGATCTCTGAATCATAATACGGAATAAACTCCTTGAACATTTCCTTCGTGACATCAGCAGGCATGAATTCCTTCCAAGACACATCGTCAACCCGGTTCATGAATTGCTGAATTGACACGTCTTCATCAAAGTCGATGTCCATACCGTAGATCATCATTGGTATTCTAATCGAAATACCACGCAAAATCGAGATCAAAGCTCGCCGCTGGCGCTTAAGAGCATTAACCTTGTCGAGAGCTTCTTGCTCTTCTTTGGTACGCTCTCTTGGCTTTTTCTTCTTGGCCTTTCTTGCTGTCTCTGACTCTTTATCGGTCAAGCCTTGATTGTTGATGTCAATCTTTGTCTCTTGCTTTTCTTTCTTGGTTGTCCCAACAATTGCCTTCAGCTTGTTGACCTTATCAAGAATGTCTTGACTCTCAATATTCAAGAGCTTGTCTGAGTAGATAGAATTATCATCAAAACCAGAGCGAACCGCTCTTTCCGCGTATGCCTTCTTGAGCTTGGTGAGCAACGTGTTTACGTTGTAAACATGCATCTTATTGCCCTTCTCACCGATAATCGGCAAGAAGTTGAGCAACTTGGTCATCCGCTCTTCCTGTTCATCGCTATTCAGCTTACCAGCCCCCGTCGACAAACTGCTTGCTTCGGCCATAACTGTCAAAGCCCGGTCTGGTGCAAAGTCGAAAATGTAGCAGTTGGTCTTCTGACCGAAAGTCGCTGACGCATATGGCGTCTGTGCTCTAAAGGCAGCCTGCAGATATTGCATGGCACTGTTGGTGTTTGACAAGAACAAAACGCCAGTCCAAGGCTTAATCGTTACCCCAGTGGTCATCTTCCGCACTGTTAAGGTAATCGTCTTAGTTGTCGCTGGATCTGGATCCATTGCCCGGTTAACGCGTTCTACATCGCTTTGACTGGCTTCTTCATCCGCTGTCTTGTCTCCGCGAACCACGTTAACTACTTTATAGCCTTCTTCGTGGAAGACCGTACCTGGTTCATTAAGCAAGTCTTCCAAGGCGTTACATTCTTTAATCCCTGGCAAAATCCATAAAGTGTGCCGCAAGTTGTTCCGGAAAGATCGGTTGGCAAATGGATAATTTGTTGGACCAGGTGAAGTAATGTTCTTTAAGAACTGGCGGACATTCTTCTCATGCACGAACTTACCATTCTCATCAGTCCGGAAGAATTCCTTGAAATTAAATGAGTATCTCCCCAAGCCATCCCCGGTAAAGTTGATGTCCTTAAAGTGGTCACTCATCTCAAAGGTGTACATGGAAACCTTTGGCAGACTCTCGTATGGGTTGACTTCATTCGGGTGTTCTTCTGACCAGGCAAGCTTAGCTTCCTGCTCCATGGTGTAGTCCCAAGTGAAAATCTGCTCTTCGTCATAGTCAGACAACAGGTTAAACGGAGTACCGGACAATTCCAAAAGCTTGGTAGTCCGCTTATTTCTTAATACAGCATCAAGGACGTTTTGTGCCAGGTCAGTCTGCGTCCCTTCGTGGGCTTCATCAACAATAACCAAGTCCCAGGCAACTGAGAAGACATCGTGGTTCTTATCGCTAACCTTGCCACCGATTTCTGTTGACCCCCGCAGGTCTTGAATGGAAGCAAAGTAAACGTATGGCTGGCCTAAGTTTTCCAGTTCCTCAACTGATCTGTGGCCCCGGTTTCTAGAGCCGTAGAGATAGCCAGCCTTGGTCATGCCAATCTTGTTAAAGTCTTCAAACCAGCCCTCGTTGACCACCGGCCGGTGAGTCATAATAAGGACCTTCTTGTACTTAGACTCTTTAACCAAGCTCAAAGCAGTGATGGTCTTACCAAAGCGCATCTTTGCGTTCCAAAGCATACGGTTGTAGTGCTTGTATGCGGCTTTGGTCTTGTCAATCACATCCCTCTGCTCTGGTCTAAGAGTGATCTTAACCTCAATTGGCTTTTGCTGCTTAGGAGCTTGACTATCCAGCTCAATGGCACTCTTGCCATCTTTGACCACTTGAATGGCTTTTTTGGCAGTTTCAAGATCGACCTTGTACCACTCGTTGCCTTTCAGCCCTTCAGCATGTTTAATACCAGATCGTTCTAAGACATCATGAACTGACTCATCCCCAAACCATCTTTTGGTAACTGGTGAGTAGCCCAATTCAGCCCATTCAACGACGTATGGTACACCACCTGTTCCCATATACTGCTTTATTCGCATGTCTGCCCGCTTACGCAGATAATCACTATTAGGTCTTAAGTCGTTGTTAAAGTCTTCTTCAATAGATGCCTTGCCAACTTTTCGTGCCCCAATATAGGCTGGCCAATTTCCACTTGAATTATCAGCAGTTTGAATGTAAACCAGTCTTCTCTCAGAAGATGAGTAATTAGTTTCTCTTTCCGGTTCAATAAACTCATCTGAACTGGTATTGACATGGATGTCGTAATATTTGTGGGCAAAATCAGCGAGCAGGTAGCGAATGTTTTTCAGCTCTTTTAAGCCGCTTTCTTTAGTGGCCGTTTCTTCCAAAGCATGTGCTTGAACATTCCCACTGCGCTTAACTTCGTAAAAGACGCTAATAGCCCGGTCAGTCACATAGGCACCCTTCCGCAAGCAAGTCAAATTATCGTTAAAAGTCGCGCGCTCGTCAACCTGCAAGTATTCCAAATCCATGATGTCTTTAGTAAGCTCTTCCGCGATCTTTCTAACGTTGATCACTTCTTCAGAATAGTATCCATCTGCATACAGCCTTTCAGCATTTACCGCATTGGCATAATACTTTTGGAGATTATCCTCATTTTTTAAAAATTCGAAATTACTTTTCATTTTCCCTTACCTCTAATTAGCTATATACCATTATAAAGTAAGAATGATGTTTTTTGTGAGCAACATGACCTAAAAAAGGCTAGGACCAACATAAAGTCAGCCTAGCCTTTGTTTATTCTTTTCGCTTTACTCCAGCCCCAACCATTTCCTGTTTCTTGCCTCAATCTCCCGGGTCTTTTCCATGGTCAAGCCGCCCGGCATGATTCCAATCGAGGTCTTGTACAAGAAGTCGTTCAAGTCATCTTGCTGGCCAGTCTCATAGAACTTCACCAGCTTGTGCCAAAAGTTTTCCCGCTCTTCAACCGGGACTGCCCGCATCGCCGCGTTATTTTGGACAAAAACGTGGTTGGCCACTAGCTGGGCCGTCCGCTTGTTGCCATCATTAAACCACCGCTCTCTGGCAATATAGCCAAACAGATAGAAGCCTTGCTTTATTGGGTGGTCAATCTCTTTTGCCAGTTGCAACACTTCCTCAATTTTTTCAATAGCTGGCATCCCCGGCTTATAATCCGTTCCCGTAATCCTCACCGGGTAGCTTCAGATTGTGCACGGTAATGACTTCCTTGACGGTCATCCCTTCAGTAGTTTTGCCGCCGCAGATCATCTGAACCTCTGGCAGTCCAATACCTTCAACCAGTTCCGTATCGGCAATCTTCCAAACTATATCTGGCAAAAGCTTTTTACCCCGTCAACCGCCAGATCCCGGTCAACCAGTCTGTACTCGAATCCCATAATCTTCTCCGCTTCAAAATAAAAACGCGGTCTAGCATTAATCCAGTCCGCGCTTATTTTCCGCCCGTCATACCCCAAAACGATGGTTGTGTTTCAACCAGTCCTTGACCAGTTCCTTAGCTACAGCATAAATGCCGATCAAAAGAACGGTCGCGATCAACAATGCAAACATTTCCTCTGGATAGATAGAAACAACAATTGCAAATACAACGAATGCTACAAAACATACTAACAAGTCAATAATCTTCTCGCTAAGCATCATAATCACCCGATTTCAACGGGGGTTAGCGGGCGGTTTTATACTTATATTATACTCCAACTTCCTTGAAAGCGCACTCTTGCCCCAGCCTTATTGCCTTAGCATCCGGCCGGTGGCCAATAAATTCCGTCTTGGCAATTGGAAGATTTGCTGGTAGCAGGTCCAGGAGAATTTCTTCTGGCAACCGGCTTTCCTTTAACTTGTCCAGCTCACTGAATGTCCCCAGCAAAACGCCGCTAATCTGGTTAAAAATCCCGGTCTCCCGGCACTGCTCAAGTAAACTAGCCACCAGTTCCGGCTTCCCCCGGTATGCTTCCAGCAGTAAGATGCTGTCAGTAAAATCGGGCCAGTAAGGCGTCCCCGCAAGTTTCAACAGGCAGCGGAGGTTGCCCCCGTAGACTGGACCGGCCATTTCACTTCCCCGGACAAAAGCTACTTCTAGCTCATCTAGTTCTTTTGTTTGATCCTTACCTGCCAGCAAACGGTCAAAATAGCCTCTTTTTAGCAAATCCTTGTTGACCAGGCAGTTGCGCAGCTGGAAGTTGACCGCCTGGTTGCCGTTTTTGGCTAAGGCCGTCAAGATCGTGGTCAAGTCGCTGTAGCCGTAAAAGACCGCCCGGCTGTCCTTGATCGTATCCAGATCCAAGTGTCCTAAAACCGTATTGGCCAAGTCCCCGCCAGAGATGTCAAAAATATGCCCCATCTCTGGATCTAAGAAGAAACTTTCCAGTTCCCTGGCCCGCTTTTCTCCCCGGCCGATTAAAGTGTCATCTGTCAAGTATTCACTGACTTCGACTTCCAGTCCCCGGTCTTCCAAGATCTTTACCATCTGGTCAACAACTGGCCGATATACATCTTTTAAAGGATTTGAACATCCGACCAAGGCTGCCTTCATTATCTTATCTCCTTTTCACATAAGCAAAATTATGTAAAGCTATTCTTCTATTGCCGCAAGCCCTTAGGATAATAGTTCTTCAGCTGTCCCTTGCCAGATAACTTCCCAAAGCTGAAAATCATCCTCCGGCAGGAAACCAAGACAAAGCCCTTCAAGCTGCTATTTACTTGCAGGCTTTCCCCGTGCAGGTAGTGGTCATACTCTTCTTCAGTTAGGTCAACCACTCTTTCTTGGTCAACTTGCCCTAAAAATTCCGCCAGCTGGTGGCTTGGCTCAAAGCGCTTCTTCTTCAAGATGCCCAGTTCCAGGCCGTTGTTTAAGACCTTGATCCCCTTTAATTGATCAGGTTCAAGGGCCGGGACAAAGACATGATCCTGGCTCTTCAGCATCTGGCTTGGCCAGGAGGCTAAACTTTCCGGCCAGTTAAAGCCGGCAATGGCTTCACTGATATAGCCGGACTCTTCCTTGCTTGGCCGCTCCAAGGAGCTTTTATTCCCATTATTCTTGCCTTTGCCCTTTTTCCTCTTTTCCTTGTTTTTTCTGACAGGAGCAAAAACTTCTGCTACTTCAGCTGTGTAGCTTGTTTCTTCGCCAGCTGCCTTTTGCAGACTGGCCACGAACTGTCCTTCACCAACTCCGTCTTGCGGCCAAAAACGGGCGCAATTTGCTAAACTAGCAGTCCCATTGCCCCATTCCGGCCGGCCAGCTGCGGCTTTATCAGCCTTTATCGGTAAAAGTTTAAAGCCGTATTCATCCAGCAGCCAGCTGACGATTTCCTCATCTTCTTCTGGTGAAAAGGTGCAGGTTGAATAGAGCAAATACCCGCCCGGCTTCAGCATCTTGACTGCTTCAGTCAAGATTTCCCTTTGCCGGTCTGCGCAGAGGTCAACATTCTCCTGGCTCCAGTACTTAATGGCGTCCTCGCTCTTTCTGAACATCCCTTCCCCGCTGCATGGCGCGTCAACTAAGATCGCGTCAAAAAATCCCGGGAAACGGGCGCTTAAGGCAAAAGAATCGCAGTTGGTAACGATAGCGTTTGCTACGCCCCACCGCTCCAGGTTTTCCCGTAAAATTTTGGCCCGGGAAGGCGAAATTTCATTAGCTACTAGCAGCCCTTGACCTTCTAGCTTCTGGGCTAAAGCCGTGCTTTTCCCGCCCGGTGCCGCGCACAAGTCTAACACCTTGTCGCCGGGTTTAACCGGGATTGCCTGGGCCGGGAACATGGCTGCCGGATCTTGCGAGTAAACCAGGCCTGCCGTCCATTCCGGGTCCTTGCCAGAAACTTCACCGTAATAAGCGTTAGGGATGCCAGGCACCACCTCTTCTCGCGGATATGCGACTGCTCCCTTTTTTAACGTGTTGATCCGGTAGGCCTTCTTGCTTGGCTCTGTTAAAGACTCAAGCAGCTTGCCGGCTTCTTCCTGGCCAAGCAGACCCGTAAATTTCTCCTTAAACTGGTCTGGGATCTCAATCATCCGCTTGTTTCCCCTTTCTGTACATATAAACCATCATTCCAACATATACTGCCAGTTCAACCACGACTGTCCCCAGCAAAAGCAAAGCTAAAATGTTCCGGTTACCATAGTAAGCCTTCCACACCAAGAGGAAGTAGGAAGCAAAGGCTTCCAGGACCATAAAGACAATAAAACGCCCGCTCCGGTTCAAGAGGAGGTTGGACAAAAGTTCTCCTTTAACATGGCTCATATCCGCTTCTTTCCAAGTCAGCCAGGCAATAAGCCCCATCAAAAGGACCCCCACGCCCAGCAAGAAGAGGATTAAGAGGGCTTCTGGCATGAGAAGCGTCAATCTTCTTTGCCGGCCCCGCTTGACGAAGTCTGGCCAGTAGGTCTCACTCTTTAAGTGGCTGGCAATCTTGCTAATCGTCTGGCTGCTGGCGTCAACGTACAAGGTAAAGTGGTTTATCCGGCTCTGTCCGGTCTCCTGCTTTACACCAGTCGTCAGGTAGTAGGCATTGCTGGACTGGTATGGCACAGCTTTAAGGCTGCCAACGACGGAATAATACTGGCCGTTGGCGATCAAGTAGGTATTGCCCTGGGTCTTGATCTGCGAAGCCGCTGAAGATGGAGAGACCGCCGCGATGGTGACCTGCCCTTTAAAATCGTCTTCACTGAAAAAGCGACCGCTGGAAACAGGGAAATAGTTGAGGTCCCGGTTTTGTGACCAGACCAGGACCTGGTTCTTGTCTTCCTTGCTCTTGAACTGCATCTGGATGCTTTCCTTCGGAAATTCCTGTTTGATCCATTTAAGGAAGGAGGCAATAGTCATGGTCTTCTTCGGCTTGACGATCCGGGCCTCCATGCTCATCCCCTGCGCCTGCAGAATTTGGTCAGCCAGCTGGGACTGCATGTTGGAGCAGACGATACCGATCATGATGAAGAGGAAAAAGGTAGACAAAATAACAAACAGTTTGTGCCTTTTCATTGATTGTTTGGCGTGCGGAAACCTTCGATTTAAATCGAGGGAGGAGCACGCCTTTCTCCTTTCTATAATGCTTTAGCTTTTACTTTCAATAGGAAACATAATACAATCAAACTGTTGAAAGGAGGCCGAATAAATGGAAATTTCTCTAACTATTAAAGCTCACATTTACCCTAGTCAAAGCGAAGCTGAATCGCTTAAGAAAACGATGGAAGCTTACAGACAAGGTTGTAATTATGCGTCGCAGTATGTTTTTAACAACAATTTTGAACTTAGTCAATCGAAGCTTAACAAAGCTTTGTATCACGACTTGCGTGATACCTTCGACTTGAAGTCTCAAATGGCTCAATCTGTTTTACGGACTGTAATTGCTCGTTATAAGACTGTTGCCACACAGCTAAGTCAAAAGCCGTACAAATGCCTAGGCTATAAAATCAAGCGCGACTTAACTTGGCTGTGGAAACCTGTTACTTTTTCTAGACCGCAGTTTGACTTGGTCAGAAATCGTGACTGGTCGTTTAAAAACGACTATCAAGTCAGCCTTAATACGCTTGATGGCCGGATTATTTGTCAAATCTCAATGTCAGGCTTTGAAAAATATCAAGATTGGCAATTTGGCGGCGCTAGGGTTTTGAAATCCGGTAAGCGCTGGTATCTCCATATTTCCGCAAGCCGGGAAATTGACGATTACGATATTAATCAAACTCGACACGTAATTGGAATCGACCGTGGTTTAAGACAAATCGTTACCTGCTATGATGAAAAAGGCAAAACCTTATTCAAAAACGGAAAGCAGATTGCTAAAAAACGTAACCATTACAAGCGGTTAAGACGTCACTTACAGCTGACTAATACCAAATCTTCTAAAAGACGAATCCGCAAAATCGGTCAGCGAGAGAACCGCTGGATGAGCGATTATAATCATTGTTTGTCTAAGACACTCGTTGAAAAATACGGAACTGATTCGTTGTTTGTTTTGGAAGATCTAACTGACGTAACCTTTAATACCGTTAATAACCGCAAGCGTGAAGACCGATATGAGCATTGCTCCTGGTCTTTCTACGACCTTGAACAGAAATTGACTTACAAGGCTCACCTCAATCACAGTGAAGTGATTAAAGTTGACGCTTACCGTACTAGTCAGCGCTGTCCAAAATGCGGACGTATTAACAAGGAAAACCGTAAGCACAATCTACATTTATACATTTGCGATAAATGCGGATACAAGTCAAATGACGACCGCATCGGCGCAATGAATATCCAAAATCTTGGAACAATGTACGTTAGCGGTAATTATAAGCCAACATATCAAAAATCAGTCTAGTGTATAAATTATGCTAGACCGCCGTACCTATCAACGTGCGGAAACGTCTTTTGACGTTTGAGAAGCAACAGCGTAAAAGTTTTTTAGCCTTTGGTTGTGGGAGAGTCTTTACTCACTTGTACCACAGTTAGCTAGTTGCAAACCTGGGAATTTATTCCCAGGTAGTTGATCAGCTCACCTCAATAAACTTTTCCTTGATAAAGTCGTAGGACTTAAAGCTGCGGTTGATCTTTCTCAGTTCGCTTGATTTGGCGAAATGCTTTCTAGTCCAGAATTCCGGGGAATTGGTCACCCCTTTTTCCCCGATGAAAAAGAGACGGGCAGCTGGAGCGTAGTGCTGCTTGGCAGCGATCAGTTCCAAATCCGCCTTGCCGAAATTCGGCGCCCAGGAGCAGAGAATCATGTCGCAGGTCGCGTACTTCATGACTGCCTGGTCAGCTGGCAGGTTTTCAACTGGGTAAAAAGGCTTCTTCCCGGTCTTTGAGCTCTTGGACCATTCTAAAGAATCCGTGGCCCAGACTTGAATCCCAGCCTCGCTCAAGGCCTTAGACCAGTAAGCATTGCCAGCCATAACTTCCAGGGCTGTCTCAATCCCTAATTCGTTTTTAAAAAGCTGGGCCGTCTCCATGTTTGGCAGCGACCAGATCCCATATTCCAGGGACAGGTATTGGCGGACATTGTTCAGCAGGTTGTTTAAAGCCCGCAGGTCCTTGATCTGGCTGTCGGGCAGCTCCCAGGTCAGCTCGGCAAAACGGTCATCACTGATGCCTAAGCCGTCTGGCGCGAACAGCAGCATCCGCTGGCTGGATACGCACTCATCGATCATTTTGATCTCTTGCACTTGCCGGTCCAATTCCGGATCAGCAAATTCTTTGGCTAAGGCAGAAATTTTATCAATAAATTGTGTCATATGCATTCCTCACCAGTTGATTTTATCATTTACCGGCGTTTTGAGGTAGCCTGGACGATTGCAAAAAAAATGACCTGGCTCCTTCTGCCAGGTCTCAACTAATCAATTAAATTACAGATCTGCTGCCATTGGCAATCATGGTGTCCATCAACATAGTTTCTTCCGTGCTTCTCATTTTAAGCAGCCCTTCTTTCTGTAAAGCGCTTTTTGCTTAAGATTATTATAGCACCATTTTAAGCGTGAAAGCTGATTCTATGCCAATGACAGCGATTTCCTTATTTTCCAAACTTTTGCCGGATTTTTCCTAAAAATTTAACCCTTCCTAGTCCCCCTCCGGCAAAAATGCAGCGATTGCCGCGGTTAAACCCTTTACGATTGTTTCCAAAGCCATCGATGGCTGATTTGGCCGCTTGACCACCTGCTCTGGCAAAAACGGAATGTGAATGAAGCCCGCCTGCATCCCCGGATGTTCTTTTCTCAAGCTCTGCGCGTAATACATAACATGGTTGCAGACAAAGCAGCCGGCCGTGGTCGACAGTTCAGCCGGGATGCCCGCCACTTTAATAGCTTTGACCATTTCCTTAACCGGCAGCTGAGTGAAGTAAGCCGCTGGGCCCTGCGGATCAATCGCCTGTCCTTCCCGCTTTTCCCCGCTATTATCCGCGACCGGGCAATCATCATAGTTGATAGCCACTAGTTCTGGAGTCAAACAGGCCCGGCCACCCGCCTGGCCCACGTTTAAGACAAAATCTGGCTCTTCTCTTTCAACAGCTGCTTGCAGCTTTTTCTCACTTTTCCGGTAGCTGGTGGGCAGCTTCATTTTTACAATCTCACAGCCTGCTATTTCATCCGGCAGCAATTTCACTGCTTCAATGGCTGGATTGATTTTTTCATGGTTGAAGGGGTCAAAACCCGTCACTAATACTTTGGTCATTATTCTTCCTTTCTTGAAAAAGAGCCCGCAAACACGAGTAAACTAGATTTATATATCAACACTAGAAAGCAGGTCTAATATGTTTTTCTTCTTCCTCGAACCAATTTTAATCTACAACTGGCTCCTTATCCTGGCCGCGGTTATCCCCGCCATCTTCTTGATGATCAAGGTTTACCAATCTGACCGGCTGGAGCCGGAAAGCCCCTACCTTTTGCGGAAAATGGTCACCGGCGGCATATGGTCTGCGGTGGTTGCCGGCATCCTTGAATGGATCGCCAATGGCGTTTTAACTTCTTTCGTCTCGCAAAAAGACCCAATCTACAACGTCATCATGTACTTCGTGATCGTTTCCTACGCTGAAGAAGGAGCCAAGTACTTCTTCTTAAAGCGGCGGTCCTGGTTTAGCCGGGAATTCAACTGCCAGTATGACGGGGTCGTCTACGCTGTCTTCGTGGCCCTGGGCTTTGCCCTCTGGGAAAATATCTCCTACGTTATGATCTACGGCTTCTCTACCGCCTTGGTCCGGGCCGTGACGGCTATTCCAGGCCACGCCTGCTTCGGTGTCTTCATGGGGATCTTCTATGGCTTGGCCCGCGGCTACGCCTACCTGGGCAAAAACATCCGGTCCAAGTTCTTCCGCATTTTGGCTATCGTCGTGCCAGCCGCCCTGCACGGCAGCTACGACTACGTGGCTTCGCTTAATTCCGCTAAAGGGCAGTGGATCTTCCTGGCCTTCATCACCGTTCTTTTCTTCATCTCCTTCCATCTGGTGAACACGATGTCCAAAAACGACAAGTACTTCCAAATCGACCGGCGGAATTACCGCTTCTAAACTTTATCCGTTAGTAAAAAATCTGTCCCTGCCTCCCTGGCAGGGGCAGATTATTTTTGCCAAATAAATTTTAGTCCAGTTCTGCCAGATCGTATGGCGTCTCCTGGTAAACGGCGTAGTTGATCCAGTTGCTGAAGAAGGTTGAGGCGGCCAGACTCCAGGTCAGGCGGGGCTTTTTCTCCGGATCGTTATCTGGAAAGTAGTTAACTGGCAAAAGTGGATTGATTCCCGCTTTCACGTCTCTATGGTATTCCTCAGACAAGGTGTCTCTAGAGTATTCCAAATGACCAAAGCTGTAGATCTGCCGCAAGTCTCTACTTGCCGCAATCGCCACGCCTACTTCCGGCCCTTCTGCCAAAATCTGCAGGCTGGTGTCCTTTAATTGCTCCGGATAAATCGTGGTATAGCGGGAGTGAGGACAGCGGTAAGAATCGTCAAAGCCTCTCATCAGCGAGCTGGCCCCCACCACTTCCTGCTCATAGATGCCGGACAGCTTCTTTTCCAGGGCCTGTTTGTCAATCCCGAAGTGGTAATACAGGCCCGCTTGCGCCCCCCAGCAAAGGTGGAGACTGGAATAAACATGGGTCTTCGACCATTCCATCAGCTGGCAGAGTTCACTCCAGTAGTCAACTTCTTGGAAAGGCAGCTGCTCAACCGGGGCACCTGTGATGATCATCCCGTCATAGCGCTTTTCCTTGATGTCAGCAAAGGTCCGGTAGTAGTCCTTCAAGTATTCGTTAGAAGTATTCTTTGACTTGTGGCTGGCCATGTAGAGGAATTCAACTTCCAGCTGTAAGGGCGTGTTGGCCAGGTGGCGGAGCAATTGCACTTCCGTATTGGCCTTCTTAGGCATCAGGTTCACCACCAGAATCTTCAAAGGCCGGATGTTCTGGGTCATGGCACGCTGAGAGTCCATAACAAAAATATTCTCCTGCCTTAACACATCAATGGCGGCTAACTGTTTGTCTAAAGTAATTGGCATAGTGCACTCTCCTGTCTGAAGTCTTTTGTTTAATTTACCATTCTTTCTGAAAAAATGCTAACAAAAGAATTAATTTTTTAAACTTTTACAAAACAAAAAAATCCGCCAAAGCGGACTTTCTCAAGCAGACATCTTGTCAAATTTACTGTTTTAAAATTAGCCTTCGATGTTGAAGACAACGGACTTGACCCGGGTCATGGCTTGAATGGAGTACTTGACCCCCTGTACGCCTGCCCCTGAGCTCTTTACGCCCAGGAATGGGAAGTTGTCCGGACCTCTTTGGGTCTTGTTGTTGATGTGGACCGTGCCCACTTCCAATTTTCCTGCAATGGCAAAGGCCTTTTCAAAGTTCCGTGAGAAGACTGAGCTTTGCAAGCCGTACTCTGATTCATTGGCAATCTTGACAGCTTCATCAGCTGATTTGACGCGGATGAATGGCAATACAGGCCCAAATGGTTCTTCCCAGGCCAGGCGCATGTCGGTCGTCACTTGGTCCATGACTATTGGGTAGATCAAGTTGCCTTCGCGCTTGAAGTCAAACAAAGGCTTAGCGCCCTTTTCTTCATCTTCTTCAATCAAGCCTTGTACGTAGTCGGCAGACTTGGTGTCGATCAAAGGAGTGATGTCAGCATTGTCTTCTGGCATCCCGACCGTCAAATCCTTAACCAAAGCAGTCACCTTTTCGATCAATTCGTCAGCCACGCTGTCCATGACCAGAACCCGCTTAACGGCGGTACACCGCTGGCCGGAGTAGCCAAAGGCACCGGCAACGATGTTCTTGGCCGTCAGGTCCAAGTCAGCGTCTTCTAAGACGATAGCCGCGTCCTTGCCGCCAAGTTCCAGCATAATTGGCCGCATCCCGGCCAGTTTGCCGATGTTCTTGCCGACAGCACTGGAACCAGTGAAGTTGATGAAGTTGACTGCTGGGTGTTCAACGATGTAGTCGCCGATTACCCGGCCCCGGCCAGTAATGGTGTTGAAGACGCCGGCAGGCAGGCCAGCTTCCGCGAAAGCCTTAGCCAAAAGCAGACCGGAGATTGACCCTTGTGTCGGCGGCTTGAAGGCCACCACGTTCCCGCCCATCAAGGCTGGAGCGATCTTTGAGCCGGCCAGGTTGACCGGGTAGTTGAAGGGAGAAATTGCCAAAACCAGGCCGACTGGTTCCCGGCGGACAACAGCCAGCTTGTTCTTGCTTGCTGAATCAAAGTTGCCGCCTTCCATGACTTCCCCGTCCAAAGTTACGCCGACCTTGGCCGTGTATTCAACGATTTCCGCCGTCCGGGTTACTTCGCCGATAGAGGACTTGAGGCCCTTGGCGATTTCCTTAGACAAGGTAGAACCGATCTTTTCAGCGTCCTGGTAGAGGATATCCGCCGCCTTCTGCAAGTATGCGGCCCGTTCAACGTATGAAAGGGCCCGCCAGGCAGGAAGAGCCTTCTTGGCACTGTCCATTACGTAGTCCACGTCTTCGTGGGACATGGCAGGTACAGTACCCAGGGACTTGCCAGTTGCTGGTTCGAAAATTTCAATCGCGTCAGCGGAGTCCCGCCATTCGCCATTGACATAGTTTAAATAGTGTTCTGTCAAGAGAGCAACTCCTTTCATGGATGTAATCACATTTACATTTTAATGCTTTTCTAACCATTTTCAAGCCTTTTTGCAGAAAAAGTACCTACCAATTTTTAGATTAGAGCAGACCATGCTGCTTCAAGTACTGGCGGGCCACCTTGCTGGCGCTCTCGTGCTTGACGGTCACCTTGTAGTTCATTTCTTGCATTTCAGATTCAGTGATCTTGCCGGCTAATTTGTTCAAACTTTTCACCAAGCCGGGATGCTTTTTAGCAAAAGAAGTCTTCATCAAAGGCGCCCCCTGGTATGGCGGGAAAAATTCCTTGTCGTCCTTTAAGGCGACCAAGTCATACTGCTTGATTTCCGGGTCAGTCGTGTAGCCGTCAACGACTTCGACCTTGCCGCTGGCAATGGCCTTATAGCGGAGAGCTGGCTCCATGGTTTTGACCTTTAAATTCAGGCCATATTCCTTCTTTAAGCCCAGGTAGCCGTCCTGCTGGTTGGCAAAGTCCGGGTCAAAGGCAGCGGTTAAGGAAGTATCCAATTTTGCCAGGTCGCTTAAGCTCTTAATATTATGCTTCTTGGCAAAAGATTTCGTGACCGCCAGGTCGTAGCCGTTCTGGTACTTCATTGGCGGCAGGAAAGTCAGCTGGTCCTCCTCAGCCATCAGCTTTTTAGCCAGCTGGTAAGTTTTGGCCGGGTCATGCGGAGTGGCTACCTTCTTTTTAGCCAGACCCTGCAGGACGGTCCCGGTAAATTCTGGATAGATATCGATTTTGCCCGTCTTTAAGGCATTAAACAAGAAGCTGGTCCCGCCAAAGTTGTTCTTAAGGGTCACCTTGACATGAGGATTGTCCTTTTCAATCAAGTCCTTGTACATGTTGATCAAGATGTCTGGCTCACTGCCCAGCTTGCCGGCAATGACGACTTCCTCTTCTTTTGGCGCGAAGGCTTTTGGCAGCTGGCTAACCCCTAAGCCGATGGCAAAAATTGCCAGGACGGCAGCTGTAATTCTAAAGTGCTTCTTTGATGAGGCCATGAACTTGAGCAGGCCGGACATGGCCAGAGTCAAGATGGCAGATAGACCGGCACCGATCAAGAGATAGGTGCTGTTGTTCTGCTGGATCCCGATCATGATGTAGGTACCAAGCCCGCCGGCACCGATCATGGCCGCCAGGGTGGCCGTCCCGATGATCATGACTAAGGAGATGCTGACACCGGAAAGGATCATAGGCAGGGCCATGGGAACTTCTAGTCTGAACATCTTCCTTCTTTTGCTTAAGCCAAAGGCATCGGCGGCTTCTTCCAAGTTAGGATCAATATTTCTCAAGGCCGAGTAAGTATTCTGGTAGATTGGCATGATCCCGTAAGCAGTCAAGGCAATCAAGGCCGGAGTCGTCCCGATCCCGACAAAAGGAATCAAAAGACCGAGCAGGGCCAGACTTGGGATGGTCTGAATGATGCTGGTGATCTGAAAGACCACTTCCCCTGCTCTTTTGCTGTGGGCCAAAAGCATCCCTAAAGGAATGGCGATCAAGCAGGAAAGCAAGAGGGCTTCCATGGATAAGAGCAGGTGCTCACCTAAAGCCTGCCAGATCTGCCCCTGGTGCGTCGATATAGTATTGATCAGTTCGTTCATCTCTTAGTCCCCCAATTTCCCGAAATAATGGAGCAGGTCGCTGGCCGCGATTTGGTAATTTTCACCTTGGTAAGCAAATTGCAAAAAGCCGTCTTTTTCTGCTAATTCAGCGACTTCTTCAACTTTTTCTACCTGTGGCAGATCCCCTTCAGCAATTTTCTGGACGACTGGACTGGCCAGCAAGTCAGCCATGGTGCCCAGCCGCGGCCGGGCACTCTTGAAGAAGTCAGCCACAAATGAGTTAGCCGGCTTTTGCACGATTTCTTCCGGGCTGCCAACTTGGAGCAGGCAGCCATCCTGGATAACCCCGATCCGGTCACCTAAGCGCAGGGCCTCCTGCATGTCATGAGTCACGAAGACAACTGTCGTCTTGCTTTGCCGGTGCAGCTTAAGCAGGAGCTCTTGCTGCTGGCGGCGAAGAACTGGGTCTAAGGCACTGAAGGATTCATCCATCAAGATCAATTTGGGCTGGCTGGCCATGGCCCGGGCGATAGCGACCCGCTGCTGCTGGCCGCCGGAAAGTTCTTTAGGCAGGCGGGAGATGTACTTTTCTCCTTCCAGGCCAACCTGGGCCAGTAAGTCTAAGGCCCGCTTTTTCCGCTCAGCTTTTTTGACTCCGGCTTCTTCCAGCTGGATGGTGATGTTGTCGCCTACCGTTAAATTAGGAAAAAGACTGCTGGTCTGCAGGACATAGCCCATGTGCAGGCGGAGCTGGCGCAGGTCGTGGTCTTTGACCCTTTTGCCGTCAAGGTAGACGTCGCCATGGGTCGGCTCAGTCAAACGGTTGATCATTCTGAGCAAAGTCGTCTTCCCGCTCCCGCTGGGGCCGACTAAGACGAAAAGCTCCCCGTCATTGATAGTAAGATTTATCTGCTTCAAGATGACATTGTCTCCATAGGTCATCCCGACATCGCGGTATTCGATCATGTCTTTTTCCTCTTTTTTATTCTTAGCAATTGATTCATGTAACTCTAAAAGTTTCTTGCTTAATCATATTACCTTTAGGGTAACTTGTAAAGTCAAATGATACAAGTTTTGCTTTTTTCTTCTAAGAAAAACAGTTCGATCTCAATCCAGTTCAAGGTGATAATGCTGACATATAACGAAATAACTAAGTTATTTCTACTTTATTTTTTTGGAGCAATCGGCAAAAAGCTCGTTAAAATAGCTCGTTAAAAGAACTTGCTTTTTCCTAATCTCTGCTCTATATTAGTAATTATAAAAGTTACATGTTGAAGGAGCGTTAAATGAAAGTATCAACCCGTTTTAGCGACAGCATTCATCTTTTGGCCTTTTTGGTGATCTACAAGGGAAAGACCACTCTGTCCAGCAATATAATTGCCAGTTCTTTAAATACTTCGCCAGTTGTAGTGAGACGATTAATGTCCAACTTAAGGGATGCAGGTTTTATCAAGACGACCCATGGGTCACCGGATCCTGAACTTTTGCGGGAGCCAAAGGACATCAGCCTGCTGGAGATCTATCTGGCAACTGAAGGTAAAAGTCCCCTTTTTGCCATCGACCACGAAACAAATCCGGACTGCATTGTCGGCGGCAATATCCAGCCCACCTTGACCGACTACTTTTCCCACGCGGAAGTCGCGGCGGAGGCAATTTTAGGCAAGATCAGCCTGCAGGACGTGATCGACACGATTTTGGTTAAGGAAGCCGCGAAAAAGCAGGCAGAGAACAGTAATGCAAAAGAATAAGCAGAGAAGAAAACAGATTGTGAGGAAGAGAAATGAAATACACGATTACTGGCGCAACCGGTCACTTAGGCAGAGAAGTCGTTAAGGAATTAAGCAAATTAACTGATAGCAAGAATATCCGCCTGGCTGTCCGCAGCCTGCAAAAGGCGGAAGATTTTGCCAAAGCCGGCTATGAAGTCATGCACAGCGACTACTACGATGTACCATCAATGGTCGAGGCTTTTACCGGGACAGACGTCTTGATTTACATTCCCAGCATCACTTATAACGTGGGCAAGCGGATCGAGGAATTCGAGAATTCTCTGGAAGCAATGAAGAAGGCCGGCGTTAAGCACTTGGTTGACGTCAGCTTCATGGCTGACCAGGCCAATAATCCCTTCCAGATGGCTGGTTACTACGCCTACCTGCCGGCCCGTTTAGCTTCCAGTAAGTTGTCCTATGCCGTGGTCAAAAATTCCCTCTACGCGGATCCCTTGGTTCCCTACCTTCCGGAATTAATTGAAAGAGGCAACGTGATCTACCCGGTTGGCGACCAGGCGATGAGCTTTATTTCAAGAAAAGACAGCGCGGAAGCTATTGCTAACGTCGCTGTCCGGCCATACCTCAGAGACAAGGGGCAGATTTACCTTTTGACCCAGGAGAAGAACTACAGCATGGTTGAATTAAGCCGGATCATGACCGAAGTTACTGGGGAAAAAATCGGCTACCAGCCAGTCAGCCTGAAAGAATTTGCGGACATCTACCGGGCTGAAGGCGACGGGGATGAACTGGCCTCCATGTATAAAGCAGCAGCCATGGGCTTGATGGATGGCATTACTGATGACTTCACCCGGATCACGGGCCATGCTCCGCAGAATATGAAGGACTTTTTGGCAGAAAACTATAAGAAGTAAGATGAATCAGCTTTAACAGCAAAGGAAAAGGATGCAGCTCTAATGAGTTGCATCCTTTTTGTGATCTATTACTTATTCAGTCCTTTTACGCCCTGCTTGAGCCTTTGCATCCCGTCGATTACCAATTCTTTCGGGCAGGCCAGGTTGATCCGGACAAATTCATGCCCGTTGCCCCGGTAGCCGTTCCCGGCGGAGATGATCAAGCCCGTCTTTTCCCTCAGGTACTTGCAGAAGTCCTCCGCGTTCATCCCAAGAGCGCTGATGTCAACCCAGGCCAGGTAGCTGGCATTTGAGTCAAGTACCTTCAATTCCGGCACTTCTTTTGCCAAAAATTCCCGGGCATAGGCAAAGTTGTCCCGCAATACTTGCTTGAGCTCACGGAGCCAGTCATGGCCTTCTTCATAAGCGGCAATCGCTGCCGGGATAGCCAATAAGTTCGGTTCCCCGATGCCGGCCAGGAAAAAGCTCTCCTCAGCCCGGGCACGCAAATTCGGGTTAGGGATAATCGCGCAAGCCGCGTGCAGAGCAGCCAAGTTGAAGGTCTTGCTTGGTGAAATCAAAGAAACGACCCAGTTTTTGGCATCCCCGTCTACTGTAAAGGCAGGCGTAATATCTTCATCTGTCAAAACCAGGTCCCCATGAATTTCGTCAGAGATCAAGAGGACGTGGTGCTTGGCGCAAAGTTCCGCGATCCGCTTAACTTCCTCTTCGCTCCAAGCATAGCCGATCGGGTTGTGCGGGTTGCAAAAGACCATCATCCGGACAGATGGAGTCGCCAATTTTTCTTCCAAATCAGCCCAGTCGACCGAATATTTGCGATTTTCATAGATCAAGTCACTGGAAATTACCCGGCGGCCATTGCCCTCAATGACAGAGTAAAACATGTTGTAGACGGGCTCCTGGACTAAAATTTGGTCGCCAGGACTGGTGAACTGCCGGACCATGGCAGAAATCGCTGGCACGACGCTTGAGGCAAATACGCACCAGTCTTCTTCTGGCCGGGCGCGGTGCTCAGTCTCTTCCCAGTCAGCTAAAGATTTATAGTATTCATCCGGCACGCTTTCATAGCCAAAAGCAGCTACTTTGAGCTTTTCTTCCATGCTGGCCAGAATTTCCGGCGCAATCTTAAAGTCCATCTCAGCAATCCACATCGGCAGCTCATTCTCTTTTAAGCCGCCCCACTTGATGGAATTGCCCTGCCGTTTTGGCACATTGGTAAAGTCATATTGCTTTTCTGCCATTTTTATCACCTCAATAATCAATTATCTTTAAGCTCATTTTTTCAGATCAGTTTAACACAGAAAAAGCAGCCAGCACCTGCTGACCGCTTTCTAATCTTCTATCATTTTGATCATGTCGTACCAGATTTCCCCGGCATGCTCTGACTCAGCTTGCCCGTGGTTGACGTAGCCATTCTTTTCGTAAAATGGCACCCGGTCTTCCAAACAGGTCAAGGCGATCCGCCCCCGCTGCATCTCCTTGGCAGTTTCCGCGAATCTGCCTAAAAGCTGGCTGCCAATCCCCTGCCCCCGGTAATCCGGGTGAACCGCGATGGTCAAGACCATTTGGTTGCCGCCAGGGCCTGGCAAACTTTCCGTCTCTTTTTCATACATCCAGTCCTCGATATAGTCGTACTTACTATCAACGACTGGCCCGGTGATAAAGCCCACGACCTCTTCTTCCAAATTTCTGGCTACCAAGAAGCTCCCGGTAAACTTCTGAATTCTCTCTTTGTACTGAGCCGGACTGCCCGCTTCCGCCTCATTGAAGCCCGCCCTTTCAATCTCCAAGATCCTGCCCAAATCTTCTGCTCTTGCCTGGTCGAATTTCAATGCCTTTCTCCTTGAATGCAAAAAGCACGCCTCTGTCAATCCAGAGAACGCGCCTCGTTTTATTCTTTTAAAAAATTGTCTGTTAGATAGCCACAGCGTTACCTTCACTAGCCACACCCAGCTTAGCCAAAACCAAGACTGGAGTGTTGGCATTCTTAGCTACAGCGCTGCGAACTTGCTGGTTCTTGTCTTGGGCCAGCTTCTTCAGGACAGCCGCGTCTTCACTCAGCTTAGCTGCCAGGATCCGCAGGCTGGCGTAGTTTGAGTTAGTCTGCTTGTCCAAAAAAGCAACCCATTCCTTCTTAGCTACGATTTGGTCCAGCTTCAGCCATTCAGTAACCTTGCACTTGCCAAAGTCAGTTACCTGGCCCCAACCACTAACTTCGTAAATGGTGATACCTTCTTCACTTGGGTATTGGCTGGCGTTGACAACAGCGTCTTCCAGCTTTTCGTAGATAGCCAGGTAGCGGTTGTGGTAGGTCTTGCCTGCCAGGTAGCTGCGGCCTTCACGGAAGAGCTTGCCTTCCTTAGCTGAGAATACAAGATATCCCTTAACTGCTTGTTCGATAGTTACGTTAGTCATATTTATCTCTCCTTGAATAAATTTAATGACATAGTATATTACGAATTATATTCAATTTTCCCAGCATCAAGATTCGCCTTTGGTCAGAGAAAACAGCTTGTAAGCTTCTTTTCTTTGTTTCTATTAGGCATTTCCTTAATGCGTTGAAACGATTATAACAGACAATCTACCAAAATTGTGCATAAAATTTACTTAATTCCTTTTTTTCTTTTTCTTAAGCAAAAAATTAATTAGGCCCAATTAGTTCTATTACCAACTTAAAAAAATAAAGTTAAATGGATGTAAAGTAATTCCAAATTATCTCTTAAAATCCTTGTCAGACTGACCTTTTCCGCCCTTTATTCTGTTATTCTGGATTTACGAAAATACAGACAGAATAAATTAGAGGTATAACAACCCATGAACGAGACAATCACGCAGCTGATTCAAAATTATGGCTATGTCGCCGTTGCTTTGTTGATTGCAGCTGAAAACATTTTTCCCCCAATCCCTTCCGAATTGATCCTGACCTTTACCGGTTTCCTGACCCTGTCAGCCAACCTGTCTATCCCGGGAGCCATCATCGCCTCCACAATTGGGGCCTTCATCGGCGCGGTAATTCTCTACTGGGTCGGCACCTTCTTTGACCAAGAACGCCTTTCCCGTTTTGCAAATAGCAAGGCCGGCCGCCGCTTTGGTCTTTCTCCGGAGAAAATCGCCAAGACTGAAAACTACTTTAACAGCCACGGCCGGGCAGCCACCTTCTTTGGCCGCTTTATTCCAGTCATCCGCAGCTTAATCTCCCTGCCAGCCGGGATGAGCCGCTTCTCTTTGGCCCGGTTCAGCTTCTACACTATCTTGGGCACGGCAATCTGGAACACGGTCTTGATCTATGCCGGCCGCTTTGCCGGCAACGCATACCAGCAAGTTGTCCAGGAATTTGAGGGCCTCAGCGTAATCATTTTAATTGCCTTCTGCGTCATCGTGGCCACTGTCTTCCTGCTCAAGAAGAAGGGCTTGATCTTTAAAAAATAATTTTTTCGCCAATGATCTTGACAAAAATTAAATCCGTATTAGAATTTTACTTAATCAAATAAGTCAAAAGATGAGAAAGACGAGTAGGAAAGCACAATCTCTCAGAGAGTTGCCGGCTGGTGAAAAGGCAACAGACCCTGGCTTTCTGAATAACACTTTTTCCAGATCGCCGGCTGAAGTCGCAGTAAGCCGTGCCGCCTGCAGGACGTTACCCTGCTAGAGCATGTTGGTGCTCGAAGTGGTTCGTTTAGAACAAGGTGGGTGGTACCGCGGAAAGAAGCCTTTCGTCCCTGTAGTATTTGGGGATGAAAGGCTCTTTTTATGCCCTTTTGACAAGTATTAGATTTTTAGCAGAGGCAAGAGATATGGCAAAATTAGTTATTCCAAGTGATTACGATCCGAAAATGACCATCCGCGAAACAGAAAAGGCAATCCGCTACATCCGGGAAACCTTCCAGACTGAATTCGGGACCGCGATGAATCTGGAAAGAATTTCCGCGCCTATGTTTGTTAAGAAGTCTTCCGGCTTAAACGACAACCTCTCTGGCTGGGAAAAGCCGGTTTCCTTTACCCTGCACGACGGGGATGAAGGCGAATTGCAAATCGTCCACTCCCTGGCCAAGTGGAAGCGCTGGGCCCTTAAGCACTACGGCTTCGGCCACGGTGAAGGTCTCTTCACCAACATGAACGCCATCAGAAAAGATGAAGAAGTCCTGGACAACCTCCACTCCGTTTACGTTGACCAATGGGACTGGGAAAAGGTCATCGACAAGAGCGAACGGACGGAAGCAACCCTTCGCCAAACTGTCCAGCGGATCTTTGAAACCATCAAGGGGATGGAATACCACGTCCGTGCCCTCTACCCGCAAGCCGCCTACCACCTGCCAGAAGAAATCAGCTTCGTGACCAGTGAAGAACTGGAAGCCCGCTGGCCATCCTTGACCCCAAGCGAACGGGAAGACAAGATCTGCCAGGAAAAGGGGGCAGTCTTCTTGGAACACATCGGCGGGGCCCTTCCGCTTTCCAAGAAGCCGCATGACCTCCGGGCACCAGACTACGACGACTGGACTTTGAACGGCGACCTCCTCTTCTGGTACGAACCCCTCCAGCGGGCCTTTGAAGTCTCCAGCATGGGCATCCGGGTTGATGAAGACCGCTTAAAAGAGCAGCTGAAGATCGCCGGTGCTGAAGACCGGCTGACCCTACCTTTCCACCAAGCCTTGTTAAAGGGTGACCTCCCTTATTCCATCGGCGGCGGGATCGGCCAGTCAAGACTTTGCATGCTGCTTTTGGGCAAAGCTCACATTGGCGAAGTCCAAGCCAGCATCTGGCCTGACGAGATCGTAGAAAAGTGCCAGGAAGCCAAGATCCAGCTTCTGTAAGAAAGCTAGTTAAGCAAAAAGAAGAATATAAGAACAAGATAAACAAAAAATACCGAGGTAAAGAGATTAACATGACAGAATTGATTTCAATCAGAGAATCAGCCAAGCACGTTGACGAAGAAGTCAGAATGCATGTCTGGCTGACCGACAAGCGGTCCAGCGGGAAGATCGTTTTCCTGCAATTAAGAGACGGCACGGCCTTCTTCCAAGGCGTTGTCCGCAAGAACGCCGTTAGCGAGGAAGTTTTTGAAGCAGCCAAGGGCCTGCGCCAAGAAGCCAGCTTCTACATTACCGGGACCATCCATGAAGACGCCCGGTCCCACTTTGGCTACGAAATTCAGATCAGCGACCTGGAAGTCGTAGCAAACAACGAAGGCTACCCGATCACCAACAAGGAACACGGGATCGACTTCCTTTTGGACCACCGTCATCTCTGGCTGAGAAGCCGCCGGCCATTCGCCATCATGCAGATCAGAAACCGGATCTTCAAGGCCACGGTCGACTTCTTTGAAAACGAAGGCTTCGTGAAGTTTGATGCTCCCTTGTTGATGCACTCAGCGCCAGAAGGAACCACGGAACTCTTCCACATCGACTACTTCGACCACGACGCTTACCTGTCGCAATCCGGCCAGCTTTACGGGGAAGTCGGGGCAGAAGCCTTCGGCAAGATCTTTACTTTCGGGCCAACCTTCCGGGCCGAAGAATCCAAGACCCGCCGGCACTTGACTGAATTCTGGATGATGGAACCGGAAATGGCCTGGATGCACCAAGATGAATCCCTGGACCTGCAGGAACGCTTCCTGTCTTACGTGGTTGGCCAGGTTTTGGAACACTGCGAATACGAATTAAGCATCCTGGGCCGGGACTTAGACAAGCTGCGCCCAGCCTCTGAAGGTAACTACACCCGCCTGTCCTACGATGACGCGGTTAAGATGTTGCAAGATGCCGGCAAGGACTTCAAGTGGGGCGACGACTTTGGCGCGCCAGACGAAGCCTTCCTGTCAGAACAATTTGACCGGCCATTCTTCATCGTCAACTACCCAGTGGCAATCAAGCCATTCTACATGAAGAAGAACCCGGAAAACCCATTGACTTACCTCTGCGCTGACGTGGAAGCACCAGAAGGCTACGGAGAAATCATGGGCGGGTCAGAACGTGAAGCTGACTACGACACCTTGAAGGCACAAATCGAAGAAGCGGGCCTTAACCTGGATGACTACTCCTGGTACCTGGATCTGAGAAAGTACGGCAGCGTGCCGCACTCCGGCTTCGGGATGGGCTTTGAACGGGTTATTGCTTGGATCTGCAAGCTGGACCACGTTCGTGAAGCCATTCCATTCCCAAGAATGATCAACAGAATGCAACCGTAATCCATAATAAATATAAGAAAAATAGCTTGGAGAAAATCAATCTCCAAGCTATTTCTTTGCTGTTATTACGCTCTATTGCCCTTATGCTTTTGAGCAAGATTCCCTGTAAACGAGTTTTGTTGGGAAAGTGACCTTGTAAATGCCGGCTTCATCATCATCCAGCAGGTCTTTCATGACCTTGACGCTGGCCCGGCCCATCTGCAGGGTTTCAACATGTACGCTAGTCAAGGCCGGGTTGGCAAATTCTGCCGCGGTCGTGTCGTTAAAGGAAATCAGACTGACCTCTTCTGGAACTTTGATCCCGGCTTCTTTAAAGGCCTTCAGGGCACCGATGGCCATGGCATCATTGGCCGCGATCAAGGCTTCCGGGAAGGATCCGGACTTAAGTGCTTCTTTAATGGCTTCATAGCCAGACTGAGGGGTGAAGTTTCCAACATAGACTAAGTCCGGGTCGTACTGGCCGCGGGCCGCGAGGCTCTTCTTATAATCGCGGAAGCGGAAGTCGACCAGGTTGTTTTTATCAAAATTACTGTCCAAATCACCATCCAAAAGAGCGATCCGCTCCTTGCCCTGCCCCCAGAAGACCTCTAGCGCCTCCTGCATGGCCTGGCCAAAGTCAGCAACCACTGAGCAGTAACCAAATTTCAAGGTGTCAGTATCGACAAAGACCAGGGGCAGGCCAGACTTTTTGACTTCATTCAAGCGGTCTGGTGAATACTGCTGGTAGCCGATCATGATGATTCCGCTTAAAGCAGCTGGATCAGGCAAAGGATCAGCCGGGTAAATGACCTGGCTTTCAAGTCCCTGCTTCTTCGCTTCTGCTTGCGCGCTAGTTCTGATTGAGTAGTAATAAAGGTCCTTGATCTCTTGCTCTTGGTCACACCAAAGGCAGATGGCCAGGCGCTTTCGCTTGCTCTTTCTGGTCTTCCGGCTCTTATGATAGTGCATGGCTTCAGCAGTTTCGAATATCTTCTGCCGCGTTGCCTCATTGACCGACAAAGTCTGGTCATAGTTCAAAACCCGGGAAACCGTCGCCGCCGATACACCAGCTGCCTTGGCCACTTCTCTGATCGTTGCCATCTTCTTCACTCACTTTTACTAAAATTTTATCCTGTTAAGTCAATTGTAGCATTTATTCAGTAAAAAGTGGCTGAATCACCAACTTGAGCTGGCGGGCTTTTTGGGCATCTAGGCAGAACTTTGGGTGAACCTTCTGCCCCCAGGAGTCATCCCCGCCAACCCCCATTTGGGCACTTAATGCTCTGACCCAAGTGTAATTATTAGTCAATTCAAAGGCATGGTCAGCTGTTTCAACTTGGGCGGCGGAATATGGCAGGGCTGACAGGTTCAAGTCTGCCCCATTGGCCGTAAATTCCAAGCCGCCCTTTTTATCGAAGAGCTGGTACCAGCGGACCTTGCTCCGGTTGCCGGCTTCTTGCGGAAGCAGATATGGAGTAAAGTTCTTTTTTATTGCTCCCTGGTAGATGCCAAGATAACTTCCTTCTAAGCGGTCTGGGTAGCTCTCATTAGGTCCCAGACCATAGTAGCGGTAATCGGTCAGTTCTTTTGGCAGGGCCAGGTTCAAGCCAAATGCTGGCAAGAGACCGGCTTCTTCTGCACCTGGGAAGTCAGCTGTTACAGCAATCTTGCCCTGTCCATCGACTTCATAGGTCACGGTTAAATCTCCCTTTAAGGCGACAGGCAACGTAAAGGCAGTCTTGACCAAAATGGAGTTTTCCTTGATCTCGTAGCTGATGTCTTTCAAACGGGCATATTTGCCGGCGTTTTCCCACTTAGCCAGGTCATAGCCGTAACCAGCTCCCCGGTCGTTGTCCGTTAGGGCCCGCCAGAAGGTAAATTCTGGCAGCCGTTTCAAGTATTCCCGGCCGGCATACTTGAGGGAAACCGGCCAGCCCTTGGCCTTGGAGAAGAGAATTTGGAAGTTATTTCCCTTTAGGCCCAGGTTGAAGTCGGAATCAACTAGTTCTGGCCGCCCTGCTGGATGAAATTCTGGAAGATTCTTGACCGTTTCTTCTGCTTCAGCCACTGTGAAGCCTTCCTCAGCCCATGGCAGGGCTTCTTTTAAGTGGGCTGTTACCTGGTAAACGATCTCCCCTTTTTCATCGGCAACTTCCGGCCATGGCAAGGCAAAAGTTCCTGATTCTCCAGGCTCTAAGCCAAAGTTCAACGGCCGGCTCTGGTAGGTCAATTTGCCGTCAAGCAAGAGACTGGTCAAGAAGTAGTAAGATGAGCTGTTGGTAAATAAATTGTCGTTTTTGAGGAAGAGCTGCCCATCCTTGACCTGCATCTTAAGGTTGGCGTAAAGGGCCTTCACGTTAGCCAGCTTTGGCGATTTAGTCCGGTCAGCAAAGACCAGGCCGTCTCCGCAGAATTCATAGTCAGTCGGCCGGTCATCAAAGTCGCCCCCGTAAAGGAGGTAGCCGTCTTTTTCCAGACCCTGGTCGATCCAGTCCCAGATGAAGCCGCCCTGGTAGTGGGGATATTTTTCCAGGGCCGTGTAAGCAGCCAGGTCGCCAACTGAATTGCCCATGGCGTGGGCATATTCAACTGAGATAAATGGTTTGGCCGGTTTATTGGTCAGGTATTCTTCAATCGCCTTGGCTGGGGCGTACATCCGGCTCTCGATTTGGGTCGCATCGTCATACTTCCGGTTATGGGTCACACCTTCATAGTGCTGAACCCGGGTCGGATCCGCCTTCCGGACGTAATCAGCCATTTGGGCAAAGACGCTGCCAGCGTAAGACTCGTTGCCTAGTGACCAGATCAAGATTGAAGCATGGTTCTTGTCCCGGGCCATCATGTTTTTCACCCGGGATAAGCTGGCCCCTAGCCAGCGTTGGTCATCCCCTGGCACGTTAAAACTTGGATCTTCGTGGCCTACTTTTTCCCAAGTACCATGGCTTTCAAGGTTAGCTTCGTCGATCACATAGAGGCCGTATTTGTCACACAAGCGGTAAAAGAGGGACTGGTTTGGATAGTGAGAGCAGCGGACCGCGTTGATATTGTTTTGCTTCATGGCCTTGATGTCCCAGATCATATCAGCTTCCGTAATGGCCCGGCCGAGCTTGCTGTCAAATTCATGCCGGTTGACCCCCTTGAAGATGATCCGCTGGCCGTTAAGATGCATGATTCCGTCTTTTAATTCAAAATTGCGGAAACCAACTTCCTGCCGGCTGACTTCTAAGAGACTGCCTGCTTGATAGAGGAAGAGACGAACTTGGTAAAGGTTAGGATCTTCCGCGCTCCAGGATTCTACCGGTAAATCAGTTAAGCTGAATTCCAGCTTTTCACTTCTGATCGGGCCGACTTTTTCGGCTACCAGGTCACCTTCACTATCCCGCAATTCCAGCTTAAAACTGGCATTTGGCAAGCGGTAGGCAATATTAGCTTCGGCTTCCAGCTTTCCTTTTTGGTAGTTATCGGTCAAACTGGCCGTAAGCTTGAGGTCCTCCAAGTGCAGAAGCGGTTTGGCCTCCAGGGTCACTGATCTGAAGAGCCCAGACAAGCGCCAGAAGTCCTGGTCTTCCAGCCAGGAGGCGGAAGAATACTTGTAGAGAGCTACTGCCAGTCGGTTGCCTTCTTTTTTAAGGAACTTGGTAACCATAAACTCGCTTGGGGTAAAGGAGTCTTCCCCGTAGCCGACGAAGTGGCCGTTCAGCCAGACATAGATGGCGGTTGCCGCCCCGGCAAATTTTAGGCTGACTTCCTTGTCCCAGAAGGCTTCTTCTAGGTCAAAGTATCTGACGTAGGAAGCAACAGGATTTTTGCTTGGGACTTGGGGTGGAAAGATTTCTTCACTGCCGTCCCATGGATATTGGATGTTGACATATTGCGGCTGGCCAAAGCCTTGCAGCTCCAGGTTGCCTGGAACTTTAACCGCTTGAAAATTGCTGTCGTCAAAATTTTCTTCATAGAAGTTGACTGGCCCCTGGCCATTTTCAGCGTAGTCGACTAGCCAGTCCCCATCCAGGGACTGAACCAGGCTGGACTTACCCGCCTCCAGCTCTTCCAGGCTTTGGAAGGACTCATGATCTGAGTGCGGGGGAATTGTATTGACTGCAAAGACTTCTGGGTCAGTCAGCCAGGCTAGATCTGCCTGGTCAACTCTTTTTTCTTTCATTAGCTTATTGCTCATTTTCTATTTCTTCCCTTCTAACTTAAATACATCGTCCAGAGCCTTGACGCTGTGGCCGATCGGCAAGAGCAGCTGGCTATTTGCGAAAGTCTCACCGTTGATGATAGTCACGACTACCGTGTCGTCCAGCTTGGCCTGCTTGATGACCGGGTCCCAGAATTCCAGGATTTCCTGGCCAGCTTCAACTTGGCTGCCCTCTTCAACATAGCTGACAAAGCCAGTCCCGTTTAACTTGACCGTGCCCAGGCCAATATGGATCAAGACTAACACCCCAGCTTCATTTTCCAGGACGATGGAGTGCCGGGTCTTAGCCAGCTGGCGGACAGTGCCGGCAAATGGCGCGTAGACCTTTCCATCTTCTGGGACTAAGGCAAAGCCATCACCTAATTTTTTACCGGCAAAGACCGGGTCAGCTACCATGTCCAGGTTCATTAATTGACCAGTAACAGGACTAGCCAACGTGAAGCTTTCAGCTTGAGCCGACTTTTGGGCATGGCTTTGGCCGAATTGGGCTTCCAGCTGGTCGACGATTTCCTCGTGCTTTTCTTCGGTTAAGAGGACTTTTTTCGCGAAAATCAAGACGGCAATCAAGAGCATGGCTGCTGGAAAGGCAAACATGGCGAGCTTAAAGACCATCTGGCCGTGGGCGGTAATTGTTGAGGCAGTTGCCCCAGTAGTCATGCCGGCAGTAACGGCGATCAAGGAAACGAACCAGTTGGACAGAGCCCCGCCTAATTTGTCGACCAATGGCCGGACAGATAAGGTCAAGGCTTCATCTCTGTGCCCCGTCTTCAGCTGGCCATATTCAACGGCGTCAGAAATGATCATCAAGACGACCAGGAAGGCTAAAGGCTGAGGAATAAAGAAGAGTTCCGCCCCGACCAAGGACAAGGCTAAGGATCCGCTAGCAAGTGAGAAGACACCGATCCCTAAAAGCATAGTCGCAATGCAGGCGTAGAAGAGGCGCTTTCTGTTGAACTTCTTAGCCAGTGACGGGAAGAAGGAAACGGAAATCAAGCCGACAAAGGTGTTGATGGTGTACAAGAGGCTGTAGCCATGAGCATCGCCTAAGATGTAAGAGAAGTAGTAAAGCTGCAGAGCGTTCAAAGTGTTGACGCCCAAACCGTAGAACCAGTAAGCAAAGGCCAACCAGAGGAGCTGGTCATTTTGTCCCAGAACCTTGAAAACCTGTTTCAAGGTCGTTTTTTCCTTGCTCTCCCGGAGGGCTGACTTGACTTCATGAGTCCCCAGACCCACAGCAATTGAGGTCAGAATCCCAATCACGGCAACGATCAAGGCAAAGAAGAACCAGCCTTGCTTGTCCCCGTTGGGGTTGGCCTTGCTGGCCGAGAAGAAGAGAACGATTGGAGTGATGACTACCCCGACCAGGTTGGCCCCGATGGTAGAGCCGACTCTGGCAAAGGTTGAAGTCTTCTCTCTTTCCCGGGAATCCAGGGACAAGGCCGGGATCATGGCCCAGAAACCCGTGTCTTTAAATGAGTAGAAGACGTCCATGATTAAGTAAACAATACCGAAGATTACTAAATAAGCAATGGGATTGTTTTGGTTGAGCCCGCCAAAATCGGTAAAGAGGGCTAAAAGGGCCAGGGAGCTGATGACCCCGCCGCCCACGACCCAGGGCTTGAACTTCCCCCACCGGCTTTCAGTCCGGTCGATGGCGTTACCGATCAAGGGGTCGATCAGGACTTCCCCGATCCGGATGGCAGCGATCAAGTTGGTGATGATAAAGATCATCTTGTGGTCGCCAGCCTTAAAGAGGTGGGTGGTAACGAAAACGATAAAGTAGGTTGACAGTGTCGCGTAGAAGACGTCGTTGCCAAAGGCACCGGCCGCGTACGACAAGCGTGAGACAAGCTTTTTCTTCATGATTTTCTCCTTTAGCTGTGTTAATTTGTTTACGCTTACATTATAGCTTCGTTTACTAAACAAATCAAGAGATTTTACCAAAATATTTTTAGTAAACAAAAAAACGACTCATTGCTGTTAACAAAGAGTCGTTTGCTTCTTATGTTTGCGGCGTAGGTATTAAAAGCCATAGCCGACACTTCGCCCTCTTGCTTACCTTTCCTCCAAAAAATAGACTTGTCAAAGTATGACAAGTCTATTTTAGCAATTCTTCGATTTTTTTAAAAAACTAGTCTAATGTGTTGTAAAAGTCTTCATCAACTGGCTCTAGCCATTCGTTTGATAAATCTTCGCCTGGAATCATGAAAGCCAAGTGGCTGAACCAGCTATTCTTGCTTGCCCCATGCCAGTGCTTGGCGCCTGCTGGAACTTCTACGATGGTGCCAGGCAGGATCTTAATTGGGTCTTGGCCTTCAATTTGGCACCATCCTTCACCTTCAACCCCGATCAAGACTTGGCCGCCGCCCTTAGAAGCGTGGTGGATGTGCCAGTGGTTGATGCAACCTGGTTCAAAGGTGACATTGTGGACTTGGAGTGGATCGTCTTCCTTAGTCACTGGGTTAAGGTAAGAGTTGCCAGTAAAGTATTGCGCAAAGCCGTCGTTCGGTTCACCCATCCCGAAAAAGCCGCCGTGACCGGACGTTTTGTCATCTCCGTAAACTTCTTTGGCCATGTTAAAGGCAGCCCAAGCATTTGGCCAGCCGGCGTAAAAGGCAAGATGGGTCAAGATTTCCGCCATTTCGCTCTTAGAAACGCCATTCATTTTGGCGGTCATTAGGTGGTACTTGAGGGAGCTGTCGGTAATCCCCTTGCTGATGAGGGCAGTGATGGTAACGATGCTCCGGGTCTTGAGTGGCAATTCCCCTTCTCTTGACCAAACTTCCCCAAATAAGACGTCGTCATTTAACTCTGCGAATTTTGGTGCGAATTCGCCTAATTGATCTCTACCTGCAGTTTGTTTAACCATTGTCTTGGTTCCTTTCTTTCATCAATTCCTTAACATCCATCTTTTCTGGTACCTCTTTGATATCGTTAATGCTAGGGTGCCTTTTTTCAAGGAGTGGCCCCTCGCTACCCAGTTTCAGGGCAGTTTCGTAATACCATTCCTTGTAGTCTAGTTCCTTCATGTAGTAGTTGAGCTGGTAAATCTGGTCTAAGACCAACTGACGCTGGTCCTTAATTAACTGGTAGCGCTCATTGATGGTCTTGTCGCCTTCCTGCGCCAGCTTAGCGTACTCCTTGATCCGCCTGATCGGCATCCCCGTATTTTTTAGGCAGGTCAAGACTTTTAGCCAGCGGAAGTCTTTAACTTCAAAAATCCGGATACCGTTGACCCGCTTGATATTAGGCAAAAGGCCTTCTTTGTCATAGTAGCGGAGGGTTGACGGAGCGACGTTCATCATTTCCGCCACTTGGGAGATGGTAAAAGTCTTCTCTTCTTGCCCCTGCTTTGCCTTAGTTTCTTCAGTTGGCTTTTTTTCTTCAGCCATCTTTATCACCTCGAATCTTTAAACAGGTTGCCGCCAGCAATCAGCCGGCTCATTCTGTATGCGACCAGCTGCTTTACTTGCATTTGTTTTCGCTTACGAGTATAAGATAACACTTAAAGTCAACTTTAAGTCAAGGGATTCGGTAAAAAAGCTTTCGCTTTTTTATCAAGCTTATGGGTTTGGTAATAGTAGTTACTTCTTGAGATATGAGGCAATCCAGGGTTGGCATTGATAACGTCGATAATGTACTTAACGCTAAGCCGCAATTCTTGCCTTAATTCAGTGATTGCACGAGCTAATTCTTCTTTTCTTGGCTCTTGCGTTCTTGAATTAAGGCCTCCAATTTTTTATGTATACAAGCTCGACTGTAAACCTCTTTACCTGCTCTTCCAGTTCTTTGATCCGCTGCTTGTCCTTGCTTTTGGGCATTCTTGGGTGGCCTGCCTTTCTTCTTGGTAATGACAGTATACCCATTTTCTTTAGAAGAGCGAAGCCAATTTGCAAGAATCCCCGTATTTGTAAGTCCTAAGTCTAGAGAAACCTGGCTAAGTGCTTCACCGCCTGGCAGAACTCTATCAATGGCAGCAAGCTTGAAATTAGCAGTATATTTCTGTTGAGGGCGATCCAGAATATCTTCACCATGTTTTTGAATCAAGTCCACTGAATACTGGATTCCTCCACGCTCCATCCTATATTTCCGGCTAAGGTAGATGCCTCTTCTGTGATCATTACCCATTCGTGGTAGATAGCAAGTTTGATTTCTTTAGTGTATTTAGTCATGAAAATAACCCCTGAAATTAGTATCCTAATTTCGGGGGTTATATCATTCAATGTCTTTTTATAAATATTTAATAGTCAATATTAATTATTATGCTAATTAGTTCTTTTCACGAATCACTTTCACGGCCTGAATAACCACCGTTGGCATGAATGCCAGCAAGGCAATCATCCCGACCTGACCTCCTGCAAGCGGCGTTACCGTAAACAAGCTGTGGAGACTTGGGACAAACAGGATCAAGCCCAGTAATAAGCTGCCAGCCACAAAGGCGGCCAAGCTGTACCAGTTGTTTTTAAAGCCAATCTTGAAGATGCTGTGCTCTGACCGGCAGTTGAAGCCGTGAAAGAGACGTGCAAAGGTCAAGGTTGAAAAGGCCATGGTGCAGGCTACAGCAGAGCTGGTCTTCAGGCCAATCAAGAAGGCCGCAATAACGCTGACCGCGATCAAGGCACCTTGCACAGCTACCCTAGTTACCATCTGCTTGTTCAAGATCCCTTCCTTAGGGTCACGCGGTGGCCGGTTCAAGATATCGTTAGCCCCGGGTTCCATCCCAATCGCCAGAGCTGGCAGCGAGTCGGTTACCAGGTTGATAAAGAGCAGCTGAACGGCCATAAATGGCACTGGCAAGCCCGCAATTGAAGCAAAGAGCACGGTAATGATGGCTGACAGGTTGCCAGACAAGAGATACATCACGGCATTTTTGATATTTTCGTAAACCGTCCGGCCGTTGGCCACGGCCTTGATGATGGTCGCGAAGTTGTCATCAGTCAAGATCATGCTGGAGGCATCCTTAGAAACTTCGGTCCCGGTAATCCCCATGGCTACCCCGATGTCCGCCTTCTTCAAGGCTGGGGCGTCATTCACCCCATCACCAGTCATAGATACGATCTTGCCCTTTCTTTGCCAGGCATCAACGATCCGGATTTTATTTTCAGGAGAAACTCGGGCGTAAACGGAGATTTTTTCAATCTTGTCGTCCAGTTCTTTATCGCTCATGGCATCAAGTTCTAAGCCAGTTACTGCCAGGTCGCCCTCTGAAAAAATTCCGATCTTTTTAGCAATTGCAACGGCTGTCACCTTGTGGTCACCAGTGATCATCACTGTCTTAATGCCAGCCTTCTTGGCTTGGGCAACGGCAGCGACACTTTCTGGTCGTGGTGGGTCCATTTCAGAAATGAGACCGATGAAAATCAAGCCGTTTTCGGCATCCAGGTTTAGTTCTTCGTCACTTTCCTTGTAAGCAAAGGCCAAAACCCGCAAGCCATTTTCAGAAAAGGCTTGGTTTTGGTCCAGGATCTGCTGCTTGGCTTCTGTCGTCATCGGCTTGATTTCATCACCGATCCGGTAGCTGACGCAGCGGTCTAAGAGAACGTCCACCGCCCCCTTGGTAAAGATGGTTGGTACCGTGTGGATCAGGTGCTTGGTGGACATGAGCTTGCGGTCTGAATCAAACGGTACTTCTTCTTGCCGGTCCAAAAAGTCCCGCAAATCGTCCTCGCTTAAGGCAATTTGGTCATCCCCCATGTCGATGCCTGGTACCTGGCGGTACATTTCTAAGAGTGCATATTCAGTTGGGTCACCAATCCCCTTACCATCTGCTTGTAGGCGGGAGTCGTTGTTTAAAACTACGTCGTACAAAAGATAGCGGTGGAGCTGGTTGTCAAGGCTCAACTCGTTAGGCTGTAAGACTTCCCCGCCAATGTAGATATCTTGGACGGTCATCTTGTTTTGGGTCAAAGTCCCTGTCTTGTCAGAGGCAATGACGGAAACTGAGCCCAAGGACTCAACCGCAGCCAAATTTTTAATAATAGCGTGCTGCTTAGCCATCTTTTGGGTCCCCATGGCTTGCACGATGGTGACAATTGAGGAAAGTGCTTCTGGAATAGCAGCCACCGCTAAGGCTACGGCAAAGAGCAAGGCATCCATGAGCGGCTGCCCTCTCCAGATTTGGAGGCCAAAGACCACCAAGCAGATTAACAAGATGGCAGTAGCTAATTTTGATGAAAACTTGTCTAGGGACTGCTGGAGAGGGGTCTTCTTTTCCTTGGTGTCGTTCATCAACTTGGCAATCTTGCCGATTTCAGTACCCATACCGGTGCCAGTCACTAAGACATTGGCCCGGCCGTAGGTCACCAGAGAACTGGAATAGACCATATTGAGCCGGTCACCCAGGGGCCGTTCTTGGTCAAAATCTATGTCGGCCTTGTCAATATTGGTTGATTCCCCGGTCAAGGAGCTTTCATTGACTTGCAAAGAAAAGTTGTCCAAGATTCGCCCGTCAGCGGTAACCAAGTCCCCGGCTTCAAGAACCAAAATATCGCCTGGCACCAGTTTTTTCGAATCAATTTCCACCTTTTGTCCATCGCGCAAGACCTTGGCGCTTGGTGAAGACAGTGATTTCAAGCTTTCCAGCGACTTCTCGGCCTTCACATGCTGGACCGTCCCCAAGACCGCATTCAAAATCAAGACGGCGATGATGACAATGGTGCTTTCCGCATCCCCGGTAAAGGCCGAAATCAAGGCGGCGATGATCAAGATGATAACCATCAGGTCTTTGAACTGGTCCAAGAAAACCTGGAAAACGGTCTTTTTCTTCCCTTCTACCAGGGCATTTTCCCCATATTTGGCCAAACGTTCCTTGGCTTCACCGCTACTCAAACCATTAGGGCTTGCCTTGAATTCCTTCAAGACCTCGTCTTTACTTTGCAGATAAAAATCCTTCAAAAAATGCCTCCTAATCTGCCCGGCAATAAAAAAGAGACTATTGCTAGGCTAAAAAAGTCTATACAATAGTCTCACCATTTAAACTCACAGCGGAAATTACTTTCGAGCTTGACGCCATGAGTGCACCTGTAATGCCGGTTACTCCCTACGCATATTTGTATGATAGGCTATAGTTTATCTGATTTTCACCTTGTTTGCAAGTCTTTTGCAAAAAATTGTAAATGATACTGCTAATAATCACAAAAATGAAAACCGCTATGAGCACCACTCGTGGTCTTTCTACGACCGACTGACCCAAATGCAAAAATGTCATATAATTATTACCTCCAAAAAAGACAAAAACGACTCATTGCTGCTTACAAAGAGTCGTTTGCTTTTTATGTTCTTTTTACTGTCTTTTACTTTTTCCAGTTCAAGTCACTATTTGCGTCATCTTCAGTGATTTTCCGGATAACCCGGCAAGGGTTGCCAGCGGCCACGGAGTTGGCCGGGATGTCTTTAACGACGACGCTGCCGGCGCCGATCACGGAGTTGTCACCGATTGAGACGCCGGGCACCACCCGGACTCCTCCGCCGATCCAGACATTGTTGCCAACAGTGATCGGGTAGGCATATTCTAGGCCGGTATTTCTTCTTTCCGCGTCAAGCGGGTGACCGGAAGTGTAGAAACCGCAGTCAGGACCGATAAAGACATTGTCGCCAAAGGTCACCCCGCCTGCATCCAGGACAGTCAAGTTGTGGTTGGCGTAGAAGTTGTTGCCAACCTTGATATTCCAGCCATAGTCGCACCAGAAGTTTGGTTCGATATGGCAGTTTTCACTCGTTTGACCCAGGATTTCCTTTAAGAGTTCCTTCTTTTCTGCTCCAGCGGTCAATTGGTTGTAGCGGAGGCACTTGGCCTTGCAGGCAGCTAGTTCGGCCATCAGTTCTTCGTCTTGACCAGGATTATAAACCTGACCCGCCAGCATTTTTTCTTTTTCAGTCTTCATATTTGACCTCCAATCTATCTTTTTTCATCTTTAATGCCAATTTGCTTCAATTTTACTGAATTTTTTGCCAGAAAGTCAATCGAACACTTTACTAAGTCAGAGACCTTTTGCTAACAAGTTTTTTGGGGCGCGGCGTAGCCGCGTTTGTATGTTATAATTATTGTAGTAACAATTAGGATATTTACAGACATAAAGAAAGGAGTTTCTTATGTATCCCCACCAGGAAGGCTTTGAGAATTGGTGCCGGGGCCCGCAAAGGCTCAGCCCTAAGTCAATTGAGAACGCCGATTACTGTTTGGACCACTTTTTTAGCTATGCTGAAGTAAATTTTCCATCTAGGAATGTCAATGAAATCACGGCCAGCAATGTTCGCGACTACCTGCAGCAGTTGGCGACTAAAGAAAACTTGCAGGTCACGACCGTCAATAAGTATGTCTCCTACATCAAAAAGTACTTCTACTATCTCGCCCTGGCTGGAATCACCCCAACCTACCGGCTCTTGGACTTAAAGGGCTATTCTTTTGAGCGGCGGAAGACCTATGTGATCGACTGGCCAGACCATCTGCCTGCCCTTATTCCCTATATCAAGCAGCCGCTGACTTTATGGCTCTTGCAGCTTTTTGCCCTGGGCTACCAGGCTAAAGAACTCTTAGGGATTCGCTATAGCGATGTAAAAGACAATTTGGGCGAGATGACCGACTACCTGACTGGCACTCTTTCCTTTGATCAAGACCCAGATCCCTATATTTTCGCTTCTCGCTCCGGTGAACCGTATGCCAGCAGCAACAATATCATGCAGCTGGTCAAGGCCGACAAAGACCTCCTCTCCCCTATGCCAATCACTTTGACCAATCTCCGCCTCTCTTATGTCTACTCCTTGATCAGCCAGCAGAAGTATTCTGACAAGGAACTCCTGGAGATTTTCCGCTGCCCGCCAAAGCGCTTAGCCTACTACCAGTACAACGCTGCCCAGTGCAATCTCATCCCCCTTTCTGAAGAGATACTAAAAAAGGACGGCACAGACGCCGCCCCTGCATAAAAATAGGCTATAATAGGTTACTAGTCAGTAAAGGAGATTATTCATCAGATGAAGAAAAGTATTTTATGCTCAGCAGCCGTCCTAGCTGCTCTCAGTTTAACCGCCTGTTCAAAGCAAAGCAGCAGTCAAGATAAACAAGCTAGTCAAATTAGTTCTAAATCTGAATCTAGTCAAGCCAGCTCAAGCAATTCAGCAAACGCCAGTTCTAGCTCCAGCAGCCAGCAGAGGGCTCTCTGGAACAGCCAGAAAAGCCGACAACTCGCTAGTTTTATGGCTAGCTGGAGTGCCGGCATGAAGCAAAAGTATGTGTCATACACGCCATCGAGTCCGGTTGACTTTTATGGGACCGAGGCTCCTGCAGACCAATTAAGCGGCAGGTACCCTGTTTCAGTAGATGACGTTAACAATGAAGTGGCGGTTAAATGGTCAACTACCGGTCAAGAAGCTCAAAACACTTACTTGATCGTCGCCTGCTATTCTGATGCGGCAAGTGCTGGATATGCGGATAAGCACCTCTACTTCTTTACCATTTACAATGGTAAACCAGTTGTCTTGGTAACCATGCAAAACCAAGGTAACGCCCGGAACAATTTAGGGTTCAGAGAAACTAAAAACGTCAACTTGAAGAATGGCTTTAACAAGATTGTTGGCACCAGCAGCACTACTAACTCCAACACAGCAAGCGACAACGGCTCAGCTGGTCTCCAAGTTTCTGATGATCAAGCAGTGCAAGCCTTCTATACCTTCCTTAGACAACATGAGGAAGGCAGTGACATCTATAACTCCTTTAAGCAGGACGAAATTCAATCGCTCTTCTTTAATGATGTATCTGGCAGAAATGTTGCCGGCGATGTTAACAAAGCCGTTACCCGCGTATTTCCCAAAAATACCTACGAAGTTATGGCGCAACCTCATTCAGAAGGTCAGGTATACTTTCAACGAATCAGCGACGACACCATTCGCGTCTTTAACGTCCCTTATGCCTTCCAAGATGATCGCTGGACCAAGAACAGTGCCTGGGCGGTAGCACAAGCCAATAACTACATGGACCACCCAAAGGTAATGAAATTTAGCCCAGTTGACTCCACCATGCTCAATCTGATGAAATCCAAGCTTTCCCACTAATTTAAATCGAAAAAGCAAAGATCCGAATCAATGATTCGGATCTTTTTTACTTCTATAACTCAAATTATTTCAATATTTACATTTTCATTTGTTCTTTTAGTCCACAACAACATAAGACTTGATGGTCTTGCGGTCAGCCATGTCCCGGTAAGCTTGGTTGATGTCATCCAGCTTGTAGGTCTTGGTGAAAACCTTGCCAGGGTTGATGTCGCCGTCCAAAACCGCCTTCAGCAAAAGCTGCTTGTCGTAAGTCGTAACGCTGGCACTGCCGCCGGCAACTGAGATGTTGTGGGAGAACAGCATCCCCATGTTTAAGCCGTCTTCGTGTGGCACACCCACGTAGCCAACCCGGCCGCCCTTGTGCAAAACGCCCAAGGCTTGGTCCATAGCTGCTTGAGAGCCCACGCACTCTAAAGCAGCATCCGCTTCGCCACCCAAGATTTCCTTGACCTTGGCAATCCCTTCTTCGCCTCTTTCAGCGACAAAGGCCGTTGCCCCTGATTCCAGAGCCATCTGCTGGCGGTCTTCATGCCGGCTCATGATCACGATTTGGGAAGCCCCGCGCATCTTAGCCGCAATGACAGCGCATTGGCCAACTGCCCCATCACCAATGACCACGACCTTGTCGCCGGGCTGAACGTTAGCAGACCGAGCAGCGTGGTAACCAGTCGCCATGACGTCAGCCAAAGTCAAGAGATTCTTCAGCATCCCTTCGGTGTAGTCTTCTGGCTTGCCTGGTACCTTAACCAAGGCCCAGTTGCCGTATGGGAAGCGGACGTATTCACTTTGTGACCCATTGCCCCAGTTAGAGTAGCCTGGGTGGTTGTCGCAAGTCCCGTCATAGCCAGCAAGGCAGGCTGCACAGTGGCCACAGCCATGGGTAAAGGGCACAATGACGAAGTCGCCCTTTTTTACCGTCGTAATGGCGCTACCTGTTTCTTCCACAATCCCAATTGCTTCGTGGCCATCGTTCACGGAGTGCTTTTCCTTGGCATCGCCAGCTGAATAGGCCCACAGGTCTGACCCGCAGACGCAGGTTCTCACCACCTTGATGATGACGTCTTCTGGATCTTGAATGGTCGGCATTGCCACGTCTTCAACTTCAACCTTGCCTGCTTCTTCAAATACCGCTGCTTTCATGTTTTCGCTCCTGTAAAAATCTATTGATCAATTACTTGCAATTTCTTTTCAACTTACAAGCTCATTCTAATACTTAAAGCTAAGTTTAAGTCAAGAGTTTATTGAAAAATCTATCCTTTAATATTTAGTCAACTATGCTAAAATTGATTCGATATTCAATATCTAAGGAGAGAATAGAGAATGGATGAACTCTTTGCCAAGGCTCCAGTGAAGAAGGTTTACTTTCAGCTGTCCTTGCCCCTAGTCTTAGCCATGATTACCTCGATGATCTACAACCTGGCCGATACCTTCTTCGTTGCCCAAACCGGTGACACCAAGCTCGTAGCCGGCGTTACCGTTGGCGCGCCGCTCTTTGCCTTTTTGATCGCCATCTCGGATATTTTTGGTCTTGGCGGGTCTTCACTCGTTTCCCGCCTCTATGGCAAAAAAGACTTCGCTTTAAGCAAGCGGGTTTCCAGCTTTTGCCAGTATGCCGGAATTATTTCTGGCCTTTTAACCACGGCCCTCATGTTGGCCTTTGAAAAGCCGATCTTAGGCTTCTTAGGGGCCAAGCCTTCCACCTACCAAGCAGCTAGCGACTTTTACCAGGCCATCGCTCTTGGCGCCGTCTTTATCGTTTATTCAGTAATCCCGCAAAACTTGATCCGAACCGAAGGCCTGGCTAAAGAATCGATGGTAACCACCATAGTCGGCACTATTACAGCCATCATCTTAGACCCCATCTTCCTCTTTGTTTTCAAGATGGGGGCCTGGGGCGTAGGGATTGCCAACGTGATCGGCTATGCCGTAACTTCTTTCATGTTGGTTTACTACATCAATAAAAAGGCCCGCTACATCACCTTGGATCCCAAGTTGGTAAAAATCGATGCTGCCAATATCAAGGAGGTCATGGAGATCGGGATTCCTGGATCAATTACGAATTTTGCTCAAAGCTTTGGCATGGCCCTGTTAACTTCTTCTTTAGCTGGCTATGGAGCTAGCCGGGTCGCAGCACTTGGTATTACCCAGAAGATTTATAATATTGTCGTTTCAGTCATGGTCGGCTTTGCCTTTGGATCCCAGCCACTGATTGGCTACAACTATGGGGCCAAGAATTGGGAGCGGCTAAAAGCAATCCTTCACTTTGACATGCTGGTCGAAGTTGTCTATGCCGTGATTTCAGCTGCGATCTTGCTTATTTTTGCCCACCCAATTGCGGCCCTCTTTATGAACAAGCCGGCCATTATCACTAGCACCTCCTACATGCTCTTGGCTACCTTGATCACTACACCCTTGGGCGGCTTAATCATGGTTTACACCACTGTCTTTCAGTCTACCGGCAACGGTTTTGCAGCCTTAATCATGGCCCTGTCAAGACAAGGCGTGATCTACGTCTTTGCCTTAGAGCTATTAAAAAATACTGCCGGCTATCACGGTATCCTCTGGGCCCAAGCGGTCAGTGACGTCCTCACTTGTCTAATCGGCTACGCCCTTTACCGGAAGAATCTCAACTTCAAGAAACTAGAAAAGCCATCAGCTTAAGCTGATGGCTTTATTCTTTTGACTGAAGTCCATTTTCGCCAGTTTCAAGGCAGTATCGATAAAAGTTTGGACTTGGTCAGCTGGTAGAATCTTCTTAAGCTCAGCCACTTCCGGAAATTCTACTTCTGGCAGAATGTTAGAGAATATTGGGTCAGATTATATCAAATTGTGTCATTTGATATGATTTTGCCGAGTGTCTGCTTTAACAGCTTTAATATCTAGACCGACCTTTTTCAAGCAATACCTAGCAAGTAAGTATC
>Ga0214925_100060_pt1 | contig 107935 bp, 104 predicted proteins | sample Stichaenrichment_FD_168299 | JGI IMG/M metagenome (GOLD analysis project Ga0214925, IMG submission 168299) | Xylose enriched microbial communities from anaerobic bioreactor in Madison, Wisconsin, United States - 63SRT | ecosystem: Engineered > Bioreactor > Anaerobic > Unclassified | place: USA... | reverse complement strand
ATTTTATAAAAACTGAAAAACACTTATTTTATTTCCTGATAATTTTATAAAAACTGAAAAACACTTATTTTATTTCCTGATAATTTTATAAAAACTGAAAAACACTTATTTTATTTCCTGATAATTTTATAAAAACTGAAAAACACTTATTTTATTTCCTGATAATTTTATAAAAACTGAAATACTTAGTTTATTTTCCTAAATATTTTATAAAAACTGTAATAGATAAATTAAATTAGATAAAATTATTTTTAATATAAGATATTTTAATAAAAAGATTGGAAATTCTTTTCAATAAAAATAGAAACAATAGAAAAATTAATAAGACTTATCTTCAAAAAAGTGAATAAAAAAAAGTGAATAAAAAGCAAAAATAGTTAGATATTAGAGGAGATAGCTTTTAAATCAACAAGTAAATCTCTAATATTATCACGGTTAATATGTTTCATTACAATAACACGAATAGCTTTAGGATAGGATGAAGTTGAAACTCTCCAACCTCTTTGTTCAAGTAAATCTGCCAAATAGTCAGTGTCAATATCTTTATGATAAAAAGCGACAATATTTAATTGAGGTTCAACTACAACATCATAGCCAATATCTTCAAGACCTTCTTTTAACATCATAGTTTTATCCATGACATCCAATGCTAATTTTCTATAACCTTCACGACCTAAAGATTCCATTACTGCAAGTGTTGCAGCGGAAGATGCTCCACTACGAGTTCCCACAATAGTGGATTGCTCTTTTTTAGTAAGATATGGGGCTTTTACAGCCATAACATCCAAATATTTTTTATCCCTAAATAGAATACATCCAGAAGGAATTACAGAAAGACCCATTTTATGTGGATCAATAGTCATAGAACAGACAGCATCTAAAGAGAAATCAAATTTAGGAAAATCGTATCCCTCTTCTCTTAAAAATGGAATTACAAAGCCACCAAACGCTGCATCAACATGTAAATATATATCATGTTTCTTAGCAATTTTAGCAATCTCTTCAACATTATCTATTAAACCCAATTCGGTAGTACCTGCAATAGCTACAATAACTGTGGTATTCTTATTGATCTTGTTCTCTAAAGAATTAACATCAATCAAATAACCATCCATATCTGCTTCAACTACTTTCATACCAAACATGTCTGCGGCTTTTTTAAATGAAAAATGAGCAGATTTAGGCACTATCATTTCTGGTTCTGTAATATTTTTATAACGTCTTGCATAATTACGGGCAGCCCTCATAGCCATAAGATTTGCTTCGGTACCACCAGTAACTATATGGCCATATGGATCATCAATAGAAACTAATGAACCAATCATTTTTATAGCTTTATCTTCAATAGCTTTTGTACCTGGAAATAGACCAGGATCACCTAAATTAGAATTAATAAATTTATAAAATACTTCTTTAGCAATAGGTTCGGCCTCGGTACACATTGAACCAAGAATTCTACCATCGGAATATTTCATATCCTTTTCCTGATATTGTTCTAATTCTTCAAATATTTCCTCTTTAGATTTAGGTTTTCTATCCATAAAATTACCTTAAAAATAATTAATTAAAAAAAGTTAAAATGAGCCCTACAAAAAAATCCCATACCACTAACAGTAGACCCAAATTGAATAAATAACTAATTTTTACAAAATTAAATAAAAAAAATAAATAATTGTTTAAGATAATTAAAAAAATTAAGATAAATAATTATTATTTAAATAAAAAAAATAAGAATCAAATGATTCTTACCAAATTATAGTTTTTTTCTTGCAGCATCAAGAATGATTTTTTTCTCAGCTTTAGCAACAGTACGTCTTACATCAGCAATAGCATCGGTATTAGATGAAACACTAGTAATTCCAAATCCTACTAATTTTTCAACTATATGAGGTACACTACCAGCTTGACCGCAAATACTACAAGTTACACCGTTTTCAACACAGATTTTAATTGTTCTTTCAATTAATTTCATTACTGCAGGATGCTCTTCAGTATAGTTTTTAGCAACAAATTCATTGTTACGATCAATAGCTAAAGTATATTGAGTTAAGTCATTAGTTCCTAAACTTACAAAGTCAATTCCTTCTTCAATATAATCTTCAATAGTTAATGCTGCTGCAGGGGTTTCAACCATCATTCCAAATGCAACATCCTTCTGAGGAATAAGACCTACTTCAGCACATAATTCCTTAGCCTTTCTAAGTTCTGAAACACTTTGTGACAATGGAATCATAATACCTAGATTAGTGTAACCCTTTTCATGAAGTTTTTTAATAGCCTTAAACTCACATTTAATAATCTCAGGTTCATCTAATTCTCTTCTAATTCCTCTCCAACCTAACATTGGGTTATGTTCCACTGGTTCGTTTTCTCCACCCTCTAAGGTTACAAACTCATCAGTAGGTGCATCCATGGTCCTATACCAAACCGGCTTAGGATAAAACTCATCAGCTACTTTAACAATATCATTTACTAGTTTATCAACAAGTTCATCCTCTTTTCCATCAGTAATGAATTTTTTAGGATGGACTCCAAGACCTAACATCATATGTTCAGCTCTAAGCAAACCTACACCATCTGCGCCGGTAGCTGCAGCTCTTTTAGCAGCTTCAGGCATACTTACATTTACTTTTACATCAGTAACAGTAATTATTGGAGCAGTTACATTTTGAACTGTTTGGTTTGATACATTTGAGGATGCCTCTTCCTCTGCCTCAAGAAGTCCTTCATAAACTAAACCTTTTTTACCGTCTATAGTGACTTCCTGTTTATCATTTAATACATTGGTAGCTTCACCTGTACCTACTACACAAGGAATTCCAAGTTCCCTTGATATGATGGATGCATGGCATGTTACTCCTCCCTCATCAGTAATAATTCCAGAGGATTTTCTCATTGCAGGAACCATATCCGGAGTGGTCATGGTAGTTACCATTATGTCTCCATCTTCAATTTTATCTAATTCATCTAAATCAAGAATGATCTTTACAGAACCAGATGCCATTCCAGGACTTGCACCTAATCCCTTAATAATAACATCTAAATCAGCAGTAGAATCTGATTTTTCAATGTTATTATCTAATGTTGTAATAGGACGAGCTTGTAATAAGTAAAGTCTTCCTTTTTCAATTGCCCATTCGGTATCCATAGGTTGACCATAATGGTTTTCAATTGTTTTACCCATTTCAACTAGATTGTTTAAATCTTCATCGGATAAAACTCTTTCATTACGTTTTTCTTCAGGAACATTTACTCTAATACTTGTACCATTCTCATCATTTGTATACATGTATTTCTTATCACTAACAATGAGATTTTCAATCTTGTTATTAGCCTTATTTACATCATAATGATCAGGGGTGACATCACCAGATACAACTGCCTCACCAAGTCCCCATGAACTTTCAATCATAGCGACTTGTTCACCGGTAGATGGATTTACAGTAAACATGACTCCGGATTTCTCTGCTTGAACCATTTGTTGGACGCATACTGCAATATATACCTTATCATGGTCAAAATTATTTTCTTCTCTGTAAAAAATAGCTCTTGCTTCAAATAAAGAAGCCCATACTTTTTGAACATATTCCACTACTTCATCTACACCTTTAACATGTAAATAAGTATCTTGTTGACCTGCAAAAGAAGCATCAGGTAAATCCTCTGCAGTAGCAGATGAACGTACAGCAACATCTGCCTCTTCCTCACCAACACTTTCAGATAATTGATTATAAGCTTCAATAATTAAAGTTTTAATATCCATAGGCATTGGAGTATTAACAATGATAGATTTAATTTCATCAGCAGCTTCTTGAAGAGCTTTAGTATCATTAACATCTACATTATCAAGTATATCCATAATAGTTGTATTAATTTCAGTGTCATTCATAAATTTTTCATAAGTTTCAGATGTAATAACAAAACCCGGTGGTACTGGAATACCTGCTTGGGTTAATTCACCTAAGTTTGCACCTTTCCCTCCAGCAATATCAATGTCATCTTTACTTATTTTTTCAAACTTTGCAACATAAACCATCTTTTTGCCTCAAATTGTATTATTATATGAAAATAATATATAAATATTCAATAAAGTTTAAAAATTGTAAAATAACAAGAATTAAGTGGAAATAGGCTTGAATTCTTAATCTCTGAAATTATACAAATTTTAACTGAATGAATAATACTAAATTAAGAATCTTAATAAATTTATAAAACTAACTCTTGACCTTTATCAACAGTAATTCTAGTTCTTGCAGGTAATTTCATAGAAGCCCTTTTTAAAGCTTTTTTAGCAGCTACAAAATTAGCTTTGTTACAGTCAATAGTAATGATTTTTTGACCACGTTTAACAATAGCTTCAACACTAACTGCTTTACCAAATGCATTTCTCATACCACTTTGTACCCTATCTGCACCTGCACCAGTTGCCATAGGATTTTCTCTTACAATTTGATGTGGGTATGTTCTAATTTTTAAGTGGTAACCGAATCTACCAGCTTCTCTAATCATTAATCTGTTAGCTGCAATCCTAGCAGCTTCTAATGAATTATGTGTAATTTCAGCACCTTCTTTAACAGATAAAGTTACTGAAATTGGGAATTCGTCAGTTAAGTTACCCATATCATATTGAACAATTCTTGAATTTGGGGTTTTTCTAATATATTCTCTTCTTGTATAAGCGCGAACCATAATAATCCTCCGATAAAAAAATTTGTTAAAAATAACTTCTAATTATTAATGATAAATAGCTAAAAATAAGCTATATAAAATTTAGTAAAATTATAAAAAAATAACATTTACCTTCATTAATTAGATAAGATAATTATTTATATTTACATAACCATTAATAAATGTTATCATAAAATAAGATTATAAGGAAATTTTAATATAAATTTCTACAATATAGATTATTATATTTTATAGTATATTAAGATTTTTACTAATAGGAAATATTTAAAATAATTCTAAAATAATAAAAATTATAAAACAAAAACCAATTAAATTAAAATGATAATAAAAAATATTAAAAATTATCTAAGCTTGTACAATCTTAATTAAAAAATATTAAATTTATTAAAATTAAACTCATAAAAAAGACGATAACAATAAAACATAAGTGATAATATGGAAATTAACTCAGAGTTAACAATCAAATATAAGGATAAAGAATCAGCCAAAATATCATTTGAAAGTTTAAAAGTTGATAATGAGGGATTTGTCAAATCTAAATTGAATAATGATACTGTTGAATTTGAAATAAACAGTGATTCATTAGGATCTTTTTTAAACACAAGTGATGATTTGATTGCATCTGAAATAGTTGTGGAAAAAATAATTACTACTTCTAAAAAAGATTAATTTGTTGCATGTCAAGAATTAGGTTTAATAAATACTTAATCCCTTAAAGATCAATCTTTAAAAATACCATTAAACAAGGGATTGCTTATTAAAATTTTAGATAATGATTAAAAAATAGGGATATTCAACAATATCTGATAACCTTAAACAAGATAAATGGTTTTTAATTAATAATAAAAATAACAGGACATGACAATTTTATTAAAAAAGGAATTATTTTTAAACAAACAATATAAAATTTAGATATTTTACAATAATTTTTTAAATAAAATAAAAAACATAATATTATATATTATCATTTATAAATTTATATAAACACTAAACATATTTATTAAAATATTATTTTTATTGAGCCTTAAAAAAATTAATGGAGATATATTATGAATTGTCATTATCATCCAGATAGAGAAAGTACAAATAAATGTTCTATCTGTGGAAAACCAATCTGTGCCGAATGTGGTATGGAAGTTGGGGGAAATATTCTTTGTAAAGACTGTGTTAACGATTTAATCATGGATAGTTTATCATCAAAAGCATCTGATAAAGTAAATCAGAAAAAGATTGAAGAAGAACCAAATGAAGTCGAAACAATTAAAGAAGAACCTGTAATTAACGAGGAAGTTTCTGAAGTAGAAACAGAACCTATCCAGGAGGATACTCCTATTGAAGAGACCACACCACAAGTAGAATCTGACAATGAGGAGGAAATTATTACAAAAAATAATACAAAAGAGGTAAAAACCGATAATTTACAACAGGCTCAAATTAAAAAGGACAATACCATCCATCAAGAATCTCCATCAATGTTCAATAATGATGTAAATTATGAAAATACTGTTTCTTCACATCAGGAAAATTCCGAAAAACAAAAAGCATTAGAAGACAAATATGAGAAGTATCTGGAAGATCTTTATTTTGATGAACCTGAAAAACACGAATTAAGTTTAAAAGAACAACTTGCACAGGATAAAGAACTTGAAAAAATAGCTCCAATTGAAAAGGAAGAAAATAATTATGATAATGAGTTCAATTATTATGACGAGGAGCCATATGATGAGGAACCTGTATATGCACCAAAACCTAAAGTATCTAAAACCCATAATGATTGGGTTCCTGAGAAAGAAAGAAAACCAAGATCATATAAAAGAAATGACTTCCACAGATTACCTAAGAATAAAACTAAAGAACCCTACTCAGTTTTAGATATTCTATTAACCATAATATTAATTATCCTAATATTGTTCGTTGTATTCTATTTAGTTTACTTATTCCTATTATCTAGTACCTATCCAACATTTTTAGATGCATTGATTGGATTAGTTACTAACCCTGGAGAACTATTAGGAAGTTTATAAAAATCAATTCTTTTTTTATTTTTAATTAACTACTATTTTTTATACTATTTTTTAACCAAATCAAATCAAATTTTTAAATAATTATTTTATTGGCTTATCCATTGAGATTCAGATTTATATTAAAATCAATGATTAATGACTTATTTTACGATTACAATTTAATAAATTTAAGATTAAAAACAATAAAATCAGACATAATCGGATATAATTAAAAAAAAACTTTAAAAACGGCTTTTTATGTGATTTAATTTAAGAAAAAGATATTTAAATAAAATTTATAAAAGAATCAGGTTAATTATTAAAATAAAACTTAAAAAGTAACCAGTAAAACATTAAACAATAATAAAACAGGTATGAAAAAATAGTAACCAAAATAAACATGAAAAAATAGCTGATAAAATAAGTGAATAAAAAAAGAAATTAAAGAATAGATCTATTCTTCAGCTTCTTCTTCCTCTTCGGAATCATTGGTCCTTTTTTCAAAGGTATCAACAAATTGAACTTTGTCTACATCCATGTTATCCCAGATATCTTTTGCTATTCTGAATCTAGCAAGGGTAACATCCATGTAAGATTTTTGATCAAATCTGGTAATTTCATCTAATTTTATGTTAACGGTTTTATCATCAAAGTCAACTTCGGTTTTATCAATATCCATGTTAGGATATGCATAGTGTAATTGAACCATACTTTTTACTTTATCCTCATCATCTTCAATAAGTTCTTCAACTTTAATGTTGTAGTCAAGATGTTTACCTGCTAATTCGTGATTGAAATCAACTTTTACTCTTCCACCACTTACAGTTAAGATTTTTCCGTTTTGACCTTCAGCGGTAATTCTCATACCAGGTACAGGATTCATACCTTGTTTTTTAAATTCCCTCATTGGAACTAATTGAACTAAACTAGGATCTCTTTGACCGAAACCGTTTTCAGGATCAACTTTTACTTCTTTTTCATCTCCAACTTCCATACCTACAACTGCTTCATCAATAGCAGGTAATAAATGATTTCCACCGACAACTATTGGAATTGGAGTGTATTCTTTATTTTGTTGAGCAATTCCTGCTTTTTCTGCAACTTCTTCATAAGTTGTATCAAAAACGTCTCCGGTTTCTTCTATTTTTCCAGTAAAGTTAACTTTAATAAAATCTCCATTTTCTATTGCCATAACTCGATTCTCCTATTAGTAATTTTATTTTTAAATTGATCTAACACATCTTCATTCTTATAGTCTAAGATGCGTATAGTATAAGGATATTTTTCAATATAATTATAAATCATATCTTTATTTATTTTAGTTTCCAACATACTTAAAACCCTATGTTTATAATTTGATGAGAAGCCATAAAGTAAAGAATTTTCCAATTGCTCTAAGGTTTCAAAAGGATTTTTTTCACGGGTTTCAATTAATTTAGAAGCTAATTTTTCATTAAATAAGTTTAAAGAAGATAAATCATCAAATGACAAATTATTTGCATTATCTAAAATAGTCTCCCAATCACGAAGATTATGTAAAGGAGCATGACCTAACTTAACCTCTCTCTGTAATACAGAGATCGTTTCCTTAGGCATCATATTCTGAACTTTATCAAAATTATTCTCTTCAACGGATTGACGAATCAAGGTTCCACTTACACCCCCAATACGTTTTACAAAAATAAATTTATTTTTAAAGTCAAAACCTATTTTTTTTAATGATTTAGAAAAGGACACTATAACATAATTATCCTCTTCCAATTTATCATGCATTATAACTTCGTTAGTATCCATATCAATAATTTTATAAGGTTTAGGTGAAATTCCATGACCTAAACTAATACGATTTAATATATCATCTATACCGTCAAATGGTTTATATCCCCTTGGAATATAATCTGTATTTAAAGCCTGAAACATTTTACATAAACATAAAGAGTATTGTCCGGAACCCATTATACCCATTGGGGGACCTTCCACCACAATATCCGCACCAACATCTACAGCAATCTCTGCCCTTGAACGTCGATGCAATATATAAGGTAAACCTCTACCGCTTCTCTCAAACAATCCAGGTACAACTGCAACAAAGATTCCGTCAGGAACATGTTTTTTTGCAACTTTTAAACAATGGAAATGTCCATTATGTAAGGGATTATATTCAGTAAAATCGGATATTAAAGGTTTTAAAGACTTTTTATTATAATCATCACTATTATCATCATATAAACTAGTTTTCTTTGATTGTGATAATTTATAATCATTAAAAAAGGTCTTTCTATCCTTCCTAATAATTTTTTTTACAAAGTCATTTGAAGGCATAATAATATATTAATATACTATATTTATAAAATATTCTATTAAAAGATTACTATGAGTTTTTAGATAAATTCACAATATTCCAGAAAATAGATTATCTAAAAAATATTAAGAATATGAAGACAATAATAAAAAATAGGAACAATTAAAAAAGATAGGGGAATAGTTTTTATGAATGATTTAATCTTAGAGAATTGTAAACTCATTGGAAAAAAAGGGGAATACACCATTGGAATTGATAATGGAAAGATATCCAAGATTTCAAAACTTCCACAGGATTCAGACAGTACAATAGATATCAAGGGACAGATTGTATTGCCTGGACTTATAGATCCCCATGTACATTTTAGAGATCCTGGATTAACATATAAAGAGGATATGAAAAGCGGATCCATGGCTGCGGCAAATGGTGGTTTTACAACTGTAATAGATATGCCAAATACAAAACCTAAAACAAATACATTAAAAGCATATAAGGACAAGGAAAAAATTATCAAGAAGAAATCTATTATCAATACACTCATACATGCAGGTATAGGCGATTTGGATGAGATGAGAAAAATCGAAAAATTAAACCCAGTATCCTTTAAGATATTCATGGATTTAGAGGAGGACAGTGAACTTGAGGAAGATTTCTTAAATATATCAAAATTAGATACAAATCCCATCATAACATTACATTGTGAAAATAGAAAATCTGTAATTGAAAATACGGAAAAAATTAAGGATAGGAAAACTAATTTACCAATAGACCATATTTATGCAAGGCCAAGTGAGGCAGAGGATATAGCAGTGAAACAAGCAATCAATCTAGCTAGAAAATACGATGTTAAAATTCATATCTGCCATTTAAGTAGTAGAAGATCTTTAAAGATGGTTAGAGATAATCTATCAAATATAGATATTAGCTATGAATTTACTCCACATCACCTACTGCTTGAAGGAAATTCATTTAACAAATTTGGAAACATAGTTAAAACAAATCCCCCACTAAGATTATATGGGGAGAACATAACAATTAATGATTTAAGTAAAGATTCCATTATCGGAACCGATCATGCACCACACAGCATTAAGGAAAAGGAGAATATGGTATGGGATTGTCCGTCAGGTATGCCGAATCTTGAAACCGTTTTAGGTTTAATGTTGACCGAGGTTAACCGTGGAAATATACCTCTAGATTATATTCCAAGGATTTTATCTGAGAATGCAGCTGAAAGATTTAATTTAAAAGGCAAAGGAAAAATTGAAGAGGGTTATGATGGAGATTTTACTATAATTGACTTAAATAAAGAGGGAAAATTTGATCTTGATAAGTTTTATACAAAAGCCAAATTTACACCATTTAACCAAATGCCATATAAAGGACAGGCAACTATGACAATATTAAATGGTGAGGTTGTAATGGAGGATAATATAATATTTGAATAAACTTTAAATATCATTTCTACTTTTTTTAAATTTATTTATACATATATAAAAAAAATCAATAGAATCTGTTTTAAAACATTGATTGACTCTTAAATCTAATTTTATCTGAAAAAATAACATATTGGATTACACCTATTAAAAATTAATAATATGATTTAAATTAATTCTTATAGTTTAACCTCATATTAGAAATAAAAAGAGCCAACATAATTTAAAAAGTAAATCCAAAGATCAATTGTTTTGAAAATAAACATACAAAAAATCAATCAAAATCAACTTCCAGTTGATTACTACTTTTATTTAAATAAGATTTAAAGAAATCCCATATTAAAATTCCTTATTCTAAAAAAATATGGGATTTATTTTATGACATATAGATTAACAAAGTTAAAAACTATATCCGAAAAATTTCCGTTGATTAAATTTATTTGGCGTTAAATAAAATAAGAAAGAATAAATTCACTTTAAAATAAAGATAGGAAATTTCAAAAATATTAATAAAAAACTTTGATGAAAAAAAGGATACAATTATAAAACAAACCTAATTGTTAATAAAAATTATAAAAAAAGTATTATCTAACCAGTAAAAAAAATGAATAGATGGAAAGAATCCACCTAATTCAAATCTATTTCATGCATAAAGCGTCTTCAGGACATGCTTCCATACATTTACCACAAAGGGTACAGAATCCAGCAATAGGTAAATTACCTTCATCTTTAACATGTAACATATCATAAGGACAAGCTTCTACACAATCTCCACATTTATCACATTTAGATGGGTTAGCTTGGATCCTGTTTCTTAAAACTGTTTCTCCATCAATTTCAACTTCAAACTCATCAAAGATTAAAGCGTCATTAGGACAAGCAGCTGCACAAGCACCACATCTAGCACATACAGCAAATGAAGGTTCCTCATCACTTGCAACTTGTTCTGGTAATTTCATACCAGTTTTGGTAACTACACGAATTGCTTCGGTAGGACAAGCTATTGCACATGCACCAACGAAAGTACATTTTTCAACATCTCTTGAAACACCTAAAGCTTCTGCAGGTGTAGCTTCTCCATATTCAACATCTAAGGATATTGCATCAACAGGACATAATTGTTCACATAAAGTACATGCTGCACAAACTTCAGGAAGTTTGACAGATAAAGTTGCACCTTTAGCTTCAATAAAGTCCCCAGGACAAGCTTCTACACAAGTATTACATCCAATACATTTACTTGCATCAAGAGTGAATTCTTTAATTTCTTTGGAACGTTTAACTGGATTTGCATTTTCTGAAATAAAGACTGCATTCCAAGGACAGGTTTGGGAACAAACTCCACATTTGAGACATTTAGTCTCATCAATAGTAATAGATTCACCAACAGCAGGTAAAGTAATTGCTTCTGCAGGACATTCATCGACACATGTTCCACATCCAACACAATCTTGGATATAGATAGGTCCATCAATGCTAATTTCTCTACTAGCTGGTTCAATAACTCCAGGGATTCCAATAATACCCATAGGACAGATATCTACACATTGTTTACACATTACACAGAAACCATCAATAGGCATTTTAGCAGAATCATTTAATTCAAGTGTTTTTGGAGGGCAAACATCTACACATTTTGGACTTCCACCACATTGATCACAACGTGCTGGATTATATGAAATTCTTACTTGAGTATGACCTTCTTTATCAACTTCTACTTCATCAATAGTAAGTGCACCATTTGGACAAACTTCAGCACATTTAGGTTCGCCACCACAGGTATCACAAAATATGATTTGTTTATCACCTACTTGAATTGCAGATGAAGGACAAGTACCTTCACAAGCCCCACATTTAATACAGTCCTCTTGGTTAACTATTATCATTTATAATTACCCCTTAGAGTTTTTTAACTGTATTTCCATCACTATCAATAATTTCTAAAGAGGAAAGTCTCATTTGACTGTCCATAGTATGGGTAGCACAAGATAAACAAGGATCGTATGCTCTGATAACCATTTCCATTAAGTTGAAGATAGAATCATCTACTTCTACACCAGGTTTGATGTATTTTTTAGCAACTTGGTCAATACCCATTTCCATAGCAGGGTTGTTTTGAATAGTTGCAACAACAATGTTTGCTTTGGTTACTAATCCATTATCATCGGTTTTGTAATGGTGGATTAAAGTACCACGAGGTGCTTCTACAATACCTGCACCTTCACCAGCAGTTCTTTCGAGTTCATCTGGGAATTTCTTACCGGATAAATCTTCACCTAAAGCTACTTCAGCACATTCAGCACAAGCTAAAATTTCTATTAATCTAGCCCAGTGGAATAATAAAGGTTGTTGAGCATATCCGAATTTTTCACGGAACTCATTTAATCTTTCTTGAGCAAGAGGTGCTTCTTTAGGCATGGAATCACAAACATTAATCCTTGATAAAGGAGCAACTCTGTAAATACCTTCAGGATATCCTAATTCTTTAATGTAAGGGAATTTTAACCAGGAGTAAGGTTTTACATGTTCTGCAACAATGTCTTGGTATTCTAAATTGTTGTATTCATATTCAACTTTACGACTGTCTTTAGCAGTAATCCTTACATTACCGTCGTATACATCCCATTTACCGTCTTTAACTAAACCGCAGTGACGGGTAGCACCGAAATTACCTAAATCATTAACTAAATCCATTTTCTCTTCAAAAATAGGGATAGCTAAATCTAAAGTTTTTTGAGCTAAGTCTACATTTTCTTTTGCTCTTTCGAGTAATTCTTTTTGTTTGTCTTCAGATAATTCAGTGGAAATACCACCAGGGGTAGATGAGGTAGGGTGAATTGGACGACCACCAATAGCTCTTACCATTTCAAGACCGTTTCTTCTCATATTAATAGCTTGTAAAGCTACTTCAGGTTGATCCTTAATAATTTGGAAAACATTTCTAGTTTTTCTATTTCCATTAGGAATTATTAAATCTGGAGCGGATAAGAAGTAGAAAGATAATGCGTGGGAATGCATAAATGAACCCCAGTTCATGATTTCTCTCATTCTGTAAGCGGTTGGTAAGATATCGTCTCCAAATCCGTAAATTTGATCAACTGCTTTTGCAGCTGCAAAGTGGTGTTGTACATCACAAATACCACAGATTCTAGGAACTAAACGAGGTAATTCTTCTGCAGGTCTACCTTGTAAGAACTTTTCAAATCCTCTGAATTCCATAACATGTAATCTTGTTTCTTCAACATTTCCTGCGTCATCTAAAAGAACAGTAATTTTAGCGTGACCTTCAATACGAGTAACAGGTTCCATAGTTAGTTTTGCCATTCTATTCTCCTCCTTTTTGCATTTTCATTGGGATTAATGCAGCTGGTAAAGTGTATGTGTAAAAAGTACCAACTAAATCATCTAATTGATTAGCAACTTCTTCAGGATCAACAGTCTTATCCTCTTCAACACGGTAATCAGAAGCGATTGCACTAATCATTTTAGCACCAGCATCAATGATTTTAGCAGTAGGTCCATAACATCCTCTACATGGAATTGCAATAGAAGGACATTCAGCACCACATAAGGATACTGTAGCAGGTCCTAAACATACTAAACCTTGAGCAATTAAACATAAATCATCTTCAGGTTTACCAATTTCCATTTGTCTTTTAACAAAGTCCATAGCTAAACCTTCAGGTGGTTTTTCTCTAGGACAAACTTCACATAAGTTTGTGGTAGGTAATTCAATTGTTTCACCTTTAAGTAAAGCAAGAACAGCTTCAGCAACAACATCGGATCTTGGTGGGCAACCAGGAATAATTAAGTCTACATCAATTACTTCAGGTAATGGTCTTACTCTGTTTTCTAAATGAGGAACATCTTCAGAAGGAATAATTCCATCAGGGTTTGGAGTAGTGATAGAGTTAATATAAGCTTCTTCTTCTAACTCTTCAGTAGTCCATAAGTTACCAAGTCCAGGAATACCTCCGTATACTGCACAGGTTCCGTAAGCCATGACTGCTTTAGATTTTTCTCTTAAAAGTTCAGCCATTTCTCTGTTTTCATCGTTTCTAATTCCACCTTCAATAATACAGATATCTAATTCAGGAATTTCATCATATTTAGTATCCATTAAAACAGGACAGAATTCGAAATCAGCTAATTCTAAAACATCAATTAAAGATTCGTGGAAATCAGCAATGGATAAGTGACATCCAGAACATCCGCCTAACCACATGGTTCCAATTTTTACTTTTTCATCAGCCATAATTTATCCTCCATTATTAAGCATTAATTTGTTCTTTTAAAGGTGAAGGTCCTAAATCTTTAATTCTAGCAACCATCATTCTTACTGTATTTGCGAATTTTTCACCTTCAGAAGCGGAAATCCAATCGTGGTATAATCTTTCTCTTTCAATACCTAATTCTTCGATTAAATTATAAACGATTCTCATTCTTCTGTCTAATTTATAGTTACCTGCATCATAGTGGCAATCTCCCATGTGACAACCAGTTACAAGTACACCATCAGCACCTTCTCTGAATGCTTTTAATACGAATTGTGGATCAATTCTACCAGAACACATTACACGAATAACTCTTATATTAGGTGGGTATTGCATCCTAGCTGTACCAGCAGTATCTGCTCCACCATAGGAACACCAGTTACAACAAAACATTACAATTTTTATATCATCTGCCATAGAGTTTAACCTCCTCTATTAAAAAATTTACCAATCTTTTCAAAAACTTAAGTTTTTAAAAATATTGATTTCTCTCTTATAAAATCAACCTATTCAATTAAATATAGAAAACCTGAAAATGCAGAAACTAATTTTCAAGAAATATATTTTCATGAATAAATCTCCGTACCTCAATGAGCTAGCTCAGCATTACATTAATGTACTATTACAATATTACTTCTAACTTTAATATAAATGTTACACGGAAATTAAAATCGAAACATTTAAATAATATAAAAAGATTTTATGAATTTTTAAATTAGAATATGTTTAATAAAAAATGAGAAAAAATTGATAAAATTATAAAAAAAATTATAGATAACTAAACATAACCCCATAAATTTATAAAAATGAATTTAATTTAACAAATATAGTTTGTTATACTACGAATGAATTAAAAATTATTTATTTTAATTGTTCCAATATATAAAATTTAATAAAAAAAAATTATTTTAACATTGAAATAATAAATAAAATAATAAAAAAATTAAAAAATGCTAGACAAAATTAAAATAAAACAAGTAATAACCATATAAAATATTGTATTACATAAAACAGGTATGAAAAGTTAATCCCACATATAGAAAATATAAAAAAAATAAAAGAAGTGAAAGAAAATTACATTCCCTTTACACTCATATCTATCATTTTTTTAGTATACTCTGCAAGAGCAGGAGGTAATCCTGTAATGTCCATATTTAAAAATCCTCTTACAATCATAGATGCAGCCTCTTCCTCGGTAAATCCACGGGAAGTAAGATAGTAAATTTCATCCTCATCAATCTTACCTACAGCAGCCTCGTGAGATAATTCAAGACCTGATGAATTAGCCTCAAGGATAGGTACCGCATATATAGATGCATCATCTGACAATACAAGACCATTACATTCAAGGTGACCTTTTACTTCAGGTTTTTCACCTATTAAATGACCTCTTGCATAGATTTTAGACTGATCATTTGCAACAGTACGTGAAATTACTTCGGCAGAACTGTTTTGACCATATAGATATGCCCTTGAACCAACATCAATATATGAATTTTTTTGACCAGATAAAACACTTTGGAAAAGAGCCCTTGAATTATTACCCTCACAATAGGTTGTAGGGTAAGACTGTACAGAGTGAACCGGACTGGTCAAAATATAATTATTTATAAATGTTGTATTATCCGCCTGTTTAATTCCAGTTCTCGGACGAACTTCTACCTGTTCAGCCCAGTTATGAACCATGGTAAATGTTAGTTTTGCACCAGGTTTAAGGTAAATCTCACTTACACCTACATGAAGTGCTGATGATACATCATCACCAGTTGCACAACCAGTAATTAGATGCAATTCTGAATTCTCCTCTGCAATAATAACATTATGTGCTGTTTGCATAATATCCTTATCTGCAATAAACATACAAGCTTGTACAGGGAAGAATTCCTTAGTTCCTGGAAGTGATCTTACAAAATATCCATTGTATTCTCCTTCCTCCTTTTCCCTTAAAGCTGCCTCGGCAGTGTATTTATCCTGATCTGATTTAACGGCATTCCAAAGATAATCTTTAACCCAAGGATATTTATCAAGTGCAACACCTGTATTCATTACCTCCACATCACTAGATAATTGTGCTGTGAAAATGTTACTTTGATCCATCTGTACAAATGAACCTGCCCTATCTTCCTGACTTGTATCAACACCTACAGACAATAAAGTATCTTGGTCTTTTTTAGCTAAATCATCCAAATCATCTATAACATCAAAAGCTGAAATATTATCATTTGTATAATTTTCAATAGTAATATCAGTACCTAATGGTGCTTTTTTATTTTTAGCCCTTTCAGCATCTTCATAAACATTGCGCACAATTAACACATCCTGTAAATCCATTTTCTCTAACATCAGCTAAAATCTCTTCAGGGTTACCTGAGCAAGCTATCTCACCATTCATTAAAATATGAGCTTTATCTGCTTTTACAAAGTTTAAAATATAACCTAAGTGAGTAATAAGTAAACCTGATCTTTTACGTTCACTCAATTTCTTTTGTTTATCCAAGATTACATTTAATTCCTCTGCAATCAATTCGACATTCTCAATATCCACACCTGAATCCGGTTCATCGAACATTGTGAAGTCAGGTTGTTGAGCTAAAAGTTGTAAAATCTCAGATCTCTTAACTTCTCCACCAGAAAATCCAAGATTAACATCCCTATTTAAGAAATTTTCATTGAACTTTAATTTATCTGCAAGTTCTTTCATTCTAGGATTTAACTCTTCATCTTCTTCCTGACCAGATTCATATTTTAATAAATCTTTTACAGTAATTCCTCGAATTGCAGGAGGATTTTGGAAGCTAACTCCCATTCCTAAAGCAACTCTTTCAGAGGTAGGCATATTAGTTATGTCCTTACCTTTAAATTTTATAGTACCATTAGTAACTTTATATTTAGGAAATCCTAATATTGTCATGAATAAAGTACTTTTACCGGCTCCATTGGGGCCTAAAAGTACATGGGTTTCTCCTTCCCCAATTGAAAGGTTAACATTTTTTAAAACTTGTTTACCTTCAACTTCAACTGCCAAGTTGCTTATTTCAAGTAACATAATCTATCACCTTAAACTTTATAAGATTAATATTAGTATAAACAGAATTTATAAAAAATATAAATAGTGTTATATTACTAAAATATTTTATTTTCATTAATATAAAACTATGTATAACAATTGCTATAAATTAAAGAGAATAGTTTAAATTAAAAAATAATAGATATATAAAAAATATGAATAAAAACAAGCAAAAAAATACCATTAAAAATAATTATTAGATAAAAATCCCTATTAAAAATATGTAAAATATCTAAAAATAATATAATAAAAAAATTATAATCAAATATTAACTAAAAGATATTTAAAAAATTAGAGATATGAAAAAAAGCTATAAAAAAATAGATAATGAAAGTTGAAAATTTATTCAGTTACAATGATAAATTCTCCAACCTTTTCAACCTTTGAGAAAGGAACAAGTAATAAATCTCCTTTTCTTTTTGCTCCTTTGACATGAACATTACGTCCGTCTTCAACTTTGATTGCAATATCTACAATTTTACCGGTTTTATCATTAATAATAAGTTCATCAAGAACACCTAAAATACGAGCATTGTTTGTTGCTACCTGGTAATTCTTAACTTCACTCCATAATTTTTCTTCTCTTTTTTGAACACTTTTCTTACTTTCCATGATTCCACCATGATAAAATATTCTTAATCATTAAGATATATGTTATTTTATATTATTTAAAATGATTGTTATTTAACAACAAAATTCAATTTTAACAAACTAAAATGAAAAAAGAATAATAAAAATAGGAATGGTTAAAGATTATTTCTCAATAGAATCTAAAATATTATATGCTATGGAAATATCATCGATAGAATTTAAATTAAAAGCAAGTTCGATATTCTCCATGACAATATTAGTCTCATCTTGAATAGAATTATTAGATTTTAGAATATTTAAACCAGAGGGAACCAAACCATTAAATTCATATTCATAAGATACGTTGTATTTATCATAAACCTCAGTTGGTATCAATACAGATAATGCCGATTTATCCTGATTTAAATATATCTTCAAAACCTCATCAATAACATCAGAGCTAACAAATGGTAAATCAGAATTTAACATCAATAAAGTATTATCTTTTGATATTTCCTGAAGAATATTTAAAACATATGATAAATCACTAAGATAGTCCTTACCAGGACTATCTAGAAAATATTTGTCATAAGTATCAAAAGAATCCCTAAGTTCAATAAAATCAGATTCTATTAAATAATCTTTAGTATTCTGTGTATGTGGACTAACAATGACCAAAACCTTGGCAATTAACTTTGATTGATACATATTATCCAATACATAGTCAATTAAAAATTTATTATTAAATTTATATAGAGGCTTTTCAGATTTAGATTTCAATCTGGTACCCTTTCCTCCAGCCATAATTAGTCCAATGATCATAAAAATCCAAAAATAAAAAATTATTTAGGTATTCTACCTTGAAGTTTCATTCTTTTACCTAAAATACATTTACCACCTTGATGACCACCAATAGGATTTTTCTGTGTACCCATTGAATTCATACAACGAGCCATAATCGCAGAACCTAATGCAAGACCATCTTCAACAAATACAGTATCAACAAACTTATCTTTGGAATATTCTAAAATTAGTTCAGGTTTACGTCCTGTAATACCTGCCCTACCAGTAATTCCTAAAACAGATCCCCCAGTTATAACATTTTCTTTAAATGCAATATCCAAAGTTCTATGAACAATCATAGCAGATACATAATCCATTGTTGAGATAAGTGTTGGAAGACCGTCATTTTCATAAATTTCATGACCAAAATCAGTTAAATCAGGTAGTTTATCACCGTTTTCTCCAACATCACAACCTATCAAACAAGTACCTGATTCCTCAGCAGCCTCAGGATTAATTGGAACGGTACCGAACCTGGTTATTCCGGTAGGAACCTTTCTAATATCAATAAACTTGCTGTGAACCTTTTCAGCATTAGCCTTAGCTTTTTTCTTATCTCCCTTCTTATCTAATTTAGGAGTATAAATATCTAATGCAGCACCATATTTTGGATCCACCTGACCTGAACCCTTTGCAAGTGAATCTGAAACTACACCTGCAAGACCTAAAAAGTTACCAACAGTATTAGCATAAGGCACATTATCATTTACAATACGGCCCGCCAAGGTTGAACCGAAGTCAAGTGAAACACAAGGATTTCTATAATCAACATCAGTCCATTTTGCACCTAACTTAATACCCGCAGTTACAAGCTCACCTTCCATCTCATTTGCAGTGGATTGAGGTCCTTTAGGAGGAACCACACTTACAACAGCACCATCAAACTGAATATTATCAAGTAAAGTATATTTTCTAAGTCTTTCAGGAAGTTGTTTAGAGCTCATTGCTGGAGCCATTTTTCTTGGAGGTATACCTGCATCAAGACAACCATCTGCCAATGCTTTAATTAATTCACCAGCCTCTTCAGCAGTTGAAAACCCTGCGGTAACACCTGTAGATCTTACAACAAAATCCAAATCATCTTCTTTATCAACCCCTGCTTTTTTAAGAGATTCCAAAACAGTGTCCCTAATCATCTCAGCTACTGCCTCTTTAGATAATTCTATTCCCCAAACAGTTTTACCAAAAACTTTTTCATTAGGTTTAGGTGGACGAATATCCCTAGTCATTTTAACTGTTTTATCCAGTAAATAAGATTTACTGTTATTTAAATTTGTGGCTGCTAAAATACATTTTGTTGTAGTATTACCAAGTTCCACTGATGCTGTAACATAATAAACATCCTGTTTAGTTTGGTACATGGCACCACTTTGAGGTCGATTATTACTAGCTTTTAGTGAAGCTAAACTTACTGGTTGGCTGTGTGCAATTATTGGTTTTGGCCCCTTATTAAATAAATTCCCAAATAATGACATTTAACTATCCCCTACTTCAATATATCAAATTTATTTTTTTTAAAAAAATAATTAATTATATTTCTTAAATTTTAATAATATAAATTTTTTTAAATGATTTTACTAAAACATGGAAAAAATAATAAAGCAATGACTTGTCTTTCATAAAATATACAAAAATTCAATAAACTAACAAGAATATTAAAATATATTGAAATAAAAAAAGCTAGAAAATAGTATTCTAAAAAATATCAAAAAAATCTTAAAAATGAGTATAAGTATAAAGTATCAAAAATCAATTTTTAAAACAGAATATATAGAAAAAAGAAGATTAGATGAATGATCATCTAATCAGCAAAGTATCTATACTAATTTAGTATATGGGTGACCTTCAACAGGTTCAGTTCCAATTTCAGCAACTGCTTCAGCAATGAAACAATCTGCCATAGCAACAGCAGGGAATACTTTTTGACTGTTTTCAATAGGACCATATAAACAGAAGTCTCCACCAACCATTACTTGAATAATATCTGAACCAATATCACATACAGGCCATGCTTCTTTGTGTTCTTTTTTCCATCCTTTTAACCAATCCCAAGCGGAAGGTACATTGTGAATACCGGAACCTACAGGATAACCCCATTTGGATTTTTCTGCAAAGGTAGTTCTAGTAGCAGGACCTCCACCTTGACCTAAAGGAGTAACAGCTACATCCATGAAATATTTAGTAATTCCACAGTCTTCAGCCATTTCTAAAATACCTTGATCAATTACAGATCCACCATTTTCCCATATGTTTAATTTACCTTGAACACCAGGTTCCATAGGGTTGAATCCTAAAATAATAGAAGCTTCAATGTCTGAATCTTTTACAGCTTGAATTTCATCAGCTTCACAAGACATGTTTAAAGAGTTGTAAATTGCTCTGTCAGCAAGACCAGCTTCATCACAGTATTTAATACCTGCGATTTTAGCATCTGCACCGGTAGAATCTATAAGGAAAGGTTTATCGGAAATATCTCCTATAAACTCTAAGTAATTTACCATAGCTTCTGGTGTAGCACCGAAGTTTTGTATAATACAAGGGTTTCCGGTTACATCAGACATTTCTTCCATTTCTTTAACTAATCCTTCAGCAGCATCTTTATCAAAAATACCTGCTTTTTCATCTGAAATAATTTTGTGACCACCGTAGAAAATAGTACCACAAAGAACTGTTGGATATTCTCCAGGTTGTCCTCCACATTTGACTCCTGCAACATCTACGACGGTTTGTTCTTTATCAAATTTAAACATTAATAAAACCTCCAATCTCTAAATTAAACCTGATATTAATGAGGTCATTAAAGATGCAAGATTGAATTTAATAAATACAACCATAACTGCAAGACCTATCATCATACCATATAATATACCTAAATCTCTTCCTGTTTGTTGGCCTAAACGTTGAGAATATTCTCCTAAAGCAAATTCAACTTTTTCTTGAGCATCGTCTAATTTTACCATTGCTTTATTAAATTCTTCTGAATCGACCATTACAGAAGGTGTTGTTTCTTTATCAGCCATATTTTACACCTCTATAATCCACATAATTTTGCTATATAAGGAAGGAGAATTAATAATACAAAAGCAATAGTAACTCCTATACCAATACCTTTAGTTCTAGTAAAAGATAAAGCAGCATAAGCTCTTCCTTCCCTTCCGATAAGTTTTGATGAATATTCAATATCATCAGCTGTATTTTTAAGTCCACGGACATTTGGTTTGTTTGAAATTTGTACCATAATAACTTACCTCCAGTTTAGAAGAATAAGAATAGACCCATAATTACAATCATAAATACAAGACCAATCATAATACCTTGTACTTTACCAGCATAATTACCAGTCATATTCTTTTGTATAGCACCAATCATTTTGATTTCGGTGTCTATATCTCTAATTCGTGCTTCGAGTAATGCAGTCTCTCCAGAAACTACTCTTACTGCCTCTCCTTCATCTTCTTCTGCTTCTCCACCTTCGGAAACATCGATAACCATAGCTTCTTCTTCAATAGCACCAGGATCTTTTTCGATACATTCTTTGACCTTAGCAGTTATAGCACCAACATCCTCGTTATCAATCATAGAGATAAGTTCAACTTGATTTTGGAATCTTTCTACAGCTTCTAAAGGAAGGTTATCTACAAAAGGAATTGCTCCAATTGCACCATTAACTTTTTTCTTCTCAGGATCACATCCATTTGCATGTAATGCTTCAAAACATTGACCAGTAATATGTCCTTGTACCTCAGCACCACAAACAATTAAGAATCTAATGTTAGGATTAGAAATTGTATTAGCAACTACTTTTTCTACACCAAGATTTTCTGTGTGACAGGTACCAGCAATAGCTGCACCAGCACCAACAATATCTCCAGCAAGTTCTGAAGTTAAGGTAGTAGCAGCAACAGGGCTTTCCGGATCTCCTACTTCATATTCACCACTAATTAATGGCCATCCGTCTGCAGGTGATTTTTTATCTGCCATCTATAAAACCCCCAATTTAGTTAATACAGGAATCATAGCAATAATAATAAATACTGCTATTAAAAATCCATAAACCATATTTGTTAAAGTACCTGCAATAACATAGTTTCCTTCCCTATTAGGATAGGAACCTTCAGGAGCAGTGGTAGGATCTAAAGAGTTAGATAATTCATCAGCAGCAGCGCAAACTTTGTCTATTTCTGCGTTAATATCGTCCATTGATAAAATAACTAAGTCTCCACCACCAGCACCTAAGACACCAGATATAGGATCTAAGTTAACATTCATTTCAGGTACTACTTGTATTAAAGGTAACATATCTGCCATATTTGTACCTCCTAATCTTCTGTTTTAGGCCATAATCCTGACCATTTGACAGATGCAGCTGCTTCGTATGAAGCTTGAACAAAGCTTCTGAAAGCAATAATCCATCCGATTAATCCGACAACAACAACAAGTAACCAAGCAGAGTGACCTAAAGGAATAGTACAGATACCAACAATAATCATTGATAAGAATGCTGTAGAAGCAGCACATTTAAGAGTTCTTACTTGATCTTCGTTAGGTCCTAAACAAGCGTTGTAAGGGTGTTGGATTGCCATAGTGTTTAAGATAAATAATAAAGCAATGAAACCAGTTGCAACTACATTATTTAAGATCGGGGTAAAATCAATAGAACCAGCGATAGCTGCAGAGAAAGCTACAACAGATAATGCAGCAGCACCAGCAAGTTCAGTAGTACATCTTTCTAATACAGGGATTTTCATACCGACAATTTTTTTAGCAACAACAGCAATGATTAAACCAATAATACAACCAAATAATAAAGCTAAAACAGGTCCAGCAATAACAAGGTTGAATTGAGCACCAACAGCAAGTCCTGCTAAAGCAGCAACACAACCTGCACCTAAAGACATATATCCAATGGAAGGTACACCGGTACCTAAACCATAACTTGCAACTCTACGAATAGCATCTGATCCCCATAAAATAGCACAAACTCCACCTAAGCATGCGAATAAAGGTCCAATGGTAGCATTAACAGTTGATAAATAAACTAAAATTAATCCACCAATAACACCTAATATTAATAAATTTGTTGAACTAACAGCTTGTCCTTCGTCAGCCATTTAAATACCTCCAACAATAAGTGCAATAAAAATAGCAATTACTAAAGATGCAATAATACTAGCTAAAGCTCCGTTACCAATTCTTTTAAATTTAGGATCGTGGAAACCTTCAATAGTACCTCCAATATTGTATGAAGCAACTACAGAGTTTACAAAGAATAAACCAATTGAACAAATAGCAGCAACACCAATAATAACTGGCATATTACCAGCGAATAAGGTAGAATTTTTAGCCATTTCTTGAACAGCATAGAAAGCCATTCCTCCACCAATACCACCTAAAGCAGAACCGATGATACCACTAACAAAGGATACAGTAGGAACACCGTGACCTTCGGTACCAGGAGTTTTATAAGCAGCTTGTGGTAATCCAGTAATTGGATCTTTTTCAACTTTACCTGAACTTGGTACTACACCTACACCAAATACATAAATAAAGTTACCAAAGAGCATAGTAATACCCATCATCATCATAGAACCAATAGCACCTGCAAGAAGAATTAATCCAAGACCAGCACCTTCTAATGAAGCTGCAGTGATTAATCCAGTCATTCCTGCACCAGCTGCTAACATAGCAGTACCAGTACCTACACCAGTAGCGGTAGACATAGCTGCAGGAGCTCCACCTACAGGAATAAAGTGTACACCAGCACCCATACAGACACCAGCAATGATAATTAATAACATCATAATTAAATCCATTGTAAAACCTCCTTATTCCTCTTCATATGGACCAAATTTATTTCTAGCATAGGTTTCAACTTTGTAATTTAAGTAAATTAAAAGTAAAACAATAATAATACCAGCAATTTGTCCACCAATAGTTCCGAAAACAATAGTAATCCAGAAGCTTAAAAATACGATTAAACCGAAACATAATCCAGTAATAGGTCCACCAAATCTAGAACAGAAACCTACTACATCAATAGAGTTTTTAGCTCCGATAGCTTCTTTAGTTACAATATCCCCCTGAATAGCTACAGGAGTACCAGCACCGTAAGCGAATTTTTGGTATTCACTTTCGGATCCATAGTATACATCACCAGTAGATGATCCGATAGCACCAATAGTTATACCCCAAAGTACAGCTAAGATTGGTAATGGGAATATGTGTAAAGCACTTCCATTAATAGGAATAATCATTAAATAAGACATACCAACAATACAAAAAGTAGCAATAAATCCATGACCAGCAATTGGTCCTAAACATTCAGTCAATACATCCATAAACAATGGTTGTCCAAATTGAGATTGACCTACAATACGTCCCATATGAGAAGTTACTGTATAAATAGAATGAACGAAAGCACCAACAACTGCACCTAATGCAATTGCTACAATAGGCATTACGTTTAAGTATGACATAAATACAAATGCAACAGCACCAGCAACACCACACCATACACCGTATGCTACAGGTTCACCGGAAGTTGCCTTATTTATAATTCTATGTAAATGTCCCATTTGAGGAGCTAACTGAACTTGTGAGTTAGGGTTACTTTGTGAACCTACATCAGATTCTAAATCTTCTGCAGCTCCACCGATAGTTGCAGCAGCACCCATCAATGCGACAACACCTAAAGTTATAGGGTCCATAAATTTTTTCCTCCTTAGTTTTTATTAAATTAATAATTTAATAAACGTGAAATGTAGATTTTTTATTTAAATTGTCAAATCAAACAATTAAAATTTATTTCTGATAATAAATTTTACTTATAATATTAATCCAAATATTAATCTCTTCATTTATTTGATACATCAGTAAAACTAAAAAACCAATGTATTAATAATAATATTTTAACTTTTATATAAAAACTTTTCTAAATTCCTTCACAGAATAAAAAAAATTAAAAAGAAAAAATAGGTGTTAATACACCTATTTAGCTGGAATGATTAAAGATCTTTCACCAGCAGGTGAGAATTCTCTTAAAGCACCTTTAGCAATTTCAGCACGTGGTTGAGTGAAGTCGAAGCATAAGTTCTTATCAGCAAATGCAATTTTAATTAATGGGTTAAATGAAAATGCATCTTTACGTGCAGCGTGAGGAGCTTGTGCAATACCTGCGTATTCACCTTGGTGACCTACGTTCATTGCATAGTTAGGATAGTTAGGACCTCTCATTTCAAGTGGTAAACCTTCATCGTTTCTTATAGAGAATACGTTAGCAGCACCACATTGATCTTGTAAATCGTAACCATAGAATCCTAATCTGGAGTGTTGTTCTTTGTGTAAGTATTGTGATAAGTACCATGCACTTAAACCAGTTTGAGAGTTACCAGTTGCAAATGCAGTACAACAACCGGAAGCAGCTGCAGTAACAGCAGCTCTTTGAGATCCACCGAATTGGGTTTCAAGTAAAGCTGGGTATTCATCATATTGTTCTAATGCATAGAATGTTACTTCAGAACCTACATCAAGAACAGTATCCATGTTGTTAGGAGCTTCGGTTAATCCGCCATATTTATCCTCTACGTAATCTTTACCATAGTAAGCAAAGTCATCAAGGATGTTATCAGTATATGCTGCAGTAGCATATTGGGTGAATCCTACACCACCAGACATGTATGAACCTAACCAGATTTGATCGTATAATGCAGCACCAGCAGCTACAACATCTAAGGTTACTCTTACTGGGTCATCCATGTTAACTCTGGAGGATTGTACAATATCTGCCATGTAACCGAATGGTACACCACCAGGTTCGTTAGCTGCTCTTGCTCTTCTTTGTGGTAATGGAGCACCCATTTGAATAACTTCTGCGTGTTTTGTAGCGAATGCGAAATCACCAGTTGCACCTTCACCAGCACATTGGTTGTATGCGGAAATCATTGACATACCAATTTGCATAGCAGACCATCTTGAGGTAGTACCTCCATCACAAACTCTTCCTACTAAAGAAGGAACTCTAACAACTTGCCAGATTTTATCTCCAACTTCAGCTTTAAGTTGAGCTGCTTGGTCATCAGGGAACTCTTTGTTAATATCTAATACATAACATTGATCGATTTCATCTGCTAACTCATCGTCACCAGTGAAAATTTTAACATAACTGTCTGATACTAAGTATGGGTTAGTTTCTACCATGTGTTCTTGTACAACTGCTGCACCAGGCATTGCGTGGTTTACAGTTTCTAAGTAATTAGTAATGGTTTCAGGAGTTACTTCCATACCTAATCTTCTTTGAAGTACGTTATGAGCAGTGTTTAATCCTACAAGTACAGTTCTCCTAATATCATCCCATAATTGTTGGATAGCTGCATTGTTAATAAAGTGTAAATCATCCCCTTCTACAAAGGTATCAGTAGTAGATAATTGGTAAGGCATTAAAGTTCTTTGACCTAATGGACTTCCAATATCTGGGTTGTACATAGGAATACCTCTTTCTTCAGCTATTTCTTTACCAGCTTCGTAAAATTGGGTTTTCCTTTCTGATTGTTTCCATCCACCTAAATTGTAGAAAGTAGTGGTTTTATCTTCTGGAGATTCTTTAAATTTTTTATTTAATGCTTCATAAAATTTCTTATCAGCCATAATAATAACCTCCCCTATTCAGGGTTATATCCTCCTTGAGTTCTTGTAAGGTGGATTTTATGTAATACTTCTACAGCGTCTTTGTCATCTCTGTATTTGTCACCATCTACTCTGTAAATAGTAGTGATAGATTTTAATTTGTCTTCATCTAAAGGTTCACCAATATCAATTGGTTCATCTAAAGGAATAGCAATTTGGTTTTTAACCATTTCGATATGTCCAGTTTCTTTGTTTTTAAGTTGTCTTCTTAACATATCAAACATGATACCGTCTTCATCTAATCTTAAAGAGTGACCGTGTACAGATTTACCTCTAATTCCAGTTCTTGCTGGGTCAAAGTATTCAGTTTCTAATAATTCTTTAGAAAGTTTTTCTAAATCTCTTTCCCTTGCTTCAATAACTTGTCTTCCTGATAAAGTACCAGTATCAATTCCTCTGTATCTGTTCATGTAAGATCTTGCTCTTACATAAGGTTGAGCTGGAGCAAAGTACATGGAATCAGCAAATTGAATATATCTTACTCTGTCTCCTGCTTTTGCACCGTCAATAGGTGTAACAAGTTCTCTTACAATGTCATCAGGCTCATCCATTTCATCTAAAGGAGGGTGAACATGTTTATATTCTTCACCTGGAGCTCTGTGACCTAATATTTTTACTACATCTTCGTCTGAAATTTCTCGTAATTTTTCTAACTTTTGTTCTGGGTCAACAAAATGTCTTCTGTTTTCAGAAACTTGAGATGTTCCTGGATAATATTGTGCCATAATCATGCATCTCCTAATGCTAATTTAACTTTTCTAATAATTTCGTCTAATTGTTCTTGAGAAACTGTTTGTCCTCTAATAACACCACTAATTATATTAATAATGGTTCCTTTTGTTTTAGCTTCATCGGGCATAACCTTAGAAGTTTTAACCCCAATCTTTGCAAAATCCTCGAAATCAACAGGATATTCACAAATAATCACACAAGGTTTATTAACATTTCTTAATATTAATCTTGCTTTGTAAATAATATGGTTTCTAACACCACCTAAGTGAATAACTAATAACTTATATTGTTTTAATTGTTCAATCTCATCAGGAGTTAAACCAAATAAACTTGAAGCACCTGCACCTGGTGCATCTCCTGGAAGACCAGCACCACCATTCAATACCATAGTACTTGTAAGTAAATTAGCTTCACGTAAAGCAAATGTAATCTCGCATACAGGTTTAGTAATATGTCTTTTACCTGGAGACATAGCTACTGCTATTACATCACTTCCACATTTAGCGAAAGTACCTCTTTGAGCAATACCTCCTCCTTCACCAAGACCCATAGTTTCTCGGCAATCAACTACATGAGTTGTTCTTCCTATCATATTACCTATTCCATATCATCATTAATAAAATTAAGATCATCTGCCATTTGTCTTCTAGCATCAGTCATACCAATTAACTCATCTGGAAGATTATCATCAGGACCATATTTAATAGCATCGGACACAGTCCTTTGCTTTCTAATATATTCACTTCTACTTGTGTTAATATCATATCCAAAAGGAAGATATTCACTGCAAATCTTATCAATTTCATTGATTGCAGACTCGGAAGTTAACTCAACCAATATACGACCTGTTTTAACTTTAAGGGTTATAGGTTGACCTTTAACAACTATTTCTCTTCTCTCCTTATATTGAGGAAGAAGATCAGGATCATCTGGGGGGAGTCTAGGTCCATGAATAATTGTCCTATTTACATCCTCTAAACTTTCAATATCATTTAAGATTTTCTCGGTTGTATCAGGACCAAGCATTCTATGTGGAAAAATTTCAATATCCATTATATCAACTCCGTTATTAGACTTATTATTAAAAAATAATTAGTTTTTATAAATTTATATGTCTCCTTTTATGTCTGAAGCTGCTTCAGCAACATATTTGAGAGGTTCTCTGAATTCATCAATACTACTGTATACTTCTTTAATTAATCCAGAAGTTGCTTCTGGAGAGAATAATTGAGTACCAGCATCTAAAGACATACCTGCAGCTACACAAGGAATAGTGTAACCTTTACTGTGTCTAGTTACAACGTGGTTTCCGTTGAATAAACCAGGACCTCCTCCACCATAGATAGAGTGACTGAAGAAACTGAATCCTACAGCTACACCTTCACCTCTACCAAAGTCGAGACCAGGTAAACCAGTTGCAAATTCAATTAAATCGTTGAAGTATAAAAGTGTGGATGGAATACCTTGAGCAGCACGAGCAGCACCAACGTTTACCATAGTTGCAGCAACAGAACCTGCAGCTACATATGCGTTCCATTTTGCGAAATCGTCGGTTTGGTATAAATTAAATCCATGTAAATCTTTTTCAACAGAAATTACATTATCATCAACTGCTTTTTGAATAGTATCATTCATAATGTCACCAACGGAAGAATCAGTAGCATTATCTTGTACTAAACTTAAGACCATGTTATCAGCATTCATACCTTGGTAAGCTAAACCTAATAAGTGAGTTCTTTCGAATGCACCAATTGCATCTCCCATTTCAAACATAGCAGTTTGTTCTAAGATACTAGCTAAAGCAGTAGCTTGGAAACTGTTTTTAAGGGTAGTTGCAACCATATCGTTAGCTTTAATGTTCCTGAATGAGTAACCAGGACCTTCTAATTTTTGAGGTACATCTAACATAGTTTTAATATTAGATCCGTCATAACTTACGGTTTGAGGATACATACCTAAGATAGCAGCTTTAACCATGTTAGCATCATACATACTTACATCACATGTTTCAACAATAGCTTGGGTTAATGCAGTAGAAGTTGCTAAGGTTGCAACAGAGTATTCTGCAGCCACATCAATTCTTCTTGTAGGTACTTGTACTAAAAGTCTTTTACCTCCGGAAAGAGGTTCAACTACAGTATCATCATCTTCAGTTACTTGAATCATTTTTTTTACAGAAGCTGCAATCGCATCTACATTTGCTACAATATCAAGATCTAATTCTCTTCCTAATATTTTAGAAGCTTTTGTTCCAACAGCAGCATTACGTAATGAATTTTCAATACCTTCTAAGTTTACAGCAACGGTTCTTTTAATACCAGCAGTAATTTCTTTAATAGCTGGATTACGTACTGGACTTAGAGCTTCAATAGGTACATCACTATCAATTAATGTACCTCTATCGTCGTATAAATCGACTTTATCATCAAACTTCGCCAATTTTTTCCCTCCTAAATAAATAGAGTTACAAATATACCACTTAACATAAACTTTAGTTTTTGTTTGATTATGTCAAGTTAGCTACAAAGCAAGTATTTTGCATAGAAGCATATGGTATACAAATTTTAATATCTTAAAGATATAATATAAATATTACCTTTTTTTACAATCAGTAAAATTTATAAGTAATAATAAATCCCTTTTGATTAGTAAAAAAAGAATAAAAAGTAATACTTTTTTAAAAGACGAAACAGGAAAATTAAGGCGAATAAAGAAAATAAACCGATTGTAAAATAAAAAAAATAACTAAATGTTTTTTTAGTTTAATCAAAATAATTTAAAATCCGTTTAAGATAAATTAAAAAAGAAATAAAAAGAACTTAAAATTCAATAATTTGGCGTTAAATTAATAAATTTAAAAAAGGTATTACTTCAAATATGAAAAGATAATAAAAAAATTTCAAAAAATTTGAAATCCTTGAGAAATAAATTAAACTAAAAGAGGTTAACTTTAAAATAAAGGAATATATCATATTAAAAAAATCTTTAAAATAAAATAGTTAAAATTAAATATAAAACAATAGTAATTTATACATTAATTAAAAAAACAAATCCCTTAAAAACTGTTTTAGATTTTTCTAAAAAACGATTTTTCAAATAAATATTAAAAATATAAAGGAAATTGCTGAAAATAGTAAAAACTAATATTATAAAAAAGAGATATAGTTACCTAATATTAAATATTTACAATAATTAATATATCAAATAATATATAAGAATAAAAAATTATAAACCGAAGGATTAAAATGCAAATATTAGCAGATGTTGGCGGTATTCCAGGAAAGGATTGTAGGGGTTTTTGTAAATACTGCTATTTTAAGAAAGTCAAGGACGTAAAACCATTAGGATGCAAATACTGTCCACCTAATCAAATAGGATGTGAAAGATGTTCCATAGGAATTCAAGACGCTGAATCTGAATTTAAACCGTTTTATCTAGTTGCTAACGAGGTTCAAACCACATTAATGTTGAACCCACCTAGAGACAATAATCTAAAAATAAATATTAGTGGTGGAGGAGACGTAAGCTGTTATCCCCAGATTAAAGATCTAGCAGCCACATTGCACCAATTCCAAATACCGATACATTTAGGATATACAAGTGGCAAAGGTATTGACGATGAGAAATGGGTTACGGATTTAATTAATCTTGGAGTTGATGAGGTTACCTACACATTGTTTGCGGCAGATGCTAAATTAAGACATCAATGGATGGGGGATCCGAATCCGGAAGTTTCCCTTAAGGCGGCCAAAATATTCTCAGAAAACACGGAATTACATGCCGCAATGGTGATTATTCCAGGGGTAAACGACGGAGATGTTTTAAGAAACACCTGTGAAAAGCTGGAAGAGTGGGGAGCCGAAGCTGGTATCCTTATGAGATTTGCAAATACAACAGAAGGTGGATTAATATTAGGTAACGGACCTATTGTTAAGGGTATTGAAAGCCAGTCAGTTGAAAGTTTTGAGCAACTTGTAAAGGACATCAACTCAGAATTTCCAAAACTTAGAATCACTGGAACACCCGTATGCGATCCCGAAACAGGTGCACCATTTGCACTTGCAAATAAAGGTAATGAACCATACCTAGATTTTATTCCGGAGGTTACAGGTTATGCGACAATCATATCATCTGCTGTTGCAGGACCAAAAATAGCTAGGATATTTGAAAAGATTGGAGCAAGTGATCATGTAAATGTAATATCTACTAAGAAGGATATTGCATGTTTAATTACAAAATATGATCTTGAGGATATTGATTTAACCAATGTTCAAGATACTGTATTCATTCCAGGAAGAGCCTATATCCATGAACTAGATGCAAATAGAATATTTAGTGCAGACGGCATTGAAAGGCTTGTAACACGTGGACCGGATACTTTAAGTGTTGACGGTGAATTAAGTGGAACGTTGACTGAAGAGGATGTAATAGAACAAGAGTTAATACAATTTAGAGAGCTTGTTGGAGAGATAAACTTCTATGGAAGAGATTTTAATGGAAGACATGAAAACATTTAATAAAATAGAAAACTATTACAAATTTTCATTTAATCCATATAATTAAAAAGCTTTAAAAAAAAAAGCTATTTCTTAAAATCTTTATTATTTAATGTTAAAACCACTATTTCTGAATCAGTACCTATTCTAATAGGGGGACCCATAGTACCTAAACCTGTACTTACTGATAAATAAAACCTATCTGAAACACCATCCCTACTAAAAGCATAAAGTCCTTTTAATTTATGATAAACAGCCCTAACCCATAGATTTGCAGGATAAAACTGTCCCCCATGAGTATGACCAGACAATTGTAAATCCACACCCAATTTTTTAAAATATTCATAGAAGACAGGCAAATGGAATATTAATATATTTGTTTCAGATTTATTTACAGGTAGATTAAAATGGAATTCTTCCCATTTACTTTCCATATCCTCATACTTAAAATTTAAACCTATAATATTTAATCCTAAATCTTTCATATCCAAACTATCATCGTAAGACAATGACGCCCAATTCTTCTAAATCATTTAATAAACCATTTATATCCTGATAATGGTCATGATTATCTGGAGTAAAAATAACCTTAGGTTTTATATCTTTTAAAGGTTCCAAATCCTTAATATCAACGGGAGAGGAACCGTCTACAAGGTCTCCTGAAATAATAACAACAATATGTTCCATACCCCCTTGTTTTAAGTCAAGATAAACCTGATTGATTTTGTTTTTTAGATTTACCAGGATTGACTCTCTTCTAATGGAACCAAAGTGCACATCCGAAATATGTAAGATAGCTATTGATTCATTATTATCCTCTTTTAAAATAGGCAAATTATGGTATTTTACTTTAATGTGATGGGCATTATAATAGCCATAGACTCCAAGAACAATCACCAATGAATATAATATTAGAACCAATTCCCGTGGAATTTTTATAAAGAGGCCTAAGACATATAATAGGATTAGCTCAAATAAAAACATCAATGAGGCCCATTTCCAAAGCTCCGAAATCTCCATAAATATTCTTGTAATTTTATGGGAGGCGTTCATCTCAACGGTAATGGATATTATATTTACTAAGGCTAAGAATAAGCAGATAGACAAAAGGACCACAGGATTTAATTGATAGTTAATATACCTAAATAAGATATCTATTAGAAAATAATTATAAATAAAAAGAAAGACTGTTCCAATTGGTCCATTGATTAGATATCTTCTTTTGAAATATTCCATAGTATCCCATTATAAAAAAAATTATATAAAAACTATTGGCCAATAAGATATTTAAAAATTTTGAATTGAAAAAAAGTGCTTACATAAAAAAAACAATAGGAATAAGTTTTAAAGACATTCGGAAATTCAAGATTGAAAAAAGTAGTCAAATAAAAAAGGATAATTAAAAAAATTTAAAATAGATTAATTATCCACAATAGAACTTTCACTATATAATTTTACTAGGGTATAATTATACATGTGTGATCTATTGATATCCGCTATGTCTGATAAATATTGGTCGTTTACAACAACCTGACCTATTTTATCATGATATTTGTCATAATCTAGTTTCACCCTTAAACCGTCTAATTGTGTTGTAATAGGAGTTGGAGTGTGAACATCTTTGATTTCTGGTAATTGTCTTTCAATAGCGTTTTTAACCATTACAGGAGGTGCCAAAGGAGCATCTTCAGCCATGTATTTTTTCTTACGGTTTAAGATATCCTCTGTAGTTTGAACCAATCTTCTAAGTGCGCGGATATTTTCACCACGTTTAAGTCTACGTGGAATTCTACCTAAACCTCCGACATATGCATCGGCACCTGGCAACTCTTCAATGTCAATGTCCGGAGCACCAGTTACAATTACGGGAATGTCTATATCATCAAACAAAAATGATTTCTCAATAATACAATCCTTGAAACTTCCAAGGGCAAAGATAGCCAAATCATGTTCCTCAATCAAATATTTTTCCTCTTGTGAGATTCCGCTTGTACCCTTACCATGACCTCTTGCCAAACCTATCATGTTATCCTTTGCACCGAACCTTCTAAGATACTCGGATATATCACATGCCGCATGTGGTAAGTGATGTCTTGCCAATGTTGGTGAAACAATAGCTATTTCAGAACCTGCCATAGGGGCAAAGGTCAATTTACCTAATAATTCTTTAGATTTCTCTTTGATTTTATCAACATCATCAACTGGTACAGCCATATTCAAGACAAGATCCATTTGGATAACATTTTCCTGTATAATAAATCCACCTAAATCTTCAATAAGCTCCCTCATTTCATTACTTTTATGAATTCCACCAGAATAAGTTAAGGTTTCATACACTATAAACATCTCCTACTTTAAAAAAAATACACATAATATAGTTATAATAAGATATTAAATTACTACTTAATAAATTTTATAATTAAGATTCCATATTCCTATAAAAGATCGATATTCAATAGGATGGAATATCTCAGCTCGGCCCTTTCAATAGGATCCTCTGGAACATTATGATGGGATGGTATTTTAACCAGTTTATAATCACTGTTTTCTTCTATATCCTCCATATAATCAGGATAAATTAAATAATCAAAATTAGAATCATCAATATTGAAATTCATATCTTCAACAATCTCCTTTAAGAAATTAGACAATACCTTAACATTAATATTATGATTTTCCCCCTTTAACTGTGAGAACTTACCTGTATTTGTAAACCATTCATAGATTAGATTATAATCCCTTATTTTATCGATTACCTCATCTTTACTTAGAGGTTTAGAGGTTAAGTTTGAAACCTCAATAATGCTATCTAAAATCTCATCAAAAGTATTTAATTTTAGAGGCAATGAATCAATGTCCGTCCCACTCTCTGATAAAAGGATTGCAAAATCCCCATCCTTACTTGAGGGATGTTTATTCACCACATAATCACTGATTCCTCCAAGTTCAACTACCTTCCTACACATTGGTGTTGTTACTATCTTCATATTATCCTCCCGTTAAATTGAAAATCATATCTATTTATTGATCCAAAGATACATTAAGATTATCGCCATATAAATTGATAACATAAATCCATTTCTATAATCCAAGATAGCTAATTGAAAAGAATTATCTAAATTAAATTTTTAAAATAAATTCATTCAATTTAGAAATTAAATCTTGAAAAAAAATATAAAAAAATCAAATATTTTTAATATGATTTAGATAAAATAATAAAACTCATCAAAACTTGGTAATTGTACCATTTTCATATATACCAACATCATCAAAAATATCCCTTTTTAATGAAAAATCAATATCCTTTTTAGAACCTACATTGATTAATCTTTTAGCTGAAAAACCGTTAAATATAGCCCGATTTGCCATCTCATCATTATAAGAAGCTAATTTTGCAGATACCGCATATTCTGAAAATTCACAGTTTAAATCCTGCTTCTCATTATAATAATCAAGCCATCTTATTATAAAACCAGCTGCAAGATAATCCTCAATTGTGAAATTACCCTTCCAACCTGCCATTACAATATCTATATGGTTGTCAGCCACTTCAATACATTTTTCAGCACATGCCTTTCCATTAACAAATCCCCCAATTAAAACATGGGGACTTTCCATATTCCGAAGAATTCTTGTGCCGTTACTAGTAGTCAATATAAAATTTTCCTTATCTGTTTCATATTCCAAAACATCCTCTGGAGAATTACCCAAATCAAATCCGTCTATTTTTGAACCTTCCCTTTCACCTGCTAAAACTCCATCATATTTAATGCTTTTAGAGATTGCATCTTCTTTTGAAAATGCTGGGATGATCTTTTTAAAAGAAGATAAGGCAACAGTGATAGTAGTGCTTGCCCTTAATGCATCAATCATAACAGAAGTGTCATTTGAAATGGTTTTCTCAAAACTTAAACTTACCTTCATTTTATCACAAAAAAATCCATTAATAATATTTTTATTTATTGTTTATATAATGATTTTAATTAAAATCAGAATAATGAAAAAAGTCTAAATAGCTATTTAAGTAACAAACATATAAATTATTAAAGGTTAAAAAATCAATTTATAAATATTAGTATAATAAATATTAAATATTAAAATTTATTAAAAAATTATACAAATAAAACTATTTTATTATATTATTTTGTTTATTTAACAAGCTACTAAGAAGTGTTATTTTGAAAAGAGAGAATTTAACTATTATAGGTACTGCACATGTATCTGCCGATAGTGTTGAAGAAGTAAAAAACACCATATATGAAGTTCAGCCAGAGGTAGTGGGAATTGAACTTGATTATGGAAGATATCAACGTCTTCGAAATGAGATGAAAGGTATTGAAACCGACGATACCATTTCCATGAGAAAGATTATTAAGGAAAATAAGGTTGGTATATTTTTTGCATCAAGTATCTTAGGTTATATTCAAAATAAGATCGGTCAGGACGTTGACGTTAAACCTGGTTCTGAAATGATAGGTGCTATAGAGGCTGCAGAGGATTTAAACATCAGGATTGCACTTTTAGATAGAGATATTAACACCACCCTACAAAGGGCATTGAATAAAATGAGTAGCTGGGAAAAGGCCAGATTTGTATTTGAAACACTTAAAGCCGTTTTAATTGGTGAAGACGAGGAAGAGGAATTTGACATCGAAGAGTTAAAACAGGAAGATACAATTGAAGAGGTAATGAAATTCTTTAAAGAGGAGTCACCTGCAGTCTATGAGGTTTTAGTTAATGAAAGGGACGCATATCTTGCAAGAAGCATTTCACTCATTCCTGAAGACAATGTGATTGCAGTAGTAGGTGCTGGACATAAACATGGTATAAACCATTACCTAGATCATCCTGAGGAGATTCCGACATATGAGGAGTTAACCGACATAAATAAGGGCAAGGGAATACCATGGGGAAAAATCATACTTGCATCCATCCCAATAATATTTATTGCGATATTTTTTCTGGCTTTTATTCATGGTGTAAATATTACCAATGAACTTTTCGAATATTTCTTTGTGTATATCATTATGGGATTTTTAGGCAGTATTTTATCAGGTTCTAAGATACCCTCAGCTATTGTAGGGGGATTAGTTGCTCCATTTACAGTAATGCATCCATTACTTGCTGCAGGTATGTTTTCAGCACTTGTGGAATTACATTATAGGTCTGTTAGAAAAAGAGACATTAATAATTTAGGTGAAGTTGAATCCCTAAGGGATTTATGGGGCAATAACATATTTAGAATATTGCTTGTTTTCATTGGAACAGACATAGGTGTAAGCATAGCAACCTTCTTTATATTACCTACAAATGTATTTATCCCACTTGCAATGAAAGTATTCGGATTATAAAAATAGCTAATATAATTAAATAAACTAGGAAGCATTTATTTCAGATATAAATAAGTAGTTTCACTTAGATAAATAAGAAAGACCATATTAGAAAGTATGAAATAAAAAATTTATAAGTTTTTATAATAAGAATACAATAATATAATATATATACATAATTATTTTTTAAAATAAAAAATCTTTGATAAAAAAGGTGAATTTAAAAAATGTATCTTATTTTCCGTTGTGACTGTGGAAGAGTATTATATGCTAAAAAAGGACAAGCTACTAGAAAATGCGTGTGTGGAAAAGTTCTAAAAGTTAAAGAAAGAAGAATATTTAAGAAGGTAGCAACAAGAGAAGAGGCATCAAAAGCAGTTCAAGACATGCAAGAAGAAATTCACGGATTTAAAGGTTTTCAGACAGCAAATGATTTGAAAAGATAATTTATTTTTAGGAAATAATCATTACTATTTTATAAAGGAATTGAAATGATAACAGAAATCATCGAAATTATTATTATAATAATATTAATCATCATCAATGGTATTTTAACAATGGCGGAATTAGCTATTATTTCGTCAAGAAAATATAAGCTTTTAAAATATGAGCAAGAAGGACATAAAAGTGCTAGAACAGCTATTAATTTATTAGAAGATTCTACAAACTTTTTATCAACAGTCCAAATTGGAATTACTGCAAGTAACATTATTTTAGGTGTAGTAGGTGGTGCAACCTTAGCCGGTCCATTATCAGCTTACCTTGGACCATATATTCCATATTCTTATACAATAAGTTACATTATAATTGTACTTATTACAACATACTTCACCCTTATTGTAGGTGAAATTGCACCTAAACAGATAGCTATCAACAAACCTGAAAGAATAGCCATTAAAGTTGCAAGTTCAATGGAAACATTATCCCGTATATCCGCACCAATAGTAAAACTACTAAGTGACTCAACAAACCTATTACTTAGAATACTTGGTGAAAAAAGTAATGAGAAACATGAAATCACCGAGGAAGAAGTTAATTTACTTATTGAAGAGGGTATTGAAGAGGGAAATATTGAAGAAGAGGAGAAAGCCATTATTCAAAGGGTCTTCCGTCTTGATGCTCAAAAAGTAGATATGATTATGACACCAAGAAACGAGATTGTATGGTTGGATCTTGAAGACAGCGATAAAGAGAACAAAGCGAAAATCATTGAGAGTAAACGTTCAATATTTCCGGTAGCCTCAGGAGAACTTGATGACTTTATTGGAGTAGTACAAGCTAAAGATTTATTGGGTTCATTATTTAACGGTAGAAAACTAGACCTAAAAAAAGAACTTAAAAATCCTTTAGTAGTTCCAGATAATCTTTTATCCATGGAATTATTAACTAAATTCAAACAAAATCAACATTACGTCCATATGGCCCTTGTTGTAGACGAGTTCGGTACAGTTCTTGGTTTAATTACCTTAAATGATTTACTTGAAGGGATTGTTGGAGATATACCAGGTATTGATGAGATGGATGATCCGAAAGCTATTGAACTTAAAGACCATTCATGGTTAATGGACGGTAGAATTACAATTGATAGATTTAAAGAAATCTTTAATATTACAGACCAGGAGTTACCTAATGAAGAGGAGGATAATTTCTCAACCATTGCAGGTTTCATATTAGGATATCTTGAAAAAATCCCTACAGACGGAGAAACATTTACATGGGATAAATTCTGTTTCGAAATATTAAGAATGGATGGAAACCAAATCGATAAAATTCTCATAAATATTGTAGAACCAAAAGAAAAAGAGGATACAGAGGAAAACGATAAAGAAGATAATGATGAGGAATAATCTTCTTTATTTACTATTTTTTATACTTAAACATTTATATTTAAATTCAATAATTTAAAAGCCCCAATAATATAGGGCAAACTAATTTTCAATATTTAATAAATAATATATGATATAATCCAAAACAAAATTAAAATTGAAATTAAAAAAAAGAATAAAATTTAAAAGTTGCCTTTCTGATTTAATACTTTTAGAACCCCCATATAAATTTAAAAAAAAAGATTTGAACTATTTTTTTGATTTAATATTTTTAGAACCCTTATATTTGTTCTTTTCAATTTTTTCTTTTCTTAAAGCTCTTTCATCTTTGGTATTAAAGTAATCATATAAAGCATATATAAAAATAGCTACAATTACAATATCTAAAATAATATCATAATTATGAATATTATAGTTAAAATTCACTATGGATATTACAAATAAAACCATTAGAACAATTAATAAAGAAATATATTTTAATTTATCTTTATCCATAAACACACCTAAATCTCAATTATATGAGGTTTCACTTCAGGATCATGAGAAGCCAATATCTCAACACAATTATCCGCTTTAGATAATTTTTGAATCCATTTTAAACATCTTAAAGTTCGAACCTTATCATTTATAATCCCAGGTAATTCAAGATTTTCCCAAGATGCATGGGCATAAGCTGCATCACCAGTAATTAATACAAACTTACCATTGTTTTTTATTAAAACACCAGTTGAACCTGCAGTATGTCCTGGAAGATAAATTAAATTGATTTTACCATCACGGAAAACATCATAAGATTTAAAGTAAGGTCCCATCTCACCATTCCAATCAAACCTATCAAAGATTGTATCTTTCCAAAGTTCCTTTATATAACGTCCTCTCCCTTTATTAGCTGCTTTTAATTCATCCCTTGAAACAAGAATGAATTCAGCCCTGTCCTGAACATCCCTTATTCCATCAACATGATCAACATGCATATGGGTTAAGATTAAAAACTGTAATTTATCAATTCCCAATTTGTCTAGTTGTTCTGCAATATTCTCACCAGATGGGAGTATAGGTTTACTTGCAATATAACCCTTTAAAGGCAAATGAGATTTATAATCCTCCCTAGATTCTACAGACCATCCAGTATCAACTAAAACGTTACCCTTAGGATGTTCTATCAAATAAGAAAAAACAGGAACTTTAACTTTATGCTTATTTGATCTAAATAAACCAGTATATGCAATTGGATTATAGGACTTATCTTTAAAAGCTAAAGCCTCATCTACTTCCACATAACCTGTATTCAAAACATGAATCTTAATTTTATCTTCCATTATAATCCCTAAAACTACAAATTTTAAATTAGTATTTGTTAATTAATAAATAAATACTAATCTATTTGATTATTAGATTAAATTTAATAAAATTAAAAAAGAGAAAAAATCATCAAAATAAAATAAGATAAAATAAAAATATGGAATATTTTTTAACTAATTAATCAAGTTTTTTAATAGAGAGATTCAATCAAACAATAACTCATTTTATAAAAAATCCAATTAGTTATAAAAAAAAAATAATAAACCAATAAAACACCAATTATAAATGTTTTAAAAAAATACAAAACCCATTTTAATCAGCAAATTAATATTTACCTCTTTAAAAAGAAACCATTTTTAATTAATAAATTAATATTAATATTTACATGTTTAAAAAAAAAAACAATTTTTAAATAGTAAATCAATAATTTACAAAGATTAAAAACTAATTAGATTCATTTAATAAATCTAAAATTTCACAGGCCTTACAGACATCTGATGATGTTGGCTCGCCACAATGTTGGCATTCATATAATCTTGGACTTTCCTCTGTAACATTTAGTGTTTTAATAAAAGAGGATAATATATTCTCCTTAATTCCAGAATTTTCATCTTCTGCTTTATTCAAGAATCCTTTAATCTTTGAACGTAAAGATAAAGAAGAATAAGGACATTCTGCAAGATGAACATCAATATCATTAATTATTGCCCACATACCCACCTCTTTCTCAGGTGTATTCCATAGTGGCTTTATACGGGGAATAAGTTTAGGATGTATTTGTTTAAGTTCCGGACCAAATTTAGAGAATTTGAGAGTATCTCCCCTTGCAAAACTCATTAAAAAGGATTGAATTTCATCATCAAGATTATGTCCAGTGGCTATTTTATCTGCACCTACTTCGTATGCTGTTTTATTCAATATATAACGTCTAAAAACACCGCAAGGAATACATGCACTTTTAAAATTAGAGTAAATATCATCTAAATTATAGTCAAATGTTTCTTTAAATGATTTCTGAATAAGCCGAACATTACAAAGTTCTGCATTACTTATCGCCGCATCAATTCCAGATTGTCTATAACCTTCAATACCCTCATCAACTGAAATAGCTACAAGATCAAAATCAATATTGGAATCTTCCTTAAAACGACTTAATGCATGTAATGTTAAGACACTATCCTTTCCACCGGATAATGCAACTGCAATTTTTTCTCCGTCCCTAATCAAATTATAATCATTAATTAAATTGTTAATACGGGTAAATATTTCTTGATTAAACATATCCTTATCTACTTTTACCATATTATAAAAGTTAATTTTTAAAATTTATAAAATTAATTATTTTATAAACCAATTACTCCAGGAAGATAAGATTCGATATTTTCAACTTATAGAATCGATTGTTTTAAAATAGCCATACTAAAAAAAAAGAGGGTAATGAAAAATAGTTTAGATAAAAAAGAGTCAAAAAAATTTCTAAAAGAAAGATAAAAAAGAAGATTTGATTTTAGCAGAATTTCTCTGAACCTTCTTTTACAACTGAAATGATTGTATCCAATTCATCTTTAGTTAAACTAGGATGTACCGGTAAAGAAATTACTTCATCAACTATTTTATCAGTTACAGGACAGGATTGATTGTATCCTAAATCCTTGTATAATTTCTGGTTGTATAATGGGATAGGATAATATACTCCACAGCCAATACCTTTTTCATTTAAGAAATCTAACCATTTGTCCCTATCGCCATCTACCTTAATGGTGTATTGATGGAATACATGTTTATTACCTTCTTTTACAACAGGAGGAACAACACCTTTAACATCTTTAAGACCATCGGTTAAATAACTTGCATTTTCATTTCTTTTATCATTAAATGAATCTATTTTTTTAAGTTGAGCAAGACCTATTGCTGCAGCAATATCGGTGGATCTGAAGTTGTAACCTAGATAATCATGATGGTATTTTACAGAAGAACCATGTGCCCTATATATTCTAGCCATATTAGCAATTTCCTCATTATCAGTAGTAATCATACCACCTTCACCAGTGGTCATGTTTTTAGTTGGATAAAAACTGAAACAAGCTACATCCCCAAGAGTTCCTACTTTCCTACCTTTATATTCAGCACCATGTGCCTGTGCAGCATCTTCAATTACAAGTAAATTGTGTTTATGAGCGATGTCTAAAATAGGATCCATATCCGCGGATTGACCATATAACTGTACAACTAAAATAGCTTTTGTCTTATCTGTAATGGCATCCTCAATCTTTGAAGGATCCATAGTAAATGTATCTTCATCAATATCCACAAATACAGGTCTAGCTCCAGTATATAATACAGAATTAGAGGTTGCAGCAAAAGTAAAACCTACAGTAATTACCTCGTCACCTTCACCAATACCACATGCAAGTAAAGCAGTATGTAATGCAGTAGTTCCGGAACTAGTTGAAATACCATATTTAGTACCAATCCATTGTGCAAATTTCTCTTCAAATTCTGATACTTTTGGACCTTGTGCAATCATTCCTGATTTTAAAACTTCTACTACATTATCAATTTCTTCTTGTTCAATAATCGGTTTAGCAATATTAATCTTAACCATAAAATCACCAAGTAAGGATTAAATTAGTCTATAAATTTAATTAATAAAATATCCTAATATAATTTATAAATAAGATAATATATAAATCAAATTGTTTATCCAATTTTATAATAAAATATGGTTGAATATTTTAAATCTAAATTAACCATAGATAGTAATCAAAAAGAAATATTTATTATTTATAACCTTAAAATTTTCTATATAACAATGTTTTAAAGAGTTTTTAATCAAGTTTTAATATAAACACATTTCAAAGGGAAATACAATGAGTGAAAAAATTACATATGATAAGGAGAACCTAAAAACCGTTAAGGAAGGATTAACCGAAGTCAAATTTCCGGAATTTGACAAAGTATCCTCTGATGCTCCAGTTTTCTATAATCCAAAAATGGAATTAAACAGAGACATTTCCATTCTTGCCATTCAAACATTCCAGAAAGAATTATCACAGAGGATAAACGTCGCAGATGTATTTGGAGGAAGTGGAATTAGGGGAATTCGATATAAAAAAGAAATAGACAATATTGGAAATGTTGCTGTAAATGATATTAATCCTCTTGCAAATGAATTTACTAAAATCAATGCACTACATAACAATATTGATATTAAAGAGGACAATTTCGAAATATTCTCACATGAGGCGAATAACTTTTTAAGGATGACCAGAGGGGAATTTGATGTTGTTGACATTGACCCATTTGGAACCCCTAGTTTTTTCGTTGATTCTGTAGCTGCATCAATTAAAAGAAACAGTCTATTATGTCTTACTGCAACAGACACCTCTGCATTATGTGGAACATACAAAGCACCATGTATACGTAAATATAATGCAAAACCATACAAAAGCGAATATTGCCATGAAAACGGTATTAGAATACTTGCAGGTTTTACAGCTTTAACCTTTGCCAAATACAAGAAATACATTGACATCAAGCTATCCCATAGTACCGAACATTATATGAGAATATACATGGAAATTAAAAAAGGCTCCAAAGCAACAGATGAATCCCTGGAAAATATAGGTTACATTTCACATTGTAAAAACTGTTTAAACAGGGAATTTTCCTATGGATTAGGATCAAGTACCATAGACAGATGCCCTGTTTGTGGAGAGAAAATGGTTCATGCAGGACCAATGTGGCTTGGAAAAATTGAGGATAAGGATTTTATAAGGGAAATGTTAGGATTACTTGATGTAAAAGAGTTGAATACCAAGGACGAAATAAGATCCTTACTTGAAAAATGTTTAAATGAGGCAGAATGTAATCCTAGCTCTTATGACATACACGAAATATCAAGATGTCTTAAAATTAGTGCACCTAAGATTGACAAGGTAATGGATGACTTAAAAAAAAAGAATTATTATGCAAAAAGAACCCATTTCTCACCAACCAGCATTAAAACAGATGCACCTATTGAGGAGATAAGAAATTCTGTTAAGAAATTAAGTATTGGAAAATAAGTCCTTTTAAAAAATCCCTTTCAAAAAATAAGCATTTTAAAACAAAACATTTGAATCAAACAATCCTACAGATGACATTACAGATACATTCGGAAATAATGTATTAAAAAATAAATCCATAAAACAAAAGTCAAATAAAGAACCAATAACCTAAAAAAACATGAAAAATAAAGCTTTAATAAATTAAAATAGTCGAAATAATTAAAAACGCTTAAAATCATAGAAATAAATCAATAATCTTAAAAACACAAATATTAAAACAAAAAACATACTTACAAAAATGAATCAATTCTAATGAATAAGAATAAATCATAAGATAAAGAGTTTTTAAAATTTGGATAAAAAACAATATTTGTTTAATGAAATAATAATTTTAGGGATAATTATAGGGTATTTAAATTACTAAATAAAATTGAATCAATGATTTAAATATCTTAATTAGAAGGTTTTTAAAAAAAAATATAGAAACATAAAATTCAAATCAAATAAGCTGAAACTTGTTTAATTTATTAAAAAATAGATTAAAACAATAAAATAAAAGAAAATAAATCAATTTTAAAAGGATTTATCTTAAAAAAATAAAATTATTTTAAATAATGTTTAACTTAAAATAAATAATTTAATAAAATTATAAAGAAATTACAAAAAGTTTAGAAAAAGAAAGAAAAATTTATAAACTTAATGAATCTAAATAAAATTAATGAACTATATTTAAAAATTTATTTTTTTTAAATAGAGGGTTGGAAATGAATAAAAAAGAAACAGAAATAGTCAAATTAGATGAAACAGATAAAAAAATTTTAAAAATCATTAACGAAGATGTAAGAGTATCTTACAGACAAATCTCAAGGGATTTAAATATTTCAGTAGGTACTGTACATAATCGTATTGAAAAAATGGTTAAAAGTGGAGTAATTGAAAAATTCTCACCGGTAATTAACCACAGAAAGTTAGGTTTTGTACTTACCAGCATAATTGGTGTTAAGGTTAAAGGTGGAAAACTTGAGAACTTTGAGGAAAAGATTTCATTTAACAAAAACGTTGTAGGTATCTATGATGTTACAGGTGAATATGATACTTTCCTTATTGCAAAATTCAGAGACACCGATGAACTAGATGCATTTATTAAAAATATGTTAAAAGAACCGGGAGTAGAAAGAACCTATACACAGACAGTGTTAAATGTTGTTAAAGAAGATATGGGTTCTGCAAACATTCTCTAGATTAACATAAATTTTTTATATTAATTTATTAATTAAAACTGAAACATTTTATGAGATTAAGTAAAAAATATACCTTAATCTTACTTATTGATTTTAAAAAACTACTTTTTTTAAACAATTTATAAATTTTTACTTATTTTAATAAGGATAAACTTATATATAATTTAAAATAAAAAAAATATAGACTTATTTAAAAATAGAAAAAGAAGGTAAATTATGGCAGACTGTTTTCCAGATACACAAGATCATGAACCAAATGTTCCTATATCTTTATCAAGAGTAGGAGTTAAAGGAGTTAAAAAATTATTAACATTACATAGAGAAGGTAAAAGACCAATCGTATTAATACCAACTTTCGATGCATATGTAGATTTACCTAGTGATCAAAAAGGTATCCACATGTCTAGAACTCCAGAGGCAATTAGTGAAGTTATGGAAGAAGCTACCAACAGTGTAGCTGTTGAGGTTGAGTCTATTTGTGCTGAAATCGTAAGTAAAATGATGACCAAACACGAATATGCTAAAAGGGTGGAAGTCAATATGACAAGTGATTATATGTTTAATAGAAAATCACCTGTCACTCATAAAAACTCCCAGGAAATGGGTAAACTAATTGCTAAAGCAGTTGGAATAAGAGAAGGAGAGGAAGTAAAAATACGTAAAAGTATTGGTGCAGAAGTAGTTGGAATGACTGTATGTCCTTGTGCACAGGAATCTGTTAAAGAAGCAGATAAAAGAAAATTGCTTGAATTCTTAGATGAGGAAACTACCGAGAAAGTATTAAACACTGTAACATTCGCATCACACAATCAAAGAGGTGTTGGAACAATACTTATAGAAGTTCCTGAAAATCAGAAAGTCAATGCAGACAAGATCATTGAAATTATAGAGCAATCAATGAGTTCACCTGTTTGCGGACTATTGAAACGTCCAGATGAAAATGCTACTGTAATGAATGCTCATAAGAAACCAGTATTTGTAGAAGACTGTGTAAGGAATATGGTTGAAAAGATCATTGACGAATTTGCATACTTACCAGATGATACTGTTATAACCATAAGTCAGTTAAATAAGGAAAGTATTCACAGACATGACGCATTTGCAGAAAAAACATCTACAATGGCAGAATTAAAAGAAGAAATGAAAGTTTAGATTCTGAATTTGAATCTAATCCATTTAATTTATATTATTAATTCCAATTAATTTTTTATTTAAAAAAGATTTTAAGGGATAAAAAATGTCACATTTACATAAAATTGCAGGAAGAGTAATGGGAGAATTTAATTCATTTAAAGGCTCTAGACCAGCATTAGATAATGGTGAATTATTAGTTGTTAGATCTGTTTGTCAAGAAAACATTGATATTCATAATGAGGTTGATGAAAAGCTTGATAATTTAGTAAAGGAATTAAACGGTAGGGAAGTCAACGTAGTCTCTGATGAGGCAGGAAAAATCATTAACAAAATGGACGAACAGGTAAGAACAACTGTAAAAATAAATGAAACTGCAGATTCTAATGGTGTTATAAGGATGGCTCATGATTTGGAGCAAATGGGATTAACTGTAAAATACAGACTTTTTAGAATGGAACATGCCGATGTATTCGTTGTATTGTGGAAGGACAAAAACAATAATGGCCCATGTTTTATTGAAACAACCATATCAGACGAATATGTTTAAATAATATCCTTTAAATTTAATTTTAAATCCTTATTATCTTTTATTTTCATTTAAGTAATTCTTCACTACTTTTTTTATCAATTCCAAAACCATTACTTAAAAACTAACTAAACTTTTCACCACTGTTTCTATATTAACTCCAAAAACCATTACCTAAAAACTAAGTAAATTTTTCACCACAATTTCTTTATTAACTCCAAAACCATTACTTAAAAATTAACCAAATTTTCCACCACTGTTTCTTTATTAATTAATTAAAAATTAAATATTAAATTAGAAATTAACTAATTTTAATGGAATTTAAATTACATCCTAAGATAATTTAATTAAACATTTTAAAATTACCAAGTTAAACAATAAAAATAATAAAATATATTTTTAATTATTGACTAATTTTATAATAATAAATAATATTAATGATTTTTATGGAAATTATAGATAGTTTAAGTAATGGAAAAATTACAATAGCTGATTTATCAAAAGAAGACCTGCTAGATTTAATTACATGTGAAGGTCAAGACGTGAATGATTTAATGAAATTAGCTAATTCAAAAAAAGAAGAGACAGAAGTTACCTACTCCAAAAATGTTTTTATACCAGTTACAGAAATCTGTAAAAATGACTGTGGATACTGTAATTTTAAGAAAACGCCAGATGATCCCGATGCAATCATACTTAAAAAACCAGAGGAAATATTGAAAACCTTAAAAGAAAGTGAAAGATATGATTGTAAAGAGGCATTATTTACATTCGGTGAAGATGCCGATGAGGAAGAAGCAGTGAAAATAGCATTGGATAAACTTGGTTATTCAAATATTATTGACTATACTTATGATTTTTCAAAGTCAACACTTGAAAATACACAGTTACTGCCACATACAAACTGTGGAAACATGACCTATAGGCAGATGAAAAAACTTAAAGAGGTCAATGTTTCTATGGGACTAATGTTAGAAAATTCCTCCAAAAGATTAATGAAAACAATAGCCCATAAAAAAAGTCCTGGAAAACTACCTAAACGTAGAATAGAAACTATTACAAATGCAGGTAAATTAAAGATACCATATACAACAGGGATTTTAATTGGTATTGGAGAGACCAAAGAGGAGGTAGTTGATTCATTACTTACAATTAAAAAAATTCAAGAAAAATATGGACATATCCAGGAGATTATTATTCAAAACTTTACAAGGGCTCCGGGGATGGAAATGGAAGACTATACGGAACCTACATTATTGGACATGATCAGAACCGTATGTCTTGGAAAACTATTATTTGATGATGTATCTATCCAGGTTCCTCCAAACCTTAATTATGAAACTGCACAGGTATTTTTATTAAGTGGAGCTGATGACTGGGGTGGAGTATCACCTCTTACTGAGGACTATGTAAATCCGACATCACCATGGCCAACATTAGAACATTTAAATAGATTAACTGTAGACTGCGGAAACACACTTAAGGAAAGGTTAGCAGTTTATAAAAAATATATAAACGAGGATTACCTTGATGGCTTAACATTAAATCATGCAATAGAACTACAAAATAGGATAGACAATTCTTAAAGGTTATTTAGGTAGACTTATTACTCGATTTGAGCATCCACAACAATATGCATAACACCGGGAGAATATTTTTTAACCTTTGTAAAATCCAATACATTAACTTCCCGGTCTCCTGCTGCCTCTTTGATCCTGTCAACAGGTCTTGTATACATTAGTTTTTCTGGAACAGTTTCATGATAATGAATAATTCCACCGGGATTTAAGGAGCCTATAGCCGCCGGTAAGAATTCGTGTGTTATTTTAACATATCCCATCAATATCCTATCCGCTTTATATTTAGGAGCTTCAAAACGACAGTCACCTAAAATAGGCACCATCTTTTCATATCCCGCTTTTTGATTAATCTTGTTCAATTCAATATTTGTCTTTAAAAACTCATAGGAATTAGGATTTAACTCTATCGAATATACTTTTCGAGGATTAGCATGAACACCTATGGGGATTGAAAAGTATCCGATACCTGCAAACATATCCATTACAACCTCATCATCTTTAACTAATTTTGCAATTCTCATCCTCTCGTTAGTATTTCCTTTAGCCCACATAACCTTAGATAGATCCAATTTAAAATAACAGCCATTTTCCTTATGAATTGTCTCAGTACTATCCCCCAACAATATTTCTGTTTTTGGCTCTCTTAAACTTCCTTCTATATGATCAATTTTAACAATTGATTTAACGTGGAATTTATCCCTTAAACTTTCTAAGTGACTCTTAGATAAATCATCATAGTCATTATCTAAGATTAAAATTTTACCAATAATCTTCCATTTCATAATAATTACCAATTTAAAAAGAAATATTTATATATCTAAATATATGAATTTTTAACTGAAAATAAAAATTGTAATTTAACAGATATGTCTTTAATTAAAGTTCAATCTTAATATTATTTATTTAAGAAAAATATTAAAAAACTACCTAATAAAGTCAATAAAATATATTAAATAATTATATTAAGTTTTAATTAAAACTAATATTAAAGTTTAATATTAAAAAAGGTATAATAAAAATTAATTGCAGAATTATTATATTAAATATTAAAGTTCAATATCATGGAATTATAATGAAGAATTCAATTGCATATAAATATTAAAATAAATTATTAGATAAGATTTAATAGGTTTATTCAATTAATTATAAATAGCATAATAAAAAATACAAATCAATAATATTAATTAAAGAACTTATTAAAAAATAAAAACGAAACTATTATATATGTTAAAAACATAGTGTAATTAGTTAAGTTATACTTAAATAATCTGATTTTATTTTAATTAATATATTTTTCATTAGATAGAAATTTAATATTTTTACTAAATTAATATATAAATGATTTATTTTAAAGATTAGTTTTATATTAATTTAATAAATTTTTAAAAAGTGCTTTAATGAGAGATATTTGAATATTAAGAATTAATTTTAATTAGATGTTATATTTATTAAATACAATTCATTACATGTGATTAAACGAGGTGTTTACATGGAAGATGATAAAGTTGTAAAAGGTACCACTACTGTTGGTATTACTTGTAAAGATGGTATTGTTTTTGCTTCTGAAAGAAGAGCTACCATGGGAAGCTTAGTAGCACACAAAGTAGCAGAAAAAATATTCAAAATTGATGATAACATAGCAGCAACCATTGCTGGAAGTGTTGGTGATGCACAAAACCTAATGAAAGTTATGAATGCTGAAGTCTCCTTATACAATTTAAGAAATGGAGAGGATATGAGCATTGATGCAGCTGCTAACTTAACTGGAAATATTTTACGTTCCCAACCTAGAGGAGTACAAATCTTACTTGGTGGAGTAGACGAGGATGGAGCTTCAATTTACTCACTTGATGCTGCAGGTGGAGTAATTAAAGATAAATGTATTTCCACTGGATCAGGTTCTATCTTTGCATATGGTGTATTAGAAGATAGATACACCGAAGATTTAACTGTTGAGGAAGGAATTGAACTTGCATTAAGAGCAATTTCTGCTGCAACCGAACGTGATGTTTACTCTGGAAATGGATTCTTAGTTGCTACAGTTAAAGATGACGAAGGATTCAAAATGTTAGATAAAGAAATAATAGAATCAAAATTAGCTAAAATCAATAACTAATTTTTATTTTTTTATTTTAACTTGTTTTTAAAAATAATTTAGAATATATTTTTTATATTCACCTCTTAATTTTTTAACTAAATTATAAAGACTTAACTTATTAAATGTCTTTAAATTTTTTAAAATTTACAATTTTAAAGAAAAATTAAATTTTACATATAGATTCTATGGCCACTTGCTATAAGATTAACTATAGTAAAATGATTATTAAATTATAAAACAAACTGAATTTTAAGGTTAATGATAAACAATTAACTAGAATAAAAGAAGAAAAACTAATTTTTACATAGTAAGTTAATAAAAATCTATTTTTTTAAAGAAGTGATTATATGGCTTCAAAAATACTAGAAGAAACAAAGAAAACAATAATGGACAGGTTACCTGAGAGAGTTCAAGTAGCTAAAGTTGAGTTTGAAGGTCCAGAACTTGTTATTTACACAAAAAATCCGGAAATAATAACTGAAAATGGAGATTTAATCCGTAATTTAGCGAAAGACATTAGAAAAAGGATCATCATTCGATCTGATAAAAGCGTTTTACTAGATCCTGAGGAAACCATCAACAAAGTTCATGAAATTGTACCTGAAGATGCACAGATTTCAGACATTTCATTTGATGATGTGACCTGTGAGGTCATCATTGAAGCAATGAAACCAGGTTTAGTCATTGGAAAATATGGTGTGACCTCAAGAGAGATTGTAAAACAGACAGGATGGGCACCAAAAATATTAAGAACCCCTCCAATATCCTCAGAAATCATTGGAAGAATCAGAAACACTATGAAAAATAGCAGCAAAGAAAGGAAGAAATTCTTGGTAAATCTTGGTGAAAGAATCCATCAACCTCCAAAATATGAAAATTATTGGGCAAGGTTAACCTCAATGGGTGGATTTAAAGAGGTAGGAAGATCCTGTATGTTACTTCAAACTCCAAATAGTAGAGTTTTATTAGATTGTGGAGTAAATGTAGCTGCTAACGAGGATAAAAATGCATACCCATATTTAAATGTACCTGAATTTTCAATTCAAGATTTGGATGCAGTAGTCATATCACATGCCCACTTGGACCATGTTGGATTCCTACCATATCTATACCATTACGGATATGAAGGTCCTGTTTATTGTACCACCCCTACAAGGGATTTAATGACTTTACTTCAAATGGACCACATTGATATTGCCCACAGGGAAGACCACCCATTGCCATTTAATGTAAAACATGTTCAAAAATGTATCAAACATACCATTACATTAGATTATGGAGAGGTAACAGATATTTCCCCAGATATAAGATTAACCTTACATAATGCAGGCCATATCTTAGGTTCTGCAATGTGCCATATGCATATTGGAGATGGTCAACACAACCTTGTATATACTGGAGATTTCAAATATGAAAGAAGTAGATTGTTAGAACCTGCAACTACCAGATTCCCAAGGGCTGAAACCATAGTTATGGAAAGTACATATGGTGGCCGTGACGATATTCACCCATCAAGAAACGAGGCAGAAAAACAGATGATGAAATATATCTACCTTACCTTAAAACGTGGAGGAAAGGTTTTAGTTCCGGTATTTGCTGTTGGAAGGGCACAGGAGTTAATGATTGTACTTGAAGAATACATGCGCCACGGATTAATAGATGAGGTACCGATATATATTGATGGTATGATTTGGGAAGCAACTGCAATACACACTGCAAGACCAGAATATTTAAGTAAAGACTTAAGAGACCAAATCTTCCATATGGGAAGAAATCCATTTGTTTCTGATTCATTTATTAAAGTAAACAACCCAGATCAAAGAAAAGACATTGTTGAAGGAGATCCATGTATCATTCTTTCAACCTCAGGTATGTTAACTGGAGGAAACTCAGTCGAATACTTTAAATGCCTATGTGAGGATGAGAAGAATACTTTAATCTTTGTAGGTTACCAGGCTGAAGGTTCACTAGGTAAAAGAATCCAAAAAGGATACAAAGAAATACCTCTTGAAGTTAATAATAAAACCAAGGTATTTAATGTAAAAATGGAAATCGAAACAATTAGCGGATTCAGTGGTCACTCCAACAGACGTCAATTAATGGAATATGTTAAAAGGTTAAGTCCAAGACCTGAAAAGATCATAGTCTGTCATGGAGATCCATATAAGACAGTGGACCTAGCAAGTAGTATCCATAGAAGCTACAAAATGGAAACCAAAACCCCATTAAACCTTGAATGTACCAGAATTCAATAAAGTTTTTCTCTTTAAAAAAATAGATAAACACGGTAAGTATTTTAAACTATTTAAAATACTTATACCTTATTTTTAAACAGAATTGAAAAAGATTATTTAATAATATTAAAAACTTATTTTACAAATAGATTTTACAAGATAACAATTAAATACAAGAATATATTTAAATTAACTATTATTTTTAAAAAATCTAAAAAATATATGAAATCTAATTAATATCTAATTTTTGAAATTTTTTTAATAAAAATATTATTTTAATTAATAAATCTATAATAAAAATTTAAAAAAACTTTAAAATAAAATATAAAACTTAAAATATAATAAAAATTAAATATGTAGTTGTAGAAATTATTTAAAAAAAATTTTATAATCTATATATTTTATAGTTTAAAGATAATTAAGGTATCCAAAAACCTTGAAAAAAATAAAATCACTATAAAAGATTCAACCTATTCTATTATTTTATATTTTCAAAAGAAGAATAAAAGTAATAAATTTTAATATTAAGAATTACATATAATATTATATAAGATTATAAAAATTTTTTAAAATAATAGGTGAATATATGGTTACATATTCAGAATCTGGTGTAGATATAGATCTTGAAGCAGTTACTGTTTCTAAATTAGCTTCAAAATTAAAAGATACATTAGAAAATAGAGAAGTTTTAACTGAAAGTGGTCATTTTGCTGCTTTAATTCCTCTTGAAGATAAAGCTATAGCAATGAGTACTGATGGAGTAGGTAGTAAAATTTTAATTGCAAAAATGATGAATAAATTTGATACAGTAGGAATAGACTGTATTGCAATGGTTGTCAACGATATACTTTGTGTAGGTGCAGAGCCAATTGCTTTAGTTGATTATCTTGCAGTTGAAGAACCTGATCCTGAAAGGGCAGAAGAAATTGCTGAAGGTTTAGTTAAAGGTGCAAATGAATCCAACATTGCAATTATCGGTGGTGAAACCGCATCCTTACCTGGAATTATAAAAGACTTTGATTTAGCAGGAACTGGTATTGGATATGTAGATAAAGATAGAATAATTACCGGTAGTGAGATTGAAGAAGGAGACATATTAATAGGTCTTCGAAGTACCGGTATACATAGTAATGGTTACAGTTTAGCTAGAAAAGCTCTTTTTGAAAATGCAGGCTTGAAAATTGATGATCCTCTACCTTATGATTCCAATACAACCGTTGGAGAGGAATTATTAAAACCAACTAAATTATATGTTAAACCAATTGTTGACTTATTAAAATCCGATTTCAATATTAAAGGATTAGCACACATTACAGGAGGAGGATTTACTAATTTAAATAGACTTAAAGATGGTGTTGGATATAATATTGATAATTTACCAGAACCACAGGACATATTTAAATTAATATACCAACAAGACGTTCCTATTGAAGAGATGTATAGAGTATTCAATATGGGAATAGGTTTTGTTGTAATCGCTTCTGCTGAGGATGCAGATGCTATCTTAGAAAGGTTAAACGAAAGCGTTGAAGCCTATAAGATAGGCAATGTTATTTCTGAAGAGAAAATTATCATAAAAACCTTTGAAGATACTGAAATTGAATATTAATATTTCTTAATTTTACAATTTTTAAATAAAATTTAATTTAAAATTTAAAACCAATATACAAATTTTTAATTATGAAGGTGTTTTAATGCAAATTACAGAAGAAAATGAGAAAGCTCTTGTAAAAGAGATTTTATTAAAGTTAGGAGTTAATGATGCTGATGCTAATTTAGTTACTGAAGTAGTACTTGATGCAGATTTAAAAGGCTTCACATCACATGGAATTGGAAGATTCCCTCAATATATTAAAACAATTGATGCTAATAATATAAAACTTACTGGAGATATTGAAATCGAAAGAGAAACTGAATCCATGGCAATTGTAAATGGTCACAGTTTATTTGGGCAAGTTGTAGCATACAAATCTATGGAACTTGCAATCGATAAAGCTAAAAATACAGGTATTGGAATAGTAGGTACACACAATTCAAACCACTTCGGTGTAACAGGTTTCTACTCCGATTTAGCTAGAAAAAGAAATTGTATTGGATTAACCTTTGCAAACACTGAACCTGCAATTGCACCGTTAAATGGTAAAAAACCATTAATTGGAACCAACCCTATTGCAATTAGTATTCCAAACCAAGAAACATATATTGCAACTGATATGGCAACATCCGCTACAGCAAGAGGTAAAATTCTAGAATCCAAGAGAAAAGGTTTAAAATTACCTGAAGGCGTAGCATTGGATAAAGATGGTAATCCAACCACTGACCCTGAGGAAGCATTAGAAGGTTCTATTTTAGCATTTGGTACCCACAAAGGTTACGCACTTGCATTTATGCTTGAGATATTATGTGGACCATTAGTAGGTGCTGAAGTTGGAACTGGTGTTACTGGTACAGCTGATTGGAGAAAAGATTGTACCAAAGGAGATTTATTCGTTGCAATAGATCCTGAAAAATTCGTTGGTTACGATGTATTTGAACAGGGAACTAACAAATTTATTAAAGAGGTTAGAGATGCAGATAATGGATTTGTTCCTGGAGATATCGAAAGTAAAAGAGTAGAAGATCATAAAGAAAATGGAATGCCTATTGATGATGCATTATACCAACAATTAAAAGATATCTGTGATGGATTAGATATTGATATAAGTAAATACATTACAGAATAGAATTTTAATTTCCTAATTTTTAAACTTAAATTAAAATAATTATTATTTTAATTTTAACTATTTTTATATACTTTTTAATATCCAAATAAATACTGTTTTTAGAATATATTAAATTACCTTTTAATTAAATAAATAAAATACTCCTTTTAAAACAAAATAATTTACGGTTTAATTAGATAGTAAAATACTCGTTTTTAAAATATATTAATTTATTTTACAGATATCCGGATAAACCATAAAATTTTTGTTAAATAAAGGCAATAGGATATTTGTTTTATATTTTAAATATCTTAAAATCTAAAAACCAGATTTTTACAAAATTTTAAATATTAAAGACTCTTAGTTTTTAATAATAAAAATGTATATCCGAGATAGGATAATCATATAAAATATTTGGATATAACAGATTATTAAATACATGATTTAAAATTTTAAATAAAATTTAAAAATAGATTGAATTATTCTATTTAGATTAAAAATAAATAAATAAGAAAATAAGACTATTTCAGATTTTGATTAAAATATAATTCAAAAATTTAAAACTGATTCTGGAAAATTAAAAAAATAAGTTAGATAAAAATAGAATACAAAATCAAATCCAATGATAAAAAATGAACTTCAATATAATAAGATTAATTAAGGTTTAAAATAAAAAAAAGATTTTTATTTAAATATTTAATATTAAATAAAATTTAAGAAAAAAATATCAAAATTAGTAAAATTAGAAAAACTATATTAAATCAAAAATAAAAATTAAAGAGGTGAAAAATGAAGTTATTCTGATTTAATCATAGTGAGAATCATTTTAAATGGAGAATTAACTGCTTGTAAAGCATGAGGAACATTTCCAGGCATTATAATCATTTGGCCTTTAGAAACGGTATGAGCTTGTCCCGCCAAGGTAATTTCTGCTTCCCCATCAATAACTTGAACAAATGCATCAAAAGGAGCACTATGTTCAGACAATCCTTGCCCTTTATCAAAAGCAAAGATAGTTACGGTACCAATATCTTTTTTAATAATTTCCCTACTTACAACAGAACCTTCCTGATATTCTGCTAAGGATTCTGTATCAATTACTTTTCCCTTTATATCATCAGCCATATTCTCGCCTTCAAAAATGATTAATTAAAAAATTTAAAAATATTAGGATTTATTCTCCTAATATTCTTTTTATATCTTCTTTAGGATCACCTATAGGAGTTAAGTTGAAGTTATCTACTAATACCTTAACAATATCCTCATTTGCCCAAGCAGGTAAAATAGGTCCGATTAACATATCTTTTTTACCTAAGTAGAATAAAGCCCATAATACTGCTGCAGCTTTTTGTTCCATCCAACTTAATACAATAGTTAATGGTAAATCATTTAATTCACATTCGAATAAATCACATAATGCTAATGCAACATCAACTGCTGCAACTGCATCATTACATTGACCCATATCTAATAATCTTGGAATACCTTCAATATCCCCTAAGTCTAAATCATTGAATTTATATTTACCACAAGCTAAGGTTAATACAACAGTATCATCAGGTAAGTTCTTTACAAATTCTCTGTAGTAACTGTTTTTAGGATTTGGAGAGTCACAACCACCTACTAAGAAGAATCTTCTGATTTTTCCAGATTCGACTAACTCCTTAATTTTTGGAGCTAAACTTAAGATAGTGCTTACACCGAAACCAGTGGTAACTGTAGTAAGTTCTTCTGCTTCAAGACCACCTAATTCTTGTGCTTGTTTAATTAATGGTTCAAAGTTGTAATCAAGAATTTGAGGTACACAAGGTAATTTTGCAACACCACTGGTGTATATTCTGTCTTTGTAATCGTCTTTTGGTAATAAAACACAGTTTGAAGTAGCTAAGATAACTGCATTATATTTAGAGAATACCTCTTTTTGATCAAACCAAGGTCCTCCAATTTGACCCTTTAATGAGGAGTATTTTCTAAGTTCAGGATAACCATGTGCAGGTAACATTTCAGAGTGGGTGTAAACATTTACATCAGTTCCTTCACATTGTTTTAATAATTCTTCTAAAGCTTTTAAATCGTGTCCAGTTACAATAATAGCTGGTCCTTCTTGAGCCCCTACTTTAACTTCTACAGGTGTAGGTTCACCATAAGCTTCAATATGTGCATTTTTAAGTAATCTCATTACTTTTACACTAGCTTCACCTGCATCAAGTCCTAATTGAATTAAATCCTCAGTATCGAAATTAACATTAGTCAAGGTTGTGTATAACCCTTTGGTTAAAAATTCATCTACTTCTGGATCTTTAGCCCCTAAATGATTTGCTTGATAATTATATGCACTAATACCTTTCATTGTAAATAACAAATTATCTTGTAATCTTGCAACTGTAGGTTCTTTTCCACAGATACCCTTCATAAAACATCCATTTCCAGCTACAGTCTGAGAACATTGGTAACAGAACATATCCAATCTTTCTTTTGGTAAATCTTTCATCATATAAATAACCTCCTATAGTTAATTATAAATTGAGTTTATATATTTATAAAGATTATGTAACTTAACAAGGGTTAAAAGTATTAAATTAAATATTATGAAAAATAAATTAATATACTAAGATTTTTGATAATGATTTAAGTAAAATTAAATTTTAGCATATTCATTTCATTTACAATAAAAATAATATTTATATCCTATTTGATTTTAAACATTATTTCCATAGAATAACAATAATATTAAGAATACTTTAAATTTGAATCTTAAATAGCTAAAAATTAAAGGTGACATAATGGCAAATATTACAGATGAAAAGATTATAGAATCTTTAAGATTATTTGGATTAACACGATATGAGGCATTGGCATATTATAATTTAAACTCCATGGTTGAAGCAAAAGCCATCGAGATAAGTGAAAAATCAGAGATTCCTAGAACTAAAATTTATAGTGTGTTAAGAAGATTGGATGAAAAGGGATTTATCGAAACAGAGAAGGGACATCCTAATACTTATAGATCAATATCACCTTCCTTAATATTTAAAGAAGAGAAAAACAAGTTAATTAACCAGTTAAACGCAGCAGAGATGGAATTGACCTATAACCATGAGAATCAAATAGCTAAAACACAGGCACCAATGTGGCTAATTAGGGGAGAAGAAAAAATTATCAATAAAGAGATTGAGATAATTAAAAAGGCTCAAAAAACAATCAATATGAGAATAGGTTTTCTATATAAAAATGAACTAGAACCATTAAAAAGTGCTTTAAATAATGAGGTAAGAAACAATATAGAAGTAAATATCCTAGTTTCAAATGATCTTTATGAAAACAATAAGAAAGTAGATATCGAAAAGATATTCAATAATGAAAAGATACACATTTATAAAGCAGATATTCCTAGTGTAAAGATGATGATACGTGATGGGAAGGAAATGTTCCATATTTACAGTAAATTCAAAGAAAAATATATTCCAATTAAAAATACATCAATTGGTATGTGGAACCAGTATGAGGATATTTGTGAAAACTATGATAAGCGATTCTACAAATCCATGGAAAAATCTAAAAATAGGAAATCAAAAATGAAAAACAATAAAAATAGTAAGAAGTTAAATAATCTAAATTAATCTCAAATAAGTCAAAAACTTAAGGAAAAATAAATAAGATTTAGAAAGTCTGCTAAAAATATAAAGTCCATTATAATGAATCACCATCATCTGAGGAGTCCCCCCTATATTCAGCGTAAAATCCATCAGTATCTGCATATATTGCATAGAAACCATATTTTTTAGCATTTTCAATAGTATATAGGATATATTCCCTACCCCAAGCAGTAATGGCTTGGGCACATTCAAAGGAATACCATCTAAATTTGGAATATCCATAAACACCATACATTGTATTAATCAATCTTTTAATAGCCAATTGCTGAATATTTAACATTTTCTTCTCGGTCGGATCATTAGATTCTTTCATGATCTTTTTAATTCTAAGTCTTTCACTTAGAATGTTTCCAATTACCGATGGTATGAATCCTTTAGGTTCTTTTAGGAATTTATGATTATGTTCTGGACAGACATAATATCTTTCCTCATCACTTAAAGAGGAATCAGTATTATCCAAAGGATTAGAACCTTTAACTAAGACATCGGGACAAATATTCTTTGATATGATAATACTAGGATATAGGCTTCTAAAATCGAACTGTACAAGGTTTTCATGTAGACCAGGTACAGGTTCCTTTACAAATCCCCCCTCATTTTGATCATGAATCCTTGAGGCATCTCCTGCAGAAGGTTTGTTTGGTATAATCTCATTGATTTTATAAGCCTCTTTAACAAGATACCATTCTGCTTGTTGACCAGTGGTCATACGGGTTATATCAAAAAACGGTTGACCGACAATACGTGTAAGCTCTAGGTTTAATGGTAAAGTCTGCTCTGCAATCATTAAGGTTGATACAACATCATCTAAGGAATAGTCAAATAGCTCATCCAAATACCTATTGTCACTATCCCAGTATTTCCAGATAATCTCACCTGGAACATCCTTCTTCTCTTCACCAAATAGCTCCAGATATACACGCTCTAAGGTGTATCTGTCAAGACTCATGTATCTTCTCATAACCAAATATAAATCAACATGAACAAGACCCTTAAATGACGCGGCATCTGTAAATCCCCTTTTTATAAATTTTAAAGATGAACCGTCCATACCTAAATCTAGTTCAATTCCATACATTCCTGCCCTATCCTTAAGATATGGAAAATCAAAGTTGTCGGAGTTATAACCTACTATAATATCTACCTGGTTTTCCTTAACAATTCTTACAAATTCCTCTATCATTTGTTTTTCCGAATCTAATCTCATGACAAAGGATTCATCAGTATCTTCTACCTTATCTTTAGTGGATAAAACCTTTCTAATTCCAAAATTACTTGTAACACCAATCATGATTATCTCATCTATATCGGAATTCGGAAGGCCTCTAGGATTGTAAACCTCTAAATCAAAACTAAGTATATTGAAGTCAGTAAATGACTGGTCAAGGTTTTTTGGAGGATGATTTAATTTTACAATCTCAAGATTCTCATAACTGCTTGTGACGCTTTTATGGGAATCTAATATGTCACCTTCAATTTCAATAACACTCATTGGTATAACATCATTATCCATTAAGTAACGTCTGTAAAATGGAATATCATGTTCACGAATATCAACTACAGAATCTAATCCTTTAATCTCATCCCTGTATTTGGGTACCTCCTGAGGATGTGAAAACGTGATTTTTATGAATTTTTTAGGAATCTGGAAGTCCTTCTTATCTACAATCTCAATATCCTCAGTTTCATATACTTCAAGATCTTTCAAGCATTGGTCCATATCTTTAGGTTCTATATAGAAATATGGTTGGAAAATATAGTCTAATGCAATAATTCTCTTAGGATTTTCACCTTCAACTTCCCTTCCAAGTAAACGTATAACAGGCTTTTCATCTTCTGTAATATAATCAATATCCAAAAGCACCATGTTTCTTTTAACCATATTAACACCCAGATTTTTAATATCTCTAAAACTTAATTCAATAGTTTAAAATACATATAATTATTGCTCAATTTCTAAAAAATTGTCATTATTCTCATTTTGATTTTCAAATTCTTTCTCTTCCTTATATGCCTTAATTACAGCAGATGCAACACCTAATATTAACGGTCCTAAAATAAAACCTACAATACCCATTACTAAAGGTCCTGCAATAAAACCTAAAAGTAAGATTAACGGATGTATATCTGCATATTTTCCTGCAATAGCAGGTCTTATATACATATCACTTAAGGATAATCCGCAACCAAAGATTACAACCAATATTAATCTTATATAGTTTCCGGCAAAGAAATCCTTAACAGCTAATATACAATATACTGGCCATGGCCCAATGACTGGAATCAATTGACAGATACCGGTTATAACTCCCAAAAATCCGCTGTATGAATACCCAAGTAAGCTGTAACCTACAAATGCGATGATACCAATGATTATACTTGTAAGCACATGTCCATAAAAGATACTTTTCAAAACATCCTTTATCTGGTTAAACATCCTATCAAAGAACGATGTTTTTCTATCGGGAATAAATGAAAATATATAATCCCAACATTTATCACCGTCACGTGCAAAGTAAAAGGTTGTAAAGATTAAAACCAATATTTGAACGGAGATATTAGGTATATCACGAATAAGGCTTATAAGATAACTAGACAACCACTTAAAAATACTGTTAAAACCATTATAAATACCATTTGCAATAGAATGACTCATACCCTTATATTGATAAGGCAATATTGAAGCTATCCAGGTGTTAAGCTGATTCATATCCAAAGTAGACAGATTTCCAGTACTACCTAAAAGTGATGATATGAGGCTTATTGACATTGTTACAATATAAACCAATAACAATATTATGGGGATGATTATCAAAAGCATTCCCAAAATGTTTGATAATGAGGCGGAGGGTATTTTATTATTTAATCTTCTTGCAACTGGTCTTACACCTAGAGACAATATAATTCCAAGAATCACCATATTCAACACAGGTGTTAAAACCATTATAGAAAGTATTGCGAAAACGATTATAATGATTAAGGGAGTTGTAAGTTTATCTGAAATATTAATTGACATAATATCTTTTTATAATTAAATGAATTGTAAAATTTTCTTTAGCTTTGAGGAATAATATTAAACCAGACAATCTATAGTTTTTTAATTCAGATAATTAAATTAAATTAATTTTTAATATTAACTGAAACCAAATTAACAAAGATAAATCCCGAATTAAACTAAATTCTTTCACCAGATGGAGTTCTTCTATACTTTCCAAACTCGGTAATAAGCTTTAAACTATCGTTATCAAATACAGGACCTTCCTTACATACTCTCCAACCAGTTGAATCAACACAACATTGACCACATATACCTATAGCACATTTCATATATCTTTCAAGGGAATATTCTGCATCTATATTGTTTTCTTCTAAAATGTCATAGATAGGCTTCATCATGACCTCAGGTCCACATACTACAGCAGAATCATAGGTATTACTTTTAAGTAAATCCATGGTTCTATCGGTTGCAAATCCTTTAAATCCTGAGGATCCGTCATCTGTAACGTTATATACATTTGCACCTGAATTTTTAAGTCTATCCTCAAACAATAGTTCATCTTTATTTACGGCTGCACATACCACATCCACATCATTATTTTTTATAGCTTCATCTGTAAAAGCCGCAATGGGAGCCATTCCAACTCCACCACCAATAGCCAATATCTTCTTACCTGAAGGTATGTCAAATCCATGACCATAAGGACCTCTAAGACCTAATAAATCACCGGCATCTAATTTATGAATATCGCCTGTAAAAGGACCGATATTTTTAACTGAAATTCCAATTTCCTCCTCTTCACGATTTATATAGGATATAGACATTGGCTTTTCATCCTTGAAATTCCACACCATGATAAATTGACCTGGATAAGGAGTTGTATCTTCATCCATATCCCAATCGAAAATAAATGTTTTGATAGTCGGTGTCTCTTCAACAACAGATTTTATTTTTAAAACTTTTGGAACATTCATCTTTACACCCCTAATCTTTATGAGCAAATCCCACCATTTCATCAATGGATTTAAAATCATTTTCAATCATAAAACCATTTAATCCCTGTGAAATATCATCAAATACTCCAATACCCTCATCCATTATGGAGGTACCTATCTGCACAGCACTTGCACCTGCATATAAATATTCAACTACATCCTCATAGTTGGATATTCCTCCAACACCAATAATAGGAACATCTAGCCCATCAAAAACATCATAAACACAGCGAATACCTATCGGTTTAATTGCAGGTCCACTCATTCCACCAAACTTATTTGCCAAAATAGGATATCCTGTTTTTAAATCGATTTTCATTCCAGGACCTAATGAATTAATTAAACTTAAACAATCCACTCCACCGTCTACGGCAGCCTGTGCAATCTCTGTAATACTAGTTACATTTGGAGTCAATTTTGCAATAATTGGCAAATCCACTGCATCCTTAACAGCGCCAACAATCTTTTCAGTTAAAATAGGATCCTGACCAATTGATGCACCATAACCTTCCATTGCATGGGGACAGGAAATATTCAATTCAATCATATCAACCAAATCCTCGATTTCCTGTGCCACATATGTAAACTCCTCAGGATTTGCACCGTAAATTGATGCTATTAGGGCCTGGCCTTCACCTGTTTTTACAGCATCTAACTCTTTAGAAAAAGCATCAACACCAGGAGAGGATAGGCCTATTGCATTTATAATACCTCCGGTGACTTCCACTGTTGTTGGATTATGATAACCTGGATTTGGATCTTTTGAGAAGGATTTGCTTACTACCGCAGCAGCCCCTGAATCTAAAATCCTGTTTAAACTACTTCCATTGCTACCCATAATACCTGCAGCCAACATTAAAGGATTTTTAAGTTTAATACCACATATCTCCGTTTCTAACATAAAAATACTCCATTTAATTATTAAATAACAATACTTCCAAATTATTGAAATTACTAAAATTTTATATCCGAACATGTAAAAATAATTCAATTAAATTTAAATTAGAATATAAAATATAATAATCTAATTATTAATGATTTATGATTTATCTAAGATTTATAATTATGTAATAGAAATCCGGGTAAAAAAAATAGATAAAGGAAAATATAAATTTAAAAAATCCATTATAGAATTTATAATCATTGGAGAAATTCAATTAAAAATACGGATAAAAGAAATCAGAAATAAAAAAAAGACAAATAATAATCAAAATCCAATATCTTAAAATTAACAAATTAAAATCCATTAAAAAATAATTCAAAACTAAATGACTTTAAAAATAAGATTAAGACTATTAAATACTAATTATTTAAAAAGATTATAAAATTTATAAAATATAATTAGACAATGGATTATATATGAACAGATAATTAATATTATTTAAAAATATAAAATAAATAAATATAAAATAGAAAATAAACTTTTAAATAATTCAAAAGAAAACTTTAATATTATATAAAAACATAATATGAAATATGGAAATATATATAACAAATTGTATTGCTGGATTTTTAAGTTTTGATTCCAATCTAAAATTAATTGACTATACTCTTTTTAAGGATGATGAGGCAGGATCAAAACTTCATGATATAAATCGGAACATTCTTACAAGTGAAGAAATCTCATTAATTGAAAAAACACCAGACGAATATGATGAGATAATTGTTGAAACCAGCAATAGACATTCTGATTATAGTGAATTAAAAAATTATGAAAAAATCAGAATAAAACGTCCCAATAAAGGCGGAGAGTATTTAAGAGCCAATTTATTAAGAATTCTTCAAGACATAAACTTCATTTCCTCACCAGAGGAATACAACGAAAAACTAACAGATATCTCCAATCAGATTGCAATATTGAAGATGAAAGAATCCTCACAGGAAGAGGACAAGGTCTTAATTCAAGCCGTAAATGCAATTGATGAGGTTGATGAAGAGATATCCAAATTGATTGAAAGATTAAGAGAGTGGGAGACAATCTATTTTCCGGAGATTGAAACCTTACACAACAATGAATCATATGTTAAATTAATTGTTGACTATGACAATAATCGAGAGAAAATCATTGAAAATAATCCGGAACTCTTAAATAATATCCAAATAAGTAACGGTGCAGATTTAAAAGATGAGGACATCGAAATAATTAATGGTTATGCAAGATCCATAATGTCCCTTCAAAATACGAGATCCTCGATGGAGAAATATATTGAAGACAAGATGGAAAAGATTGCACCAAACCTTAAAGATTTACTAGGAGCAACATTAGGAGCTAAATTAATAGCCCATGCTGGAAGTATAAAGCGACTTGCAACATATTCCGCAAGCACCATTCAGATTATGGGTGCTGAGAAGGCATTATTTAGACATCTTAAAACTGGTGAGAATCCCCCTAAACATGGCCTAATCTACCAAAACCCCTTTGTTAGAACTAGTAACTATTGGAATAGAGGAAAGATTGCAAGAAGACTTGCTTCTAAAATAACATTTGCAGTTAGAAAAGATGTTTTTACAGATGACATTAACAGAAACCTTAAAGTAGAATTTGAGGAGGAAGTTGAGAAAATTGAAAAGGAGAATCCTTTCCCAAAACCAAAATCTACTAATAAAAATACCAATAAAAGAAAAAGTTCTAAAAAATCAAAGCATCATAAGAAAACTAAAAAACGAAGACGTTCAAAAAGAAGAAAGCATTAAATTAAAATAAATAAGTTAAAAAAATAATTAATTAAATTTATTTACAATTTAAAAATATATTAAATAGATTATTTTGTTATATCCAATAAAAGAATGACTAAAATAGTCAATCCAATAATTTAAATATATAAAATGATTAAGATTTAAAAGACAAGAATATAAAAAAGCTTATTAAAATAAAGGTAAGTTGATAAAATGGAAGTTTATGAAATAAACAATGACATAGCTACAGAAAACCTAATTCCTGGAACCAGGGTTTATGGTGAACCTTTAGTAAAAGACGAGAAAACAGGAAAAGAATACAGGATATGGAACCCTAACAGATCAAAATTATCTGCAGCATTACATAATGGATTAAGTAAACTAAACATAGATGAACATTCAAATGTATTATACCTTGGTGCATCTACAGGAACTACTGTTTCACATATTTCAGATATTGTTAAAAAAGGTAGGATATTTGCAGTGGAATTTTCACCTGTAAGTATGAGGAAATTATCAAGACTTTGTCAAACAAGACCTAATATTGCACCTCTTTTAAATGATGCAACTAAACCTAAGGATTACCTTAACTTAGTCGATAAAGTGGATGTGGTATATTGTGATGTTGCACAACCTACACAAACACAATTGTTCATTGACAACATGGATCTTTTTATGAAAGACTCTGGACAAGGAGTATTTATGATTAAATCCAGGAGTATTAATGTTAATATTAAACCAAAAACTGTTTATAAAGAACAGGAAAAAATATTAAAAGCTAATGGATACTCTATTGTTGAGAAAGTTAAATTAGAGCCATATGAGAAAGACCATATCTGTTTTATTGTTGAAAGGTCTTTTTAAATAAAACCAATAAGTATTAATAATATTTTTTTAAATAAAAAAAATATTATACTTTTAAAATTTTATAGCTAAACTATTTAATAAAAATATTCACATTAATGAATATTTATCTACTATTTTTATAATTCATATATGAATATTGAATTAAATTTTATTTTATTATCTTAACTATTATACTTAAAAAAATAATAAATTATTACTCCATTAAAATTAAATTTTAGTAATGATTCCATATCTAAATTAGAAAAATAATTGATTATAAACCATTAAAAATTTAGGTGAAAATATTAAAAAAGTATTACTATTGATACCTTTTTATATTAGTAATTAGATATAATTAAATGCTAATGCAATATATAAAAATTAGTTCAAAAGACCGCCTCTAGATGCAATTCACTCTATAAATACTCCACATCAGTATGAATCTAGAGGATTGAACTTATTTTTAATTTTTACTATTTTTACAATGATTTTCATAATATTTTATCTAATTTTATATTAAATTTAAAGAATTTATTTTCTATTAAAAATTCCATAAAAATTTAAAAAAAAGTATTACTATTCATTAAATAGATTAAACAAAATTTAAAGATTTTTAACTAAATAAAATATTAAAAAATGTGATTATAAATTAAATCTAGATATAAAAACCTTATTAAGAATCCGAAAAAAACATAAATTTTTGATATAAATTTTACAAAAATCATTTTTTAATTTAATGAATTTAAATAAATGGAATATTATTTATGAAAAAATTATAATCTTTTGAAAAAATCAATTTTATTTATTATTAATTTTTTATAATAAAATCGAATTAAATATTCATTAATTATAAAGATAATATTAAAATGCTTTTTCTATCTCATCAAAGATTATAGATGCAAGAACATCTTTAGATGCAAGTGGAATCTTATTATAGCTACCGTCATCATGAACCAATATAATCTCATTAGTATCAGAACCAAATCCACATCCCTTATGGGCAAGATCATTTGCAACTACAAGATTTGCACCTGCGGTTTCAATTTGTTTTAAAGCATGGTTAATTAGCTCATCCTCATCTATATCATACTGAGCTTTAAAACCAACTAAGTATACATCTTCGTTTATATCTTTTATTTGACGAATTATTTTTTCCACAGGTTTAAACTCTAGTGAAATATTAAGTGAGGAAGAGATTTTATGAGACTTCATCTCAATCGGTTCAAAGTCACTTATTGCAGCACTTGCAATGAAAACATCAAAGTCACCAATCATGCCTTTAATTGCATCATTCATCTCAGATGATGTCTCAACATGAACCGCGTTAAATATTGACGGAATTTCAACATCACATTTAGCTGCAATTAATGTTAAATCCGCACCACGGATATATGCTTCACGAGCAAGTGCTAAACCCATTTTACCAGAGGATTTATTAGAGATTCCCCTGATTGGATCAATAGGTTCATATGTTCCACCTAAATTTATTAAAACCTTTTTACCTATAATTGAGTTTTTCATAGTATCATGAAATAAATTTTTAAATTAGAATAAGAACTTTAAAAAAATTAAAAAAAAAAAATAAAATAAAATAAAATAATTGAGTCTTTTAAAAGATTCAATAAGTAATCATCAATTAGAATACAATCAATAAAGAGCCAATAATAAGAAAGTAAGCTAATTGATTATTCTTTATCAGCTTTATTTAAGTTAATTAATCTTAATGATTCAAGTACAATATTTTCAATATCAGGGAATTTTGCTTTACCTTCTGCCATCTTAGGATCTACAAAATGAACCCCGTCATTTTTACACTTTTCAATATTTTCACCAATAGCCCTATACATTGAATCATGCATTGATGGAACCATTAAAATTGGAGTATCATGACCATAAGCCGCAATTAATAAAGCATTAATTGGATTATCAGATATTTTATATGCAAACTTACTTATAACATTAGCAGTTGCAGGAGCAACTAAAATCAAATCTTCCTGAGAATATTTAACATGCTCAATTTGTCCTGTAAGTTCAGTTACAACAGGTTTAGTGGTTGCAAACTCCATTGATGTCGGAGTAATAATCTTACAAGCAGCATCACTCATAAAACATTTAACTTCCTGTCCGTTTCTTCTTAAATCTCTAGCTAATTGAACACATTTTGTAGCAGCTATACTGCCAGTAACACATAATATTATCATATAAATCACTATTTAAATTTAAAAATAAAAAATAATAAAGTTTTGGCCAAATGCTTGATTTTTAAATATTTAATATTCAAACAAAATAAAATACTGTTTTTATAATAGATTATACTAGCCAATAATAATTAAAATAAATAAAAAAAAAATAAAGATTAAGAAATTTCAATATTTGAAATTATATAATTGAAGTATTTATTCACAGATTCAAATTGACCTTGAGGAGCAGTACACAATATTACGTAAACTTGGTTATTACTTTCAACCCAGACTGCCCTATGCTCTTTAGTGTTATTACCTATATCAGAAAGATATTCTGCCTCATAAGCCTCTTTACCATTAACGGCAGTAGAATTTCCTAAAGATACTAATTGATTTGATGAATTAGATAATATTGATGAATATGTTTGGTTAACAAATGTATTTAATGATTCACCATTTAAATCTCTTTTTTCAACATTAACATTTACTCGGCCATATTTTGAAGATGAATCAATTGACTTAGAATCTGCAATAGCTACAACAGTATCATTTGTTTCAGCTTTAGCTATAACCCAATCAGACGGAAATTTAAGAACAACACCATTTTGAGAAACAGTTTGAACATCTGTTTGATTTGTATTGTTCTGACTCCTCTCATGATTGGAAAACATTACCGCTGCACCAACTAATAATAAAATAATAATTATTCCTAAAACAATATAAGATTTTTTCATGATTAATCCACCATATAAAAAAAATAATTAATAAATTAAAAGATATTAATTTATTGAGTTGATCCTCCTGATGAAGAACCACCAGAGTCAGAACCACCTGATGAAGAACCACCAGAGTCAGAGCCTCCAGAGTCAGAACCACCTGATGAAGAACCACCAGAATCTGAACCACCAGTATCAGAACCACCTGATGAAGAACCACCAGTATCAGAACTACTTGTAGTAGAACCGCTACTATCTGAGGTAGTGGCAGTAGAGGTATCGGAACTACTTGAGTCTGAGGTACTGGTACTAGTTACATTAGAAGTTGTATTATTTTCTATAACCACCGGGAAAGCAGAGTCAGTTACAACTGCAGAGGCATCAGAAATGTTAACAGCCTGAAAATCAAAGTTGAACATTCCAAATCCAATTCCTGCAGTAAATGCAATGATTAAAAACAACACTACAAGAATACTGTATTTTCCCTTATTACTTTTACTTGCTTTAGGTTTATTATTATTAACAGGTCGTTTAGGATTAACAATATATTTCTGAACAAGTCTTTCATCTTCCTTCCTGCTTAACTCTGCAGCCCTTCTGTCAGGTCTGTAATTACGATTAGGTTTACTAGATGAAGAAAACTGTCTTCCTTGCATGGCACGAATTCTGCTGGAAGCATCAATATTCTTTAACTTAATCATATATTGTCGTGATAACTCCTTATACTTCTCATCTGAGATTTTACCTGCTTGATGATCAGCTTTAAGTTCTTTCATGACTTTAATAAGCTTTTCTTTATCTGGATTAATAATACCATCAACCTAAAAAAAATTTTAAAAATAATATTTAAATTAAATATATTAATCTATTTATTTATTATTTTTCATATAAAATTATTATGATTATATCTAGAAATTCCCCTTAAAAAATAGCTTTATTAAAAATTCAAAAATATTGAAAATTAAATAAAATCCCTAACAATTAAAAAAAAATAGAATAAAAAAACATGGAGAATCCCATATACTTAAAAATTGACTAATATCATGTTAATCTTTTAAAATTATAGAAAATTTATAGAATTAAACTTTTAAAACTAATTTCCTATTGAATTAAATGATATGAGCCTAATACTTTAAAAAAGGAAGTATTTTCACCAATTAACTTTAGGATTTTACCGATATCTTCATCTTGCCTATGACCTTCAAAATTAATAAAGAAAACATATTTGTTTAATCCCTGTTTAGAAGGTCTTGATTCTATTTTAGACAGGTTTATAGAAAACTCTGCAAAAATGCCTAAAATTCCATATAATCCGCCAGGCCTATCATCGTGTAATGAAAATACAATGCTCGTTTTATCATTACCTGTGGGTCTTGAATCATGTTTAGACAAGACTACAAACCTTGTTTCATTATTGTCTACATCCTGAATATTCTCATCCAGAATATTTAAACCATATAATTTTGCAGCCTTAACAGTACCAATTGAAGCTGAGTTTTTAAAGTTTACAATATTTTTACATGCTGCAGCAGTACTTGACGTTGAATGAACCCTAAAAGAATTGTTCAAAATATAATTATGACACTGTGCCAATGCTTGGGGATGGGAATAAACATCGCTTATATCAGATAACTTAAGCCCTTTAGGAGCCATAAGATTATGATTAATAGGAAGAACAATTTCACCTTCAATCATCAGATCATATTCATGAACCAGTGCATCCAAAGTGACATTGACAGGCCCTTCTATAGAGTTTTCAATTGGAACTACACCTTTAACACATTTAGATGTGATAACTGCATCCATCACATCATTAATGGTATCAAAATAGACAAGTTCCGTTGAGTCATCATATAATTTATCCTTTAAAATAGAAGCTGCCTGATGGGTAAAAGTACCTTCAGGTCCTAAAAAAGCAATATGGGAAATTTAAAAAACCTCCAAAAAAAATAGTAAAAAAAAGCTAAAATGAATTTTAGCTTTATAAAATAAAATTATTCACTTTCTATGTCTGCTACAAGAGCAAGCAAATCTGTTTGAGTAATGATTCCAACAACGTTGTTGTTTTCATCAGTTACAGGATATCCGTTAAATCCTGTTTCCTTCATTAAACCTGCAACTTCAGAAATACTTGCATCTTTAGAGATTCCGGAAACAGCAGTAGACATAATATCTTTTACATAAATATTTTTGATTTGTGTTTTTTGATATTTTTCAGGTGTTTTCTTTTTGAAATCCATGAGAGCCCTGATAATATCTTTAGAAGTGATAATTCCAACAAGACCATTATCCTCATCGGTAACAAGTAATCTACCAATTTTATTATCAATGATAGTACGTCTTGCATGAACTAATCTGTCCTCTGTAGAAACTGTAATAACATCCTCGGTCATAACATCTTCAACTTTAACTTTATCATAAGCCCTACCAGTACATAAATCTACAAAGTCAGCTTTTGAAACAATTCCAACCATAACATCATTGGATTCGATTGGTACAGAACCAATTCCATTATCCAACATGATGTTTGCAACATCAGCCAAATTCATTGATTCATCTACTGCTACAACGTCTTTAACCATAACAGAGGATATATGTAATTTAGCAGGAGTTAAATTGTTGGTTTTTGAAGATCCTAATTTTTTTGCAATATCCCTTTCTGATACAATACCTACTAATTCCCTTTCATTATCCTGATTAGTATTGATTACAGGTAATCTAGAAATATTGTTTTTTCTAAGTAATTTTAAACCATCTAAGATATTTTGATCCTTATCGATAGTTACTAAATCCTCAGACATAATGTTTCTAATTTGCATAAATATACCTCCTAAGGATTATTAGTAAAATTACCAATAAAATAGCAAATCTATAAGCTAAAACCATATTGAAGGAGCTATTCTATTAATAATTAAACTAGAAATATAATTAAAAAAACTTATTAATTTAATGATTCATAGACATATTAAATCTAACTATCATTAATAGCTTTAAGAATATCTCTTTCAGTGATAATTCCAAGAACTTTATCGTTTTTAACTACTGGAACTCCACCAATATTCTTCTCTTTTAATAATTCAGAGAAATCTCCAAGTCTAGTTAATGGTTCAACAGTTCTTGCACCTTTAGACATAACCTCAGAAATTTTAAGATCTCCTAATAATTCCTCTGCACTGTTAGTCTTCATTTGAGAGAAGAATTTTTTATCAATGAAGTATCTTAAAATATCAGTTGATGTAACAATTCCAACAAGTTTTTCTGGAGTATGTTCTGGAATATTCTCATCTTCACTTACGATTGGTAATCTCCTGAAACTGTTTCTTACCATAAATTTGGTTACATAATCAAAGGAAGTACCTGGGGTAATAGTGATTACATCAGTAGTCATGTAATCTTGAACTAATTGATCAGTTAATACGCCAGCTAGAGATAAAGCGAAATCTCTTTCTGTAACAATACCAACTAATTTGTCTTCTTTATCTACAATTGGCATTGCACCAACATGATTATCAACCATGACTTTAACAGATTCACGAATAGTAGATTTATGATTCATAGTGATTACACCACGAGTCATGATTTCCTTAATTGGTTCGTTGATTGCTGAAAGATAATTATCATTACATTTGTATTTTATGATATTGTATTTATCTCCACCACCTAAGAAATTAATAATATCCATACAGGTTACAATACCTAAAAGTTTTCCAGAACCAGGGTCTGTAACAGGAATTCTCCTGAATTCATTATCTATCATTAATTGAGCAGTGTCTTTAATGGTTGTAGTAGGAGGTACAGTAATAACATCTTTACTTGCTAAACTCATTAAATCCCCGTCATGCTCAGATAGTTTAGTTTCACGTTCAACAGATCCTTTGTTTCTGGATTTTAAATTTTTAGTGTTAATATCTTTCATAGAACACACCTCTTTTTTTAATTAAAAATTGAAAAACATAATTACCGTCTAAAAATTATTAACAATTACTAATTAAACAAGACAAAATAGAATAATCTTTATTGAAATGTCAAATAGTAAAAGAATTATTAATAAAATTAGAAGTAATTTTCTAATATTAACTAATATTTTATTCTATAAAAAATAGTTAAAATCTTTTTTTAAATCACCTTTTTTTCAATCATATAAATATTACATATTTAATAATAATAATGTTTTCTATATGATTTTTTTAAAAATAGATTTTATAAGAAAATTATAAAAAACTTGGACATAATTTTAAAAAAATTTAAATTTTAATTAAAACCATTTAAAAAGAAATTTTAAGAAAATCTAACTTTAAAAAAAGATATTAAATCCCAGTTTTATACCTTAAATATTATCAAATCTAAAATTGAATATCAAGGAAATCTCAACTTATAAAAATAGTTATATTAAAAGTATTTTAAAAATAAAAAAGATAAGAATCCAATTTTAAACCAGAAAAAATAAGAAAAAATGGTTTAAAAATAAAAAAATAATAATTCAATCCTAAAACCAGAAAAAAACAAGAAAAAATCATAAAACTCTCAAAGACTAGAAAATAAGAAATAGAGTTTATTCAATTTCAAAACTGATAAAAATAAAAAAGATAGAATTACCGAATTTTAAAAGTTGATAAAAATAGGAAATAAAAAGTTATTCAATTTCCAAGAATTTATGTAATTGGGGAATTGTTAAAACATCCATATATTTACCAATAGCCTGTGAAAATTTAAAAAGCAAATCCTTACTATTTTTCCACCTGCTGATTGGACTAACTGGTTGTATAACAACAGAAACCAAATCCTTATCATTAATTTCATTACTAATCCTCAAAGCTAACCCTTCAATATAATCTAGACTAGACTCTGGAAAAAGAACAATTTTACAATATACCTTAATTGAATTTTCCAATAGAATATTTACTGATTCTATTTCCCTATCAAATATTTTATTGTTATAATCACCATCAAAGTGTTCTGGTAATTTAATATCCAATGACACATAATCCAAATTATCTAACTTTTTAATTTCATTAGGAAAGGTACCATTAGTTTCAAGAAAGCTGGGAGTATCAATTCTATCAATGACCTCCCTTATAAAGTCTGCATATAACAGAGGTTCTCCACCAGTGAAAGATATGGAATGTAAATCCTCTGTTTTAAGATTGTTGATTCTATCTACCACATAATCTACTGATTTAAGTTCCCCATTTTTAACAGATTTGGAATCTTCAGTATCGCAGTAATTACAATCTAAATTACATCCTGCAAATCTAACAAATATCTGCCTTCTACCTACTAAAAGACCTTCACCCTGAATAGATGAAAATATTTCAACAATTGGTGCTTCTAACATATTAATACCTTTAATCTAAAATTTTAGTAAACATAGCCCCTTGACCAATACCCTCATTTACACATGCGGAAATAGAGTGTATGTTTTTATTATCTTTAAGAGCCTCACTTAATTTATTTACGAAGTATTCGGATAAAGCTTCTGCTGAGGTATATTTTAAGGGAAGAAGAACACAGTCTTCTTTTGGGATAGTATATCCCTTTTTACCAATTTTAAATTGTACGCTACCATATTTATCAAAGCTTTCAATAGAGATATTGTCATTGTCAATTCCATTGAAATCCATAACCTCATTATAGATTGGGATTAGCAACCTGTGATCTAAACTATCACATAATCCTTTTACAATTGGCTTTACCTGTTTAAAATCCACAACAAAATCATATTCCCCGGCTTTTTCACCCTCAATTTCAATATCAACAAAATAGGAATGTCCATGAATAAATCCACAGGTTTCATGACCTGGAATTATATGGGCTGCAGAGAATCTCAAATTAGCATTAATACCATTAATAATTATTTTCATTAAATACACCTTCTAAAAATTTAAAAATCCAATAGTTTAGTTTTACTTATATCCAATTCAATTGTTTCTAACTCATCAATATATGCATCTAAAACATCATTCATAAAATCAAGAATATTGTCATCATTAAAGATATATTTACCCTCGGAATCTTTAATATCAAATAATCCTATTGTGTCAACATCATCGGGAGTTCCCCTATCATGAATATTTAATGCAAAATGGATTTTCATTGAACTGAGTGTTGCTGATGCAATACATACACTAAGTTTTCTGGAATCTATATAAATATCATCCCCATCACGGTGGGCAACTACACCTTTTCCAGCTAGTTTTTCATTAAATATTAAGATTAAAAGCCTTTGACGTAGGTAGGCAATTCTCATATTAGCAGGCTGACAATCAAAAAATTCAGACATGGTATGAAACATCTCATCAGATTTGATCTCATTTCCCACATCTGCAAAATCCTTAATATTATCAGGACGAATATTCATAGGCCCTCTCCAGGATATGATTGAGGAACCTCTAATATTAAACTCTCTAAAAGCCCATAATGGATTTATTTGACTTCCATCATAAGCAAATTTCTTATCAATGTGTTTATGTATAATTGACATGTGATTTCTCCTATAAAAATCAATAATTAAAAATCTTTTATTAAGTAATTATATTATGTTTTTTCAAATTAAAATAAATTAATCTTTCAATTTAAAAAAAAAATATTGTAAAAGTTTAAAATACCACCAACAAAATAAGCAATGAAAGGAAAGCTAGAACTATAATAAATATAGACATGTTTAAAGAGATAATTTAAAAAAATAATGAGCTTTAAATAATTAACTATAAAAACACCCCAAATTATAAAGGATTTTTATAAAACAACACTAATGGTTTATTTTAAATATTTAACTTGGAAATTTAATCCAACCAGGTTTTAAAATTAAAAAGACACAAATCAAAAAATCTATTAAGAAAAATAAGAATAAATAATAAATAATAAAAATAAATGTTTAATATAATATAGTTGTTTTTTTAAAAACAAGAATTTAAATAAGTGATTTTAATGATAGAAGTAAGAACTAGAGATTTTATACATACAAAAGACGATTTATACTTTGCATCAACTAATTATCTACATCCCAACAATAGAATCATTTCATTTTTAAGATACATCCCTAATCCAAATGGAGATAGGGAGAAAAACGGTAAGAAATATTCAAAAGTAAACTCAAAAGAGGCATTTGATTATTTAAAAGAAAACCATCCGGATTACCTATATTTCTCAGAAGTTGCTAACGTTCCAATGATGGGAGTACCAATAGACAAAGTAGATAAAATCATTAGACCAGAGGATAGACTTAAAGAGATTAGAGAAGGTAAAGACAAGAAAGTTACCAAGGAAACAAGGGAAAAGCTAATTGACTTATCTGATTTCTTCCACTATATTGCAGGTATCGATTATGAAAACTTAGGTATTTCCGGATCCACCTGTCCAGGACTTCAAAAGGCCGAAAGCTCAGATTTAGACTTTGTTGTTTATGGTTTGGAAAATCATAGAAAAGCAGTTAATACATTTAAAAAATACCATGACCAGGAAGTGGAAGTAGGGGAAGGAGAATCCAAAAGAAAAATAGTCCTTAATCCTATTCAAAATGAATTCTGGGAAAGATTATATCATAAAAGAATTAAAGACGACAGTTTAACTAAAGAAAAATTCTGCTGGTATGAATCAAGAAAGTTCAATAGGGGAGTAATCAGAAATACATTATTTGACATTCTATGTACTAGAAACCTTGATGAGGTTGAGGGAAAATATGGTGATACAAGATATGAACCCCAAGGTATTGCAGAAATAGAATGCACCATCACTAACTCAATCCAGGCAATGGATAATCCTGCAGTATATGAAATTACCGATGTAAAACTTTTAGATGGTGTAGATGTAGAGATAACAGGACTCGCATCATTTACACATACTTATGCAGGAGAGGTCATGGAAGGTGAAAGGGCTGTTGCAAGAGGAAAGGTTGAAAAAGTAATTACTGAAGGTAAAAAACCATGGTATAGAATTCTAGTAGGTTCAACAAGGGAATCTATTGGAGAATATATAAAACTAAAAGATAGTCCTGTAGAATAAATAAAATTAAAACAATAGACAATATTAAAACAAAATAATTACAAGATTCATTGATTAAATCCCTATTATTATCAATAATTATTGTAATTATCAATCCTATTTTTAAAATAATTAAATGAAAAACTCCATTTAGGAAAATGCTATTTTTACTATTAAACTAAAAAGATCAATTTTAACCAAAACAAAACCTACCACCCAATATTAAACTATAAAAACCAATATTTAAAAATTAAATAAGATCACTTTTTAATAGCCATAACCATTATGAATTTTCATAAAAAGGTATAATACCACGTTTTAAACTCTATTTTTTTAAAAATCTAAAATTGAATTCAGCACAGTATTTTTATTAAAAGAAACTTTTTAAATATTTCAACTAGTTAAAATGAAAAAATATTTAGAAATTAAAATATTTTTAAAAATAAAAAAATCTTTAAAACTAAAATAAATACTATATCTTAAATTATTTTAGAAACTAAAAGTTTACAATCATTATTTACTTCCATATTTAAATATCATTAGTTTTATAGAATAAAACAAGAATTATAATATTTAAATATTGAAAAGTGATAAAATGATAAGTTTAAAAAAGATTAAAACCTATATGTACTGTCCATTAAAATTATACTATGAAGATAACATACATGAAAATGAAATTAAAAACGAAAGATACGAAGCTGGAAAAAGAATAAAAGAGATTAGACTTGATATTCAAGACTTAATTCAAAGAAATCTAAAAAGATTAAACAGAAACATGGATTTAAAAAGAATCGAACAAGAATTAAGTAAAAATATAAATTATTATATAAACAATCAATTAAACGAAATTTATGATCCCGAGAAATATGACATTGAGGATATTGAAAAATATAAAAATGATTTAATGCAGGAATCCAAATATAACATTCAACTATTAAGTTTAAAATCAAAAAGATTAATGGATTTAACCAATGAAAACGGCCATAACATTACGGAAAGACTATTTCCAACAGCAATGTATAATTATATCCTAAGAGATCCAGAGCTAGAAATTACAGGGATAGCTGAAAAAATAGAAATTATACAGGGAAAATACTATCCGATAATTTTTAAAACATCAATTCCACCTATAAAAGGTGTTTGGGATAGTGATGCCATTGAACTTGCATTTACCTCCATACTTATAGAAGAGGAATTTGAAACCGAGGTTTATGTAGGATTTGTAGATTATGTAAATATCGGAGAGCGAAGACCTGCAGTGATTGATGCAAACCTAAGAAAAGGTTTATTTAGAAAAATAGATTATGTAAGAACCATCCTTTATAATAAAGAAATTCCAACAGCAAAATATGATTTAAACAAATGTAAAAACTGTGAATTCAAAGACATTTGCTTGGACGATTATGAAAATCCAATAGAAATATAAAAAAATTAATAGTGATTAAAATCTTCTTTTATTTTCAGGTAATTTACGGTAATCAAATACGGCAGTATCTGCTACCTGCATTACAGCCATAACACCTGCTTGAATAGGATCAGTTACAACTAAATCAGAAACTTCAGCTACACCTCCAGGCATATTTAAACTGAAAACAATTAAATCATTGAACTTTTTAAGTTTCTTTATCTCCTCGACTATTTTTCCACCCATTAAAGATCCAGCAAGAACCAATACCTTAACTCTAGGAGTTCTACTTAAGATATTAACCGCCTCGGCAATGGCATCCTCACCTACAACAGGTAGTGTATCAACACTTATTCGCTCACCACGGATATTATGTCTATCTGCCTCTGTGATTGCACCTAATGCAACTTGTGATACCTGTGCTCCTCCGCCATAGATAAGTATGCGCTTTCCAAATATATCATTTGCAGAACGGTGAATATTCACAGATAAAACTGAATCCAAGGTATTTAACTTTTCTATTAAAGATGTAATATTGTTAACATCCTCCAATTCTAAGTTTACAAAAGCAATGTCCTTTTTATCAATAAATAAATTTACAAAAGAAATGTTAATATCAAATGAAGATATGATATCTGTTATTTGAACTAATACCCCTTTCTTTTCCTTTGTTTTAATTGTTATTGCATAACTATTCATAATACCACTTAATTATTAATTAATAATTTGAATATAATAGTATAAAAATTTAAAAAAAGATAATAATTAAAAATTGAAAAAAGGTCATAATTTGGATTTTATCTCATCAAGTTCTGCGTGAGCTTTCTTATACATCATAAGAAAATTATCCTCCTCCCTTACAGGAATAATATCCAAATCTAATTTTCTGTGTTCTTCTATCCAACTTTCATCAAATACAGGAATTTCAATCTTAATAGGTTCAGATGTTTTATTAACTACAATAATGTTTCTATATGGAAAATCCCATTCAACAATATAACCACCTAAACTAATTATATGATATGGTCTAACAATAAATTTCAAATAAATCACCTTTCTAAATTAAAATTCCTATAACTATTGCAAGTACACCTAATAAAGTAGAAGCGATTACAACTGGATAAAATTGTTTGTTTGTGAATATAGGTGTAAAAGCATTTAAAATACCAATGAATAATGTGAATATTAATGCAACAACAACAAATACAATAAAATTCCAGGATAATAGATCAAGAGGGATTCCTAAAAACAATATTGTAAATAATGCAGATAATGTAAACATTAATAATCCTTTAGATAAATAGATTACAGAACGATAACCAGCAATATATTCCATATAGGGTCCTTGAATAACATCGGCTTCAGCCTCTATTATATTAAATGGAGATTCGTTTAATACGATCACTGATCCTATAAAAAATACAATTGCAGCCAATATACCCTGTGTTGTAAATAATAAAGGACCATTTGCCATTTGATATTTAATAATATCGGACAAATATAAACTTTTAGCTGAAACAACTGGAACGAATAATGCTAAATATAAAGGAAAGGAACCATAAGTAATCATCCTAAGAGATCTTTTGGAACTAATATCCTCCAAATGAGATCTAACAATACCAGAAGTGTGAGCTGCACCCTTAACTATATCTGGAAATTTTAAAGATAGAGACATTACTGATTTAGATAAAGATCCCATTAACACATAAGACACTTCTTCTACTTTCAACAATCCAACAATTGCAATGATACTTGCAAGTAGGTATGCAGGATACATTTGAGGAGTTAAAAATAATAAAATCAACAACACTGCTAGAAAACTAACTATAGGTAATGCTTTATATAAACCTGGAGCAGGAGAATTTGGCCTTAGATTTTCCTTAAAAGAAAATTTTATAGGCGCCATTATCCCCGGTGCAGTAACAATAGGTCCAATACGTTGTTGAATTCTAGCTTGAACATATTTTCTTTCAATACCTGGTAGGAATGTTCCAATTATAAAACATATTATCAAAGTAATAATTGCACCTATAATTGAATACAAAATTGTAATATCTGCCATGTTTTCCCTCTAATTTTATAATTCAATGATTTCAAATGTTCTATCGGTACATGTAAAGCAAGGGTCACATTGAACAATACATAATTGACCGTCGGTTATTTGATTTCCAATAGCCGCATATTGCATTGCACCGATATTTGTCATGGATGGAGTTCTGATTATAGAGCTTCTAATTCTTCCATCCTCAATAGCATAAGAATCATATAAAATTCCACGTGGAACTTCAATATAATGTTTAATTGCTTTACAATCATACATTTCCCAATTACGATTTGTAATTGGACCGCTTGGAAGATTTCTTACAGCTTGTCTAATGATTTTAATAGATTCAAAACATTCTAAAACCCTGAGTAAAAGGTTAGATTTAACGTCACAACCATCCAATACAGCAACATTAAAATCAAAATCATCATATTCTTTCATTTCTGTTCTTAAATCATAATCAAAACCACAAGCACGTAAACTAGGACCTGTAACCCCTAATTTTTTAGCTTGTTTAGGAGGTAAAATACCAATACCTTCAATTCTTGAGTTTACAATTGGATCTGATGTGAATCTATCAGTGAATTTAGTCAAGTCTTTTTCTAATTTGTCCATCCCCTCATTTAACCTTTGAACTCTCATATCATCTAATTGGCATCTTGGTCTTACTCCACCAATTACAGAAACTCCATATTGAACTCTGTTACCACCAATCATATTAAGTAATTCCATTACAGTTTCCCTGATATAAAATATTCTCATGGCAAAAGTTTCATGACCTAAAACCTCATTACCATGTGCTAAATAAAGTAAATGACTATGTAATCTCTCAAGTTCACCCATAATAACTCTAATATAATTAGCCCTTTCAGGAACATCGATGTTTAAACCTTTCTCAGCAACCATAACAGAATTCCAAGTATGACAATTAGAACAAATACCACAAATTTTTTCAGTTAATGCATTTGCTTTTTCTACAGGAAGTCCTTCCATAATTCTTTCTACACCTCTATGGTTAACCCCTATAGTTATTTCCGCCTCTTGAATGATCTCATCTTGAACAAAAAAGCGAACTCTGTAAGGCTCTAAAGCAGCAGGATGAACAGTACCCATTGAAATTTCAGTCTCAATAAGTTCTCCCTGTGATTTAGGTATTTTTTCTTCAATCATTTTAAACTCCCAATAATAATTTTTGAATAATAATAATTAATTGATAAATATAATAATTTAATCTGCTTCTAATAGTTTAGGTAAAACAGATACAACTCCAGCTAGAAGGTCTTGAGGTCTGACTGCACATCCTGGAACCTTTGCATCTACCGGAATTACATTATCGACAGGACCCATAATCTCTTCTGAAGGAATATCCCCATGAATATTTTTATAGACACCACCCATTAAAGCACAAGATCCTGCAGCTACAACTATCTTAGGTTCTGGTATTGCATCATATATCCTAAGCAATGGTGCTTTATTTTGATAAGTTACAGGGCCAGTTACTACTAAAATATCCGCCTCACGAGGATTCCATGTTAAAAAAATATTATATTGTTCTATATCTATCTTTGGTGAAAGTACTGAATTTACTATTTCTATATCACATCCATTACATCCACCAGTATAAACTAACATAATATGAATAGCTTTTGACCTTGAATAAGATTTAAGACTCATAACATCCTCCTACCATAATTATGAATAATAAGTTAATAATAATTAATAATTATTTAGAATTCTTTGATTTATTCTCCTGATTCTTAATAATAGTTTTATCTGATAAATACTGAGAAATAAACTCAAGTTTATCCTGAGGTATTCTAAATGGTTTCTCAATTAATTCCTTTGTATCAATAGTAATATCTCCAACGGCATTTGGATGAACTGTTGCCTGCTCACCAAATAAGGAGTATATTGGACAGAAATCATGACACCAATAACATACAACACATTTATTACTATCAAATACCGGAACCTCAGTTTTAGCCCAACCATCAACTAACCATTCTGCTTGATCCAGTCGTTTCATAGTTATGGCACCGGTTGGACAGACATTAGCACAACCACCACAACCAATACAAGCATCGGTATCAACTTTCTTTTCAGGTTTAACATTACCATTTAAGACATCATTTCTTAAATCCATATCAGTAACTCTATCTGAAGCAAAAAAAATCCTCTTAAAGTTAGAATAAATACCTTCTAATGTGATTCTAATTAGACTTTTCATTTTGAACACCTGATAGTTTGATTTTTATTTACAAATGTCCTATCAAATATAAATGCATTTGAAGGGCAAATATTCTTGCATGCTCCACAGTAAATACATTTATCCTGATTAACTGTAAGACTGTCTCCATTATCAATAATTGCATCTTCAGGACAAATATTATAGCATAATTTACAATTAATACAGAAGTTTTGATCTATCTTATTAAATCCGTCAATAATGACCTTTTTAGATAATGTAGATTTTTTAATCGCATCTACAGGACAATAAATTGCACATCTTTCACATAGTATACAATCATCAAGATTTACTTCAATTCCCTCTTTTTTAAGAATTATTGCATCTTCAGGACATACCTCTACACAAGTTCCACAGTTAATACATGTATCATTTGCTTTACCGTCCCATTTAACAAAATCATATACACGCGCATTCTGCTCACAGACAGATACACAATTACTACACAAAGTACAATATCCCTCAAGATAGGAATCCTTTTCAACATTGTTTATAACAATTCCATTACTATTAATATGTAAAGTAGAAACAGGACAATATTCAATAGACTTATTAAAATTATTTAATGTATCAAAGTCTTTTGAAATATCATACCTTAACTTACCGTCAACAATAACTAATGAATCAGTTTCTGACATATCTTCACATAATCCGCAATTTAAACAGGAGATAATGCTACCATTATTTTCCTGTTGTAACTTGTTAACGGAAATTTTAAAGTCATCAAGAATTATGGCATCATTAGGACAGTTTTTAAGACAGTTTAAACATAATGAACAGGTATCATAGTTAACTATGCCATTTTTAATAGACTGAGTTGGACATACATCGGCACAGATATTACACTGGTTACATAATCCCCTAGCTTTATCTACGGTTAGACGAATAGCATTTGTAGGACAGTAATATTCACATCTTCCGCATAAAATACAATCATCCAAATTAGTATTTACACATAATCTAGTTTTTGATTCAGTATTAGAGTGAGTATGAGTTTCATATCTAGGAAGAGCCGCATCCAATGATTTTAAATAATTTATCTGTTTATCCTTAATTAAATCAAAACCATCTACCCTATTATTGTTTGGACAAATATCAGTACAAACACCACAACGTGCACAGATTCCTTTTACAACTCCATCTTCATCAATTTTAATATTATTTATAGGACAATTAAATTTACAAACACCACATCCATTACATTTTGCCCTATCAACTCCATAACCACCATATTTATTTTTATAAATAGCATGGTTAGGACAAGCACGATAACAAGCACCACAAGTAATACAACTAAAAGCTCTACCATTTATTAATCGTATAGCTTCAGTAGGACACTGTTTGATACATTCTCCCAAACCTTCACAATTATTTGTAGATAAAAACATAATATTAACTTCCATAAACTAAGAATTTTTAATTTGTATTCCTTTTCCTTCCAAATATTAATTTTGATAAAACTAAAGCTATAGCAGCAGCTATAAATCCAGTTGAAAATGAAAAATCAGTATAATATGGGAATGCTCCTTCCAAACACCCAACTAATACCAATATTATAAACATTACAATAAGTGAAGAATTTGTAAAGTATTCAGTATACCTTAGTCTAGATCCTATTACAAATCCAAATACTAAACCAAAAATTATTGGACCTAAATTTATCATTCTTCTTCCTCCTTTTCCTCACTTAAAGATTTAAAACCTAAAAATACAATTACAATAGCGGTTAAACCAACAAATACCTTTAAACCTACCAATATATTGAAATAAGGTACAATTCCCGCATTTGTAACATCAGGATAATGGAATATGTTTACAATATTTGAGGGTACAATTGAATAGAAATCAGTACCTACATTGTATAGAAATGAACCTCCGAAATATAAACCAATAAGCCCAAGTACGATATAACCTAAAGCACCTATTGATTCAAAGGCAGTGATAAAATTCTCTGAAAGATTTATTGGAGAATCATCTAAACCAAATACCAATAAACAAAGGATAATTCCTCCAGCAATCATCGCTCCACCTTGGAATCCTCCTCCAGGAGTAATATGACCACCTAATATTGTCAATATTCCTGCACAGATAAAAATCAATGAGGCAGGCAAAGCAAACATTTTAAGAATAGGACTGGTTTTTTTATTTGTCATCTTTACCCTCCTTAAGTCTTCCTTTACCAAATACTAAAAGAACAACCACAACTGCACATACCAATATTAAGGATTCACCTAATGTATCATAACCTCTCCAATCAAAAACAATTAAAGTAACCATATTAGGTTCTATTTGGGTTCCAAGGAAATTATAAACCTGACTAATTCCAGGTTGTATAACAGCTTTAATGTTATAAAATACATCCAATAATGAAATTGAAAATAATAGGGCTGCTACAGAAGCTACAATATTTCTAATAGAGTTTGACATTATATACCACCCCAATAAATTACACTTACAATAATTCCTAAAGCAATAATACAATAAAACATCATTTTATCCATTGAATCATCTTGCTCAGAGAATAATTTAATACTAATTGGTAGATTAGTAAAGATTAACACTATAAGTATTAAGATTATTATAGCAGTTAAAATCACACTAATATGTCTAAGTAACAATGCAGATAATAATACTGATGAGATCAGAATCAATTCTGCAGCTATAGCACCTGAAACATTCTCATTATTTAAATGATTATTAGAGAATTTATCTTTTAATGAATTTATGAAATCTTCATAAAAACTCATAGTAACCCTCCTATAAGTTCAGCAATAGGATTAGTAACTAATCCCGGATATAAACCTAAAACAATACAGATTATAAGTAACACTGCAACTGCAAACACCATAGATCTTGGAATTGTTTCATGTACAAATTCTAAATCAGTAGGTTGAGGTTTTAAATATATTGAATAGAAAGCCTTAACAAATACAAAGAATGTTGCAATACTTACAAGTATAGCTATTACAGAAATTTCAGGAAAACCTGAATTTAAAGCTGCTTCAATAATCATAAATTTACTTCTAAAACCATTAAATGGAGGTACTCCTGCCATTGCAAAACCACCAAGTAATACCATGATTGCCATTGATTCATTTTTAGAAATCAACCCACCTAATCTTCTAGTATTAGAAGTGTTAGTTAAATAGACTACTGCACCTAATCCTATGAATAATAATGCAGTTACGATTAATTCATTAATACCTTGGAATAAACCTGCAGTAATTGAAAATCTAGTACCTAATCCAAATCCTAAACCAACAAAACCCAATTCACCAACAGATAGATATGCTATCATTCTTCTAAAATCTGTTTGCATAACAGCCATTGAAACTCCTAAAACCATTGCCATAATGGAAATTAAAAGTACTGCCCCTTTAAATAGATTTAATTTTCCAAATATTCTAAACATTACAACTGCAAATGCAACTAAAGTTAATAAACTCATACCTTGAAGTACAGAGGCTGCATAAGGCTCAGCTTTACTGTAGATTGATGATTTTATTACATGGAATGGTGGAAAACCTGATGCATAAAGCCATCCAAAGAAAATTAATCCAAATGAGAATAATACTATAGGTCTTGTTTGTGGTGAGCGTATTAAACTAGTGTTAACAATATTTACAATATCAGTTATATTAACACTTCCAGCAATTGCAAGCAATATAGCAATTCCTAAGAGTAATATAGGACCTCCAATAGAACCAATTATCATGTATTTTAAAGCTGTTTCATAATTATCCTCTGCTTTTGAGGCAATAATAATACCTGTTTGGATTAATGCTGCTATCTCAAAAAATACATACATGTTAAATAGATCATCAGACATCATCATTGCGGATACTGAAGCAGTACCCATAAATACTAAGAATAAAAATGGTCCTGATGCCCTCTTCTCAGAATTTAAATATGCAAATATTGATAAGAAAACCACAATTCCCATCATGAATATAAAAACCTTTGAAAGGGAAGTGAAGTTATATGTAATTGCAGGATGTAGATTATATAATCCTGTTGAGCTTATATAACTTGGTAAACCACTTATATTACTTAATGATAAAGGTTGATGACCACCGAAATAATGTAATCCATAGCCTGTAATTAAAGTTAGAATTGGTAAAATAATTCCTACAATAAAAGCAATAACCTTTATCGTCTTATTGTTTTTTCCAAAGAGATTTAAAAGTAATGCTGCAATAATTGGAATAATTACAATCAAAGGGATCATTGCATTCATTCTTCATCACCCATATCAGTTTTATGATTTAAAATTTTACTAGTACTTAGACTACCATATTTTTTATAAAGAACCATAGCAAGTGCTAACATAACTGCTAAAGTACTAGCACCAATAACAATACTAGTTAATACTAAAGCCTGAGGTAATGGATATGCGGAATTTAAAGCAAACCAATTTGAATCCATACCAGGTAGGAAAATAGGAACAACTCCCCCTTCCTTGTAACCTAAACAAATTATAAAAAGATTTACACCTTCTTCAATGAAGGAAAGACCTACAATCTTTTTAATTAAATTATCAATCAATATTGCTGCAAAAAGTCCAATAATGATTAAAGCTCCCGCAGTTAATAAAGCTAATAATTGTGTGTCCACTCCAATCATTCATCATCAACCCTTTTAGTTTTTTTAACAGCTAAAGCCAAGAATACTGGAATAATTGCCCCTCCAACAATAGCTTGAGTTAAAGCTACATCTGGAGCCAATAATATTTGATATAAGAAAGCGATTCCTACACCTGAAACACCAGTTAAAATCGCCACTTTCAATAAATCTGTTTGAACCAAAGCTAAAACAGATGCTACCAAAGTAGTAATGATTAGTAATATTATTATTATAAGCTCAAACATGTTCATTATCCTCATTTTTGTTATTAATTTTATCTTCACTGTTATAATAAGCATTAGCAATTGCATGAGAAACAAATGGAGCAACTAAGAAATATAATAAAGCTAATAATAATTGATTTAAACCTAAAAATGCAATGATACAAGCTATGTCCAATACACCGAAAATATGTAATCTAGCATAGTCAACATTTTTCATATCATCATCACTTAATCTGACAATACCAATGGCAGCAATAACAACCAAAATAGCTGCAATTAATAGAAGAATAGCTTGAATACACTGAATAATAAAAGACATTTTCTAAGTCCTCCCTGCTACAACTGCATAACCTATAGTACCAACAACCCCTAAGAATATAATTGCTAAAGATATATCTTTACAGAAATTAATTGAAAATATATCACCTACAATAACAAGAATAACTCCAGTACATAATGCAAAAGCAGAACATCCAATTAAAGTATCTGAAATACTCCTTCTTGCAGTTAATCTAAGAGCAACTAACATCATAAATAAGAGTGCTGCAATTAAAATATATTCTGAAATTAGTAGTATATTCATCAATATCACACATAAAATAATAATTCTATAAAAAAAGACATTATTCTAACATTTCCTTAATATATGGCTCAAAAGGAATAACATCTTTAACATCTCTTGGAGCTATAATCGCTACTTTAATTATTTGACTTTCAGGATCTAAATCTACTGATAAGGTACCTGGAGTTAATGAAATACTATTCGCTAAAATTGTTTGAGAAACAGTCCTTTCTAATTCCGTGTGAATATCAATTACAACTGGATCTATATCTTTGTTAAACACTCTTTTAGATACATCACAGGTAGCTTTTATAATTTCATAAATTAAATCCAAGAAATAAAGTATCCCGTAATAAACTCTTCTTAAAAACATGAAAAAAGCCCCAACTTTTAATAAATAAAATCTTTTCATGAAGATTATTAAACCACTCTTTTTGAAAATCTCATGAATACATTAAAATATATCATGATTATTTATTATAAATCTTTTCATTTAATTATCAATATAAAATCTAAAAATTTTAAATGAAATCAAAAAATATTAAAAAATATGTTAAAAATTAAAATTTTAATAAAAATAAACTAAAAAATAGAAAATAAAATAAAAAATGTTCAGAACATGAGATTATGAAATTTTATAATAAATAATGACAAATCAATTTTAAATAAAAAACTTATAAGAGGTAATAAAAAACCATTGTAAATTAATATTGCCAACATCATTATGATTATCAAAGAAACAATACCGAATTTTTTATAGAATTTTCTTCCAGATAAAGGATATAGAACCTTAACACCTGAAGATGTGAATGAATCCAATATTATGTGAGAAAATAAACCTATAACTATTGAAAATAAAAGGATATAATCATTTAAATAAATATTGGGAAATAGATAAAATAATCCTGAGAAAATCAAAATAGACGGTAAGACCAATCTGTGATTTAGGGAAAATATACTTAGCAATATTATAAAAACCAATATAGACAAGTAATAAGAGTATTGATAATTCCCAAATAAACCTAAAGACAATAGGATATTTGAGCCTAATTTTATTATTGAAAATATCAAAAAGCCCAAAATTACAATACCCAATAGGGAATGAGTAAAACCTCTATGTGAAGAAAAATAAAAGATTAAACCTAGAATACATAATAAAATCCCCAAGTAATAAGGTAGTTTAAGAATATACAATACAATGAAAATTAAAAGACCTGCGATAATCAATTTATAAACATTATCTTTTCTGAATTTATGATCATTATCTGGAATATTTGAGCTAACTAAAGAGAGATAGATAGCCAAAGGATTTTGAAAAAACAATGATCCTAAAACAAGACCAAACAAACTATGTAATTTATAAGAAGACATAAAATAACCAAAATACAATTAACTAATTAATTAATAAGAATATTAAATTATATTTAAATATAAATTAGCCTAGAGCATTTGAAAAGAAATAAATAATTAAATTATATTAAAAAAAGATAGAAATTTAAACATCTGAAGTAAAGAACGTTTATAAGAATTTGGAGCCATAAATCCAAATGGAGATACAACTTCACAGGTTACAGCAGGAATACCTATCTTATTACACTCATCCTCAAGTGCACCCTTATATAAAATTCCTGCACTATCATAGTTAATTAGTTGACATCCGACACTTGATGCAATATATTTACCTATTTCATAACTAAGCTTAGTCGGATGGGAAGATGAGAAAACTGATTCCCTACCGGGATTACTGTTTAGACTAGTGGAATGGAAATCACCGACAGCCTCAATATCTTCAGAGCCAACTATGTTATAGATTATATTTGAAATAGAACCTTCATCAAGTGTGGATCTGTTTAAGTCAACACCATTAAAGGATCTTGAATTATTCATACTTGCATTAGGAGCCGCAAATGGGATTAAATAAACAGTACCATTAACCTCGTTTGACAATAAATAATCGATTAGATACAAGCAAGCAAGTTGAGGAGGCAATTCATTACCATGTATACCTGCTACAATCATTACTTTAGGTCCACTATTACCTATCTTAATTAAAGGAGTGCCCTTAATAGCGATATTTAATAGATCTTTAAAGATATCGTTTTTAGGAATCTTATTATAGAGAACTTGATTAGCAGAGATATAACCTCCAGAATTAATACAGGAATCAAGTAAGCTAATATTGCACTTTAATGATTCAAGAATATTATAATAATTTTCTGAATAAACATCATCTGATTCCATTAGAAAAACTCCTAAAATAAAATAAAAATAAAGGAAAATAAAACAAAAAACAATTTTTTCCAAATAATAATTTCTAAAGAATATTATTTAAATTAACCTAAATGATTTTTTGTAATACAAAATCGTATAAAAATAATAAACAATAAGAATTTAGAAAATGAGTATAAAAACTATATTTATATAATAAATAAAATAAAATATATTATTAGTATGAAACTATTTTTTTAATTTATAAAAAATTTATTTCAAATTATTACTAAATCTTATAAATATAATATTAGGTGATTTTATGGAAAAAGTAGTTCTTGCATTCAGTGGAGGATTAGATACTACTGTATGTGTAAAATTATTAGAAGAAAAATATAATTACGAAGTTATTACTGCATGTGTTGATGTTGGACAACCTAGAGAAGAAATTGAAAAATCTCAAAACTCTGCAGATAAATTAAACAATAGTAAACACTATATTATTGATGCTAAGGAAGAATTTGCTAACGATTATATATCAAGAGGCATTAAAGCTAATGCAGAATATGAGGGTTATCCATTAAGTACTGCTCTTGCAAGACCTTTAATTGCTATGAAAATTATCGAGGTTGCTAAAAAAGAAGGAGCAACAGCAATTGCACATGGTTGTACTGGAAAAGGTAATGATCAATTTAGATTTGAAGCTATCATTAACTCAATGAGCGACTTAAAAGTTATTGCTCCTATCAGAGAATTAAACCTAACTAGAACTGAAGAGGTTGCATATGCTAAAAAACACAACCTTCCTTTAAAGAATGATAAAATCTACAGTATTGATATTAATATCTGGGGAAGATCCATTGAAGGAGGAGACCTTGAAGATCCATCAATTGAACCACCTGAGGAGATATATGAATGGACTAAATCTCCTGAAGATGCATTAGACACACCTCAAAAAGTTGCAATTGAATTTGAAGAAGGAATACCTATTGCAATAAATGGGGAAATGATGCCTTTAGTAGACATTATTAGAAAAGCTAACGAAATAGCTGGAGCTTGTGGTGTTGGTAGAGTAGACAGTATTGAAAACAGAATGGTTGGATTTAAAAGTAGGGAAACCTATGAAGTACCTGGTGCAAAATTAATAATTGCTGCACATAAGGCTTTAGAAGAATTAGTTTTAACTGTAAGTGAATTAAGATTTGCTGAACTTATGAGTACCATATATGCTGATCTCGTCTACAGAGCTATGTGGCAAGAACCTTTAAGAGATGATCTTGACCAAGCAATTGATGAAATGCAAAGAAGGGTTAGTGGTAAAGTAGTTATGAAACTATATAAAGGCAATATTGAACCATTAACTAGAGAATCTCCATTCAGTTTACACAGTATTGAACAAATCACCTTTGAAGATAAGGAAAACGATCAAAAAGACTTTGAAGGTATGATTAAATACCATAATGTACAAGGTGCAAACTATCAGAAACTTAATATGTAGTTTTTACTACATTACCTTTTTTTTGCTTTTTTTTAAATCTAGAATAAGATTACATATATTTTTTACTTAAAACATTAAATAAATTCTTTATTTTAATTAAGCTAATTATTCAATGAATACTTTAAGATTATCCATATATAATAAAACATTCAAAACCTCAAAGATTTGATTAAACTTTTCTTAAATATTTAAATAATAATTAGAAATATCCAATATAATCTAGATCTAATAAATTTAGATATCTAACTAAAAATCAGAGATATTTAACTAGATTCTAAGAGCCTATTAAACCATTTTTTTTAATTATAAGATTAAATAACTATCCACATAAAACAGTTTATATCTTAAGAATAATACCATCTTAAAGCTTTTTTAAACATAAAAAAACTTAATAGTTCCAATGATATAAAGAAATACAATTAATGTTAAGGTTGATTTAAAATGAGTTCTAATGAAAAAATTGATAAATTAAAGGAAATAGTTGATAATTCAAATAATATTGTATTTTTTGGTGGAGCGGGAGTGTCAACTGAAAGTGGAATACCTGATTTTAGAAGCAATAACGGAATATATAATACAGAAACAGAATATGGCGCATCACCAGAAGAGATAATATCACACAGTTATTTTATTAAAAATCCAGAAAAATTCTATGATTATTACAGGAAAAATCTAATTTTTCAGGATGCAAAACCAAACAATTGCCATATAGGACTTAAAAAACTAGAAGATTTAGGCAAATTGCAAGCAATTATTACCCAGAACATTGACGGCCTACATCAAAAAGCAGGTAGTGAAAATGTATTGGAACTTCATGGAAGCATATATAGAAACTTCTGCATGAAATGTGGAAGACCATATCTAATTGACGATGTTGTAAACTGTGAAGGTATTCCAAGATGTAAATGTGGTGGAATGATTAAACCCGATGTAGTATTATATGAGGAACCTTTGAATCAGGCCATATTAAGTTTTGCCGTTGACTATATTAGCACATGTGACACATTAATTGTTGGCGGAACCTCCCTAATAGTAAATCCCGCTGCAACATTGATACAATATTTTAAAGGAAAGGATTTAGTTATAATAAATAAGGATGAAACCCATTATGATAGTCAGGCAGATGTTTTGATAAATGATAATATAGGAGACGTCTTTAAAGAGCTAATGGATTTATAATATTAGATGAATCTAAAACAAATACCAATTAATAAACAATTTATTTTTTATTAAAACCAGAACTATTTTTTTAAAGTAAAATCCAATGATTTTCCTTCGAGCTCCACTTTATCCAGACCATTATGAGACTTATAAACCAATATCTCGACACCTTTCTCATATGCCTCATTTAAGTTTCCTGCAAAATCAGGATCATTTTCCCAATTTGGTCTAAAGTAATCTGCTGCAGGATGTTGAATTAAAAAGAAGACAACTGTTCTATGACCTTCCTCCTTGAGTTTAATTAACTCTTTTAAATGTTTGCTACCTCTTTCCGTTGGTGCATCTGGAAATTGTGCCAAACCGTCTTTAATTAGAGTTACACCTTTTACTTCACAGTAACAATCTTCCATTATCTCTCCATTGTCTTCCTTTCCCAGATAGATATCAATTCTTGAATTATCAATTGTTTTTTCCCTTTCAATAATATTATATCCTTTAAGTTCTTTGACTTTTCCAGATTTAATACCTTCAAAAACAACCCTATTTGCATCCTGGGAATATAATGACACTAATTCCCCCTTATTCTCAACAAATATTAAGGAATATTTTGTTTTTCTTTTGGGATTATTGCTTGGAAGCAAGTATACTGTAACCCCCTCTATTAACAATTCCTTACACCTTCCGGTATTTGGAACATGAGCTTTAACCTCATCACCGTCAATTTCACATATAGCAATAAAACGATTAGGCCTACTTTTAAATATAGCTTTTTTAAAATCAGACATCATACCACTTAAAAAAAATAATAAAATTATTTAATAATATTTGCCATTAATGCACCTAAATACTGAATAATGTCTGTTGCGGAAAATCCATAACCCTGTTTATTCATAGCTAAATCTCCAGCACGACCGTTAAGATAAACTGCAAGGGAACCAGCATCAAAACTATTTAATCCCTGAGCAAGTAAACTTGTTGAAATACCAGATAATGCATCCCCGGTACCTCCAACAGTCATGCCAGGATTACCTGTTTTATTGATTTTAAACCTATTACCCTGCATTATCAAATCATATTTACCTTTTAAAACAACGGTACCCTTAATGTTTTTAGCAATTGATTGAAGTGTTTCAATTTGTTCGTTGATTAAATCATAATCTAATGGTTCTGTTAATGGTTTAATATTATCTCCACTTATGGAACTTTGTTCAATAGCTGATTTGAAGAAAGACTTAAATTCAAATAAATGAGGGGTTACAATTAAATCCTCCCTATTTTTAATTAAAGACAAATCAACTAATTTAAGAGCATCTGCATCTAAGACAATTGGTTTTTTGATTTTATGAACTAAAACATTAAATAGTTTACCGGTTTCATCATTTATTGTAGCTCCAGGACCTAATAAAACTGAATCAACCTCATCTGATAATTCAAGTATACTATCCAAATTGTCCAGATTTAAATAATCACCATTTAAACCTTTTACAATAAGATTTGGAGACATTGATTTAATGGCTAAACTTGCAGACTCTGGACATGCAACATAAACCAAATCAGCACCAGAGGATATGGCGCTCATACCTGCAATGGCGGGGGCACCGGAATAATCCTTACTTCCACCGACAATTAAAACCTTACCATTAAGACCTTTATGGGAATTTAAACCCCTTTTATTTATTTTAATTAAATCCCCATAACCAACAAATAATTCCGCTTCCATAGGTATACCTATATCACAGGTAACCAGATTACCTACCTTATCTTCCCCTGCTATTTTAACACCTGTTTTAATCCTATGGAAAGTAATTGTATAATCCGGCATAAATGCAATATCGGATACCTCCCCGGTTAAGGAATCTAAACCGGAAGGTACATCAACAGCAACCTTAAGATTACCTACCTCATTCATTATTTCAATGGCTTTTCTTGCCTTAGGCCTAAGTTTACCTTTAATACCTGTGCCTAAGATGCCGTCCACTATAACATATTCCCCATGAAATTCAATGTCATCAAAGTCGGAAAGATCATTAATATAATTGATTGATAGACGGGAAATTCTAGGTACCATATTTAATAAAACATCGAAATTAGCCTTGGCATCCTTAGATTTAATATTGTCTGCAGTATATAATGAATAGATTTCAACTGTAAAACCTCTGTTTAAAAGATAACGTGCTGCAACAAAACAATCACCACCATTACCTCCAGAGCCAGTGAACAATGCCACCTTGACAGGATGTGAAAATTTATATGTGATTATCTTTGAAATCTCATCTGATAATGATTTACCTGCAGATTCCATTAAACATAACCTGCTTAAACCTAAACACTCACAATTTAAATCTGTTGCATTCATATCAATTGGATCCATAATAACACCTGAAAAATAAATTTATTTAAAATGAAAAATTAATCCTCATTTGACTTATATAAATAATTAATAGAAATATATATTATTAGAATATTAAATATTTTAATATATTAAATGTAAAAAACATCAGGAAAAAAATAAGGTTTAGGTGTCTGGATTTGAGTTTAGAAAATAATGATGATAATTTCGCAATAATTCGCGAAAATCTTACAATAACCGGAATATTAATAATAATCATATTGTTTACCTATGGTATAATAGGCTCAATGTTAATTATGCACCTAAATCTTGTAGATTCTATTTACTTTACAATAATAACAATCGCAACTGTAGGATATGGTGATATTTCTCCAGTGACACCTCTACAGAAAATATTTGTTATTACCTTAGCTTTAACAGGTATAGGGCTTATTGCTTATATATTTAGTGCTATTATAGAAAATGTTTCAATGAAGATTGATAGACTTAGAAGTGGTTCAAAGATGAAAAGGAAATTAGAAAGTATGGAAGACCACTATGTTTTATGTGGATATGGACGTGTAGGCTCCGTTGTTTTAAAGGAACTTATTCAAAGGAAACAGAAAGTGATAGTAGTAGATAACAATAAAGAGAAGATTGAAAAATTAAATGAGGATGAGACAATCCAATCCAACGATAATGTTTTAACATTATATGGAGATGCAACCGATTTAGACATAATGAAAAAGTTTAGAATCAAACATTCTAATGGATTGATTCTAACAACAGGTAGTGATGTAAATAATTTATTTATTGTATTAAGCATTAAAGAGGAATCTCCCGAGACATGGATTGTATCAAGGGCAAGTAAACAGGAGAATATCCGAAGACTATATAATGCTGGTGCAAATAAGGTTATTTCTCCAGAATTCACTGGAGGGGTTGAACTTTTCCTCGCATCTGTTAAACCTCATCTTGTAAGAATCACCTATACGTTAAACCCTGAAAATATTAAAAATGAAATAGAGACCATCCTGAATCATGGATGTACAATTGAAAGTATAGAATACCATTTTCAAGGAATAAAAAAACCCTTTACAAGAGATGTTGGTTTTAAAACCACCGAAGATGTTGAGGAATATTGGAAAGAAAACCATATAGAAAATTCAAACAATTCACTAACACAGTTATTTAGAGTTAATGAAGCAATTGAATCTCATTTAATTAGTGGCCCAAGCCAAAAAATTATAGATGAGGTTATTAAAAAATTAAAAGATAACAATTCCCTTATTGGAGTTAATATGACTGACGAGGAAATATTTGTCTACAATAATCAAAGAGTAAATGAGATATTATCTGGGGAATAATTCTAAAAAAAAACAAACAAATTATAAAACATCTCTAAATTTAATAATTGCCTATTTAAGGATTTCCACTAAAATTAGATTTATTCCATCTATTTAATCCTTAATGCAATTATAACTAACTAAACTATTTTTAATAAAATTAGATATTTATTATAGATTAAATTTAAAAATGGACTATTTTAATAAAACTCGAAAAATAAGTAAGTTCCATAAAATCAATTAACTCTTTAAATAAAACTCAATAAAAAAAATAACAAACCTACAAAAATCAACTACTTCTAAATAAAACACAAAAAAGGACAATTTATAAAATTAAATAAAAATAGCCAGTGAAAACTCAAAAAAAGCAATAATATAAAAAAAATAGTTATAGGAATAACTATTTTATAATTCTTTTAAATGGAAATGGTATGGACCTAAATCTCCACCATAGTTACCAGCACCAATTCTTAAAACACCGGAAACTTGGCAAGCAGCTTCAATACCTGCTTTCATAGCAGCACTTACAGATTCTTCATCAAGACCATCAATAACGATTTCCATCATACCAAATACATTATCTGGTAATTCTGTTTCTACTTTATCTTTTAAGGTTACACAAACTTTTTCATTGGTAGATGCATTCATAAATTTGTATTTGGAACCAACTTTAGAACCGGAAGCAACCATACCACCTGGGAATGGAGTGATTACACCAGGTACAGATTTAATAGCATCAGCAGCAGCTTCAGCAGCAGTTACAGCTGAAAGTTGACTATCTGCCATGATAAAGAAGTTTCCTCCAGCTACTCCTTCTTTCCATCCCATAGTATCTTCTACTAAGAAATCTCCAGACATGATAGGAATACTTTGCATTTTTCTTCCATTTACTTCTACTTCGGTTTCATATCCGTCACCAAAGAATCTAAGTTTGTTTCCAGTTTTGAAACTATCCTCGGAATCGAGCGCATTAAATGCTGCTGCGGTAGGAGCAGTTAAAACACATTGACCAATCCTTTCCATAAGTTCATTATCTAATGATTTTTTAGACATGTGACAGATCATTATTGCAAAACCAGGTCTTCCATCAGGAGTTTCTGTTGGAGGTACGTAATGATCAATACCTGCCTCAGCAGGACAACCAATAACAGAAGTTCCATAACCTGTTGCTTCAGTAGCTGCAATCTCAGCTAAATGTTTAGTTGCAGCAGTAATAATCATTCTTGAAACCTTTATTCCGAAACCTTCAGCGAAAGTATCAACTATTTCTACACCATTATTTTCCATTATTTCACCTAAAATTAATTTAAGATAATATAATCTTATACATTTTAATTTATTTAAATAATAAAATAAAGTTTTCTATTTAATATTTATAAAAATTATAAAGTAAATCTAATGGATTTATTTAAATTAAGAAATCAAAAAAGAGCATTATTCCTAAAATCAAGAAAAAAATCAATTAAAAAGATAGAAATAAACCAGATATTTAAGAGGCTCTAAAAATTAATGAAAATCAAGTAAAAAAATAGAAAATAAAATAACTATTTAAAAAATTCGAAAAATTAATAGAAAATAGGCGAATAACAAAAAAATTGATTAAAATTTAATAAAGTTATTTGGTCATTTTATTCAATTTTTTAATATTATCAACCGCATCATCAAATTCTCTTGTGTTATCCTTTTCATTGTCTTTAGGACCGGTTATATTTTCCAAAACATTTACTCCATAATAAGGAATAGTCAGTAAACCTAAAAAGGTGGTCATCCAATAGGATATTAATCTTTCAATAACTGTTGCCGCAGCACTGATTCCGGATGGTATTCCTGCACTTGCAAAGAACAATATCATGGTACCGTCAATAAGTCCAATTCCTCCCGGTAAAAATGGAATAAAACCAACCAATACAGATATTATAAATACCTCGGCAATAATGATTGGAGAAACAGGATAACCAAATGCCATGAAAATTAAAACTACACGGGAAATCTCAACCATCCATATTAAAAAAGATATAGGCAATGCATAATACATAAGATCTTTGTCAGATAACATCACCTTCATAGTTTCCTGAAAACCATTAACTGCACTTACAAGCCTCTTTTCCCTTTGCTCGGTATCTTTCTTAGAAAATTTATGAAGTAACCATACAAGACCACCAATCACCTTCTGTCCAAAACCTTCATTTATAGACATATAAACGATAGCTGCAACTGCCAAAATAACTGCAACAACCGCTATAATCAAAATAGCTATAATAGTTAAATCCAGATTGAAATTTAAAATAACAGAAATTATGGTGAGAATTGCAAGTACAATAAAAGGAAATGTATCCATGGCCCTATCGGCAATTACTGTTGCAAAAGTTTCTTCAAAAGGAATATTCACTTCCTTAGTTAAAACATAAGCTCTTACAGGCTCTCCTCCACCACGTCCACTGGGAGTGATATTGTTTACTGAAAGACTCAACATGATCATAGGCAATAATTTCCATAAACTGACTTTAATATCTGCAAGACCATTAATAACATACCACCTTAATGCAAATAAGAAATAAACTACAAATTCCAATAATATGGCAAGTAAAACATACCATAAATTAGCTGCAGATAAAGCATATACAATTTGGCCAATACCAATGAAGTATAACATGATTACCATAATTATTAAACCAAATATAATAAGTAATGAAGTCTTATGTTTCATCATATCCCTTTTAATAAAAAAGTCCATTATAAAGAACAACTAAATTCTTAAAAATCCATAAATTTGTATTTAGTTTATATTTATTAAAATATATATAAATAATTTATTTAACAAAATATAAATGTTAAATTACTAAATCATATTGTAAGGGACATTTTATTATACATAGTTTGAGGTTATAATAATGAAATTTGTAAACAAGAAAGACATAAAGATCATAAGCCATTATCTTGGAAGGGTAATGCAAGCATTAGGTGCGGCGTTTCTAGTTCCAATTATTATTTCCATTCTTTACTTAGAAACCAACTGTATAATAGGTTTTGCAATAACAAGTGCTTTATCATTGATAATGGGGACCTCACTTAATAAAGCATTTAAAGATACCGACAATATTAGGTTAAAACATGCAATGGGTGTTTCCGCACTTGCTTGGCTATGGGCCAGTATTTTAGGGGCAATTGCAATGAAGCTTATTTTAAACTTCCCATTGATCAATGGTTTATTTGAAAATATGTCAACCTGGACAGGTACAGGACTTACAATGTTTACAAATGTTGAGGTTTTACCTAAATCAATACAGTTTTTAAGAAGTTTTGAAGGATGGCTTGGAGGTTTAGGAGTTGTAATTATTGGAATAGGAGTACTTATACGTTCCGGTACTGCAGCGGCTAAACTTTATAAATCCGAAGCTAGAGACGAAAGGATAAAACCTAGTATTGTTAACACAATGCAAAAAACCATTGAAATATATGTAATTTATACTATTTTTGGAGTCGTATTATATCTTTTAGCAGGATTACCTCCATTTGATGCGATTAACCTTTGTTTTGCAATGATCTGTACCGGCGGAATGTCAATAAAAAATGCCAATATAGGATTTTACAACAATGAGATCATATATATTATAAGTATGATCATAATGATTCTTGGAAGTATAAGTTTTCCGGTTCATTATAAAGTATTTAAAACAAAAGGAAAAGCTATTCTTGACGATGTTCAATTTAAGGTTATTATATTATTAATAGTAGTATGTACAACCCTTATATTCTTCTCATGCAAGATTCTTCCAACAGATGCATTATTCATGGTAATATCTGCAACAACCGAAACTGGTGCAAATTGTATATCTTCAAATCAAATGATGGGATGGAATAGTGTTGGGATTATTATACTATTACTGTTAATGTTCATAGGGGGTTCAAGTGGATCCACATCAGGTGGTATTAAGGTAATTCGTATACTAACTACAATTAAAGGTTTTGAAAAAACCATTATGGAAATCTTATCTCCCGAAGGTAGAATCTTTAAATTGAAAATACAGAACAAAGAGATAACTGACAGAAACGTTAAAGAATCAAGTTCTTACATAGTAATAGCTGCAACACTAATTTTAATAAGTTGGATAATCCTTATTGCAAATGGATACAATGGATTAGACAGTTTATTTGATGTGATATCCGCATGGGGCAATTGTGGATTGAGTTCCGGGATTACAGGTCCAGATATGCCCATAATAGTAAAGTTAACCCTTACATTTGACATGTGGCTTGGAAGATTAGAAATCATACCTGTATTGGTAATGTTAAGAGGAACATTAGAACTATTTAAACCAAGCAAAAAACAAAGACAATTCATCAACAACATCATTAGTAAAGTTAATCCATATTCTAGAAAAATATAATTAATTTTACAAATAACTTTTTTTATTATTAAATGAATAAAAATTAATCATTAACTATGTTTTAATTATGAATTTAATTTTTAATCCGTTAAATTAAAACTAAAGATTAATATTAGATCATGAACTAAAATAAAGAGACGAAGAGTACATAAAGTATAGGAATAGAAATGTTTTATATAATTTCAATTAAAGCCTGGTTTTAATAAAACAATAAATCAAGTTTAAAATAAATCACTATTTTTAGAAAAAAATTTAATAAAAATTATTTATATCATAAATATAAATAGAATAATATTTATCAATGAACTATTAAATTTTAATTATCATTTTAATAGATAATAAATAATAAATAATTAATACAGGGTGGTTTAATGTATGCTGTTATTATGGGAGGAGGACGTGTAGGTCTTTCCTTAGCATCTTTGCTTATTGAAGATGGATATGATATTACACTTATTGAAAATAATGAAGTATTATCCAATAATGCATCAGTTGAATTAGACGCATTAGTGATTTGTGGAAGTGGAACTGACACAAAAATATTAGAAGAAGCAAATATTCAAGATGCAGATTTCTTTGTTGCAACAACAGGTAATGATGAAACAAATTTATTAAGTTGCATATTAGTAAGAGAATATGGAATTCCTAAAATTATAGCACGTGTAAGTAATACAGATCACGAAGAGGCATTTAAAAAAGTAGGAATCGATGAGGTAATTAACCCTGAAAGAACAGCTGCAGGTTATCTTGAAAAGATTATCACAAGACCTAATGTTGCAGATTTAACGGCATTTGGTCAGGGAGATGCTGAAATATTAGATATGATTATTACAAACAATAAAATAATTGGTAAACAAATCTATGAAGTTTCTCCAGATGACGATTATATTATCATTGCAACATATGAAAATGGAAGATTAGAAATCCCAAAACAAGATGATATTTTAACTAAGGGAGAGAAAATATCTATTCTTGTAAAAAGAGATGCATTAAAGAAAACAGAAAAGAAATTTGAATAAAATCAAATATCCTATCTTTCACCATTTTTAAAATAAAAATAAAAATAATAATTTTTATTAATTAAAATTATTATAACAATAATTCTATTTTTACAATTTTTATAATATTTTAAATAAAAAATTATTTTAATTGATTCAATTTATATTCTTAAGAGACTATTTTTTTACAATTCCATGATTTTAAATAAAATTAACTGATAATACTATTTTTAGAATTTATAATGTTTAATGAAACAGTTATTTTCCTATTATTTTGAAATTATCAGATAGAATCCCTTAAATTTAAATAAATTACAAGATAATAAACCAATTCTATAATTAAAACAAGAAAGATTAACTAAATTTAAAAGTAGAATATAAAATTATCAGAAATAGACAATAAAAAGACTTTAAATAGAACTATAACCTAAGAACATGTATTAAAAAAAGTTTTTATATAAAAGTGGGGTCACAGGGATTTGAACCCCGATCCTAGGATTTCTCTTGTCTCAGTACTCCAATTGATCATCATTCTGTATCAATTAATACTGTCAGACTACGCGTTAATTTTCTTCAAAGACAACTGGAGTCCCAGATGATGCCAGGTTACACTATAACCCCATATGAAAAAATTTGTAATAAAATATATTACAACAATAAATAATTTGTACAATATTATATTTAAATGTTTTTGTAAAATTAAAATTATTCAAATTTAACCTGTTTATCGATATGAGTTATCTCATCTATTTCCAAACCAAACTCAAGAGCATAATTTTTTTCTACCTTATAATTATTGCTTTTAGTTCTTTGAATATTCTCCGGACTCAAAAACAGCCATTTAGTATATTTAAACTTTACACCTAAATAAGGACTTGCTCCAAATATATTGGAAAATTCCTCTAATGCTTCAATTTGAGGACTATCCACATATATCTTATCTTTAACAGTGGTTTTAACCTCAATTGCAAGATAAATCTTACCGTTTCCAGCAATAACATCAGGCAAGGGTTTCTTTGTAGCACCACCTGATGCCGGAGCCCTCATTGCCGCAAAATTTCTATCCCACAATTTATGTACCAAATCTCTTTCTTCTGCAGAACCTTTCTTAGGCATACTATAACCAAATAAATTTAATTATGAAATAATATATTTTTCAAACTTAAAAACCTTTAAAATTTTTAAAACAATACTCAAAAAATAACAAAATAATCTATAAAGTAAAAAATCAAAAAAAGCAACTTTAATCATGGGGCCGGGGCCGAGATTTGAACCCGAGTCGCAGGATCCACAGTCCCGTAGGATGACCGCCTACCCTACCCCGGCATTGAAAAATAAATATATATTAAAGTTAGATTAATGCGGGAGCAGGGATTCGAACCCTGGTAGACCTGCGTCAACAGGTCCTAAGCCTGTCCCCTTTGGCCGCTCGGGCACCCCCGCCTCGGAAATAAGAAGACAATCCCTTTAAAAATCAACTAAAATAAAAATGCTCCGTTCGGGATTCGAACCCGAGTCTCCGGCTCGAAAGGCCAGAATGATTGGCCGGACTACACCAACGGAGCATACGAATAAAACATAGTAAAGAAATTGTAATGGGCCCAATGGGGTTCGAACCCATGACCTTCCGGTTATGAGCCGGACGCTCTACCTGGCTAAGCTATGGGCCCATAAGCGCCATCGACAGGGCTCGAACCTGTGACCAATCGGTTAACAGCCGAACGCTCTACCTACTGAGCTACGATGGCATATAAAAAACCCAGCTCAACCAAGTATTTTACAAACACCAGGTTTTTAATAAAACCCATGTTTAAAATTACAATAACTTTAAACAGCATTATTATATTTGTTAAGATAGTATATAAAGCTTTCGTTTTTCACAAGGAATTTTTGAAAAAATGAAATCAATAATACTATATTAACATTAGAAATCATAGTATTTAAATGTTATCATATGGGGGTCCGCCAAAATTATTTTTTTATGATTTTTTTTAGAAAATGGTTGCGTCGAGTTTTAATTGGTTCATGGTGGATGTTCGTTCGCAGAAATCAATGAATTCTTGTTTTTTGTTTTGTTTTCCTTGTTTTATGTTGTATAATCTTTTAAGGTTGTATGCTAGTGCGTCTAAGTATAATTTTTGTTCGGTTCTGTTCATTCCTATGACTTTTTCTTTTTCTATGAGATATTCTTCTTTTAATGTTCCGAATGGTCCTTCGACGCATGATCTTTTGCTGTATTCTTCTTGATTTTCTGGTTTTTCCATTTTAAGCATCATTGCTTTCTTTAATTCTGAACCATATTCTGTGATGGTTTTATGGGTAGTGGAAGTTGATAAACATTTATTTCGTTTATCACAATGTTTACATGCATTATAATTACTATATAATCTTTTAACTACCTCTGGTTTTTTGTCATTGGTATTTTTGTCTGTGTATTGTCTGAAAAAGTACATGTATTGGTTTTCTGGACATAAGAATGCGTCTTTTTTGCTGTCATATTGGAAATGGTCTTTGTGGTAGGGGTTTTTATTTAATCTTCCTTGTTTTTCTTTGGATTGTTTTCTTGTTGGTATTAATCCATCTATTTTATTGTCTGCCAGGTATGCTAAACTTATTTGGTTCAAGTATATTGTATCTGCACTGATATGTTTAGGTTTTGTCTGTGTGTTTATTATTGCTTTGTTTACGATTTCTGGTAGTTGATAATGGTCTGTTGGGTTTTGTACGACGTTTATTGCACAGATTAATTTTGTATAGTAATCCACTGCAGATTGGATATTGTAGGCAACCATGAAGTTTCCTTTCTTATTTTTCATAAATCTAGCTTCAATGTCGTTTACAGGTACTTTATTCTGACCAGTGTATGTAAATTGGGTATTGATATCATATAAAAGTTCCAGTTTATCCTCTGTATTCATCTTTTTGTATTTGAGGATTTTTTCTGCGGGTTTATGGAGTTTATCAAGCTTTTTAGGGGGTACTGGTACTCCGTTAAAGTAATCAAGTAATATTTGTGTTTCTTTTTTGGTTATTACATTGTTGTTGGAATTGTATGCTTTTTTAATGGTTCCGTCAATTGCAACGTGATTAAATTGGGTGAATTTCTCATCAGATGCTTTTTTTAGTGTCATTTGCACTAATTCTTCATAATATGGTTCGAATTTGCATTTATATCGTTGAATTGACCTTACTGATGGCTGAATATTATCACTGACATATTTATATATCATATGGAACCTCGCATTATCCGCTATTCTTTCTGAACTCTCGTTATGGTCTATTTTTGCGTAAACTAATAATTTTAGCATGGAAACTAGTGGAAATGACTTGCGTCCTTTCTTCTTTTTTTCTTGTTTAATATTTAATTTTTCGAAATTTTCTTCCACAAATTCAACCACAAAACGAGAAATATGATCACCTGGAATGCCATAATCTAAAGTTCTAATTCCCAATTCAGTCTGATAATCATTTTCAACATTTTTAACCATAAATAAAACCCACAAAATTTTTATTACCTAATATTAAGTTGTTTAACAAAGTATATAAACTTTACTATTATTAAAATACTTAAAAAAGAAAATAAAAAAACAAAACACAGTAAAAATAGAAAAAAAGACAAAATTATCATTTATAACGAACAATAAAATAGAATTAAATCATAAAATTGAAAAAGAGTAAAAAATCAGTTAAAAAAATTTTCGCGTCCAAAAATTAAAATCAATTTTGGCGAACCCCCAT